>Ga0114966_10003118_pt1 | contig 14669 bp, 11 predicted proteins | sample M_130207_XF_Meta_FD_87029 | JGI IMG/M metagenome (GOLD analysis project Ga0114966, IMG submission 87029) | Freshwater microbial communities from Lake Montjoie, Canada to study carbon cycling - M_130207_XF_MetaG | ecosystem: Environmental > Aquatic > Freshwater > Lake | place: Lake Montjoie... | reverse complement strand
TGTTATATTAATTGCAGTGCCTTCTGCCTATATTGCTGAAGTGCTTTTTACATTACCTAAAGATATTTTCAATGGAAAGAAAATATTGTCTGCCATAAAAGGAATTCTACCAAATGAAAATGTATTATTAAATAGTTTTCTGCAACAGCACTTTGGGGTAACTATTGAAAATTATTTTGCAGTACTTGGTCCTTGTCATGCGGAAGAAGTTGCAACAGAAAAATTATCTTATCTAACTTTCGCGGGATCAGATGAAGAAGCCGCTAAAAAAATCTCCGAATATTTTAAAACATCTTATATAAAAACGGTAATAAATAAAGATATCATTGGCGTACAATATGCCGCGGTATTAAAAAATATTTATGCATTGGGTGCAGGAATTGCTCATGGTTTAGAGTATGGCGATAATTTTTTAAGTGTATTAATTGCAAATAGTGCAGATGAAATGGCTGGCTTTTTAAGAAAAGCTGGAATCATGAACGCAGAAGTTGGTTACATTGAACACAAGAACAAGCAAGCGATGCATAACATCCATAATAACTATGCAGCTTCTGTTTATTTAGGAGATTTATTAGTAACCTGTTATTCCTTATTCAGTAGAAATAGAACTTTTGGAACCATGATAGGAAAGGGGTATTCTGTGAAAGCGGCTCAATTAGAAATGAGTATGGTTGCGGAAGGGTATAACGCTAGCAAGTGTATGTATGTGATTAATGAAAAACTTAACGCGGATATGCCAATTGCTGAAAATATTTATAAAATACTCTGGGAAAATCTCTCAGCGAAAGAAGGGTTTAAGAATATTGAACTGGGGTTGATTTAGAAAATAACGGGTTGAAAAGGGAAGATATTAATTTAAAAATAATTCACTAGATATCCCATCAGCGAATAGTTTTCCTTCCCTCGTTAGTGTAATATTACTTCCCTTTAATTCCAATCTTTTGTTATTAATAAATGTTTCACAAGAAGAAACTAACGAAGTCAATCGCTCACTTCCAAAATTTTTCAACACAAAGTCCTCGTCTATTCCTTCAATCCTTCTTAAGGAAATCATAACGTATTCATTAAAACGCTGTGCAGTTGTAAGCACTTCTTCTTCAAATGGGATTTTATGTTTTTTTAACTCATTGATATAGGTCATATTATTAGCAATATTCCATCTTCTTTTGTCTTTTCCATCAAAAGAATGAGCAGAAGGACCAAATCCAAGATACGGTTTGCCTTGCCAATAGCTACTATTGTGCTTACTTCTCATTCCTGCTTTAGAATAATTACTGATCTCGTATTGTTCATATCCAAAACTGTTCAACAAGTCCATCGTTAGTAAAAATTGAGCAGCTTGCTTTTCGGGATCAATACCAACGCCCTTTTTTTGCTGAATAATATGATGTAATGCAGTTTTGGGTTCTATTGTTAAAGCATAACATGAAATATGTGGAATGCCTCTTTCGTTAATGTATCGAATGTTTTTTTCTAATTCGGAGTCACTCAACAACGGGCTTCCAAAAATTAAATCAACTGAAAAATTTGTTATCCCCGCTTCTAAAATTATATCAATACTTTTAAGTGAATCTTGTGAATTGTGAGCCCGATTCATCCAGGCTAATTCTTTATCAACAAAAGATTGAACACCTAAACTTAATCTGTTTATTCCCAAACCCATCCATTCTTTTACTGTAGAAGTATTAATATCATCAGGGTTGGCTTCAATTGTTATTTCAACATCAGGGTTGATTGTATATTTTTTTTGTATTACTGATAAAATGGAGTCTATCTCAGAGAGGGTTAACAAACTAGGAGTTCCTCCGCCAAAATAAATAGTTTCGATAGGTTCAGCACTAGATATAAAATCATTTTGAAGTGAAATTTCATTTTTTAAAGCCAGGATAAAATCGGACTTGTATTTCATACTGGTAGAAAAATGGAAATTGCAGTATGAGCATGCTTGCTTACAAAATGGAATATGAAGATAAATACCCGCCAAAGATTGTAGTTTTACATTTTTAAAATGTGAAGATTCGTGTATGCAAGTTAGCCTTAATAGAAATATAATAAAATTACTTCTTCTTATAATTATTTTAATCCATCTTGGATTTACTTCAACAGCGCAAAAAGTTGCTGCAACAAATAAGTACAGGTTGCTAATTCAATTGATAGATAAAGAACATTCTTTAGATTTCAACTCGCTTAGATTAACTAATAGCTTTTTTAACAAAGAAGAGGTTTTGTTATACATCAATAACCTGCCAAAATTATTAACTTCAAAAGGATTTCCAGTATCATCAATTGATAAAATGATTACCAAAGACACCATTACTGAAATCGAACTGTATTTGGGAGAAAAATATGTATATACAATACTATCTTTTTCAAATATTGAACCTGCAGCTATTAACAATACAGGCATTAATTCCAAAAGATCATTAAGTCAACCATTAAGTTTGTTTCAAATTGAATCAATAAAGGAAAGACTCTTGAATTATTATGAAAATAACGGCTACCCTTTTGCGAATGTTTCTTTAGATAGTATTCAAATTAGCGGAAAAGAAATTAATGCACGTTTACTTGTACAAAAAGGAAATTATTATAATATAGATAGTATCAGAATTTTCGGAAATGCTATAATAAGCAATCTGTTTTTACAACGATATTTATTTATAAGTAATCATAGTATGTACAATAAAGAAAAATTAAAAAGTGTGGATGCTAATATCCAAGAACTACCTTTTTTAAAAGCAATTCAGCCTTCGGATATTACAATGTTAGGTACTGGAGGAGTATTAAACCTATACTTACAACCCAAAAAATGTAGTCAAATTAACTTTCTGATAGGGGCACAACCATCTACTATAAATGTATCAAAGGTTCAGTTCACCGGGGATGTTAACTTGGATTTAAAAAATGTTTTCGGCAAGGGGGAAAGTATATTAATGAAGTGGCAACAGCTTCAACCCAAATCACCCAGATTAAATGTAGGGTTCAATTACCCCTATATTTTTAAATCAAGTACAGGATTGGATTTCATGTTTGACGTGTTTAAAAAAGATTCTAATTTCTTACAAATAAATACCAAACTTGGACTTGTATATTCTTTAACCGCTAATAATATTGGTAAATTGTTTATTCAACTGCAGAATAATTCTTTGTTGCAAGGCGCGATAGACACTTCTGAAATTAAAGCTACAAAAACATTACCTCCCAATGTGGATATGAAAGCAACCAACATCGGGCTGAATTATAATTGGAACACGACAAACTACAGATTAAATCCAAGCAGAGGCAATGAAATTAATTTCACCACGTCAATTGGGATAAAAAATTTAAAAATAAATAATGATATAAGAAATATTAAAGATCCAGGGTTTAATTATGCGTTGTTGTATGATTCTTTAAAATTAAAAAGCTATCAAATCAGGATGAATGTATATTACACACATTTTTTTTCCATTAAAAAGAATAATGTGATAAAATTAGGATTTCATGGAGGTGGCTATTTTAGTCCAGAAGTATTTAGAAACGATTTGTTTCAAATCGGAGGATACAAACTATTAAGAGGGTTTGATGAAGAAAGTATTTATGCTACCAAATATGGAGTAATTTCACTCGAGTACCGATTTCTATTAGCACTTAATAGCTATTTTTCTTTTTTTACTGATTACGGAGCAGTTCAACATAAATTTTATTCGCAAAACGTAAACAACAATTATGTAGGAACAGGAATATCACTATTGTACGAAACAAAGAATGGAGTATTGAATATTAGTTATGGATTGGGAAAAAGGGATGATATGAAATTAAGTATCAGGGAAAATTCAAAAATTCATTTCGGTTATATAAACTACTTTTGATAAAATTGATCGATGTGAGTAATCATTTTTTTTATGCTTTAATAATCTTTTTTCTGCTGCCCTTATTCATAGGCGCACAGGTGCAAGATTCTGGATTCGTAAAGAAAGATAGCATCGCAATAGTAGATTCAATAAGTTTACATAAAGCCAATCCGTCAATATTATTACAGTATCAAAATACAGACAAGCAATCCCCTAGTATTTTTTTTCCGGAAAATATAAGAAATAAAATTTCTACCGATATTTTGTTTTATATCATTTGTGTTTTATTCCTAGTACTCGGGATATTTCGGTCACTTAATAAAAAATACTTTGACAATATCACCCGCGTTTTTTTTAATAATTCGCTTCAACAAAGTCAATTAATAGATCAGTTATTGCAAACGAAGATTCCTTCTCTTTTTATGAATTTATTTTTTGTTGCTGTTGCCGGGCTATATCTTTTTTTATTGTTAAATTATTTCGAAAAAAGCCCTATTACAAACTGGATAAATTTGTACAGTTGCATGTTATTTATTTTGCTAGTTTATGTAGTAAAGTTTATTATTCTTCATTTTTTTGGATGGATAACAGACAGTAAATCTGAAGTGGAAAAGTATTCGTTTCTTGTTTTTTTATTTAATAAGATATTAGGATTGCTTTTACTTCCTTTTGTATTGATAATGGCATTTACTGACAAAAAGATTTCAAGTATTTTTGTCACCATTTCTTTCTGTATGATTGGAATTGTATTATTACTGCGTTACTTTAGGGCATATAATTTGTTGCGAAATAAATTGAAGCTCAGTTGGTTTCATTTTCTTTTGTATATAATTGGGCTAGAAATTTTGCCAATTTTATTGATTTACAAAGCAACGATGAGTTTTGTTAATAAAAGTCTGTAATTTTGCACTTTCATTGTATGATATAAGTATGGTAAAAAGTAATATCAAAAAAGCTACCGCTCCAATAAAAGTTCCAATAAAAATACTTATAGCGCAACCAAAGCCAGAAGGGTCAAAGTCACCGTATTATGATCTTGCCGTAAAACATGGCCTTGCATTGGATTTCTATCCATTTATAAATGTAGAAAGTATCCCTTCAAAAGAATTTCGAAAACAAAAAATTGATATCCCGTATTATACAGCGGTGATTTTCACTAGCAGAAATGCTATAGATCATTTTTTTCGTACTTGTGAAGAAATGAAAATCAGTATTTCTCAAGACACGAAATACTTCTGCATTACTGAATCGGTAGCGTTGTACTTGCAAAAATTTATTTTATACCGTAAAAGAAAAGTTTTTTATGGCGCAGATGGGTTGAATAAAAGCTTGTTTGATGTGATCAATAAGCATAAAGAAAATGAAAAATTTTTATACCCCTGTTCAGAATTGTTTGACAGTGAGATTACTAATTGGTTAAAAATCAATAAGTGTGAGTTTGCCACCCCGATACTATACAAAATTGTAAGTAATGATATCAAAGCGGTCATTGCTAAAAAGTATGATATTATTTGCCTTTTTACACCGGGTGGAGTAAAATGTTTAATGGAGAACTTCCCAAAGTTTAAACAAAAAGAAACTAAAATAGCTGTATTTGGTGCTAATACTTTTAAATCGGCAGAAGATGCAGGGTTAACGTTAGACATTAAAGCCCCAATGCCACAAACTCCTAGTATGGTAAGTGCATTGGAAAAATTCCTTCTAAAGCCAACTGCCATCAAAAAATAGAAGATCTCTTTTTTGATCTTCTATCCCACTTGATTTATTTTCATTACAAAAAAACCCTAAAAACACAGAAGATTCCAAATGGGAAGTTTTGTAGGGTATAATATCTCATAATTATTAGAAATAAAATAATCGCATGAACTCTCAATTAATTAATGAGCTTATTCACGAAACAAGTCCCTATTTGCTTCAGCATGCTCAAAATCCTGTTCATTGGCAAATTTGGAGTGAGGCTACTTTAGCAACAGCCAAACAGTTAGATAAACCCATTATTCTTAGTATTGGGTATTCCGCCTGTCATTGGTGTCATGTAATGGAAAAAGAGAGTTTTGAAGATGATGCCATTGCTGCTTACATGAATGAACATTTTATCAGTATTAAAGTGGATAGAGAAGAAAGACCAGACCTTGATCATATCTATATGGAGGCTGTGCAAGTTTTAATTGGAAGTGGAGGCTGGCCCTTAAATGTTTTTTTAACTCCTAATGGTGAGCCATTTTTTGGAGGTACTTATTTTCCACCAAAAAGAATGCACAACCGTACTTCATGGCTGGAGACTTTACAGGTAATACATGATTTATGGATCAATAAAAGAGAAGAGGTTGATTTACAGGCAAATAAATTGACCGTTCATATTAAGTCAACTAATGAAATTTTTTCAACAAGGATAAATAAGCTTACGAATGTTTCGCCATCGTTTAATGAAGAATATTTTAAAAATATTTCTAACCAACTTTTAAAATCCGCAGATTACGAAAATGGTGGTTTTGGAAATGCACCAAAGTTTCCACAATTATTATCAATACAATATTTATTACACTATCATCATCATTGCAAAGACACTGCTGCATTAAATCATGCTTTACATTCTTTAAAAGCGCTCTTGAATGGCGGAATTTATGATCATTTAGCAGGAGGATTGGCGAGGTATAGCACAGATGAAAAATGGCATGCTCCTCATTTTGAAAAGATGCTTTATGATAATGCTTTGTTTATAACGGTAATGTGTGATGCTTTTCAAATCACTCAAGATAAAGTATTTAGTGATGGAATTGATAAAACTATATCTTTTTGTGTAAATGAATTAAAAAGCCGCGAGGGCGGGTATTATACTGCAATTGATGCGGACAGCGAAGGAGAGGAAGGAAAATATTATGTATGGGACAAATCAGCTATTGAAAAAATATTACAAAAAGATGCAGAAATATTTTGTGATTATTATGACGTAAAAGAAGAAGGTAATTGGGAAGCAACAAATATTTTACATGGAAAAATTAACACAAATGACTTTTTAAAAAAGTTTACAATTTCAGGAGTAGACTTATTGGAATTATTAAATGAATGCCAGTTGAAATTGTTAAAACACAGAGCGGTAAGAAAAAGGCCGACAACTGATACTAAAATCCTACTTGGAATAAATGCAATGCTTATTACGGCTTATTGTAAGGCCTATGGAGCTTTACAAAATTCCGCCTACAGGTCACTAGCCATAGAATTATTTAATTTCATAAAAACCACTTTTTCAAAAGATAAGAAGTTTTACTTTCATAGTTATTCTGGGAAAACAGCCAAACAAAATGCATATTTAGATGACCTTGCATTTGTTATTCAAGCTTGTATCAATCTTCAGGAAATTACGGGAGATCAACAATATTTATATGAAGCAAAAAGCATTACTCATCAAGTAAAGGAAGATTTCGAAATGGAGCTTACTGGTTTGTTTTATTACACCAATAAAAATCAAAAGGATTTATTAATGAGAAAAGTAGATGTATACGACAATACATCCGCTTCTGGAAATAGTACCATGGCTGAAAATCTAAGATATTTATCAGTTATTTTTAACCATAATGAATGGTTAGAACAATCAGAAAACATGGTTCAAAAAATAGAAAAAATTGCACATAAGCATCCAATTTCTTTGAGTAACTGGTGCTTGGTATTATTAAATAATAGTATAGGATTAATGGATATTGTTATTACTGGTAAAGATGCATTCATCAATATAACACAAGTATTGGGTAATTTTTTGCCAAATAAAGTATTACAAAGCTCAGTCGTGGAAATGGATTTACCCCTATTAAAACATAAAAAATACGATAAAAATGTGTTGTTTTATATTTGTAAAAACAACACCTGTAGGGAGCTTTCGAACGAATTTGTTGCCTTTTAAATAAAAATGGGATTTCACAGGTATTTAACATTTTAATGTGTAATAAATCAATAATTTGCACGTTACAGATTTCGCTTATGTTATTTTGAAGTAGTCATTTATTTTAATCAATTAATAATTTATTGATTTTTCACTTTAACATTTTATATTTGCCAACAATTACAAAGCAAAAGAAATGAACAATCGTATATCAAAACTCGTAACACTAGTATTATTGGTCGTATTTACAAGTAGTTGTAATATGATTGGAGGAAAAGGTAATCCAGGTTCAGCCCAATCTAGTGATGGTCAATTGCACGGCATTGCAACTGGGAAGAATCAAAATACTATAAAACCATATGGTATGGTGTACGTTCCCGGAGGAATGTTTCATATGGGGCCTAGCGATGAGGATATTAATTTCACCTATACATCTCGCAATAAAGCCATTTCTATGAGTGGATTTTGGATGGACGCAACAGAAATAACTAATAATGAGTACAAGCAATTTACTAATTGGGTAAGAGATTCTATTGCTGCAAAATTATTAGGATTTGTAAAACAAGGAAAAGATGGCATTGAGCGTATTGATTGGAGAAAACCAATAAAATGGTCTGATAAATCAACTATTGAGAAAATAGATGCAATGATTGTGACTCCCGATAATAGGATTTTTGGCAAAAAAGAATTAGACCCTAATAAAATTGTTTATCAATCCGAAATATTTGATTTTAAATCAGCTGCACAGAACAGAGACCAAACTATACCTCGTTCTGCGTTTATTATAAAAACTAAAACTCCAGTTTATCCGGATACTTTAGTATGGGTAAGGGATTTTGCATACTCCTATAATGAACCAATGGCTATTTCTTATTTCTCGCATCCAGCATATGGTAATTATCCATTAGTTGGTGTTAATTGGAAACAAGCAACTGCTTTTTGTCAATGGCGTACCCATATTTTTAATGCTTATTTAGAATCAAAAAAGAAAAGTCCTGTACCGGAATTCCGCTTGCCTACTGAAGCTCAATGGGAGTATGCAGCAAGGGGTGGAAAATCTCAAGCACAGTACCCATGGGGCGGTCCATATCTTAGAAACAAAAAGGGATGCTTGCTTGCAAATTTCAAGCCAGGAAGAGGAAATTATGCGGAAGATGGAGCTTTATATACAGTCAAAGCAGACATGTATTTCCCTAATGATTATGGATTATATAATATGGCTGGGAATGTAGCTGAATGGACATCTTCATTATACACTGAATCAGCTGGCGCTTTTAATCATGATTTAAATCCTGAAATTCGTTGGAATGCAAAAGATTCTGACCCTCCAAGGATGAAAAGAAAGGTGATTAGGGGTGGAAGCTGGAAAGATGTAGGTTTTTATTTACAAACCAGTTCAAGAGCTTACGAATATCAAGATACATCAAAATCTTATTTAGGATTTCGTTGTGTTCAAGATTTGCCTCCCACGAAGAGAAGAGGTAGATAATATTATTTTTTTGTACACTTTTTAGAAATCAAAAAAACGATTCTTTACAATAGTTTTTTAATTAAAATTCACAAATTAAAACCCAAAAAAAAGAAAAATGTCAGTTAAAATCCCAGCAAATGTCAGTAAATGGATGGACGTTGCCGTTTCACTTGCAGCAGCAGTAGTTATCTTTGGAGCGTTACAGAAAATCCTTCATACTCCAATAGCAGATTTGTTTTTAAAGATTGGTTTGTACACAGAGGCAGCCATTTTTCTAATGTACGGTATTTTATATGCAAAAGCCGAAGTAGCTAAAGAAGATTGGGAAGGGGAAGGTCATGGCGATAATAAAGGAAGTAGTATTGATTCAATGGATAAAATGTTGAAAGAGGCTGATATTACTCCAGTAACTTTAAAGAAATTAAGTGAAAGTTTTCAAAAATTAGGCACTACCGTAGCCGGAATTACAGATGTTAGCGAAGTAATAAAATCAACATCAGATTTTGGAGCAAAAACAAAAGATGCAACTTTAGCAATAGGAACTATGACTGCGGCATTTACTAACAGCGCAGCTACTATGACTACGTTCAATAATGCCTCTGAAAGTGCAAAAGGATTTCATGAACAAGTTCAAGTGTTAACTAAAAATCTTGGTTCATTAAATACTATTTATGAATTAGAATTGAAAGAAAGCAATAATCACCTTAAAGCATTAAATGGCTTCTATGGTAAATTGGCGGAAGCTAGTCAATCAATGATAAGTAGTGTAGACGATGCTAAAAAAGCAAAAGAACAAATAGCCGTTTTAGCTGGAAATCTAAGTAAATTAAATACCGTTTACGGTAATATGCTTGGAGCTATGCAAAGCAAATAACTCTAAACATAAAGGAGTTAATAATTCTAACAATATTCAATTATAATAATTAATTAATTAGTTATGGCTTTACCTAAAGAGCCCCGGCAGAAGATGATCAATTTGATGTACTTGGTGCTAACAGCGCTTCTTGCATTGAATGTATCATCAGAGATTTTAAATGCCTTTAAGGTGGTTGATAAAAGTTTGGTTACATCAAACGAAAATATCACAACTGCAAATAATACGCTTTATACTTCTTTAAAAAATAAATTAGCAGATCCAATGACTGCTGAAAAAGCAAAACCTTGGTATGATAAAGCTGAAGTTGCTAAGCAACTTTCTACAGAACTTAACGGTTTAATTAATCAATATAAAACCGATTTGAAAAAAGAAGCTGGAGCTAAAATGGTAGAAGTTGATGGAAAACAAGTAGAAGAATTTAAAGAAGATGATTTAGAAGCAGCTACAAGGCTTTTTGGCGATGGTGATGGAGGGAAGAAAAAAGGGAAAGAATTGGAGAGCAAATTAAAGGAATACAGAGAGGCTATGCTTAACATAGATACATCTATTAGAAAAGAATTTGAATCTACATTTCCTGTGGATGTATCAAAAATTATTGGTCAGGATGGTAAAGAAAAAGACTTTACATCTGCCTATTTTCATATGACACCAACTGTTGCTGCTTTAACATTGTTGAGTAAATTTCAAAACAATGTAAAAAATGCAGAAAATCAAGTAGTTACTTTTTGTCATAGTCAAGTAGGTGCTGTAAAAGTTGTTTATGATCAATTTGCAGCATTAGTAGGTCAAAGTTCTAATTACTTAATGCCAGGGGAAGAACTTGAAATAACAGCAGGCGTTGGTGCTTATAGCAAAGCAGCTCAACCTCAAATTTCAATTGCTGGTTCTTCTATGTCAATTGGACCAGATGGTAGAGCAAGTTATAAAACAAATGTAAGTGGCTCTGGCTCAAGATCTGTCCCTGTTAATGTAACCTATACTAAGCCTGATGGTACAAAAGAAACTAAAACATTTGAAGTAAAGTATACAGTAGGAACCCCTGGCGGAGCTGCTGTGATGCCGGATAAAATGAATGTGTTTTATATTGGAGTGGATAACCCAGTAACAATCGGTTCTCCTACAGGTTGGGATAAAACAAATGTATCTATTACAAATGCTACAATTTCTGGACAAGGTTCCAATAGGATAGTAAAACCTAACCCTATGCCTGGCCAAAAATCTATCATTACAGTTGTTGCAGATAAAAAATCTAGTACTTTTGAATTTAGATTAAAAAGAATTCCTGATCCAATTTTTAAAGTTGGTTCTGGCAAGGTGAGAATGCCTTCTATAGAATTTAAAAGTCAAACAGCGTGTAGAGCTGAGTTAGAGAATTTTGATTTCGAGTTGAGATATGCTATTGTTGGAGCAACTGTTTATTTTTCAGGTGCCAACTTCCCTAATGTTAAAACGGCTACACTTCAAGGTAATAACTTAGCTTCTATCACTTCTTTAATGAATATGTGTGGCCCTGGTTCTGTAATTACTTTTGATAATGTTAAAGTACAAGGACCAGATGGACAAAGAACAATTGAAGGAAAATCTATAGCGCTGTATTAATAAATTTATTTATATGAAAAATATTAATTTAAAGTATTTGTTTGTAATAGTTCTTTTTTTTACCTCTATGGGTATTTCTAATGCCCAGAAAGTAAAAAAGGCTACTAAAAAAACAACAAAAACAAAAACGGCTGCTAATGTGCAATCGAGCTTACCAACTGTAGACACTACACCTGTAGTAGTAACACCTCCGCCTGCTCCGATAGAACCAATTGTAAAAAATGATAGTTTGCCAATTAGGGCAATAAAGAAGTCTCTAAGAGCTGATGAAGCTGTTGAAAGCGTTACATTAAATGATAGAACTCCATTAGCGTATGAAAATTTAAGGGCTGATGATGCTGCTTATCGTCAAAAAATAATGAGAGAATTAGATTGTCGTGAAAAAATGAATCTTCCTTTCATGTATTCAGCAGATGCTGATAATGGAAATCAACGGTTTATTTCTATATTATTGCAAGCTATACAAGATAGTGCCGTTACTCCATTTTCAGATGAAAGATTTACTACCCCTATGACTATTTCAGAAGTAGCAAAAATGGTAGCAGGAGAAGAAATTGAAATTACTAAGTATGATACCTTAGGTCAAATTACAGGAACAGTAAAGAAAAGGAATGATATCAATTTAGATTCTTTTTATAAATTTCATATTAAAGAAGAGGTTATATTTGATAAAGAGAGCTCTCGTTTATTCTGGAGAATACTTGGAATTGCCCCTGTTAAAAATATGGTTACTTCAAGTGGGGTAGATTTAGGTCAATCAGAACTTTTTTGGATTTACTATCCAGATCTTCGACCTACGCTAGCTAAATATGAAGTATATAATGCAAAAAACTTTTCTGCTAGAATGAGTTGGGAAGAGTTATTTGAAAACAGATTTTTCTCTGCAAGAATAATAAAAAGTTCTATGGATAATCCAAGAGATTTGTTAATTGAATCATATTCAGACCTAAAGACAAATAAATTAATGCAGTTAATGGAAGGGGAGAGCATTAAAGAAAAAATATCAAATCGTGAACAGGATTATTGGCAGTATTAATTATAAATAATTCAAAAATCATTTCATAAAAAAATAGCCTTTTTATAAAGGCTATTTTTTTATGAAATATAATAACGTAAATGTTAAACAGCAAAACTTTCACCACAACCACAGCTTCTGCTGGCGTTTGGGTTATCAAAATAAAATCCTTTTCCATTCAATCCATCACTAAAGTTCAATTCTGTGTTTACTAAATACAGGAAGCTTTTAAGGTCGGTTACAATTTTTAATCCTTTATCTTCAAAAATCTGATCCATTGGTTTTGCTTCATTGTCAAAATCTAGTTTATAACTAAGCCCGCTACAGCCTCCACCAACTACACCTACCCGCAAGAAAAAATTAGCGTCACCCTCAACACCTGCATCTTTCATTAATTGAATGACTTTTGCTTTTGCCTTATCACTAATATAAATACTATTTTCTGTTATAGTCATTTAAATTCTTTTAAGAATAGAACAATTAGTGGATTACACTTTCTTCGAATTTTATTTTTTCCATACCATTCTTTTCTCTGTAATCATTGATAGCAGCTTTAATTGCATCTTCAGCTAAAACAGAACAATGTATTTTTACTGGAGGAAGATTTAATTCTTCTACAATTGTCATATTGTCTATTTTAAGAGCGTCTTCTACACTTTTTCCTTTAAGCCACTCTGTTGCTAAAGATGAGGAGGCAATGGCAGAGCCACATCCAAAAGTTTTGAACTTTGCGTCTGTAATCATGCCAGTTTCATGATTTACTTCTATTTGCAATCGCATAACATCACCACATTCTGGAGCTCCTACTAAACCTGTTCCTACATTTTTACTTGCTTTATCAAGTGTTCCAACATTTTTTGGATTTTGATAATGATCGATAACTTTTTCTGAGTATGCCATACTTTCAATTTAATAATGATTTAAATATTGTTTATTATTTTATTTTAATGACCTGACCATTCTATAGTATTTAAGTCAATACCTTCTTTGTACATTTCCCAAAGGGGACTCATTTCTCTTAATTTTAATACGGTATCACTTATAGACTTAATAGTATAATCAATTTCTTCTTCTGTTGTAAATCTACTTAAGCCAAAACGAAGGGAGCTATGCGCTAAATCATCTCCTAATCCCAATGCTTTTAATACATAAGAAGGCTCAAGAGAAGCTGAAGTGCAAGCAGACCCAGAGCTTAAAGCAATGTTTTTATTAAAGCCCATCAATAATCCTTCACCTTCTACATGTTTAAATGAAATATTGGATACATGAGGCAAGCGATGTTCTCTGCTTCCATTTACATAGGCTTCTTCTAATAACATCAATGATTCTTCCAGCTTGTCTCTTAACTTACTAATTCTTTTGGTATCTGTTTCCATATCTAGCATACATATTTCACAGGCTTTGCCAAACCCTACTATACCTGGAACATTTAACGTGCCACTTCTCATACCTCTTTCATGACCTCCGCCATCCATTTGAGCCGTTACTTTTACTCGTGGATTTTTTCTGCGTACATATAATGCTCCAACACCTTTTGGACCATACATTTTATGTGCGGTGAAAGCCATCAAATCGATGCCGTCTTTATTAACATCTACTGGTATTTTACCAACGGCTTGTGTTGCATCAGTAAAAACCAAAACACCATGCTTACGAGCAATAGCACTGATTTCTTTTATAGGCATTACAGCCCCGATTTCATTGTTGGCATACATTAAGGCGATTAAGATAGTTGTTGGTTTAATAGCCGCCTCTAGTTCTTTTAAATCAATAAGCCCATCAGGCTGTACATTTAAATAAGTCACTTCCCCGCCTTGTTTCTCAATGTGTTTACAGGTGTCTAACACTGCTTTATGCTCAGTAGTTGCCGTGATAATATGATTTCCTTTTGTGGCATACATTTCAAAAATGCCTTTAATACCTAAGTTATCTGCTTCAGTAGCCCCTGAAGTGAAAATAATTTCCTTAGGATCTGCTCCAATTAATTTAGCTACTTGTTC
>Ga0114966_10003117_pt1 | contig 14678 bp, 12 predicted proteins | sample M_130207_XF_Meta_FD_87029 | JGI IMG/M metagenome (GOLD analysis project Ga0114966, IMG submission 87029) | Freshwater microbial communities from Lake Montjoie, Canada to study carbon cycling - M_130207_XF_MetaG | ecosystem: Environmental > Aquatic > Freshwater > Lake | place: Lake Montjoie... | reverse complement strand
CTTGATCTCTCGCCTGGTGCCAAGCGGCGCACCTGCTCGACGGATAGAGACATTGGCATCACAGCGAAAACTGCCCTCTTGCATGTTGCCGTCGCAAATGCCAATCCAAGTGACAATTTTATGGAGCTCTTTGGCATAAGCAACCGCTTCTGCGCTGGAGCGCATATCGGGCTCTGTCACGATCTCTAAAAGAGGCGTTCCCGCACGGTTCAAGTCAATGCCTGACTGGTCCACAAAGTCCTCGTGCAAGGATTTGCCCGCGTCTTCCTCCAAGTGGGCTCTGACCAAGCGCACGACCTTCTTTTCTTCGCCTAAAAAGAACTCAACCTCACCGCCTTGAACCACAGGAGTTTCAAATTGACTGATTTGATAGCCCTTGGGCAAATCAGGGTAAAAATAGTTTTTCCTAGCAAACACACTCAAGGCAGACACATGGCCACCAACGGCCAAGCCAAACTCAATGGCAAGCTCGACCGCCTGGCGGTTCATCACTGGCAAGGTGCCGGGCAATGCCAAGTCCACTGGACAAGCCTGGGTATTGGCTTGCGCGCCAAAGGAGGTCGATGCTCTGGAAAATATTTTGCTTTGGGTGGTGAGTTGTGTGTGGGTTTCAAAACCAATGACCACTTCGTAGCCATGAATCAATGGAGTGCTCATTTTGCACCCCTTAAGGTTTTTGTGTGCCAATCGGTGGACAATTGAAACTGATGGGCCACGTTCAAGAGCTTACTCTCTTGAAGGTAGTTGCCAATCATTTGCAGCCCAACGGGCATGCTTGATGCGCCAAAGCCACAGGGCATGCTCATCGCGGGGAGACCGGCAAGAGAGGCTGGCAAGGTGAAGATGTCGGCCAAGTAGTTGGCCACGGGGTCATTGATTTGTTCGCCAATCTTCCACGCCACTTGTGGGGTGACGGGGCCGGCAATCACATCGCAGGTTTTAAAGGCCTCTTGAAAATCGTTGGAAATCATGCGTCTGATTTTTTGCGCTTGTAAGTAATAAGCATCGTAGTACCCGTGCGACAAGACGTAGGTTCCAATCATGATGCGCTTTTTGACCTCTTCGCCAAAACCTTGGGTTCTTGTCTTTCGGTAAAGGTCATCCAAGTCTTTGTAGTCTTTGGCTCGAAACCCAAATTTGACGCCATCAAATCGGCTAAGGTTGCTAGAGGCTTCTGCGGGGGCCAGGATGTAGTAAACAGGGATAGACAGTTCAGTTTTGGGCAGCTCAATTGGAACCAATTTCGCCCCCAAAGTTTTAAACTCGTTTAGGGCCAAGTCAATGCAGGATCGCACATCGGGATGCAGTCCATCAGAGAAGAACTCTTTGGGAATGCCAATGCGCAGGCCTTCAATGGACTCGTTCAAGTGCCGAGAAAAATCTTCCTTTGGCACATCCAGTGAGGTCGAATCGCGATCCAGATCAGGCCCACACATGGCACTCAGTAAGAGTGCGCAGTCCTCAGCACTTTGGGCCATGGGGCCGGCTTGATCCAAGCTTGAAGCGTAGGCAATCATGCCGTAGCGGGAGGCGCGACCGTAGCTGGGTTTGATGCCCGTGATGCCGCAAAAGGAGGCAGGCTGTCGGATCGAGCCACCGGTGTCTGTTCCTGTGGCGGCTGGACACAGTCGCAAAGCCACTGCCGCAGCACTCCCCCCCGAGGAGCCTCCCGCAACGCGGGTGTTGTCCCAAGGGTTCTTGACCGGTCCCCAAGCTGAATTTTCATTGGACGAGCCCATGGCAAATTCATCGCAATTGAGTTTGCCCAAGTTCACCATCCCCGCTTGTTGCAATTGGGTGACCACGGTGGCGTCAAAGGGCGAACAATAGGCCTCAAGCATTTTCGAGCCAGCGGTCGTAGGGAAATTTTGCGTCACAAAGATGTCTTTGTGTGCAATGGGGACGCCCTCCAGTGGGCGGGCCTGGCCTTTGGCGATTCTTTGGTCAGACTGATTGGCCAAATGGAGCGTAAATTCCTCATTGAAACTCACAAAAGCACCGCAAGAGTTGGATTGCGACGTTTGATTTTCTTCGCATTGCAGGGGGTTCAAGGCGTGCTTGAGTGTGGCGTGTGCTTTGGCGCGAGTTAGAAAATGTTCGCTCGCTTCGCGAGCACTCACCACTTTGTTCTGTATGGCCAGTGACAGCGCTTTAAGGCTTAAGTCATGAAGTTCAGACATATCAGGACTCAATTACTTTGGGGACTAAAAAGAGGCCTTTTTCAACCTTGGGAGCGCTTTTTTGATTCAATTCGCGTTGATTGGGCTCACTCACCAGGTCTTGCCGCAGGCGCAAAGACACGTCTTGGACCGTCTCCAAGGGGTGTGAAAGGGGCGTAACGCCTAGAGTGTCCACGGATTTAATTTGTTCAACAATTTCAAACAATGCGTTGATTTGTTGCAGCATGTGTTCTTCTTGGCTGTGGACCAGGTCAAGTTTTGCAAGGGATGCGATTTTTTGGATCTCTTGGGAGGTCAATGGCATAAAAAACAATTCAAAAAGAAAAATTAAAACACTCGAAATTCGTTCTGGCTCTGGCCTTCGTGTATTATCACGCCCCAAAGCTCAAGAAATTTTGAGATGTTAAATTTCAGTTAAAAAAGGCGGGAGTTTTTGTGAAAAACGCAGCTTTTTTTGAAACCGGTAAATTTGGATGCAGGGAAAATCAAACAAAACACCTTCATTCTTAAGAGGATTACTACATGTTTGGATCATTTCGTCGTTATTTTTCGACCGATTTAGCCATAGATTTGGGCACAGCCAATACGCTTATTTACGTGAGAGACAAGGGCATTTTATTGGATGAACCCTCTGTGGTGGCGATTCGTCATGAAGGAGGACCACAGGGGAAAAAAACCATCCAAGCGGTGGGTCGTGAGGCCAAGGCCATGTTGGGCAAAGTGCCCGGGAACATTGAAGCCATTCGCCCCATGAAAGATGGTGTGATTGCTGACTTTACGGTCACGGAGCAAATGCTCAAGCAATTCATCAAGATGGTCCACCCACGCTCCATGCTCAAGCCCAGTCCCAGAATCATCATTTGTGTGCCTTGTGGTTCGACACAAGTTGAGCGCCGTGCCATCCGCGAGTCCGCTTTGGGTGCGGGTGCTTCAGAGGTTTACTTGATTGAAGAGCCCATGGCCGCGGCCATCGGTGCGGGCTTGCCCGTGAGCGACGCGAGTGGCTCTATGGTGGTTGACATTGGGGGCGGAACGACGGAAGTGGGCGTGATCTCTTTGGGCGGCATGGTTTACAAGGGCAGTGTGCGTGTGGGGGGGGACAAATTTGATGAAGCCATCATCAATTACATTCGCCGTAACTACGGCATGTTGATCGGGGACCCGACAGCGGAGATGATTAAAAAGAACATTGGTTCTGCTTTTCCCGGCTCTGAGGTCAAGGAGATGGAGGTCAAAGGACGCAATTTATCCGAGGGCGTGCCCCGGTCTTTTACGATCTCGTCCAATGAGATTTTGGAGGCCTTGACCGATCCGTTGAACAACATCGTGTCTGCGGTCAAAAATGCGCTGGAACAAACGCCGCCTGAACTTGGCGCTGACATTGCCGAGCGTGGTTTGATGTTGACCGGCGGCGGTGCTTTGCTCAGAGACTTGGACCGTTTGTTGGCCGAGGAGACGGGGCTGCCCGTTTTGGTGGCCGAGGACCCCTTGACGTGTGTCGTTCGAGGTTGTGGTCTGGCGCTTGAGCGAATGGAGCGTTTGGGAGCGATCTTTACCAGCGAGTAAGGACCCATCAACAAGGGTGTCTTTCTCCATTGGGATGTTCGGTTTCAAATGGATCTAGAGCATTTACAATTGAGGCCTCATGCCCATGAGGCAAATGAACAGAGCGGACACAGTCCTTTTGGTGATCTTTTAATTAGACTTCTGTGTGAGCACTTTATTCACGACCATTTATTGAGTTGATCTAAATCACCATGCCACTCGGGACGCTAGATAGAACACCCCCACCGTTTTTCAAACAAGGTGCAACACCCCTTCATAAGCTGATTTTTTTTAGTTGCCTGTCTGTTTTGATCATGTTTTGTGATGTGCGTTGGCAAATCACCCAGCCCTTGAGATCTTTATTTTCTTTGGCCTTGGCACCCATTCAATGGATGGCACAACAACCGGGCTTCCTTTCTTCGCGTGTGGAAGTCTTCCTTCAAGACAAAGGGGATGCGCAAGAGGAGGCGGCCGTGTTTAAAAAGCAGCTCTTGGATCAATCTCTACAAGCTTCACAAGTCGATCAACTGCAGCTTGAGAACAAACAGTTGAGGTCCCTTTTAGAGCTTAAAGATCGCGTTCAAACCACAGGACAAGTGGCACAAGTCATTTATGACGCAGCCGATCCATTTACGCGTAAAGTGATCCTTGACAAAGGTTCAATCAGTGGCATTCACGTGAGCTCCCCCGTCATGGATGAAGCGGGCGTGGTGGGTCAAGTCACACGAGTGTATCCATTGATCAGTGAAGCCACATTGATCATTGATAAAAATCACTCCATACCGGTTTTGAACAACCGAACAGGCGCCAGAGGTGTTGCCTTTGGGGAGTCTGGTGGTGCGCCGCTATTGGAGTTGAGGTACATGGCGGCCAATGCAGATATTCAAGAAAACGACATCTTGAGCACCAGCGGAGTTGACGGCGTGTATCCGCCTGGCGTGCCTGTGGCCAAGGTGATCAAAATTGAGAGAAGTGCAGACTCGATGTTTGCTCGAATTCTGTGCGAGCCCTTGGGCCGCGCACAGGGCGTTAGACACTTGATGGTTTTGGAGCCGGTGGGCAAGGACTTGCCTGCAAGACCAGAAATGGAAGTGGTCAAAACACCTTCAAGAAGTGGGGGTCGGTGATGATCATGCCTCGTGGGCAGCAATTGTTGTTGCCAGCCAAGCCCTTGTTCATCGTCATGAGTTTGTTCATGGCTTTGCTGATGAACATGTTGGAAAACGTAGGGCTACTTGGAAACGCTGCTTGGATGCCCGATTTTTTGGCGCTCGTTTTGCTTTTTTGGTCGGTCCACCAACCTCAACGCGTTGGTATTGGATGGGCGTTTATTTTGGGCTTGGCGTGTGATGTGCACCAAGTCTCTTTTTTAGGGCAACATGCTTTGGCCTATACGGTTCAGGGTTTTTTGGCAACTTTGATTCATCGAAGATTGTTGTGGTTTTCTGTGCCCTCACAGGCCTTGCAGGTCTTGCCCCTGTTTGCGATTTCTCATGCCATCTCCATGGTGCTGCGCATGTCTTTGTCGGGCAGTTTGGTGGGTTGGTCCATGTTTTTTGCGCCAATGATTGAGGCTTGTTTATGGCCCATCGTCAGTGTTATTTTGTTGGCGCCACAAAGGCGAGCACCCGACCCAGATGAGAATCGACCCTTATGAGTTTGGGTGGAAACATTGAACAGGATTTGAGGCGATTTAGGGGCCGCGTGCTAGCGGCGAGTATTTTTGTATTTGTTGCTTTTTCTCTTTTAGGCTTAAGGCTTTTGTATCTACAAATTTGGCGCTATCAAGATTTGTTTGAGCAAGCCGAGAGCAACCGCAAAGTCATTGCCCCTGTGGTGCCTACGCGTGGCGTGATCATGGATCGCAATGGGGTGATTGTTGCAACCAATTACTCGGCCTACACCTTGGAGATCACGCCAGCGAAATTAAATACCACTTTAGATTCGGTGATCGATGAATTGTCTGAAGTGATCCATATTTATCCAAGAGACAAGAGGCGATTTAAAAAACTCTCCGATGAGTCCAAAAGCTTTGAATCGGTTCCCATCCGAACGCGCTTAACGGATCAAGAGGTGGCGCGCTTTGCTGCACAGCGCTTTAGATTTCCAGGTGTGGAGATCAAGGCCCGACTTTTTAGAAATTATCCCTATCAAGCTCTGGGCAGTCATCTCATTGGGTACATTGGCCGCATCAATCAGTCAGAAAAAGAAAAAATAGAAGAGACAGATGACGAAGCCAACTATAGAGGAACCGACTACATTGGTAAACTGGGTGTTGAGCAAAGCTATGAAAAAGAATTGCATGGATTGACCGGCTTTCATGAAATGGAGACTTCTGCGGGTGGGCGCGCAGTGCGACGTTTGTCCAGCCTTCCCTCTAAACCAGGCAACACGGTCAGACTCACGGTGGATATCAAGCTTCAAAAGTTGGTTGAAGATCTCTATGGAAATCGGCGTGGCGCCTTGGTGGCCATAGATCCCAAGACCGGAGAAATATTGGCCTTTGTCAGTAAGCCCACGTTTGATCCCAATTTATTTGTAGAAGGCATTGACAGCGAAAACTGGCAGGCCTTGAATGACTCGATCGATAAGCCCTTACTTAACCGTGCCTTAAGGGGGACCTACCCACCAGGGTCCGTGTACAAGCCTTTTATGGCTTTGGCGGCGTTGCAAGTGGGTAAAAGAACACCCACTCAAAGCATTTTCGATCCTGGATTTTACATGTTTGGCAATCATCGTTTCAGGGACGACAAAGAAGGCGGTCATGGCACGGTAGACATGTACCGCTCAATTGTTGAGTCATGCGACACGTATTACTACATATTGGCCCATGATCTGGGCGTGGACACCATTTACGAGCAGATGAAGCCTTTGGGGTTTGGTCAGTACACAGGCATTGATGTCTTGGGGGAGGCAAAAGGTATTTTGCCCTCCACGCAATGGAAGAGCGCAACTTATAAAAAACCAGAGCAACAAAGATGGTATTCAGGTGAAACCATTTCATTGGGAATTGGACAGGGTTATAACACCTTTACGGTTCTTCAAATTGCTCAAGCGGCGTCCACACTTTTGAATGATGGAAAGAAAACCAGGCCACATTTGGTCAAAGAAATCATCAATCCAGAAACCAAGGTGGGCAAGGCCGTGGTCGTGACAGCGATTGAAGAAATCAGTTTGAAGCCAGAAAATACAGCCATCATTCGACAAGCATTGGTCGGTGTGAATTTAGAGGGCACATCGGCTTCAAGTTTTGTGGGTGCGGGCTATACCAGTGGCGGGAAAACAGGAACGGCGCAAGTCTTCTCGGTTCGTGAAAATGAAAAGTACAACGCCTCCAAGCTCGATGAAAGAATGCGCGACCACGCCTTGTTCATGGCTTACGCGCCAGCAGAGGACCCCAAAGTGGTCTTGGCCATGGTGGTGGAGAACTCGGGTTTTGGGGCACAAAATGCGGCTCCAATTGCCAGGCGGATATTTGACTTTCTTTTGCTAGGACAGTACCCCTCAGAAGAGGACATTGCAGCTGTTCAAATTGGACAAGCCACCAAGCCCATTGGAAAACCCAGGCCCGTCGCAAGCGTTCAGTGGTTCAATGCCACTGAAAAAAGTACGTCTGAGTCCTTGCCATTTAACGCAGTGGTCAGCCCTTAAGGGAGAGGGCAAAAGATTTGCTAGTTTGCGAAGTAGGCATCGGAGGCTGTTTTGAGGATCAAACAAGTCACGACAAAGATAAAAATCCAGCGGACAAATCCTGATCCATGTTGAACGGCCATCTTGGTGCCCACCAAACTGCCCAAGATGTTAAAGAGGGCCATGGGAATGGTGATGGCCCACCAAATTTTCCCTTCAAATACAAAAAGACTCAAGGCTGCAGCATTGCTGGCACTGTTGAGCACTTTGGCAGCGCCTGATGCGTGAAGGAAGTCGTAGCGCAAAAGCCGCACAAAGATGAAGATAAAAAAGCTTCCTGTGCCTGGTCCAAAAAAACCATCGTAAAAACCGATGACACTTGCAACAAACATCAAGGCGAGAAGTTCTACAGGGCCCTTGAATCTGGGGTTGTGAGCATTGCCCAATTGTTGACTGAGCAAGGTATAAAGGAGCACAGCACTTAGAACAAAGGGGAGGGCTTTCTTTAGATAATCAGAGGACACCCAATTCAAGGACCATGCGCCCAAGAAAGAGAAAGACGCTGCACAACAAGCGGCAATGAAAAGTTTCCCCCAAGGTAAATCGATGTGACGGCTGTAGTTCCAACTGGCAAACAAAGTGCCCCAAAAAGAGACGGACTTGTTGTTGCCCAAAAGCGTAGACGCTTGGGCCATGGGGTAGGTGGAGAAGAGGGCCGGCACGAGGATCAAGCCTCCGCCCCCTACAATTGCATCCACATAGCCCGCCAAGGCCGCGCAACTCAATACAAAAACAATATCCATGTGCAGATTGTGACTTAAAAATCGCACCATAAAAAAAGCACTGCTTGGATTTCAGCAGTGCTTTGTTTTAATGGCCCTCTTGTAACGGGGCTTGGCATGTCAAGTCTCCTCAACCCTCTAAGCAAGATCATCTCTTGTTCAAGACAAAATGTATCCGCTTTGAACGGGATCTTTGCTAGGGGCTTACCCAGGGATCTTGTTATCTAATTGAGAAGAGTTGGTGAAACAAGGGGGGCCATTGAAAAAAAGAAGCCGACTGGTGGAAATCAATTTCCATCAGACTGAGCGATCCATTTGGCGGCTTTTTCTGCCATCATGAGCGTTGGCGCGTTGGTGTTGCCACTGGTGATGGTGGGCATGGCGCTCGCGTCCACCACCCGCAAACCGGCAACGATCCCGCCTTGACCGTTTTGTACCCGCAGCTCTGAATCTAAAACCGCCAAATGTGCACCTAAGCGACCCATCTGGGTGGTCCCGACTGGGTGAAAGATGGTGGTGGCGATGTTGCCTGCCATTTGGCTGAGTTCCTCCATGCTTTGGTACTGAGCACCAGGTTGGATCTCTTGCGGGGCAAAGGGTTTCAAAGCGGCTTGTGAGATGATGCGGCGTGTCAAAAGGATGGACTTGGCCGCTTTGTCCAAATCTTCTTGGGTGCTCAGATAATTGGGCGAGATCAAGGGGGCTTGTTGAAAGTCCGCACTCTGCGCGCGAACATGACCACGGGAGCTGGGGTTGAGGTTGCAAACACTCGCAGTGATGGCATCAAAGCTGTGAAGCGGTTCACCAAAGGCGTCCAAGCTCAAGGGCTGTACATGGTATTGCAAATCTGGCCAAGTCAAAGAGGGGTCGCTTTTGGTAAACACACCCAGTTGAGACGGTGCCATGCTCATCGGGCCGGTTTGGTAGAGCAAATACTCAAGGGCCATTTTCCCCTTGCCCCACCAGCTTTGCGAAAGCGTATTCAATGTCGGTGTATGGCTGACTTTGTAGGTCGTTCTGATTTGCAAATGATCCTGTAAATTTTCCCCAACACCAGGCAAATCAATCGATGCAGAGATGCCAATGCTTTTCAAGTAGGTGCCATCTCCTATGCCAGACAACTGCAAAATGTGTGGACTGCCGATGCTTCCTGCGCAAAGGATCACTTCATTTTTGGCGTACACATTGAACTTGTCTTTGCCATCAAACACCTCCACGCCAGTGCATTTTTGTGAGCCATCCTCACTGGGTTCAAGGAGCACACGACAGACCTGTGCGTGGGTCCACATTTCAAAATTGTCTCTTGCATAGCAAGTCGGGCGCAAAAAAGCTTTCGCCGTGTTCCACCGCCAGCCTGAGCGTTGATTGACTTCAAAGTAGCCTACGCCCTCGTTGTCTCCACGGTTGAAGTCAGTTGTTGCTGCAATGCCAAACTCCTCACAGGCTTTTGCAAATGCGTTCAAAATGGGCCAAGAAAGCCTTTGTTTTTCAACGCGCCATTCGCCCCCAGCCTTCCTATATGAAAGCGTTTGCTCATAAAGGGAAGGCTCCACGCCCTGAGGTTGGGTCCCTTTGGCGCCATGAAAGGCATTTGCACCCAAGTAATGATCTTCGTGTCGCTTAAAGTCTTCAAGGCATGTGGGCCAACCCCATCTTGCATCTTGGGTCACTTTGGCCCAGTGCTCATAATCTCTGGATTGACCCCGCATGTAAATCATGCCATTGATGCTAGAGCATCCGCCAAGTCCTTTGCCTCTGGGGTAGCGCAAAGCTCGGCCATGGAGTCCACTTTGAGCTTGAGTTTGATACAACCAATCTGTTCGCGGGTTGCCGATGCAATACAAGTAACCAACAGGAATGTGAATCCAGTGGTAATCGTCCTTGCCTCCAGCCTCAATCAGCAGCACCCGTTTGGATGCGTTGGCACTGAGTCGATTGGCAAGCAAGCTGCCCGCCGTTCCAGCGCCCACAATGATGTAGTCAAAGCTCAGGTCATTCATCAAAGGCAAGCGGTGTGCTTATTTAGAGGTCGGCATGACAAACTCTGCGCCGCTGGCGATGCTTTGGGGCCAGCGCTGCATGATGCTTTTTTGTTTGGTATAGAAACGAACACCCTCTTCGCCATAGGCATGAACATCTCCAAACAAAGAGCGCTTCCAGCCCCCAAAGCCATGCCAGGCCATTGGAACAGGAATGGGCACATTGATGCCCACCATGCCCACTTGAATTCGCCTGGAGAACTCACGGGCCACATGCCCCTCTCGTGTAAAGCAACTCACGCCGTTGCCAAACTCATGGGCATTGATCAAGTCAATCGCGTGATTCAAATCATCAGCGCGAACACAGCTGAGAACGGGTCCAAAGATCTCTTCTTTGTAAATGCGCATATCGGGTTTGACATGGTCAAACAAAGTGCCACCCAGCCAAAAGCCATCGGCGCAACCTTGGCCCGCATGACTTCCTTTAAAAGAACGGCCATCCACCAAAAGTTGGGCGCCTTCCTGTTCTCCGGCCTCAATATAGCCTTTGATTTTGTTCATCGCAGCTTGGGTGACGATAGGGCCCATTTCCGCGTCAAGCTCAATGCCATTCTTGATCTTCAAATCCCGTGTTCTTTGAATGAGGGCGGGCATGATTTTGTCAGCAACGTCGCCCACCAATACCGCAACGCTGATGGCCATACAACGCTCACCGGCTGAGCCATAAGCGCTTCCAATCAAAGCGTCAACGGCTTGATCAAGGTCGGCATCAGGCATGACGACCATGTGATTCTTGGCGCCCCCAAGGGCTTGAACGCGTTTGCCCAAACGTGCACCTGTTTCATAGAGGTGGTTGGCGATGGGCGTTGAGCCCACAAAACTCAAACCTTGAACATCCGGGTGGGCCAACAGGGCATCTACCGCCTCTTTGCCGCCTTGAATCACGCTAAAGACACCATCGGGCAAGCCGGCTTGTTTTAAAAGCTCTGCCATCATCAAGGAGGGTGAGGGGTCAAGAGGGCTTGGTTTGAGGATGAAGCTGTTGCCGCAGGCCAGTGCAACGGGAAACATCCACATGGGGACCATCACTGGAAAATTAAAAGGCGTGATACCCGCAACGACACCAAGGGGTTGGCGCATCGTCCAATTGTCAATGCCCGTTGAAACTTGGTCGGTAAAGTCACCTTTGAGCAGTTGAGGAATGCCACAGGCAAACTCAATGATGTCAATGCCTCGAGAGACTTCTCCTTGAGCGTCGGTGAATACTTTGCCGTGTTCAGCCGTGATGAGATGGGCGAGCTCATCTTTGTGCTGATTGATCAACTCTAAAAATCGAAACATCACCCGTGCGCGTCGAATGGGCGGCATCTCGCCCCAGGCCACTTGAGCGTGTTTGGCAGCTTTCACAGCCAAATTGACCTCAGCTTCTGCACCCTGCAAGACTTCACGTGTGACAACGCCGCTTGCTGGGTTGTACACAGCTTGTTTGGACGAGTTAAAGCCAGGATGAAGTTCGCCTTTGATAAAGTGTTGAACCAAGGGCAATGCGTGTGTGGTAGCCATGATGACGTAAGCCTCAAAAAAAAGGAGATGAGAGAATCTGTAAAAACAATGACCGCAAACGTGACATTGAGAGAGGGACTATATCCTGAAATGTCATTGTGCAATGAGCGTGAGGACCCTAACCCTAGCGAGCACCTGCAATATCCAAAATTGAGCCGCTGCAATAAGTGGCAGATGGGCTTAAAAGCCAAACGATGGCGTTTGCAACTTCCTCAGAGGTACCCGCCCGCCCCATGGGCATTTGAGAGGCCACGTCGCGAGCGCGATGAGGCAAACCACCGCTGGCATGAATCTCTGTATCAATGACCCCAGGCCTCACGGCATTGACCCGGATGCCTTCGCTTGCAACTTCCTTGGCCAAGCCCACGGTCATCACATCAATTGCCCCTTTGCTGGCTGCGTAGTCAACGTATTGATTGGGCGATCCAAGTCTTGAGGCGGCGCTCCCAACATTGACTATCACCCCACCAGGACCACCATGGCGCGTGCTCATCCTGAGCACCGCCTCTTTGGCGCATAAAAAGGGACCAATCACATTGATGCGCATCATGCGCTCGAGCCGCTCGGCACTGAATTGATCCACTCTTTGGGAGAAGTCCACAATGCCCGCGTTGTTGACAAGACCCTCAATAGGCCCCCATTTGGCATCGAGGTGGGCAAACATTTTTTCGATGTCAGACTCAACTCCTATATCGGCTTGAATGCTGATGGCTGACCCACCCGCATCGCGAATTTGTCGAACCACTGCATCAGCGGCCAAGGAGTTGGAGTGGAAATTGACGGCGACACGCCATCCAGATTGAGCGGCCAAAAGGGCTGTTTGTGCACCAATTCCCCGAGACGCGCCTGTGACCAATAGAGTTTTGGAATCCAAGGGGCTTATCCTTTTTGTGCTTGATGGGCTTGTTGATCGGCGTGGTAGCTTGAGCGAACCATGGGGCCCACAGCGGCGTGTTTGAAGCCCATGTCATACGCCTTCGCTTCAAACATTTTGAAGGTGTCGGGGTGAACGTAGCGCGATACAGGGAGATGGTGTGCGCTTGGAGACAAGTATTGACCAATGGTCAGCATGTCGATGTCGTGCTCTCGCATGTCTTGCATGGTCGTTAAGATCTCCTCGTCGCTTTCTCCAAGGCCGACCATGAGGCCACTTTTTGTAGGTATATGGGGGAAAAGTGCTTTGAATTTTTTCAAGAGCGCAAGACTAAACGCATAGTCGCTCCCAGGCCTGGCTTGGGCATACAGGCGCGGCACGGTTTCTAAGTTGTGATTCATCACGTCGGGCGGGGCATTTTTTAAGATGCTCAATGCGCGGTCGTCGCGGCCTCTAAAGTCGGGCACCAAGATTTCAATTTGGGTTTGCGGAGATAGCGTTCTGATGCTTGTGATGCAGTCCACAAAGTGTGAGCTGCCCCCATCCCTTAAGTCATCTCTGTCAACGCTTGTGATGACCACGTACTTCAGTTGGAGTTGGGCCACTGTTTGGCCCAAATGCAAGGGCTCATTGGGATCCAGGGGATCTGGGCGGCCATGGCCCACATCACAAAAAGGACACCTTCGGGTGCATTTGTCGCCCATGATCATGAACGTGGCGGTGCCATTGCCAAAGCACTCGCCAATGTTGGGACACGAGGCTTCTTCGCAAACGGTCACAAGTTGATTGCTCCTCAAAATGTCCTTGATCTCATAAAACCGCGAGTTCGCTGAAGCGGCTTTGACGCGAATCCAGTCGGGTTTTTTCAAGGCCTCTTGTGGCTGGACTTTGATGGGTATTTTGGATAACTTCTCAAACGCCTTTTGCTTGAGCGTTGGATCATAGGTTTGGGTCGGCGTGGAACTGTTGGGCGTTGTGCTCATGGGACTAGAGTTTTTTTCAATGGAGGGTTAATTTTTAGCAAAAGAAATTCATCAAGTCGTGAGATAGACGTTTAATTTCTGCGCCAACAGCACTGCGACCTCTTGGCAATTTAACACGACCCCAAGATGGTGTAAATGGGTGGTTTGAAGCCCTTCATATCCACATGGGTTGATGGCTTCAAAAGGGGTCAAGTCCAAAGAGACGTTCAAAGACAAGCCATGGTAGGTGCAATGCTTGGAGACTTTGACACCAATGGCTGAAATCTTAGACAGCCCGTCAAAGGACGGTTGGGAGGGGGTATTTTGATCTGCGCGTTCATGAGGGGAGTAGGCGAGCCTGTCATGCGAACGGGGATCAACTGGGTTCACATAGACACCAGGCGCGCCCAAAATTCGGTGAGCGGTCAGGCCCAAAGCGTTGAGCGTTTTGATCACCGATTCTTCCAAACGGTACACATATTCTTTGACGAAATAGCCCCTTCGGTTTAAGTTGATCAAGGGATAGGCAATCACTTGGCCAGGGCCGTGGTAGGTGATTTGTCCGCCTCGGTTGGTCTGAATCAGTGGAATAGTGCTGGGTGTGAGCAAGTCGTTTGAAGTGCCACTTAGCCCCAAGGTGTAGACGGGTGGGTGTTCACACAGCCAAAGCTCATCAGGTGTTTGCGGGGTCCTTTGAGCCGTGAAGTCTTGCATCTTTTGATAGATCTCAAGGTAAGGCACGGTTCCCAAATGAGAAATTTTCACAGTTTGCAAGCTCTAAAGGAGGGGTCATGCATGTCGCAAAGTGTTTAAAGAACGACTTTGACCAAAGGGTGGGACGACAAGGCCATGTACAGTGCGTCCAGTTGAGCCTGTGAAGTGGCCCAGACATTGAGGGTCACGCCCAGATAATTACCGGCTTTGCTTTGTCTAAGCTCAATGCTTGTCGCATCAAATTGGGGGTCAAACTCTTGGGCAATCTTTGTGAGCGTACTCACAAAATCGTCGACTTTGTGTCCCATGACCTTGATCGCAAAGGCGCAGGGGAACTCGATCAGCGTCGCTCGTGCAGATTCTGCAGGGGTCACAGGGGAGTCTATGGGCTCAGTCATGGTGTTTGAGGGTTTGATAGGCGTCGTAAAGTCGCCGGTAAATAGGGCCAG
>Ga0114966_10003116_pt1 | contig 14683 bp, 11 predicted proteins | sample M_130207_XF_Meta_FD_87029 | JGI IMG/M metagenome (GOLD analysis project Ga0114966, IMG submission 87029) | Freshwater microbial communities from Lake Montjoie, Canada to study carbon cycling - M_130207_XF_MetaG | ecosystem: Environmental > Aquatic > Freshwater > Lake | place: Lake Montjoie... | reverse complement strand
ATTTTTTGGGCGATGGCGCCAAGACCACCGGCCCCGCCCTCCTCGCTTTCGACGCGCGACCCGGCTTAACCAGCGCGAACTCACGCGAACCGGATGGCGCCCGACCCGCGCCCACGCCCAACCTGCGCCCACCTGCGCCCACGCCAACCTACGCCAACCGTCGCGCCTGGGCCAACGTCGCGCCGGCCCAATCCGAGAGCCCACGCGGTCACCTCTCGCGCGGCGCCGGCACCGGACCGTTCAAAGCGCCGCCGCCCGCCGGCCCGGCCACTCCGCCGGATCCAACCAAAACGCCCGCGAACGACCACCGTAATAAGCTTCTAAAACCGTGTCCATCACCCGCGTGGTCCGACTCGCCGACTCCCCCGTACTCGGGCAAACTCCGCGACCCAACAGATCATCCACGACCGCTTGAATCAGCGGTTGCGCCACGTGCGGCGGGTTCGGCCGCTCCAAAAGTTTCACGCCTTCCGCCGTCTCCAAGCAAATCGCGTCATTGCCAAAAACTGAAAAACCCAGCTGCCCCGCCGTCCCCGTGATCGTCAACGCATCGTGCGCCACCGCACTCGCAAAGTTCCAGCTCGCTACGCCCGGCACCCCCGCGGCCGTCTGAAAACTCATCGCGACCGTATCTTCCACCGCATAATCCGACCCGCGGTTCGCCGCCAATCCCGCGACGCCCGCCAACGGTCCAAAAAGAGCGTCCAAGAGATCCAGCGTGTGCGACCCCACGTCGAGAAAATGCCCCGCGCCCGCCTGCGCTGCATCCACCCGCCAAATCGCCGGTCCGCGATGGAACGGCGCCGCCTGCCGATAACTAATCCCGGTCACCCGACCCAGCACACCTCCGCGCAGCAGGGCCGCCACTTCCAAGAATCGCGGTAAGCGGCGGCGATAATAAGCCACGAAAAGAGGGAGTTTGGCCTCGCCAAAAGCCCGGACCATCCGCGCGCATTCCGGCAGATGCCGCGCCATCGGTTTCTCGACGTACGCTGGTTTTCCGGCTGCCGCCACCATCAGCGCGTAATCCGCATGCGTATCCGGAGGGGTCGCAATATACACCGCATCCACTGCGGAATCCGCCACCAGTGCAGCCGCACTATCATACCACCACGCCACCCCATGCCGCCGCGCATAATCCGCCGCGAGCGCACCGTTGCGCCGCATCACCGCCACCAACGATGAGCCCGCTGCCTTTTGAAAACCAGGACCACTCTTCACCTCCGTGACATCACCGCAACCGATGATGCCCCAGCGAACTTCCGTACGACCAGAAAAATGAGCGGAGACGGGCATGACAAAATAATGAGAAGATTGATCAACGTGAGGACGAGACGATAAGCCCAGCCTCTCGCTATCAACACGGCGGCCGCCGCCAACCCGCAATCCGAATCGACCCCAACCGCCGGCCCTCCGTCGGCAGGCACGCCCCGGTCCCTGCGCACGCCCTCCCGCCAATTCGCCTCCCTGCACACGCCCTCCCGCCAATTCGCCTCCCTTCACACGCCCTCCCGCCAACTCGCCTCACCAAAACCCACGCGCAGGCTCGCCTCAGACCACGCCGCGCGTAGAATTTTTCGAGATTCACTCTGCTCTTCTCCATCAACCCACCCGACTTTAACCGCTCGCCCGCCCATTCTCGCGGGTTCACCGACAACACCGCCCCGGCCCCGCTTAACGCCGTCTCACGATGATCACCACGATCCAACTTATCCTCGCCGATACCACCGCCGAGCTCGTCCTCGTACCACCGCCCGGCCGCCCGCCAACCCTCGATCACACCACCCTCGACCAGCTCGACGCCCACCTCACTACCATCGAAAGGGCCGGCGACGCCATTCGGCTCGTCATCCTCCGCAGCGCCTCCGCCACCGTTTTTTGCGCGGGCGCCAATCTCAACGTCCTCCAGCACCTCAACCCCACCTCCATCGTGCCTTGGGTTGAACACGGGCACCGCGTCCTTAACCGGCTCGAAAGTCTCCCCTGCCCGGTCCTCGCGCGCATCGAGGGTTTCGCCCTCGGTGGCGGCCTCGAAATTGCCCTCGCCGCCGATCTCATCTTCGTCACTCCGACCGCCCAACTCGCCCAGACGGAGGCCAAGCTGGGCTTCGTCGCCGGCTGGGGCGGCAGCTGGCGGCTGCCGCGGCGCGTCGGGGCCGCCCGAGCGAAGGAACTTTTTTTCACCGGTCGCCGCGTCAACGGCAACGAGGCTGTCGCCATCGGTCTGGCGGATGAATGCGTGCCGCCGGCCGAAATTGCTGCCCGTTGCGCCCAACTTGCACAGGAGATCGCCACCTGCAGCCCCATCGCCATCCGCCAATTAAAATGCTTGGTCGACGCCTCCCCCCAGCTTCCCCGAACCGCCAGCGCCGCCGCCGAAGCCGCCGCTTCCATCACTTGTCTCCAACATCCGGATACCCAGCACCGTGTCACCGAATTTCTCAATCGTAGAAAAAAAACCGCTCCCGCTCCCGCCCCATAAAGGGAAGCACCCACGCACCCACCCACGCTCGCCCACCACCGCGCCACCACCCGACCACGCACGAACAGGGGCTGCCCTCCCCGCACTTCCCGCCCAGAGCACCGTCCATCTGCCCCCGTCCGCTCCCCGGCCTCACGCCTTCACCTATCGCCTCGCCATTAAAACCTTTTCCACTTCCATGCCTGCCCTTCACCACCCTGCCCTCACCCGTCGCTGCCCTCCGCTCCGCTCCCACCCTCTCCGCATTTTTTTTAGTTTCGCGCTCGCCTTGGCGTTAACCGTCACCGGTTTCGCCCAGCCCACCGCCACCATCGCCGGCCGCGTCTTCAACCCCGCCACCGGCGAATATATCCGCAACGCGGAGATCCGCATCGCGGGCACCCCCAAGGTCGCGACCTCCGAGACCGGGGGATATTACCTCCTCCACGACGCCCCCGCCGGCACCCTCCAACTCATCGCCACCTACCCGGGTCACGAAACCGCCACCGTCACCCTGCAAATCACGCCCGGGGCCACCGCTACCCGCGACTTCGAACTCCCCCCGACCGACTCCCGCCGCTCCCGCGATGCCATCATCCAGCTGGGCGCAATGGTCGTCTCTTCCGAGCGCGAGGGGCAAGCCAAGGCCGTCGCCGAACAGAAACAGGCCATGAACGTAAAGACCGTCGTCGCCGCGGATAATTTCGGGGATATCGCCGAGGGCAATATCGGCGAATTTCTTAAATTTATGCCGGGCGTTACCCTCGATTACGTCGAGACCGATACCCGCGCGGCGCGGATGGGCGGGATGCAACCGCGCTACGGCTACGTGACGATCGACGGCAATACGATGGCGAACACCGGCGCCGGAGCTTCCTTCGGCGCCGATACGCGGCAATTCGAATTCGAGGCCTTCTCGATCAATAACATCGAATCAATCGAGGTAAACAAAACCCTCAGCGCCGACATGCCCGGCGACGCCCCCGCGGGGACCGTCAACCTCCGCACGAAAAGCGCCCTCGACCGGCGCGGCCAGCGCTTCAATTACACCCTCGGCTTCATCGGCAACCAATACGAATACACGCTGCATGCCACCCCGCGCCACGATGACCATTCCCATCGCAAATCCCGCCCCACCGTCGTCTTCGACTACTCGAATATCTACTTCGAGAATAAACTCGGCGTGGCGCTCAATTTCTCCTCTTCGAGCGTCTTCAAGGAACAATTTCGCAACAGCGTCACCTACGACTACACCTCCGCCCAGGCCATCGCCGCTAAACATCCCCTCATCACCGCCGTCAATTTCAAGGACGGTCCCAAGATGGGCACGAAATATTCCGGTGGACTCAAGCTCGACTACCAGCCGTGGACACCCGCCCTGCGACTATCCCTCGCCACCAGCTTCACGCAATTCAGCGACGTCATCGCCAACCGCAATTTAAACTTTCGGGTGAGCGCACCGGAGAGCAACACCAACGCTGCGCTCACCAAGATCGTCGCCACCCCCACCGCCAACGCGAACACGCGCCTCGAGCACAGCGGCAGCCACGGTAACAAAAAAAATGATACCACCAACCTCGCGCTCAGCTTCAACTACCAGACCGGCCGGCTGACCGCGGATGGCGCCTTCAGTTTTTCGCGCGCACGCAGCCAGAACGGCAGCTTGCATATGGGCGCGGTCGACACCGCTGGCCTCCAACTCACCCGCATCGGTTGGACCGCCGAGCGCCCCAACAACGATTCCTCCGCCTGGACGATCACGCAGACCGCCGGCACGCCCGGGGGCTCATGGTACGATCTCAACCAGTGGGGCCGCTTCGACCTCCAGCCGGGCAACATCTCCAACTCCCGCACCCGCGGGAAGACCGAGCAGTACGTCGGCCAACTCAACGCCCGCTACGCGTTACCGTGGACCCTCCCCACTTTTTTCAAGACTGGTCTGCACGAACAGGTCACCTACCGGCGCGGCGATGTGATCTTCGCAAACACCTTCACTTACATCGGACCCACCGGCAATCAACTCACCTCCCCCCTCCCGACTTCCCCCGCCAACTTCCGCTTCGACCAATGGGGCATCAACTTGAACCCGCTGCCCGTACCCGACAAGGCCGCACTCTTTCAACTGCAAGCCACCCACCCCAATTACTTCAGCCAGACCACCGCTAACAACGCCGCCAATTTGGAAACCATCATCAGCAGTCCGCACAGCAATCAGGAGACCATCCGTTCCGGTTACGTCATGGGGACGATCCGGGCGGGCGCCTGGCAGTTCCAATCGGGCGTGCGCTCCGAGCAAACCAGCACGGTCACTTCCGTGCCGGTCATCGTTCCCGTGTCCAAAAACCCGTGGGCGACCCGCAGCGCCAGCGGCGTCGCCACCGCGGCCAGCACCCCCGAGTACGTCGCCTACAAATATTCGAAAGGCATGACGAAAGACTCCGGCGATTACGCGGACCTTTTGCCGAGTGCCTCCGCCAAATATCAACTCCGGACCAACCTCAATTTCAAATTCGGTTACAGCAAGGCCATCAAACGCCCCAACCTGACCCAGATCGCCGGCGCGTGGAGTATCAACTCCGCCGATACCCAAATCACCATTCCCAACCCGGATCTAAAACCGGAGCGGGCCGGCAAGTTTTCCGCGATGCTCGAATACTATTTTGAACCCGCGGGCACGTTGAGTCTTCATCTTTTTCAAACCGATTTGCAGGGCTCAACCAAAGCCTACACCCAGACCGCCGCCGAGGCCGGCTACGGCAATGACCCCGTTTACTCGAGCTACGAGTTCATCACCGCCGAAAATATTCCCGGCACCCGCCGCATCAAGGGCCTCGAGCTGGCCTACAGCCAACAACTCACCTTCCTGCCTTGGGCGTGGCTGCGGGGCACCAGCATCTTTGCGAATTACGCCCGCTTCAATTCCAACCCGCGACCCATCGAGAGCATCAACAGCAATACCGGCTGGTCACCGCAAAATGGGAGCGCTGGGCTCTTTTACCGTTTCGGAAAATTTAACGGCAGTCTCGCCGGCACCTACGTCGACGAGAGCATCGTCGCCAACGGGCTCACCTCCGCGCTCAACCGCGGAGATCTGCAATACCTCAAGCAACGCGTCGTCTGCGATGTCGGCGCCGGCTGGACCCTTTCGCGCCATGCCAGCGTATTCCTCTCCGGTCGCAACGCCTTCAACGCTGGCAAGAATTGGTATTTTAAATCGGACCATCGCATGCTGACCAAAGAAAAATACGGCGGCCAGTGGACGGCCGGTGTCAAGGGCACCTTCTAGACTCCAAATCTGCCGCGCGGTCTCGGATCCGCCCACCTCGCCAACGTCACCACCGCCCATTATCTCGGCTCCAGTCGCCCTGCCCGGCCCAACCCCGGGCCCACGGCACCACTGCCACGCGCACCACGCCGCGCACCACGCCGCCGACCACGCCGCGCACCACGCCGCCCACCACGCCGCGCACCACGCCGCACCGCTCAACCTGTCTTTCAAAGCGCCGCCCGGCGATCGCACGGCCCACGACCCGTTCGGTCCAAGCCGGCGCGTGCTCCACGAGGCCGCCGCCACCCACGGGCTTTTCGGCGCCACCCACGGGCCTTTCGGCGGCCGCGGGCTTTTCGCCAGCACCCGCGGGCTTTTCTCCAGCGGCCGCGGGCTTTTCGCCACGGCGCGGTTTTTCGCCTTTTAACCACTCGCCGCCACCTTCAGTTTCGCCCGCATGCGTGTCCTCCTCGCCTTCGATAAATTCAAGGATTGCCTCTCCGCGCGCGAGGCCTGCGCCTTGGCGGCCGCCACCCTCCAAGATCGGCATCCCGATTGGATCATCGATTCCGCTCCTCTCTCGGATGGGGGTGAAGGCTTTTCGGAAATCCTCACCGCGGCCGTGGCCGGCACGACGCAAGCGACCACCGTCACCGGCCCACGCCAGCGCCCCACCCGAGCCTCCGTCGGGCTAATTACACTCGACGCCGTTCCCGCCGCCGCCCGCGCCTATCTGCCCTCGGCCCCCAGCCATTCGAGTAAGCCTCCCCTCATCGCGATCATCGATATGGCCTCGGCTTCCGGGCTCGCGTTGCTGCCGCCCGCCGACCGCGATCTCTGGCACACCACCAGCGTTGGCACCGGCGAATTAATTCAACACGCCACCACCCTCGGCGCCACCGCCATCGTGCTGGGCGTTGGCGGCAGCGCGACCCATGATCTCGGGCTCGGGGCCTTGGCTGCGCTGGGCCTCGGCTTTCACTCCGCGGCGGGCAGGCCCATTTTCCCGCCAACACCGAGCCAATGGCCGGAAATCAGTCGCCTCAGCGGCCGAATCAACGCCACCACACCGCCCATTTTAATCGCCTGCGATGTCAGCAATCCCCTGCTCGGACCCCGCGGCGCCGCGGCCACCTACGGGCCCCAAAAAGGTCTGCGCACCACCGATCTCCCCCGCCTCGACCACGCCAGCGCCCGACTCGCCCTGCTGCTGTGCGCCCACTGCGACCGCCCCGACACACTCATGGAAACGCCCGGCGCGGGCGCTGCGGGCGGTATCGCCTTCGGCTTAATGACCGCCGCCGGCGCCCAGCTCTTGCCTGGTTTCGATTTTGTTTCTGCCTGGCTCAATCTTGAGGCGCGCCTCACCGCTGCTGATCTCGTCATCACGGGAGAGGGTCGCTTCGACGACAGCTCTCTGGACGGCAAAGGCCCCGGCGCCGTCGCCACGCGCGCGCTCGCCTTGGGCAAGCGCGTCCATGTCTTTGCAGGAAGCGCGACCGCCGCACGGCCACCCGCCCATCTCTCGCTCCACTCGATCAGCCCCGCCCATCTTCCCTTGGCCGAGGCCCTCCAACAAGCCGCCCAAAATCTCCCGCGCGCCCTCCGCGCGGTTTTTTAATTTTCGGATCTCACGCTCCCAACCCCCGCTGCTCCTCCCGCGCCGCGACCCCTGCGGCCCGACCGGCGCCATGCCGCCATCGCGCTTTGAACCCGTCCCCGGGCAGCACCCTCAGCACCAACGCCCCCGAGGCGCGACGGCGGCCGTGAAGATCCGCCGACGGCGGTCGCGGCCGCGAGCGCGCCGCCCGGAGCGAGCCCACCGAGAGTCAACGCGCGACCAAGGCGCAGTCGCTATTCAAGGCAGGCTGTGCAACGTCGGCGCTCACTGATGCTCAAAGAACTCGATGGATTACCCAGCTGCGCGGGCTGCGGGAAGTGTTGCCACCTCTTGGTTGAATTGGCCTCCGGCGACGACCGCGTGCCCGCGCACCTGGTCGTCGAGCACGCGGGAGTGCGCTGCATGGATCAACAAGGCGACGGCGCCTGCATGGCGCTTGATGAGGTGACCCGGCTCTGCACCATTTACGAGGACCGCCCGCAAGTGTGTCGTGATTTCGAGCGCGGGTCGACGCTCTGCCGTACCGTTCTGGTGGGCCGGGCGGGGCTCCAGACGCTCGCGGCCGCAGACTGAGGCAGTCGGAGCCTCGGGGGAGGGAGCGGCGTTCGCCGCGGGGAAGACGGCTCAAATCACCGGGCGGTGAAATCCGTTGGCATCGGCGGAAACTGCGGGCTGACGGGGTGCGCACGACATCGCGCGCACGACAACGCGCACTTGAATTTTTCGAATGTAGCGCTTCGTGTAGATCGCGATGGCCAACTATCCCACGACGAGCGGCTCCCGTGAAAATACCTTTGATGCGATCGTCATCGGATCCGGGATTAGCGGAGGGTGGGCTGCCAAAGAGTTATGTGAGCACGGTCTGAAGACGCTCGTGCTGGAGCGCGGACGCGACGTCCAGCACCTGAAAGATTACCCGACGGCGTTGAAAAATCCCTGGGATTTGCCGCATCGCGGGAAGTTGCCGCACACGATCGCCCGGGAAAACCCGATCGTGAAACGCTGCTATGCTTTTGACGAAACGACGGCGCATTTTTTCGTGAAAGACGGGGAGCATCCATATGTCCAAGAAAAACCCTTCGATTGGATCCGTGGTTACCAAGTCGGCGGCAAATCGTTGATTTGGGCGCGGCAGACGCAGCGCTGGAGCCGGTTCGATTTTGAGGGCCCGGCGCGCGATGGGTTTGGCGAGTGGCCGATCAGTTACGAAGATCTGGCGCCGTGGTACACCCACGTGGAGCGGTTTGTGGGGATCAGCGGAAACCGGGACGGCGTGGAAACATTGCCGGACGGAGAATTTCTGCCGGCGTGGGAAATGAACGACGTGGAAAAGCATCTGAGCGGGAAGATTCGCGGGGCTTACGCGGATCGTTTTGTGGTGCAAGGACGCTGCGCGCATCTCACCGCGCCGCAGGCGATCCACCTCGAGCAGGGCCGCGGCCAGTGCCAGGCCCGCAACCTGTGTTATCGCGGTTGCCCCTTTGGCGGTTATTTTTCCTCAAATTCCGGGACGCTGCCGTGGGCGGCGCGAACCGGAAATCTCACGATGCGACCCCACGCGGTGGTGGCAGCGATCCTGCATGACCCGGGGTCCGGTCGAGCGAGCGGGGTCCGCGTGATCGATGCGCAAACCCAGGAGACGAAGGAGTTTTTTGCGCGGGTAATTTTCGTGAATGCCGCCTGCCTCAACACGAATCTGATTTTGCTCAATTCGCAATCAGCGCGGTTTCCCACGGGCCTGGGCAACGATCACGATTTATTGGGCCGCTACGTGGCTTTTCATAATTATCGCGGGAGTCTGGCCGGCCAGATGGAAGGGTTTGCCGATTCCTATTATTCTGGCCGGCGGCCCACGCAGGCGATGATGCCGAATTTCCGTAACGTGCGAAAACAGGAAATGGATTTTCAACGCGGCTACATGGTGTTCTTTGGAGCATCGCGCGCGAGTTGGACGCAAGGGAATCACCTGCCCGGGGCGGGCGCGGCTTTTAAGGAGCGCCTGACGCGACCGGGGCCGTGGGGCGTAACGATGATGATGCAAGGCGAAACGGTGCCGCGTCGGGAAAACCACGTGCGCCTCGCCGCCGACCGCCGCGACGCGTGGGGCATTCCCCAGCTGGTGACCTCGATCGGTTACCATGAAAACGACGAGAAGATGATCCAAGATTTTCTTGAGCAAGGCGAGGCGATGCTCTCGGCCGCCGGCGTGAAAAAAATCACCAAAACCGACGATCGGCGCGCGCCGGGCCTCGACATCCACGAGATGGGCGGAGTGCGCATGGGGGCAGATCCGAAAAAGTCGCTCTTGAATCGCTGGAACCAGTTGCACACGTGCCCCAATGTATTTGTGACGGATGGGGCGTGTATGGCTTCCACGGGTACACAAAACCCCTCGCTGACCTTCATGGCGCTCGCGGCACGAGCGGCGAACTATGCGGTCGCCGAAATGAAAAAAGGAACGTTATGAACGAGCGGATGAGTCGACGTGAAGCGCTGCGCCGGGCGGGTCTTTGGGCGGGTGCGGCCGGGGTTTGGGCGAGTCTACCGAAGCGCACCTGGGCGGCCTTGCCGGCACCGGAGGGCTGGAGCCCGGGGGAAGAGCGGCTGTTGACAATCATCGGGGATACGTTGCTGCCGGCCACCGCGGGTTCGCCGGGCGCGGGAGCGGTGGAAATCGGGCGTTTTATTGCGATGATGGCGAGCACGTGTTCTCCGCCAGAAACAGTGAGCTTAATCCAAAGCGGGCTCCGGGAAATCGAAGCGCTGAGTCGGGCGGAGTTTGCCCGCGGATTTATCGACCTGGCCGCGGCGCAGCGGGAAACACTCCTCATCAACTACGAAAAAAAAGGGGCCAGCCTCGCGCCGGCTAAGGGGCCGCATCCCCTGCGGCCGATCAAACAATGGGCCGTGCTCGGATATTTTACGTCAGAGCCCGGCGCGACGCAGGCCCTGCGTTATGATCCCATCCCCGGTGGCTATCGCGGCACGGTCCCCCTCGCTCCCGGTGATCGCACCTGGGCCACCTAGCAGCAGAGAACCCGCGAAGAGCCGGACGTGCGAAAATCCCCCACCAGCGCAGGTCGTTCCGCGCGCGGAGAGAAAAATCTTCGCGGTTATTTTCTATCGCCAGCGGCTGGCCGGCCGCTTTGGTTGACGAACCTGTCAGCGAACGTTCCAACTGATCCCACCAAGGTTGCGGACGGTTTCGGCTCCAGCTGAATTCCCCCCGTTCCCTCAACGATTGTTCACCTACAAAAAATGTCTCAAGCACCCATCCCCCTCGTGACGCGACGTAATTTTATTAAAAACACCGGGCGCCTCGCGACCGTCTCGGCCTTCGCCGGCGTGACCTTGCCGCTCGTGCACGCGGCGGGGAGCGATCTCCTGCAAGTTGCCTTGATCGGATGCGGAGGACGCGGTACCGGCGCGGCCGGCCAAGCGCTCTCGACGAAGAGCGGCCCGATCAAGCTGGTGGCAATGGCAGATGTCTTTGCGCCAAGGCTGGCCTCGTCCTTGGCCCGTTTGAGCAAGCAATTTATCGATCAGGTAACGGTGCCGGTTGAGCACCAGTTTCTTGGTCTGGATGCGTACAAGGCCGCGATGGACGTGTTGAAGCCGGGGGATATTGTGATCCTCGCCACGCCCCCCGCGTTTCGCTGGGCTCACTTTAGCTATGCGATCGCCAAGCGGTTGCATGTGTTCATGGAAAAGCCGTTGACGGTCGATGGGCCGACCAGCCAGCGAATGCTGCGGCTGGGCGAGGCCGCGGCCGAAAAAAGCCTGAAGGTAGGCGTCGGGCTGATGTGTCGGCATTGCCGCGGGCGCGGTGAGTTACACGATCGGATCCAGCAAGGGGAGATTGGTGATCTCATTTTGATGCGGGCGTACCGGATGCACGGGCCCGTCGGGTACTTTGCCTCGCCTCCGAAGCCGCCGGGCAAGACCGACCTGATGTATCAGATTGAACGTTTTCACAGCTTCCTCTGGGCGAGCGGCGGCAGTTTCAGCGATTTTTATATTCATAATATCGATGAGTGTTGCTGGATGAAAGATGCCTGGCCGGTCAAGGCGCAGGCGAGTGGTGGGCGGCATTTTCGCGGCGATAACATCGATCAAAATTTCGATGTCTACTCGGTGGAGTACACGTTTGCGGATGGCGCCAAATTATTTTTGGAAGGGCGCTGCATGCCGGGGTGCATCCCCGACCACTCCAGCCACGCGCAAGGCAGCAAAGGACTCGCCGTGATCTCGGAGAAAGGCCACATCCCCTCGCGCGCGGCGATTTATCGAGGCCAAAATAAGACGCCGGAAAATCTGCTCTGGGCGTTTCCTCAGCCGGAGCCAAACCCGTACCAGTTGGAGTGGGACGACCTGGTTAATGCCATTCGGCAGGATCAGCCGTACAACGAGGTGAAGCGCGGAGTGGAAGCGAGTCTCGTGACGTCGATGGGCCGGATGGCCGCCCACACGGGCCAAATCATCACGTACGAGCAGATGTTAAACTGTCAGCATGAATTTGCGCCGGGGTTGGATACATTGTCGGTGGACTCGCCGGCCCCCCTCCTGCCAGACGCGACCGGGCGTTATCCCGTACCGCAGCCAGGGATTGTCACGACCCGAGAATATTGATACGTATCCACATTTTAAGGACTGCGGGCGGCGGGCATCTGGTGGCGGACTTAAGTTCGCCATCGGCGGGGCCCATCAGCTCCGCCGCCGGGAGTGAGAGGCCGCGCGCTTGATCAGCTCGGAGCCTCTGGGGAGATCGCGGTGGCGGGGCCGTTCACCGCTCTTCCGACCATGCAACCGGGACTAAAGAAAGCGGCGTCATGAGGCGTGGCCGCGGGATCGGCCTGGCGGGGCGAAGAGCCTCGGCCAAAGGAGCCGCCCGGCCGCATCATCCACGACTCACGCGAAATTTCGCCGCGCTTGCCACCGGCCGTCTCGCTCGACCAGAATCGGGTCATGAACATTTTAGAAACTGGGCGGGCAGCACGCGTCGGTGTTGGCTTGGTGGCGGGGCTTTTCCTGAGTGCGGGCCTGAATGCGTGTAAGCGCGGCGAATCGGCCGCAGAGAATGCGCCGGCCGGTGCCGCGACCAATCCCGGGCCGGCCGCGGCCACCAAGACGAACGCCCCGGCGGCAGCGCCGAAACCGATCCCAGAGGCATTGCAGAAATTATTTGGAAAGTGGATGCGCAGTGATGGGACCTATGTTTTGGAACTGCGTGGGGCGGATATCAGCGGCGTGCTGGACGCAGGCTATTTCAACCCGAAGTCGATCAACGTGTCCCGGGCCATTTGGATGCAAGGAGCCGCCGGGCTGCAGGTGATGGTGGAATTGAACGACGTCGGCTACCCCGGTGCGACCTACGTGCTCACCCACGACACCGCCAACGACCGGTTGGTGGGCAAGTATACGCAGCCGCAAATGCAGCAGACCTTCGACATCGATTTTGTGAGGCAGGCGAAGCCTTGATAAAACCGCTGCGCGACCGGTCACGACCCCTTGATCACTCCGATATTTTCGCCGAAGAGCGAGCGTGTTTGCTGACGTGCGCAGTGTCGTCCTCAACAATACACCGAGGTGTGGTCGTTGCCGCTTACCACCACGTTGGTGCGTCTGCGCGGGCCAAAAGGAGGTGCAGTGTGATTTGGAAATCGACGTATTGACTCATCACCGCGAGTGGTTTCGGCCGAGTAGCACGAGCCACCTGATCCAACGCGTGATGCCGGCCGCGCGGCAACACCTCTGGCGACGCGAACGGCCGATCGATTCAGCGAGCATTCGCAAGCCGGGCCGCGAGTTATGGGTGCTGCACCCGCACGGCGCGCCGATGCCCGCCGGCGCCGCGGCCACGAAAGTACAGGTCGTTTTGCTGGACGGCGCTTGGCGTGAGACCTCGGCCATGGCGCAAGGGATGGGCGCCTGGGGCCGCCTGGTGAGCCTGCCCATGGCGGGGGAAAGCCGCTATTGGTTACGGGCGCAGGCGGATGGGAGCCGTTTTTCGACGATCGAGGCTTTATTGTGGATGATGCAGGCCCTCGGCTGCCAGGAAGCGCACGATGATTTACGCGCCCAGTTTGAGCTCCACGTGTACGCGAATTTACGTGCACGCGGTTTCAAGGAACTCGCGGCGGAGTTTCTTAAAAGCTCCCCCGTGCCGGCGTGCTTTCCCGAGATGCTGGCCCAACTGCACACCCGGCGACCCAATGATGAGGCGGCTCAGCCGTGGAGCGAGGCAGGGCCGCTGGCGCCACCAGTATCCAACCCGGCCGGCCGGCCCCCACCCCCACCCGTTGCTGCACCCACCTAATCCGCCGGCTTCCTCTCCCACCCCGTTCGATCTTCGAAAGGCTGGCCGCGGATTCCATCGGGCTTTGCCAGACGACAGGAGGACACGCCCCTGCTTCCACCAGCTTGAAACTCATCGTTTCTCCCAAGGGCTTTCTCCAGACGCTTCACCCTAAAAACGGCTTCTTCGCTTGGGTGGATTCCCCCTCGTGAATCGAGGAGATCGCGGACCGTAGCGGATTTTAAGCGAGGGCCGCGCGGAGGTCACGAGGGCTGCATGACATCGTGTGGTTTCTAAGCGATGGGTCGCAAACATTCGACCGGAGAGAAATAACTGCCGGCGAATCACCTGCACCCACAGGAGGACAACGCGACCCTGGTTGCCCGGATTCTCGGGACAACGTCCGCATGGCGGTTCGATCGGGGCGCCGCTCCGGCTGGCACCCGTTGTCTGCAGGTTCGGCGCGTTTCGCACGGCGGATTTCGGCTTGTCTTCTCAAGGAGTAAATGCCTCTCACTGAGTTCCCTCACCCCACTATCCTTTACCACCCTTTAGCGTCGGTTCGCGGGCCGAAACCGCGACCCCGTCACTTGCCATGAAATTACTCCTCCACCTCTTCCTCCTCCTCAGCTGCTCGCGTGCCTCCGGTGCGGACCTGCCCCCACTCGACCTCGGTGAGGTTCACGAAGAGCACATCATGATCCCGATGCGCGATGGCACGCGCCTCTCCGCCTACGTTTATTCCCCGCCGGGTCGGGGAAGGTGGCCGGTAATTTTCGAGCAACGCTATGCCCCCATCAACGGCACGGCGATGAGGAAGGAACTGGCGTCGCTCGCTGCACGGGGGTACGTCGCCGCCCGCGTCAACTTTCGCGGCTCACAGTTGTCCGAGGGCGTCTGGCGCGGCTATCGGGCGCTCGCCTGGGGCGAACAAATGGACGGCTACGATCTCGTCGAGTGGTTCGCCCGCCAGCCTTGGAGCAACGGCAAGGTTGGCACGTTCGGTGGATCACAGGGCGGCTTCGCGCAAAACTTCCT
>Ga0114966_10003114_pt1 | contig 14684 bp, 10 predicted proteins | sample M_130207_XF_Meta_FD_87029 | JGI IMG/M metagenome (GOLD analysis project Ga0114966, IMG submission 87029) | Freshwater microbial communities from Lake Montjoie, Canada to study carbon cycling - M_130207_XF_MetaG | ecosystem: Environmental > Aquatic > Freshwater > Lake | place: Lake Montjoie... | reverse complement strand
GGCGCTGGCCGGGGCCCGCAAGCTGTCGCGCCTTGCGCCCCGGGCCAGCCATCTGGTGCACATGGCGGCCCACACGTTCCTCGATGTCGGCTATTATCAGGACGCCGCGGTGGTGAACGCCGATGCGCTGGGCGCCGACGCCCGGCACCTGACCGCCACCAACAAGCCGGGCGAGCTTTCGACCGCCTTTTACTACACCCACGATCTGCGCTTCGGCATGGCGGGAACGCTGATGTCCGGCGATGCAGGCCTGGGGCTGCGTTTTGCCGACCACGTGCGCAAGGCCTATCCGGCGCGGACCTTCGAGGGCGACATGCAGTCGGTCACCGAGGGCCAAGCCTATGCGATCTATGCCCGCTATGCGCCCTTCCGGATGCTTGCCATCGGCGAGCCGGCGGAGAACCGCACCAACACCCGCACCCTCTATCACTATGGCCGGGGCGAGGCCTTCGCCATGCAGCGCGACGTGGCGGGCATGAAGCGCGAGCTGGAAAAGATGGGCTCGCCCAACCCGGCCGTGCCGAAGATCAGCAAGGGCGTGCTGGAAGGCCGCATCGCCATGCTGGAAGGGCGCTATGACGACGCCATCAAGGCGTTCGAGGCGGCCGCGACGGTGCAGGACACGCTCTCGACCCGCGATCCGCCGCCGTTCTGGTATCCGGTCCGGCGCAGCATCGCCGCGGCCCATCTGAAGGCGGGGCGTTTTGACCCGGCGGCCACCGAGGCCCGGAAAAGTCTGACCGCCTGGCCACAGGATCCGCTGGCGCTGTTGGTGCTCAGCAAGGCCGAAGAGGGCCTGAAACAGACGGGCGCGGCGCGGCGGCATTTGAGCGAGGCTCGAAAAGTCTGGAAGGGCGATCTGTCGACCATCGCCCTCGACACCATCTAGTTAAGGCGCGATGGGCGGCGGGTCCTTGGGCTTGCGGCGCAAGGCGGCCTTGAACTCGGCGATGGTCAGCCCGCCCGAGGCGAACAGCAGGGCCGGATAGATGGCGGCGCCGGCGATGCAGACCAGGATGATGGCGATTTCCTTGTAGTGGACCACCGCCTCGATCTGCGGCCGTAAGAGGACCGCGCCGAAGAGGATGAGGCCCAGGCCCGCGCTGGCCGCCAGGATGCGAAGCATCCGCGACCACACCACCGCATCGGCCGAATAAAGGCCCCGGCGCCGAAGCGTGATCCACATCTGGACGACGTTGAGCCAGGCGGCCGTCGAGGTGGCGATGGCGACCCCGTAGAAGCCGATGGTGTAGAACAGCGTGACGCTGAGGATGGCGTTCACGGCCACGGAAACTAGGGCGAAGACGGTCGGGGTGCGGGTGTCGCCGCGCGCGAAGAAAGCCGGCTGCAGGATGCGCAGGAGGACAAAGGCCGGCACGCCCCAGCCGTAGTGCAGCAGCAGGATCCCCGAATTGACCGCGTCCTGGTGCAGGAAGGAGCGGCCCGTGAACAGGCCGTCGATGAGGAAGACCGGCATGGCGATCATCGCCGCCGCCGCCGGCAGGGTGAGGGAGAGCGCCATGACCAGGCCCTGGTCCATGGCGCGTTTGACGTCGTCATGGTCCTTGGCCTGCAACGCCTGGGACAGGCGCGGCAAGAGCGCGATGCCGATGGCGACGCCCGCCAGGCTCCAGGGCAGCTGATAGAGTCGATCAGCGTAGTTCATCCAGGCGCGCATGCCGGTCACCTGGCTGGCGAGGACACCCGAGATGACCAGATTGATCTGGGTGGCGGAGTTAGCCAGGGCTGCGGGGCCCGCGACCCGCAGCAGGCGCACGACCTCGGTGGTCAGGCGCGGCCAGACCAGGCGAATGCGCGCGCCGGCCCTCGCCGCCGCCCACCAGACGAGCCCGGCCTGGGCAACACCGGCGATGACCACGCCGATCGAGGCGGCCCACGCGGCGCGGACGGGATCACGCTGGGGCAGGATCAAGGCCAGCATGATCAGGTTTAGCAGGATCGGATAAAGGCCCGAGATGAAAAACCGGCCACGGGCGTTGAGCACGCCTGCGAACAGCGAGGCGATCACCATGCAGGGCAGGTAGGGCATGGTGACCTGGGTGAGGATGACGGTCAGCTTGAACTTGGCCGGATCGGCCAGATAGCCGTGGCTGTAGAAGCGCATGATCCACGGCATGGCCAGCTGGCAGAGGATGGTCAGGATGACACTGGCCGCGGCGACGGCGGCCAGGGCGTCGGTGGCCATGCGATCGGCTTCCTCCTCGCCCTCAGCCCCCAGCTTGCGCGAATAGGCCGGTACGAAGGCGGCGGCAAAGGCGCCCTCGGCGAAGATGCGCCGAAAGAGGTTGGGAAATGTGAGGGCGGTGAAATAGGCGTCCGCCGCCATCGACTGGGACGCGCCGATAACCTTGGCGACCACGAAATCGCGGGCCCCGCCCGCCACCCGGCTGACCAGGGTGAGCGAGGCGAAGGTCATCGACGAGCCGATCAGGCTCGGCCGCTTGGCCGCGGGTTTGACTGGCTTTGGCGTGTCCTCGCTCACGCCCCCGCGCTAAGCCGAGTTGGGTTCCTGCGCAAATACGGTTTCGGAGGAAAAAGTCCTAACGCGCACTGCTCGCCCGCGCCCGCTGCAGGCGAAGGCGCGAGGCGGCCGGGATGTCTTCCTTTTCCAGAACCTCGATCAGGGCCTTCCTGAGGCTGCGGACCCGCTTGGGATCATCGGCCTTGGCGCCGGATTCGGCGTGGACATAAAAGGCGTCGACCGCGCGCTCGCCGTAATTGTCGATATGGGCAGAGGCGATGGACAGACCATTCTCCGAGAGAGCGCGCGCGAGTTCGCCCAGCAGGCCCGGCCGGTCACGGCCAGACACCTCGAGAATGGTGGCGTCCGGCGAGGCGTCATTGTCGATCAGCACCGAGGGCGTCACCGCAAAGGCCGCCGTGCGCGCCATCTCCGAAGCGCGCCGCGATTCCGACACCGTAAAGCCATCGCGGGCGGCGTTTTCCAGGGTGCGGATCAGCCGGTGCAGAGGCGATGCCTCGCGGTCGCCGAACGGCGCGCCTGACGCATCCTGGACATAGAAGACATCCAGCGCCTGGCCGCTTCTGGAGGTATAGACCCGGGCTCCGACGATATCCCCGCCCATGGCCGCGATGGCGGAGGCGAGGTCGGCGAAGAGGCCTGTGCGATCCCTGGCCGCGATAGTGATCTCGGCGGCGTTGTGCTCGGGCAGGATGCGGGCGCTGGCGGCCGCTCCGCCCTGGGCCAGGGCGCGTCGGGCCAGTGCGGCGTGGGTCTGGATTTCCAGCGGCCCCCAGGCGGCGAAATAGGCGTCCTCCATCACCGTCACCCAGTCGCTGCCCTGCGGATCGACGGAGAGCAGCAGGGCGCGCGCCTCTTCGGCCAATTCGTTCTGGTGGCCGCGAACGCTGGCGGTCAGGTCGGCGCCCAGACCGCCACGGAACACCGCCTCGGTGGCGCCGTAGAGGTCGCGCATCAGCTGGCCTTTCCAGCCGTTCCACACGCCCGGGCCCACGGCGCGGATATCGGCAACGGTTAGAACCAGGAGCAAGCGCAGGCGCGCCGGGTCTTCGATAATTTTGGCGAAGGCGGCCACGGTGGCCGGGTCGGACACGTCCCGCTTCTGGGCGAAGTCGGACATGACCAGGTGGTGCTCGACCAGCCAGGCGATCAGGGTGACGCGCTCGGGTTCGATACCCATGCGCGTGCAGGCGCTCCGCGCCGCCCGCGCCCCGCCGAGCTCCTGGCCGGCCTCATCGCCCTTGCCGGTGTCGTGCAGCAGCATGGCCAGGAACAGGGCTTCCTTGTCCTCGATCTGCGGCCAGACGGCGACGGAGAGGGGATGCTCGCTCTCGTGCTTGCCGGCGGCGATATCGGCGATCACCCCCACTGCGTGCAGGGTGTGCTCATCGACCGTGTAGGAGTGATACATATTGAACTGCATCTGGGCGACGATGTGCCCCCACTCGGGGATAAAGCGGCCCAGCACGCCGGACTCGTTCATCAACGTCAGGGTGCGGAAGGTCTGTTTTCCGCGCGCCAGCACGTCGAGGAAGAGCTTCACGGCTTCCGGGTCGCGCCGCACCGAATTGTTGATCAGCCGCAGTGAGCGGATCACGGCGGTGAAGGCGTCCGGGTGCAGGTCTAGGTTCCGGCGGTCGGCGATCTGGAACAGGCGCAGGAGGTTGACCGGGTCCTTTTCGAACGTCTCCAGCCCGGCGATGGAAAGCCGTCCGCCCTCGATCACGAAGCCCGGTGCATCCAGCGGCTTTTTGCCCATGCGCCGGCGCCGGCCGGGCAGGAAGCGTGACAGGCCCGAGGGGTTGTTCTTGCGCTCCTCGGTTTCCAGCTGGGCGCAGAAGGCCCGCGTCAGGGCGCCGACTTCCTTCACCACCAGGAAATAGCGTTTCATGAACCGCTCGACAGCGGGCGCATCGCCCCGGTCGCCATAGCCCATGCGGCGGGCGATCTCGGGTTGCAGATCGAAGGTCAGCCGCTCTTCGGCCCGCCCGGTGGTGAAATGCAGGTGGCAGCGCACCGCCCAGAGAAAATCGAAGGCGCGGTTGAAGGCGACGATCTCGCGGTTGTCGAGAAAGCCCAGCTGCATCAGCTGGCTGCCGGGCGTGTCGGGATTCAGGTACTGGGCGATCCAGAAGAGGGTGTTGAGGTCCCGCAGCGCGCCCTTGCCCTCTTTCACATTGGGCTCAACCAGGTAGCGGCTGGCGCCGGCTCTGGCGTGGCGATCGTCGCGCTCGGCCAGCTTGGCGGTGACGAATTCCACGCCTGAGCCCTTGATCACCTCGGCCTTGAAGCGGCGGACGAGGTCACCGAACAGGCTTTCATCGCCGGTGATGCGCCGCGCTTCGAGGATCGAGGTGCGGATGGTGAAGTCCTCATGGCTGAGCTTGATGCACTCGTTGACCGTGCGCGAGGCGTGGCCGACCTTGAAACCCAGATCCCACAGGGCATAGAGCATGAACTCGATGACGCTCTCGGTGTGGGCGGTTTCCTTGTAGGGCCTGAGGAAAAGCAGATCGATGTCGGAGAAGGGCGCCAGCGTGCCCCGGCCATAGCCGCCCACCGCCACCAGGCACATCCGCTCGCCTTCGGTGGGATTGCGGGCGCGGAAAACGTGGACGGTGGTGAAATCGTAGAGCGAGCGGATCACCTCGTCAGTGACCCCCGAGAGCAGGACCACGGTGTCGAGACCGGTGGCGCCGTTTTCCAGCCGCTCCTTGGCGATCATCCGGCCGCGAAAGAGCGCCTGGCGCAGTATCTCGATGGCCTGTTTGCGCTGGGCGGCCTGATCGCCCTCGAAGGTTTTGGCCGCCGCGGTCAGCTGCGAGCGCAGCTTCACCCCGTCGACGACGTATTCCACGCGGGTGGGTTTCAGGCGGGCAGGCATTAGGGCGGTTGATATAGGGGTTTTGATCGGATGTCCCTAAGGGAGCAGCCCTTTCAGCCTATAGAGCGCGGCCTGGGCTTCGCGCGGGCTCATGCCGTCAAGATCAAGATCGGTGAGGGCCGCTTCCACAACGCTGGGTTCGAAGGCGCGGGCGTCTTCGGCGGCCTCGGCGAAGAGGGGCAGGTCATCGAGGCGGGCAGGGCTGGAGCTCTGGCTTTCCAGCCGTTCGAGCACCTGCCTTGCGCGGGCGACGACCACCGGCGGCACCCCGGCTAGCTTGGCGACCGCGACACCGTAGGAGCGGTCGGCGGGACCGGGGGCTGCCTCGTGCAGGAAAACCAGATCCCCGTTCCACTCCTTGGCGCGGAGCGAGAGGTTGCAGACGTGGGCGAGCCGCGTCTCCAGCTTGGCGAGCTCGTGATAGTGGGTGGCGAAGAGGGCCCGGCAACGGTTGGTGTCGTGCAGGGCCTCGGCGCAGGCCCAAGCGATGGCGAGGCCATCGTAGGTCGCGGTGCCCCGGCCGATCTCGTCGAGGATGACCAGGCTGCGGGGCGTGGCCTGGGTCAGGATGGCGGCGGTCTCGACCATCTCGGCCATGAAGGTCGAGCGGCCGCGCGACAGGTCATCGGCCGCGCCGACCCGGCTGAACAGGCGGTCGACGACGCCCATGCGCAGGGATTTGGCGGGCACGAAACAGCCTGATTGCGCCATCACCGCCAGCAGCGCGTTCTGGCGCAGGAAAGTCGACTTGCCGGCCATGTTCGGGCCGGTGACAATGGCCAGGCGCGCCGCCCCATTGCCCGATCCATCCAGCTTGCAGTCGTTGGGGGTGTAGGGATCGCCGGCCCGGGTGACGGCGGCCTCGACCACCGGGTGGCGGCCGGCGACGGCTTCGAAAGTGGTGCTGTCGTCCAGAACCGGACGAACGGCGTTCGCCTCGACCGCCCATTCGGCCAGGGCGGCGGCGACATCGAGACGCGCGAGCCCTTCCGCGGCCGCCTGGATATCGGCAGCGCGGCCTATCGCCATGCTGCGCCAGGCCTCGAAGGTTTCGACCTCGATGGCCAGGGCCCGGTCGGCGGCGGCGGCGATCTTCACGTCGAGATCGGCCAGTTCGACGGTGGTGAAGCGCGTCTGGTTGGCCAAGGTCTGGCGGTGGATGAAGCTGGCGTTGAGCGGCGGCTTCAGAAGAGGCTCGGCCTTCTGGGCGCTGGTCTCCAGGAAGTAACCGAGCACGGCGTTGTGGCGGATTTTCAGGGGCACGCCGGTCTCGGCGACCAGCTGGGCTTCGAGAGCGGCGATCACACGGCGGCTGTCATCGCGCAGGGCCCGGGCCTGGTCCAGTTCGGCGCGCACGCCCGAGGCGACGAAACCGCCGTCGCGGGCCTGCAGGGGCAGGTCATCGGAGAGGCCGGATTTCAGTTCCGACAGCAGGTCGGCGAGCGCCGTTGTCGCGGCAAGGTCGATCGCGATCAGCGCCGCGGCGAGTTCGGCCGGCGGCGGGGTGAGCTTGTCCGCATCGCCGGCCAGTAGGGCGGCAATGGCGCCGCCGGCCGCAAGGCCGCCGCGGATGGCGGCGAGATCGCGCGGGCCGCCGCGGCCCAGCGCCAGGCGCGAGAGGGCCCGGGCCATGTCGCCGGCGCTCTTCAGGGTGGCGCGCAGGTCGCGCCGCAGGGCCTTGCGCTCGACCAGCCACTCGACGGCGTCGAGGCGCGCGTTGATGGCGGCGGGCGAGAGCAGCGGGCGGGCGAGGCGGGCGGCCAGCAGACGCGCGCCGGGCGCGGTGACGGTGCGGTCGAGACTGGCCAGCAGTGAGCCGTCGCGCCCGCCGGCCTGGCTTTTTTCGAGTTCCAGCGACGCCCGCGTGGCCGGATCGATAGCCATGACGTCGGCCTCGCCTGCGCGGCGGGGGGCAGAGAGCGCCGGCAGTTTGCCGCCCTGGGTGGTTTCGAGGTGGGCGGCGATCAGACCCAGAGCTGAGATCTCCGCGCCGGTCAGGGCGCCGAAGCCGTCGAGGGTGTCGACGCCGTAGAGGCGTTTCAGGCGAGCTTCCGAGGCCGAGGGTTCGGCCAGCGCCTGGGCCATGGGCTGGATGAGGCCGCCGACCGATTTCAGCGCCGCCGCCAGGCCCTCGTCAGCGAACAGACGATCGGGAACGAGAATTTCGGAGGGGGCGAGGGCCGCGAGCGTCGCCGCCAGCGCATCCTTGCCGACGCTGAAGGCCTCGACCTCGCCGGTCGAAAGCTCGACGCTGGCGACCGCACCTTGCCCCGCCCGCCAGCCGATGGCGGCGAGGCGATTGGCGCCGCGCGCATCGAGGAGGCCGTCTTCGGTGAGCGTTCCCGGCGTCACCACCCGGACGATGTCGCGCCGGACGATGGCCTTGTAGCCGCGCTTTCTGGCCTCAGCGGGGTTTTCCAGCTGCTCGCAGACCGCCACCTTGAACCCGGCGCGGATCAGTTTGGCGAGATAGGCCTCGGCCGCGTGGACCGGAACGCCGGCCATGGGGATCGGCTCGCCGCCGTGATTACCCCGCTGGGTGAGCGTGATGCCCAGCGCCGCGGCAGCCTTGGCCGCGTCCTCAAAGAACAGCTCGTAGAAATCGCCCATGCGGAAAAAGATCAGCGCGTCGGGCTGTTTGGCCTTGGCCTCGAAGAACTGGGCCATCACCGGGCTTGCGCCTTCGGCGGCGTCCGGAATCGGTGAGGCGGAATGGGCGTTCATGGGTGGGAAGCTAGCGGCCATGCGCAGGGCAGGAAAGGCTTGCAGAGATTCAGTCCACAGCCCAGAACGGGCGCCGCCCGCCATGACCTGCCGCCTTTACATCATTACCCCGTCGGCCATCCCCGATCTCGCGGCTTTCGGCCGTGACCTCGCCCATGCCCTGGACGCGGGCGATGTCGCCGCCTTGCAGATCCGGCTGAAGGGCGCTGATGAAAAAACGGTCGCCGCCGCGGTCGACGTGCTAACCCCAATCTGCCATGCGCGGGATGTCGCGGTGATCCTCAACGACCGGCCGGACTGGGCGGCTCGCTATGGCTGCGACGGGGTCCATATCGGCGCCGAGGACGGCGCCCTGAAGGACGCCCGGGCGATCATGGGCCCGAAAGCGATGATCGGCGTCACCTGCGCCGACAGCCGTCACCGCGCCATGGAAGCCTCCGAAGGCGGGGCCGACTATGTGGCGTTCGGGGCGTTTTATCCGACGCAGACGCACGCGACCCAATACCGGCCGGATCCGGAGATCCTCACCGTCTGGCAGGAGACCATGCAGACGCCGTGCGTCGCCATCGGCGGCATCAAGGTCGATAACTGCGCGGCTCTGGTGAAAGCCGGCGCCGATTTCATCGCCGTGGTCACCGGCGTCTGGGACTATCCGGCCGGCCCGGCGGCGGCGGTCCGTGACTTCAACGCGGCGATCGCGAAGGCGTCCCAGACCGCCGCCTTGCCTTGAACGCCCCTCGCCGCTAGGTTCCGCCGCCTTTCGCGGAGCCCCTGCATGCCCAAGATCATCGCCAACGCCATCAAGGTCGGCAATGTGCTGCAACACCAGAACTCGCTCTGGGTCGCGGTCAGGACCAGTCACGTCAAACCCGGCAAGGGCGGCGCCTTCGCCCAGGTGGAGCTGAAGAACCTTCTGGATGGGCGCAAGCTCAACGAACGGTTCCGCTCGTCCGACACCGTCGAGCGCATCACGCTGGAGCAAAAGACCTATCAGTTCCTGTACGAGCAAGGCGACATGCTGGTGTTCATGGACACCACCACCTACGAGCAGATCGAACTGGCCAAGGATTTCGTCGGCGAGGATCAGGTGCGTTTCCTGCAGGACGGCATGGAGGTGGAGGTCGAGTTCCACGAGGAACGCGCCATCGGTATTTCCCTGCCTTCGTCGGTGGTGCTGGAGATCATCGAGGCCGATGGCGTCGTGAAGGGTCAGACGGCGTCTTCCAGCTACAAGCCGGCGGTCGCCTCGAACGGCATGCGCATCCTGATCCCGCCCTATATGGCGGCGGGCGAGCGGGTTCTGGTCGACACGGAGACCGGCGAGTACATGCGCCGCGCGGACTAGTTTGGCTCAGAGCGCACTCCTCAAGGTGATGACCGACGCCGCCCGCAAGGCCGGCAAGGGGCTCTCCCGCGACTTCGGCGAGCTTGAACACCTGCAGGTCACCCGCAAGGGCCTGGCCGATTTCGTCACCTCGGCCGACACCAAGGCCGAGAACATCCTGCGCGAGGAATTAAGCCGCGTGCGTCCCGGCTACGGCTTCCTCGGCGAGGAATGCGGCATGGTCGAGGGCACCGACAAGTCTCACCGCTGGATCGTCGATCCGCTCGACGGCACCACCAACTTTCTGCACGCCATCCCGCATTTTACCGTCAACATCGCCCTGGAGCGTGAGGGCGTCATCGTGGCGGCGGTGACCTACAATCCGGCCACCGGCGATCTCTATTGGGCGGAAAAGAACAAGGGCGCCTATCACAACGACCGGCGACTGCGGGTCTCGGCCCGCAAGAGCCTGGAAGAAGCGCTGATCGCCACCGGCATCCCGTTCCTTGGTCACGGCCAGCATGGCCGGTTCCTGAAAGAACTGCACCAGGTGACTCAGCATGTGGCGGGCGTCCGGCGCTTCGGCGCGGCCTCGCTGGATCTCGCGTTTGTGGCGGCGGGCCGTTTCGACGGCTTCTGGGAGCGCGATCTCGCCCCCTGGGACCTCGCCGCGGGCCTGTTGCTGGTCTCCGAAGCCGGCGGGCTCTGGGCCGATATGGACGGCGGCACGGACGTGCTGGCATCGGGCGGGATCGTCGCCGGTAATGCCGAGATCCAGCCGCAGCTGGCGGCGAGGCTGAAAGCCGCGGCCTAGCCTCCTCTGCGTGAGCGCGGTGACGTGATGCATCCGTCACGAATTGGCGCTAAAAGCTTCGCCATGGATATGACCCGCCGCACGGCCGCAGGCCTGTTGATCGCCGGGGCCGCCTTGGCCCCTTCGTTCGGTTTCGCTCAGACGAACCGGCCCATCGTCATTGGCCACCGGGGCGCGAGCGGGCTTCGACCCGAGCACACCCTGATGAGCTATCGCGAGGCGATCGCCGAGGGGGCCGATGTCATCGAGCCGGATCTGGTGGTGACTAAGGACCACATCCTGGTAGCCCGCCACGAGAACGACATCACGGTGACGACGGATGTCTCGACCCGGCCGGAGTTCGCGGGTCGCGCCCGGCCCGCCGGCCGCAGCGGCGCGCCGGCCTGGCACGTCGAGGACTTCACCTTGAAGGAATACCAGACGCTGCGGTGCGTCGAGCGCATCCCGGCCCAGCGCCCGGAGAACGCCAAATACAACGGCCGCGAGGCGCCGCCGAGCCTGCAGCAGGTCATCGACCTGGCGAAATCGGAGAGCGCCCGGCTGAAGCGCCCGATCGGCATCTATCCCGAACTCAAGCAGTGGGCCGAGCTGAAGGCCAAGGGGTTTGAAACCGACAAACTGCTGCTGGCCATGCTGGCCAAGAACCACCTGCCGAGCGCGGCGGTGCCGGTCTATCTGCAGAGCTTCGAGCCGGAGGCCTTGAAGGCCGTGCTGGGCAAGACGGCCTCGGTGATCGTCCAGACGACGTCGGACCGATCGTTGCTCACGCCCGACGGCCTGAAGAAAGTCGCCGAATACGCCACTGGTCTTGGCCCCGACTATTCGCTGGTCACGCCCCAGCTCGTCGAGAACGCCCACAAGCTGGGCATCAAGGTGCACCCCTACACCTTCCGCGCCGAGAACAGCTATCTGCCGGCCGCCTACAAGGTCGGGACTGACGCGAACGCCCACGGCAATCTGGTGGGCTATATTCGCACCTATCTCGACATGGGCATCGACGGCTTCTTCACCGACTTCCCGGCGATTGGTGTGGAAGCGCGGAATCGCTAACGGCCGCGCGCGAACCTTCTCTGCGAAGCGGGGGAGGTTACGCTGGCTCTCCCGCGAACTGCAGCCTGGCGAGTTTCGCATAGAGGCCGCCCTTGGCTGACAGCTCGTGGTGCGTGCCCTGTTCGACCACGCGGCCTTCGTCCATCACCACGATGCGGTCGGCTTTGAGCACCGTCGCCAGGCGGTGGGCGATGACCACGGTGGTGCGGCCGGTCATGGCGCGGGCCAGGGCGTTTTGCACCAGTCGCTCGTTTTCGGCGTCCAGCGCGCTGGTGGCTTCATCGAGCAGCAGGATCGGCGCATTGCGAACCAGGGCCCGGGCGATGGCGAGGCGCTGGCGCTGGCCGCCGGAGAGGGTCTTGGCCTTTTCGCCGATCTTTGTCTGAAAGCCCTCGGGCAGGGCGTTCAGGAAGCCCTCGGCCTCGGCCTGGTTGGCGGCTTCGCGGATTTCGGCCTCGGTGGCCTCTTCGCGGCCGAAGCGGATGTTGTCGATGGCGGGCCCCGAAAACAGCGAAGCGTCCTGGGCGACGAGGGCGCAGCGGGCCCGCACCTCCTTCGGGTCGGCGTCCTTCAGGTCGACATCGTCAATGCGCACACTGCCGGACTGCGGATCGTAGAAGCGAAGCAAGAGGCGCAGCACCGTGCTCTTGCCGGCGCCGGACGGGCCCACCAGGGCCACGGTCTCACCTGGGCGCACATGCATGGAAAAGCCGCGCAGGGCCGGCGCGTCGTCGCGGCCGGGATAGGCGAAGGTGACGGCCTCAAAGGCGATCTCGCCGAGCGCGGGCGTTGGCAGCGGAATGGGATGGGCCGGCGCAGCGATGGTGGGCCTGGCTTCCATAAGCTCGGAGATCCGCGCCATGGCGCCGGACGCCTTCTGGACCTCGCCCCAGACCTCGCCCAGCGCCCCGATCGCACCGGCCGCCATCACCGACAGCATGGCGAATTGCAAAAGCTCCCCGACAGTCATCTCGTGCGAGCGCACGGCATAGGCGCCCAGCCAAAGCACGGTGGCGATGCCGCCGGAGATCAACGCCATGACCAGGGCGGTCATCATCGCCCGGGCAGTGATGCGCTTGACCGAGGTTCTGAACGCAATTTCGACGGCGCCAACGAAGCGGTCTGCGGCGCTCTTTTCCCGTCCAAAGGCCTGGACGGTGTCGAGCGCATCCAGGCTCTCGCCGGCATAGCCGATGGCCTCGGCGAATTTGTCCTGAGCGGCGATCGAGCGCTTGCGCACCTGACGGCCGACCACGAACATCGGCACGATGACCAGGACGCCCAGGACCAGTACATAGAGCGTCAGCTTCGGCGAGAACACCATCAGCACGGTGACTGCGCCGATCATCATCAGGCTGTTGCGAAGGGCGATGGAGGCCGACGAGGCCAGCAGGTTTTCGACAATGGTGATGTCGGTGGTCAGGCGCGAGAGCACTTCACCCGTGCGGGTGTGCATGAAGAAGGCAGGATCGAGCGTCAGGATGTGAGAATAGAGCGCCTGGCGAAGGTCGGCCACGATCCGCTCGCCCAGCCGGGTGACGAAGAAATACCGCAGGGACGAGGCCAGGGCGAGGACGACGGCGACGCTGCCCAGCAGCAGGAACATCTCGTTGAGCTTCGCATCCGTGCCGCTGATGAAGCCGTCGTCAATCAGGTACCGGAAGGCGAAGGTGATGCTGAGACTGGAAGCTGTCGACAGAATCAGAAACAGCAAGGCTGGCAGGGCTTCCGCCTTGTGGGCGGCGACAAAGGGCGCGAGCCGTCCGAGGGGGCGGATATCGCGCGAGCGGGGCCGTTTGGCGGCCGCCTCGCTCATGGCCCCGGCGAGGTTCGCGCCGGCTCCCGGCCTGCCGGGGGCCTGGTCCTCGGTCGTTACGCCGTCACTCATGGTCACCCCTTGCCGCCCGGCCTTGCTTCGCAGGGCCGCTTTCGCTATAGCCGCCCATCCAATTTCAGGGGCCCGCCCCGAAAGCCTTAAGTCGGTAGGACCGCGCGATGAAACAAGAAGGCCACCCCGATTACCACATGATCAATGTGGTGATGAACGATGGGACCACCTATCAGACCCGTTCCACCTACGGCAAGGAAGGCGCGACCCTGAACCTCGACATCGACCCGAAGACCCACCCGGCCTGGACCGGCGGCGGCTCGGCGATGCTCGACCGCGGCGGCCGCGTCTCGCGCTTCAACGCCAAATTCGCAGGCTTCACCGCCAAAAAGTAGCGCCCGCGCTCAAGCAGCGAGGCGTAGCCGAGCGTTAGCGCAACTAAAATTACCGCCCCGGCGGTTTCGCCGCGAGGCTGTTTCTGGCGAAGTGGGCCAACATCCTTTGCCAGCCGTCATTGGCCGCCGCCGCATTGTAGGTGGCGCGGTAGTCGGCGTGGAAGCCGTGTTGAGCGTCCGGATAGATTATGCACTCGCTGCCCCGCCGGTTGAGACGGCGCAGGGCGCCGTTCATCTCCTCAACGTCGGCCTTGGGAATGCCGGTGTCCATGCCGCCGTAGAGGCCCAGGACCGCCGCGTGCATGCCGGCCACCACGTCGAACGGCCAGGGCCGCACTTCATCGCCCAGGAACTGCCCGGCCGGCGGTTTCTTGAGGCGCCCGTACCAGGCCACCCCCGCCTTGAAGCCCCGGAAGCGGGCGAGCGCCATCCACACCACCGCCCCGCCCCAGCAAAAGCCGGTGACGCCGTAATTGCCGTTGGTGTAGGGCTGTCGCTCGATCCAGCGGCCGAGGGTGTCGAGATCGCCCATCACCTGTTCGTTGGTGGCCTTGGCGACGATGGCCTGGATCTTGGCGAAATCGGTCAGGGGCGCGGGATCGCCGGCCCGGAAGAACGGATCAGGGGCGAGCGCCACATAACCGAGCTTGGCCAGCCTGCGGCAGGTGTCGCGGATATATTCGTGCAGGCCGAAGACCTCGGGAATGACGATTATGGTCGGGAACCGGCCGCGCGCATTGGGCCGCGCCACATAGGCCGGTAGCGGCTGATCGGTGCCGGGGATCAGGATCGACTGGCAGATCAGCCCCTCCTCGTCGGTATGGATGGTCTGGGCCTGGGCATTGGCGCAAACGGCCGCGGCGGCGTAGCCCGCGAAGAATACCGGGGCGAGCGCGCGGCGGCTGAGATGGAGATCCCCTGCCGGGGTGCCTTCCGGGCGCGTGAGCTTGAGCATGCGATTTCTCCTCCGCGGCGATACTAAACCACGGCCGCATTTCCGCACATCGGCAAAATCGAAATCCCACAATCGGGCGCCGCCCTGGCGAGTAACACCGCTTTTGCTCCACAAGCTGAATCAAATCAGAGCTTAAGTCCCCCTTGCGTGAGCCCCCCGCCATCCCATATGCGGCAGATCAATTGAGTTCGGGGACAACGGTTTAAG
>Ga0114966_10003113_pt1 | contig 14685 bp, 14 predicted proteins | sample M_130207_XF_Meta_FD_87029 | JGI IMG/M metagenome (GOLD analysis project Ga0114966, IMG submission 87029) | Freshwater microbial communities from Lake Montjoie, Canada to study carbon cycling - M_130207_XF_MetaG | ecosystem: Environmental > Aquatic > Freshwater > Lake | place: Lake Montjoie... | reverse complement strand
TCACTCGAGGTGTAGGTGAGGAAGGACTTCACGAGCGCTGCCTGACCGGCCGCGAGCCCCTTCTCGCAGGTGATCTCATACGTGACCAGTACCGCGGGGTACGAGTTCGCGGCCTGCGTGGCGTAGTCGATCTTGAGAGACAGGTTGTTGCCAGTGCCTGTCACCTGGGCTGAGGAGAGGGTCAGCGCGGCGTTGGCCGGCGTGGGCTCGACCGGGCCCGAACCATTGTCGATCCACGCGGCGCCGATACCCGCGACGTCCTGCACGAACGACAACTCCACGTAGCCGATTGAGTTCGGGGTGGACTTGACCGAGGCCAGCACCTGGTCGGATCCCTTCGAGCCCTGCCCGCCCGGAGCCTTCCACTCCTTGCCGGTGTCAAAGGTCCACGCCGTGCCCGCCGCGGCCACGAGCCACTTGGTGAAGTTGCCGGTGGTGCCCGATGAGTCGCTGCGATGGAACTGCGCGATGGAGGCGCTCGGCAGCGTGACACCGGGGTTGAGGGCGGCGATCTTCGGGTCGTCCCAGGTGGTGATCGCGTTCGCGAAGATACCGGCTGTGACCTCGGCGTTGAGGATCAGCTTGTCGACGCCGGCGAGGTTGTAGGCCAAGGCGATGGCGCCGCCGACCATGGGGATGTTGAGGGCTGTGCCGGTGGCGCACCGCTTGTCGGCGGCCGGCTGCTCCTCCTCCTTGAGCGCGGAGTCTGAGCCGGCGAAGTCTGTCTGCGCGTTGGTGAAATCGGTGATACCGGCGCCCGATCCGTTGGCGGTGTACTCGATAGTGCTGCCGGGGCAGTCGGTCTGGTAGGTGTTAATCCACTCGGTGATGGCGTTCTTCTGGGCTGACGAGCCCGAGGCCTTGAGCGAGCCGGTCGCACAGTTAGTGGACCCGCCGGAGGCACTCGTCGACGAGCCTCCGCCGCCAGACGAGCCGCAGGCGGCGAGGGCGAGGGTTCCGGCAGCGAGGGCGAGTGCCACTCGAGCGGAGCGCGTGTTCAGCACAGGATCCTCCGAAGGTGGGGTGTTCTTCCGTAGAAGAGCGTGGTGAAATGACGGTAACCCGCATGGGTGGCCGCCGCGGAGTCGGTCGGTGAACGGGAGATGAACAGGGGAAGTACGGCCGATGTTGTCCGCCTCGGGGAGGGCTGGCTCAAGAAGTGAAGACATCCAGACCCGGGGAGGAGCCGCCAGTTAGGGGGTGTGGTGCTCCACCGCAACAACGTTCACCGACAGTTCTGCCTCACCTGGTGCGTCCGACACGCTGGCGGTCACGGTCCGATGCACCACCACGAAGCCGCCTGCCGGCAGGTCGGGATTGATGTCGAGGACGCCCACGTCGCGTCGTAGCTGCTCGAAGAGCGAGGGCAGCACAGGACGGTGGGTGCACACCACCATGGGCGCAGGGTCGTTGAGCAACTCGGTGAAGCGGCGCATCGCTGCCTTGCGTGCTCCGGCGAAGCCCTCCTCCGACAGCAGGGGTTCCTCCACGATGTCGATGCCGCGCTGATGGGCATGGGGAGCCACCGTGTCGAAACACCGGGTGTAGGGCGACGAATGAACGCGCGTGACCCCGTAGGCAGCCAGCACTGGCGCAATGTCCTGCGACTGGCGTTCGCCCACGCGGGTGAGCGGACGTGAGCCGTCGGGCGGCGGCGACGCAAATCGCCGGGCGTACTCCGACCGCTTCTCGGCCTGGGCGTGGCGGAGGATGACCAGGGGTGAGGTACCGCGCGGCTTCAGCGTTGCGCTGCGCACGAGGTCGGCGTCGCGAGGGTAGGTGAGCAAGGAAGGGGCTTGGGCGATGTCGACCCAGCGCACCTCGTCAACCTCGCGGTTGACCTCCCACGGTCCACGACCGACCACTCTGGCCAGCCAGTAGGCGACCTCCTTGCCACGATCGCCCACGGGGTAGCGCTGCGTGGTGAGAGGGACCCCGAGTACAACGTCGAAGCCAGACTCCTCGGCCGTCTCGCGCACTGCGGCAACGGCCACATGCTCGCCGCGCTCGAGCTTGCCCTTGGGCAGTGACCAGTCCTTGAGTTGCGTGCGGTGAATGAGCAGCACCTCCGGACCAGAGGGCGTCGACTCATCGTGGCTGCCGGGCCGCTCGCGAAGGCAGACCACTCCTGCAGCGCGGATGGAATCGTCGGAGGTGGCCATAGCAATCAGGGCTAGCGAAGTGCTGAGCGTTGGTGGGCCTGCATGGCCCTTTCCCACACTGAGGGAAAGCGATCGCGGGCGTCGCGCTCGCACTGCACCTCGATGCCGTGCAGGAGTCCGAGGCCCCAGCCCTCGGGTCCGCCGAGGCCGGGCTGATGGGCGAGGTCAACGATCAGGTCGCGGGCCACCGATGAGTCCTGATGCTCGCCGAGGAGCTCGGTGACATCCTCGAGCGATGCTGCGAGCAAAGACGCCTCTGAGCCGAACACGGGCTCAAGCGCCTCAGCGGCGTAGCGCGCCCTCTTGGCGGTAATGCGGGTTCGGTGCCAATGCTCGGCGGCGACGTCGTGGTCGAGCCCGCTGGCCTCGTCGCGCAGTTGGCTCCAAGCGTTCCACGACAGCTCGGGAAGGACCTTGCGGGCGGGCTTGTAGGCGGTCTCGGTGAAGCGGGGCTCGCGTGACGACGTCACGAGGTGCTCGAGTACCGCGAGGTAACGCGGCGAACCTAGCGCCGTGAGCGCAGACACCCGTGAGGAGTCGAGCGCCTTCGTGAGTGTGTCGGTGACTAGCGAGCGGGTGGCCTCTCGCGACGTCGGGTCGGGAATCTGGTCGCAATGCGCTACGAGGCGCTTGAGCAGCACCTCAGTGTCGCGAATGAGCCCCAGTTCCTCGGCGACCCAGCCGAGGTCTTCGCGGAGGGAATCGGCCCAGTCGCGGTCGAGTAGGGGCCGAAAGGTTCGCAGCGAGCTGCGCAGCCGTCGGGCCGCGACGCGCATCTGGTGCACGGCGTCGGGTAGGTCGCGTCGCATACGCACATCGTTGAGTAGCAGGCGGCGGGTCTGCGTGAGCAGATGGGCGTGCACAGCGACCGATGATGGACCGCGCGGAGTCGGGGCCGAGGGCACCGGAACGTCGGGTGGCGCCGTAGCGCGCGGCCCGAGGGCGTGTGCGGCCTTGCTGGTGGTGCCGGGCTCCGCCCCCGCTGCCTGAAGCACCGCGAGAATCATGTCAAGGTCGGCGGCGGTGGCGTCCCTCGCCTCGACCTCGATCTCTCGGAATCGACCCGCCACGCGTTCGCCGTCGAGAACTGACACCACGTCGTCGACGAGTTCGGCGAGGAGCCTGTCGTCGGGGGATCGCAGGAGAAACGGGGTGCGTTCGGTGCGCAGCGCGGCCACCGGACGCAGGCTTACTCCGCGAACGAGGGCGGTGACCAACTCGGTGAGCTCTCGAGGCGGACTGGTGGGCTCTCCGGCCGAGAGGGGCAACTGCACCTCATCGCGATCGCCCGAGTGCCCCCCGGCAACCGGAAGCTTGAGGTGCCAACCCGCATCGCCGCCACCCTCGCGCCGGCGCAGGGTGATACCCCAGCGGGCGAGACGCAGGTCGTCGGTGTCGAAGTAGGTGGCTGACAGCACGATTGGCGGTCGGGCGACAACGCGCGAGACCCCGGTGTTATCGCCCACGATGGGGGGCATCGTAAAGAGGGCAGGGACCCTCAGCTTGCGCTCGATCTCGCGTTCGGTGGTGGCAGCGAGAGGTGCAGGCACGTCTGGCTGTGGGGGCGGGGGGTCGCCAGCTTCAGCCTCGGCCGGAATCAGAACCTGGTCGACCTCAACGGGCAGCTCCGAAGGAGCCTCGACGTCGGTCATGGCATGGTCGCCACGGGCCGGCGGTGCTTGGTGCTAATGAGAGCGGCCTGGTAGTCGACCAGGGGCTTTCCGGAGTCGTCGTGCGAGCGTCGCAGCCACCGGCTGTCGGGCTGGAGGTGCCAGGCGGCAGTGCCGGGGTCGAGCGCGAGGTCAAGGAGCTCGCCAACCTCGGTGGCCTGTCCGGGTGCATCAAGGCGCACGAGGGTCTCGACGCGGCGGTCGAGGTTGCGGTGCATGAGGTCAGCCGAGCCGATCCACACCTCGCTGTTTCCTCCGTTGGCGAATTCGAAGATGCGGCTGTGCTCGAGGAATCGACCGAGGATCGACACCACCCGAATGTTCTCCGATAGGCCAGGAACACCCCCCTTGATGGCGCAGATTCCGCGCACCACCAAATCAACCGGAACCCCCGCCCTCGCGGCCCGGTAGAGGGAGTCAATGACCGGCTCATCGACGATGCTGTTGCACTTGAAGCGGATTCGAGCGGGCTTCCCGGCGCGCAGGTGCTCGACCTCGCGTTCGATCCGCTCAATGAGGCCGCTGCGCACCGAGTGCGGCGCGACCAGCAACCGCTGGTACTGGGTGTTCATCGAGTAGCCGGACAACTGGTTGAAGAGGTTGGCCACGTCGGCGCCGATGACGGGATCGCTGGTGAGCAGGCCGAGGTCCTCGTAGAGGCGAGCCGTCTTGGGGTGGTAGTTGCCGGTTCCGATGTGGCAGTAGCGGCGGAGCACCCCGCCGTCGTTGCGCACCACCATCGAGAGCTTGCAGTGGGTTTTAAGACCGACGAGCCCGTACACGACGTGCACGCCGGCCTGCTCGAGCTTGCGCGCCCAGGTGATGTTGGCCTGCTCGTCGAAGCGGGCCTTGAGCTCGACCAGCGCGAGCACCTGCTTGCCAGCCTCGGCTGCGTCGATGAGTGCGTCGACGATGGGTGAGTCACCACTGGTGCGGTAGAGAGTCTGCTTGATCGCGAGCACATTCGGGTCGCTGGCCGCCTGCTCGAGGAAGAGCTGCACGCTGGTGGAGAACGAGTCGTAGGGGTGGTGCAGCAGCACATCCTTGGCGCGCATCACCTCGAGGACGTCGGGTGACAGCGCCGACTCGACGTCGGAGAGCGCGTAGCTGGTTTTGGGCAGGAAGGCCGGGAACTTGAGGTCGTCACGGTTGAGGTCGACGAGTGACCACAGGCCTCGGAGGTCAAGCGGCCCCTCAAGCCGAAACACCTCGGTTGCGCTGACCCCCAGCTCGCGCGTCAGCAGGTCGAGCACGTGCGGGTCCATGGAGTCCTCGACCTCGAGTCGCACCGCCGGGCCGAATCTTCGACGCATCAGCTCGCGCTCGAGGGCCTGCAGCAGGTTCTCGGCGTCGTCCTCCTCGACTTCGAGGTCTTCATTGCGCGTGACCCGGAAGGTGTGCTGCTGCAGTACCTCCATGCCGGGGAAGAGATCGTGCAGGTGAGCGGCGATGACGTCTTCGAGCGGGACGAAGCGCGCGCCGCCGACGTTGAGGAACCGCGGCAGCACCGGCGGCACCTTCACGCGGGCAAACAGCTCGTTGCCGCTATCAGGGTTGCGCATCACCACCGCGAGGTTCAGCGACAGGCCCGAGATGTAGGGGAACGGGTGCGCAGGATCGACCGCGAGGGGCGTGAGCACCGGGAAGATCTGGTCGAGGAAGATGCGCGCGAGCTGCTGGTGCTCGGTGTCGCTCAGCTGGGCCCACCGCACTACCTCGATGCCTTCCTTGACCAGCCCGGGCAACACCTCGCGGTGAAAGCACTCGGCATGCCTCAGCATCACCTCGTGCGCATGGGTCAACGCGACGTCGTGCACCTCGCGAGGCAGTTTCCCGCTCGCGGCCCGCGTGGCGATCCCGGCAGCGATGCGTCGTTTGAGCCCGGCGATGCGGACCATGAAGAACTCGTCGAGATTGCTGGCGAAGATGGCGAGGAACTTGGCCCGCTCGAGCAGCGGGAGCTCGTCGTCCTCAGCGAGCTCGAGCACTCGGGTATTGAAGGCCAACCACGATAGCTCGCGGTCGATGTAGCGGTCGGGGGGCAGTAACGAGTTGGTGTTGTCTTCGGGGGCAGTGCCCTGCGCGTCCATGTGACGAGTGTGTCAGACCCAAACGCAAGGTCCCATGGGTGCTGCATCCGGCGGGGATCTGGGCCCCTGCGACCAGCCACGGGGGTTGGCCAGCGTGAGAGGCCCTGTCGCGCGGCTCCCTCAAAAACTGACATCATCATAAAGTGACTGACTCCGCGCTTCCCCGACTGTTAATGATCCTCGGGTCAGGGGAGACCAGTCCTACGATGGTCACCCCGCATCAGCGACTATTCGCACGTCTGGGGGTTGCGGGCGAAGTGTCGGCGGTACTGCTCGACACCCCGTTCGGCTTCCAGGAGAACGCCGACGAGCTCACCGAGCGCATTCAGGTGTACTTCCGCGACTCGGTAGGACGCGAGGTGGGCGTCGCCTCACTGCGCTCGCGAGCGGTCGCGGCAGACGACCCGGGTGCGGCAGCGCGTTCGATGCTGGCCCTTCAGCAGGCCCGCTGGGTCTTCGCCGGTCCGGGATCACCCAGCTACGCATTGGCACAGTGGTACGACACCGATGTGGTGGGACTGCTCGACGACACCCTCCGCTCAGGTGGGGCGGTGGTGTTCGCCTCGGCGGCGGCCCTCACTCTCGGCGCCTTCACCATTCCCGTGTACGAGATTTACAAGGTGGGCGCCGATCCCGTGTGGCTCGAGGGGCTTGACGTGCTGGGGCGGGCTACCGGACTCAATGCCGCCGTGGTTCCCCACTTCGACAATGCTGAGGGGGGAACCCACGACACCCGCTTCTGCTACATGGGCGAGCGACGTCTTGCCGATCTGCTCGACCAGTTGCCCGATGACGCGTTCGTACTGGGCATTGACGAGCACACGGGCATGGTCGTCGACCTTGACTCGGGGGCGATCGAGGTCGTGGGGCGCGGTGGCGTGACAATCCGCACGCACTCTGAGCAGACGCGCTTCGTGCCGGGAGACGACCTATCGGTCGACGCCATCGCCACGCTCGTTGGCAGCGCCCAGCGTCCTGATCCCGTTGAGCCCCCGTCGTCCGGGGTCACCCCTGCTTCGGTTGCGCAGGCTCTGGATGAGGGCGAGGTGTCCGCGGCAGTTGACGGAATTCTGCGGCTGTACGCCGAGAGCCGGGGCGAGGCCGACCACGACGTGGTGCGCCGTCTCATTGCAGCGCTCGGCGAGCGTGCAGCCAACGCACCCGTCGATGTCGAGTCGATCGTGAGCCCCTACCTCGAGCTGCTGCTCGAGCTGCGAGCGAACGCGCGCGCCGATAAGCGATTCGCCGACTCCGACCTCATCCGCGACCGGCTCGCCGCCGCGGGTGTCGAGATCCGCGACACCCCGAACGGCCCGCAGTGGGCGCTGACATGACCAAGCCCGGTCCGCTCGCCCTCGTGGGCTCGGGTGAGTACCTGCCGCAGATGCTCGCCGTCGAGGCATCCCTGCTCGCGGGCCGGCCGGCTCGCTACGTACAGCTGCCCACCGCCGCGGCGCTCGAGGGTCAGTCAACTCTCGACCGATGGATCGCGCTGGGCCGCGAGCAGGCGCAGCGGCTTGGTGTGGAGGCTGTCCCGGTGGTCGTGCGCAATCGGGTCGACGCGAACGACGATGCCTTGGCCGACCTCGTCGACGGGGCTGGCCTCATCTACCTGTCAGGCGGCGACCCGACCTACCTGGCCGAGACCCTGGCCCACACCGCCGTGTGGAAGCGCATCCATGACGCGTGGCAGCAGGGGGCCGCGCTGGCCGGCTGCAGCGCCGGCGCGATGGCCATGACCTCGTGGGTGCCCTCCGTGAAGCGGCTCGGCCGGCAGGCGGGCCCGGGGCTCGGGGTGCTGCCGCACCTGCGGGTCATCCCTCACTTCGACCGCATGGCCGGTTGGATGCCTGACATGGTCACCCGCGTGTTGCTGCACGCTCCGGACGGCGTGACGGTGCTCGGGATCGACGAGGACACCGCGCTCGTCGGAGGCGTCGACGAATGGCGGGTCGAGGGGCGTCAGTCGGTGTGGCTGCTGGGCCATGGCACCCGACAGGAGTTTCCCGCAGGCTCCACACTGCTCACCCCGTCGGCTCAGGTGCCCCCTCACGGATAGGTTGCTGACATGTCACCCGACCTCGCCTTCACCGAGATTCCTGTGTTCTCACTTGCTGAGTGGGGTGACGAGTCTGCCTCGACCCACGAGTTCGCGCGTCGGCTGGTCCAGGCCAGTCACGAGGTGGGCTTCTTTCTGGTCGTCGACCACGGAATCGACGAGGAATTTATCGGCCGGTACTTCGCTGCGCTCGAGGCCTTCTTCGCACTTCCCGAGCCCACCAAGCTGCTCATCGACAAGAAGTTGTCGCGCCACTTCCGGGGTTGGGAGCAGGTGGGTGCCGAGCTCACCGACAACCGAGTCGACCACCGCGAGCAGCTCGACCTCTCGAGCGAGAATCCCGTGTACGAGGTGGGCGCGCTCCCTGCCTACCTGCGCCTCGATGGCCCCAACCAGTGGCTTCCCGACGAAGCTCTGCCTGGCTTTCGAGAGGTTGTCACCGAGTTCTTCGAGCGCATGGGGGCGCTGGCTGACCAGCTGATGACCGTGCTTGCCATCGGGCTCGGTCTCCCCCGCGACACCTTTCAGCAGGTGTTCGGCGAGCGACCGCTGTCGTTCGCGAAGCTCATTTCCTACCCCCCGACCCCCGAGGGCCAGGCCGGTGTGAACGGGCATCACGACGCGGGCTTCCTCACCGTTCTACTGCAGCATGGGGTGGGAGGCCTGCAGGCCCTGAATCAGGACGGTGTCTGGATCGACGTGCCGCCCACTCCGGGCGCGTTCGTGATCAACCTGGGGGAGATGCTGCAGTCGATGACCGGCAACTACCTCGTGGCCACCACCCATCGCGTCATCGCAACTCAGCAGCGATACTCGTCTGCTTACTTCCACGGGCCCGACCTGCGTACCAGCCTCGCGCCACTCGAGCTCGAGGCGAGCTTCGCCGAGGCCGTGGCCGTGAGCCCCCGGCACCGCGACGCAGGGTTCATGGCCAAGCGCGACGAGCTGCTGGCCGGCGACTCGGGCACGGGCAGCGCATCGGCTCCGGTGTTCGGCGAGCAGATGTGGAACTACTACGCGCGCAGCTACCCCGACAACGTGCGTCGCCACTACCCCGAACTGGTGCCGGGCGACTGAGCGAGCCTGCGAGCGTCAGCGTGCGTAGAGCACGTCGGTATCCCATCGAACGAAGCCGAGTGACTCGTAGACCTTGATCGCGTTGGTATTGTGCGCGTCGACGTACAGCAGCGCCTGGGTGAGGCCGCGCGACCGAAGATGGGCAAGGCCCGCGATGGTGAGCGTGCGACCGAGCCCGAGCCGCTGCCAGTCCGGATCAATGCCAACGATGTACACCTCGCCGAGCGGGGTGTGCCCGTGGGAGTCGCCCTCGGGCGCCGTCACTCCGTGCACCTTGGTCCAGTGAAAGCCCACCACGCGCTCGACAGCTCCCTCGCCGGTGACGGCCAGCAGGAAGCCCTCGGGGTCGAACCACGACTCACGCATGCGCAGGCGCAGGTCATCGGCGGTCCAGCGGCCCTGATCGGGGTGGCCAGCGAAAGCCCGGGCGTTCACCTCGAGCCAGGCGTCGTCGTCGCGGCCCGGCCGGAAGCTGCGGATGCGCACCGAGGGGGGCAGGGTCACTCGCGGAAGTGCGGCGAGCAGCGACCTGCGCATCTGCCACAGGACCCGCGATCGTTGGAAGCCCTGGGATGTCGCGAGGTGCGTGGCAGCCGAGTTCTCCCCATGGGTCCATAGCCGAAGTCGACCGCCGGGTGACCGGTCGATGAGGTCGGTGACAATCAGTCGACCGATACCGTGACGACGGTAGTCAGGGTGAACCGCGAGCTGTGCGATCGGACCATCGACCTCGTCGGTGATGTCGAGGTGGGCGTAGCCCACCAGCGAGGTGCCACTTCGGGCCACCAGGTGGACCGAGTGAGCATCACCGCCCTCGCGAATGTGCAGCGTGACGTGCTCGTCGAGTGGGTTGACCCCATCGGCGTCGGTGACCTGCTCGACGAAGCCGATGATGTCGGCAATCGTCGTGGGGTCGAGAGAGGTGCGCTGCTCGATGGTGGCCGCGGGCTCGACGCTCATGGTCGCAGCTGACTCGCTGACTCGCGTGCCTCAGAGTCGGGGTCGGGGTCCAGGTCGCCATCGGTGGCTCCGAGTGTGGCGCGGGTGGCGTCGTCAGGACGCTGAGGCACAAATCGGTATCCGACGTTGCGCACCGTGCCGATGAGCGATTCGTGCTCGACTCCGAGCTTGGCGCGGAGTCGTCGCACGTGCACATCGACCGTGCGGGTGCCGCCGAAGTAGTCGTAGCCCCACACCTCCTGCAGCAGTTGCGCGCGTGAGAACACGCGTCCTGGGTGCTGCGCGAGGAACTTCAGCAGCTCGAATTCCTTGAACGTGAGGTCGAGGACACGTCCGCGCACCCGGGCGGTGTAGCTGTGCTCGTCAACCACCACGTCGCCGCTGCGGATTTCGCCGCCGGTGTCGTCGGTAAGCGCCATTCGGGCGAGCGCGAGGCGAACGCGCGCCTCGAGTTCGGCCGGTCCTGCCGTGTCGAGAATAACGTCGTCGATGCCCCAGTCGGCCGACACTCCGACGAGTCCGCCCTCGGTGGTGATGAGTAGCAGGGGAATCTCGATGCCCGTGGTACGGATCAGCCGGCACAGGCCGCGCGCACCCGCGAGGTCTCGACGGCCATCGACCATCAGCAGGTCGGCCGGCGGGGTGTCGATCAGGGCACTCGCCTCAGCCGGAAGAATGCGCACGTGGTGCCCCAGAAGGCCCAGCGCGGGCATGACCTCGACCGATGACCCGAGTGACGAGGTGAGCAGCAGCAGGGAGGCCATGGACGCCACCTCCGTTCCTGCTCGGCTCACTCAGCTATTCGACGATCAATGAGGGACAGTGACAGGATAGATGCTGTGCGTCAGGACCCGGCAATCGCCTCTCGCGAGCTGGGGGCCATCGACACCACTCTGCGCGCGGCCGATGGAACGGCCATCGGCGCCTCCTACCATCCGCTGGCCTCGGGTAAGTCCTCAGATCTTGCGCTGGTAGTCGGGCACGGCTTCACCGGATCTCGTGCCAAGGAGGACAACCTCCGGGTCTGCGCAACCCTGAGGCAGCGACTCCCGCTGGTCACTCTCGACTACCGCGGTCATGGCGAGTCGGGGGGCGTCAGCAGCCTCGGCCTTCGCGAGGTGCTCGATCTCGATGCCGCCATCGCGTGGGCGCATGAGCTCGGGCATCGGCGGGTGGTGTCGGTGGGCTTCTCGATGGGGTCCACGATCGCCATCAGGCAGGCAGCGCTCACTCGCACGGTCGATCGCGGCGAACTCGCGCTGACCACCGTGAATCGACCCGACGCTGTCGTGTCGATCAGCGGCAATGCTTTCTGGTTCTACCGGGGCACCGCGCCGATGCGATTGCTGCATCGAGCGGTGTCAACCAGCGTGGGCCGCTCAGTTTTAGCGCGCGTGTCGGGCACGCAGGTCGACGTCGCCGACTGGGAGCAGGAACTGCTGCCGTTCTCGCCTGAGGAGGCCGCCGCCTTCCTGGCCCCCACGCCGCTGCTGCTCGTGCACGGCGACGCCGACACTTTCTTTCCTCTCGAGCACCCCCATGCTGTGCACCGCGGCGCGTCGCAGGGCGCCCACGACCGCGAACTCCATCCGGCTGTTGACCTCTGGGTCGAGGAAGGGCTGGGACACGCGGAGGCAGCCGTCAGCGAGGAACTGCTCAACCGGGTCTGCGACTGGGCAATCTCGACGGTTCACGCACGTGAGCCGTCATGACGTCGGGTCTGTGGATCCTAGTGGTGGTGGTGGCGTGCGCGACTGCGTTCGGTGTGTGGCGCCGCCTCACTGACGGACGCATCCGAGGAGTGGCGACCCCCGGGCCGGAAACCCCGCAGGATGGAGGCCGCGACATACTCTCGGCCGACGATCTCGGAGTGGCTCTGGGCGGGCGTGCCACTCTGGTGCAGTTCTCAACCGCGTTCTGCCAGCCCTGCCGCGCTGCCCGGCGCACCCTCAGTGAGGTCGCCGACATGATTCCGGGTGTGACGCACGCCGAGATCGACGCAGAGGCGCACCTCGACCTCGTGCGTCGGCTCGACATTATGCGAACCCCCACGATCCTGGTGCTCGACGCAGGTGGTCGCATCATCCGTCGAGCGGTGGGGGCGCCGCGGAAGGCCGACCTCATCGCGGCCCTCGGAGAGGTCATCGGCTGAGCCCGTTCGTTCCGCTTGCTGCGTCGCGCAGGCACCAGATGTCCAGCATGTGGACAACCATTGGACGAGCGCGAACCGGCTCCTAGGCTCACGTGATATGAGGCTTACCAGCGTTGCGCTGACCAAGCGCCGCACCGTCGACTTCGGCCGACTTGCCTGCTCGTCCTGTCACTCCTCCTGAGCGCCGCACCCGCGGCCCACGCGACCGCTGCCCTCGAACTCAGGAGTTCTTCCATGAGCACCACCGCAACGACCTCATCGAACGCATCGACTGCACCCAGCGGTGACAGTCCCTCGGGCATCGACCCGCGCGGTCCCCGTCTGGGTGCAGGCATCACCGTCGTAGTACTCGCCGGGGCCCTCGTGGCCGGGCCTGGGCCGATTGGCACCACCCTGCTGCTCTGGCAGGCCCTCGTGTTTGCCCTAGGTGCTTTCGTCGGTCTGGGCGCTCAGCCGTATGGAGTGCTCTACCGTCGCCTCGTGCGCCCGCGGCTTGGTCCCCCCGCCGAACTCGAGGCCGAGGCACCGCCACGCTTCGCTCAGTTGGTGGGGTTCGGCTTCGCGATCGTGGGTCTGGCGGCCTACCTGCTCGGTGCCACTGTCGTCGGTCAGGTGGCTGTCGGTGCGGCGCTCGCCGCCGCGTTCCTCAATGTCGCCTTTGCATTCTGCCTCGGCTGCGAGATGTACCTCATCGGGCGCCGGGTCCTGCATCGAGCACGCTGACTAGGTGTGGCGTAGGTTTCAGATATGACACGATCCCTGGTGATCAAGTGCACGACCGGCCCCGACGAGAATGCCGAGCGCTGCTCGCAGGCGCTCACGGTGGCGGCAACGGCGGTGGCGGCAGGCGTCACGGTGTCGCTGTGGCTCACAGGCGACGCAGTGTGGCTGGGGGTTCCGGGCCGCGCGGAGGCCGTCGTGCTCGAGGGCGCAGCGTCGTTCGCGTCACTGCGTGACGCCGTTCTCGCACTGGGCACCCTGACGGTGTGCACCCAGTGCGCCCAGCGGCGCGGACTCGAGCAGGTTGACCTGCTCGAGGGCATTCGCATCGCCGGTGCGCCCACCTTCGTTGAGGAGTGCCTCGCCGAAGGTGCCCAAGCGTTGGTCTACTGAGCGCGGTGAGGTGATTCCCATGGACGACAACGAGTCAGAGGCGCAGGAGCTGGCGACGATGTCTGCCGAACCGTTGTCGCCTCCCGTCGCCGAGGCGCTGATGCCACTGTCGTGGCTGATCGGGCGCTGGACCGGCGTGGGAGTGGGTGGGTACCCCTCGGTGCCGGAGTTCCGGTTCGGCCAGGAGGTTGTGTTCACCCACGACGGGCGACCCTTTCTGAGCTACCACTCGCGCTCCTGGCTGCTCGACGACGAGGGAAACCAGGTGCGTCCGCTCGGCAGCGAATCGGGCTTCTGGCGTCCGGTGCCGGGCAACAGGGTTGAGTTGCTGCTGGCTCATCCCACCGGCTACGCCGAGGTGTGGGAGGGCCAGGTGACCATCACCGGACTCGTCGACGCGGCAATCACTGGAGCGCGCGCCGACCTCCGGTCTGACGTGGTGGCCCGCACGGCCACTGCCAAGGAGTACACGGCAGGGCACCGGCTCTACGGACTCGTCGACGGCGACCTGATGTGGACCTTCGACATGGCAGCCGTGGGACATCCGCTGACCTCGCACCTGTCGGCCCGGCTGAAGGCGAGCAGATGACTAACCGCGACCTCGACCACGAGCACGAGCATGAGCACGATCACGGCACGAGCGTGATGGCCGACGGAGACTGGGAGCGCCAACTGCGCGCCCGCGGTTACCGCATCACCCCGCAGCGCCAACTGGTGCTCGAAGCTGTCGAGACACTGCGTCACGCGACCCCCGACGAACTGCTGGTGCAGGTGCAAAAAACGGCGGCCGGGGTGAATCTCTCGACCATCTACCGCACGCTGGAGGTGCTCGAAGAGGTCGGACTCGTGAGCCACGCTCACATCGGGCATGGCGCCCCGACGTACCATGCGGTGGAGGAGACCACCCACATCCACCTCGTCTGCGACGGCTGCGAGCAGGTCATCAGCATCGATTCGGAGATCGCTGAGCCTTTCGTACGCGCGCTGCGAGAGTTCGCCTCGTTCGACACCGACATCGCTCATTTCTCGGTGCACGGTCGCTGTTCCGAGTGTCGAGCGGCGACGACCCTCGCATGAGCGGCACCCAGCGGGTCGATGCTGTCCCTCACCCGGACGATACCCATCCCGACTCCGGGGTGCCGTGGCACTACACCGACCCGCATGCTGAGCAGCGTCAGTTGGCGGCCGGTGAGGGCTTCGTCGATCTTTCGCACCGCGGGGTAATCACAGTCGCGGGCCCCGATCGCCTCACCTGGCTCAACGACCTACTCACGCAAGCGGTGGCCGGGCTCGCTCCGGGCGAGTCGGCGCTGGCGCTCATCCTCGACCCGAACGGTCGGGTCGAGCACGAGCTCCACCTGGTCGACGATGGCGCCACCACCTGGATCACCACCGAGCCACG
>Ga0114966_10003112_pt1 | contig 14688 bp, 15 predicted proteins | sample M_130207_XF_Meta_FD_87029 | JGI IMG/M metagenome (GOLD analysis project Ga0114966, IMG submission 87029) | Freshwater microbial communities from Lake Montjoie, Canada to study carbon cycling - M_130207_XF_MetaG | ecosystem: Environmental > Aquatic > Freshwater > Lake | place: Lake Montjoie... | reverse complement strand
TTATCACTAATAACTATGTATTTTTTTTGAGGGCTGGTATATCTTTTCAAGATTAAAATTATTTTATTAAATGTTTTATAATCCATTCTTTTCCCATTCAGTAAATGATTATCTCCAGTTCGTATATGAACAATACTATATCCGCCAAATGGCATTCCTATGTCATTTAATATTTGAGTAACATAATTTTTCATATCATCGGTTGGAATTATACTTTTACGAATAAAATTTATACTTTCTGATTGAACAGGCCATATTGAAAGTGCATTTGAAAATATATACAATGTATCTTGGTTTATAGGATTTATATAATTCATAAAATTTCTGAAAAAATTAGTTGACTTTTCACAAATATTGTCTCCTTTAACCCAATCTATATTTTCATAACTAATATCTTCTGGTGGTGTCTGATGGATTATTAAATATTTTGACATAGGATGATTAATTATCATATCAAATTCAATATCAATATATTTGCAGATTTGATATAAACAATAGCATCCGCGCAAATAGTCTCCAAATCCTTGAGCGACACCATTCGTGTATTGCAATTGGTAAACATTTACTATCTTTTTAAGCCTCGTATTTGTAAATAATTCTTTCATATTAACATAAACACATATATAAAAAATAATTACTAAACCAATAGAATATGGAAGATGTGGATCTAAATATAGATAATTATGAATTAAAAGATTTATTGAAATTGTTCAGACTTACCGAAGATTTTGGTTTGGACGATCTTAAACGTGCTAAAAAAATGGTATTAAAAATGCATCCAGACAAATCTAACTTACCTTCTAAGTATTTTCTATTTTTTTCAAAAGCATTCAAGACGATATACAACATCCATTCTTTTAAAAATAAATCATCTGAAGAAAACCGAAATACCGAATACACACAATTGAGTTCAGAAAATCAGAAAGAATCACTCAATCAGTTCTTTTCAACAAATGAAAAATACAAAAAACATGATACATTTAATAAATGGTTCAATCAAGAATTTGAAAATGCCATTATAAAAGAAGACGCAGAAGTAAACGGCTACGGAGAATGGTTAAAATCAGACGAAGATTTGGATGACTCTGGCGGAAATGTGAGTCAAGCCCAAATGGCAGAAGAATTTGAGAAAAAAAAGAAAAAAGTTCAAGGTTTAACGGTTTATACTGGTGTTCACGAATTACACGATACTTCTGTGTCGTGCTCAAAAATCGTGGAAACATCTATATCCGATTATTCATCGGGTGGACTATTTTGTGATGACCTACAGTACCAAGATTTACAAAAAGCCTACAAAGAAAGCATCATTCCTGTAACCATGGAAGACTATCAAAATGTACAAAAATTCAATACCATAACAGAATACAAATTTCATAGAGATTCGCAGAAGATGACGCCATTATCCGAAAAACAAGCAGCCAACTATTTGAAGGAGAGAGAACAAATCATGGAACAAGAGGCAAATCAGCGGGCCTATTATTTAGCAAGCCAATCAGAACAGATGCAAAAGAACCAATCCGTTTTTTGGTCAAAAATAAATAAACTTACCGAAAAATAATATAATTGTATAGTATATGTTTCCAGTCACAAATTATATTATTTTATTCATAGTTCTTATTATACTCGGATTTTTTTATAGACGATTTGAGGATAAAAGAATCCGCGAGGAAAATAAAGAAAACTATGATATGATCCAACATTATTTGTTAGATTCTTCCACTTTAGAAAGTGCCAAGAAACCGATTATGTGGATTTATATTCCATATGAATATAATGCGAGAAATTGGATTTCTTTTGGATCCCGTAGTTCTTACGAATTAAACCAGCCTTATTTGTATTTAACGGTGAAAACAATTATCCAACAGTGCAATGAATCTTTCCATATCTGCATTGTTGACGACCAATCTTTCAAAAAGTTGCTTCCAGATTGGTCCATTGATCTCGGAAAATTGTCTGCTCCCATTTCTACAAACATACGCGATTTGGCTCTTGTGAAACTTCTCCATAAATATGGAGGCATTCAAGTCCCAGTATCCTTTTTATGCATGAAGGATTTGATTACAATGTATGAACCTGGTGTTGAAAATAATAAAGTATTTATGTGTGAAACGGTGGATCGCAATATCACATCAACCACATATAAGTTTTACCCCGATATTCGTTTTATGGGTTGTGAGAAGGAGAATCATATGATTGGAGAGCTCATTAATTTCATGGAACGAACTGTGTCAACAGACTTTACAGCACAATCAGAATTTTTAGGTGATTTTAATCGCTGGTGTGAGGCAAGAATCCGCCAAGGAAAAATAAACATGGTAGACGGTAAATTAATTGGTGTAAAAACCACAAGTAATAAACCGATTGTCATTGAGGAACTTCTTGGTTCCAGCTATATTGCTATTGACCCGCAAACATATGGCATATTAATCCCATCAGAAGAAATTTTAAAACGCACCAATTATGAATGGTTTGCCAGGTTATCTTCCGAACAAGTATTGGAATCTAATACAATATTGGGTAAATACATTCTTCTCTCTAATGCACCAGATTCTAAAGGAGGAGTCATTGAACCTTTAAAACCACGCGCAAACTGGATCAGTTTCTGGAAGACACCATTGAATGCACCAGTGTGGGGTCAACGCCCTCTCAATTTGGGAGACGACTTAGTTCCTCGGTTGAACCATCCAATAAACTAAATGGGTTCTTAATTTATTCTGTGTAAATGTAATATATAATTTCATACGTAGATCGTTCGTATTTTATTTGCGATGTATATTTTAACTGGTTTGATTTACAGATTTGCCTCAATACCGTAACAAACTTTGAATAATTGCTCTTTATGTCTAAATATTTCTTCTTTGAAAAATGATAATGTTTATCGCATTCCTCCAAAAAGGCTTTAATACTTTCATTGTACAATCCCTTTTTAAACGCAATTGTATTAAAAACAAAACAGTTTCCATTTTTAATACAATTCATTTGTAAAAATGAAAACACCATTTCATTGGGAATTAAAGTTTTAAATATTTGATTGGACATATATTTATTCTTATATATTTTGTATATTATATATATCAAAAAATATTCATTCGGAATCAAACACCGTCAATATATTATTTGTAAACAATGCCAGCTCTATTTCATCTTCATGTACATTATGAAATATTGTTATATATTTACATATATAAGGAACTATCTTATATTTTTCTACTTCACTTAGAAGATTTGTGGTCTTTACAAACAAAAAATAATTATCAAGTATATCCATCACGGAGTATCCCTTGTCGTAAATTTCATATAACAGTTTTATTGCTTTCTGCAAATTTTTCTCTTTTAAATGTTTTGTATATACGTCAAAATCATTAAAGTTTATATTTGTACACACCTTGGTTGCCATTTCTAAAGTAATGTCTTGCTTTAACAGCTTAAATTTCTCCATGTAATTGATAAGAATTTTTGCTGTATTATTGCATATACTTATTATAAAATCATGTGCTTCGGGCTCAATCTTTATTTCTTCTTTTTCGGCTATTTTTTTCATAATTTTATATAAATTCTCATTTTGCAACGGTTTTATTTTTATACTTGTAAACCGCGATTGAAGACTTTCAATTACTTTCTGTATATTTGTACATGATGCTATAAAATTAACATTATGACTATATTTATCAATATAATTGCGAAACACCTGTTGACTTTGTTCATTAATTAAATCAATATCATCTAATACAACTATTTTCTTTTTATGTTTAATGGAGGAGCACATTTGACAAAAAGTTTTTACCTCATTGCGATAATAACTTATCCCTTGTTCTTTGAGATTATTTATATACAAGACATGATCGCGATACTGTTGTTGAGTAAAATCTTTGTAGTATTCGCGAATTAAGGCATTTAGCAAGATTGTCTTTCCGGAACCAATTGACCCAGTAAACAATATGTTAATTGAATCTATTGAAATAAGAGTATTTAGGATGTGAGACATATTTGTTTCCATTTCAAAATCATTAAAATATAATGGTTGAAATTTATGAATAAATAGGTTATGCTCCATGGAAAATATACTTTTCGTAAATAAATAGTTAAGTTTATCTCTAAGTATATTACTCAATAATGACTGAAAGCTTTTATAAGACATTGGGAGTTTCCGACAATGCTACGCAAGATGACATTAAAAAGGCTTATAGAAAACTTTCTTTGCAGTTTCACCCAGATAAAAATCCAACGGCGACAGACCAATTTCAAAAAATTAATGAAGCATACGAGACGTTGGGTGATGTTCAAAAACGGAGAGAATACGATATGATACACGGAGGAAATCCTTTTATAAGAATGAACTCTATGGGTGGAGGAATGGGAATGGGAATGGGAGGAATGGGCCCAAATGGTGAAATGGGAGGATTTGATGATTTATTGGGAGCTTTATTTGGCTTTAATGTTGGACCTGGATCTGCTGGAGGAGAAGGTCTTGAAAGAATCCATAGAATGGCTGCTGCTATGGGGGCAGGAGCAGGTCCAAACATTCAGATGTTTCACAACGGTATTCCAGTAAATTTATCTGCGGCAGATTTTGCACCCAAGGTTGAAAAACCAGCTCCAATCGTGAAACATCTTACTATAACAATTGATCAGGTATTAACCGGATGTAACGTTCCCATTGAAATTGAACGATGGGTTACAGAAAATGGACAAAAAATATTTGAAAAGGAAACTCTTTATATCACTGTTCCAAAAGGTGTGGACGATAATGAAATCATTTTGCTGAAAGACAAAGGAAATATTTTAAATGAACGCTATAAAGGAGACGTCAAGATTTTTATTAAGATTAACAACAACAGCGATTTCAAGAGACAAGGCCTTGATTTATATTTAGACAAAAAAATTTCTCTCAAAGAATCCTTGTGCGGATTTAATTTTGAACTTAACTATATTAACGGCAAAAGTTATATATTGAATAACAATGTGGGAAATATAATAACTCCTGGATATAAAAAGGTTATCCCAAATATGGGTTTATCGCGCGATGGTCATATCGGAAATCTAATTGTAACATTTGAAGTGTTATTTCCGACAACACTTAGTCCAGAAAATATGGCATTAATAAAAACGGCATTATAAAATATTCCAATAGTGTATGAAAGATTGTAATATTTTGTCAAAATATCATTCTTTTTCTAATAAAAAAATAGGAGGGGGAGAAACCTATATAAAAATCCTAATTTTGGATTTTGATAAAACTCTTTCTCGTTATACCATGACATATGAACATTCAAATCATGAATATTTTATGAAGTGTTTTCCCGATAAAAAAACTCTAATAAAAGAAAGAATAATTGATTTTTGTAAAATAAAAAAGTTTTTTACAGAATGCAGGAGACGGGGTATAGAAATCTGTATCGCATCCTTTAATAATGAATGGGTGATCCAAAAAACAGTGGAAATGAGTTATGGATTTGATCTAATACCTAAGAAAAATATTTTCACCACAAGTGGAATATTTACAGATAAAAATAGCAATTGTATTGACAATCATTGCGATATTATAGAATTAAAGAATGAGTCTGTAAGCCCGCCAACATATGTTTCAGGAAGGATTTGTAAAAATAAGCTTATCCAAAAAGCGATGTCACAATTTGGATGTACGAATCCAAACGAAGTCGTTTACATTGACAATGATTTAAAATACGCGTATAACGCAGAACGTCATGTAAAAGTAAATACATTTGTGAGTCCAGAATCAAACCTCAGTTATGATTATTTGAAGAATGTTTTGCGGGAGTTTTCACCATTTGATAATATCTTACTCGGATCAAAACCACAAATTAAATGCTTGGTGTTTGATTTTGATTTATGTTTATGTAATAAAAACTTATCTGACGAATACAATGGCGAAATTGAGCGTTTTTTACATGATTATCCAAGTAAAAAAAGCAAAAGGACTCTTTTTTCAGATTTTTGTAAAATGCGTTCTCTATTCATCAAGTGCAAAGACTACGACATTCCCATTTATATAGCATCTTTTTCATATGAAAATATAGTACACGACTGTATTAAAAACACATTTGGCCATGATATAATACAAATAGAAAATATACACTGTACAAATGGTGTTAAAGGTAAACCGCAAGCGATACACCACAAATGTAAGATTGTGAAAGAAACTGATTATAAACCAGGACAAATTAACGGAACTTTTATTAGTGATAAAATTTGCAAAAATACACTACTTGAAAATATTATGAATCATTTTGAAAACATAAAATCACACGAAGTAATGTACTTTGACGATTCAAATATAAACAATTCTCAGGTGAAAGACCTTTTGGGCATTCATGTTTATACAAACGACGAATATGGTTTGACTTATGGAAATATTAAAACTGCATTGAAAGATTTTTCCCCATTTGACAAAATATTTTGCGAATAAATAGTTAGCGGGGGAATCCAGGTCTTCAGAAATCCTTCGGATTTCCAGCCCCTTAGCCCTTCGGGAAGAATAAATATTTACCATATTTCATAACATTTTATCTTTATGAAAAAAAACCATAAGTTTATCCTGGGTTCCCAGTGGATAATGTTATAAATAGTGAGTAAAACAATTTAAAAAAGTTGGCATATATTCATTTGCGGGGATAATCCCCCGTTTTGCGCCCTTTTAGCTTAGTGGTAGAGCACCAGTCTTGTAAACTGGAGGTCACGAGTTCAATTCTCGTAGAGGGCTAACAATTGATAAAATATCAAAGTATGTTATCAATTATCTGTATTTTACAAAGACATAATATTTATTTTTTTTAAAAAAATAAATATCGCATTTAAGAGATCTTTCTTGTAGTAATATCAGCAGATACAATATAGATAGAGTTCTCTGTAATAAGAATATAATCAGTTCCGCTTTTATAGAATTTGTTTATAGGACTGGTGTACTCGTCTTCACTCTTCACCAAAAGTTTTTCTCCTTTATCACGAATCCCTACTAAAGCCTTTTTATCCAATGAAGCAGCCCAATAATCCATCATAATAGGCCTGTCTTCTACGATCGCTAACTTCATAGCATGTTTCATCGTTGTTTCTGTTGGCAATCTATAATTTGCGTCGGGTGTTACCTCGGCTCCTGCCGCCTTTGATTGTGGTTCAGACATTTATAAAATTGTATAGTTATTGTCTTTAAATACTTATATTGGAAATAAATTTACAAATATCTCTCTATCTATAATATGATTGAACAAGATCAATTAGAATATTCTCTAAAAAATATAAATAACTATAAAAGTTCTATAGAATCTTCTGTAAATGAAATAACAAGTATTTACACAAAGTTAATAATTGAATATACCAAATTTTCATTTGAAACCATAAAAATTAAAGACCATTTGTACTTTAAATATATACTATTAAGGGGATTAAATACAATCACTCGTATATTTAACCTTTTACTATATCATACCAAAAACATTAATCTCTCTTATTATCACTGTCAGAAATCTTATTACTATTACATTGAATTTATTTCTCAGATAACTAATGTTCAACACTCTTTTCTGCAACTGAATTCAAAAGATGCAATTATGTATGTATACAAACAAACTTTATTTGAGATTAATCATGATTTTAACAAGAAAAAAGATAATGACACAGATAATACTAAGCTTGTTCAACTGAATTCCTATATTAGTTTATTAAATATATGCATTGAATATACTATTGAAAACGACATTCGCAGTTACCCAAATGATTTTATAAGTAAACTTGAAAAGGTTTCCAATAAAATTCATTTGGTTTCGTACGGAAATTTGTCTACATTTATTCATCTATTGGAAATTTTATCATGCAAACAAATAGAATTAGATAAATTTTTTGATATTATACATCTTGTAATTAAAAAGAATAAATTACAATTAAAATTTGATAAAAAAATACAAGGGCCTGATTTTGATTTATACCTTCTGAAAAATGCAGATGTATTTGTAAACTGGATATTAGACAATTGATATAGCATTATCCACCGGGAACCCAGGATAAATATATGGATTTTTCACAAAGATAAAATGTTATGAAATATGATAAGGATTTATCCTGCCCGAAGGGCAGGAGGGGGCGAGCGGGGGAACCTGGGTTCCCCGCTAAATTGATACTAAAATTTGCTTCTTTCGCATCTTCTTTTTCTTCTCTTTTTGAACAAGAGAAGTATCTATAGTTGAACCTTTCTGATAAATCTTGCTGTGTTCTTCGGTTAAAAGTGTTTTCAAGAATTCGTATATATTATACAAGTCAGATTCCTCGCACTTTCCAACGATTAGAACACTTCCAGTCCTAAAAATCATAAACGATATTGCGTTTTCGTAAGTTGTCTTTTTAGTAGGATATTCTTCTTGCAATCCAACTGTTTCGGTGGTTGAATTAGCAACCGGTAAAACAATGCTATCATTGTAATAGAGTTTACATTGTATACCAGGATATGAACACGGATCGTATATAGCCTGTATGTTATACTTGTACTTTAATATATCAAACAAAACCTCGCGATTAATGTAAAAACCACAATTAAAATTAGAATTAATGAGAACGGTTTCAGAGCTATTCAACTGATAACTTAATTCCAATGAAATATGAGGTTGTAGTATAGAAACCAACATATCTAATATTTGTACAAAAGTGGTATCATTTTGAATTCCAGGAATTTCCAACTTTCCCGTATTAAACACTTTTACGTGAAACTCTTTAAAAACTTCATTAATTTTTATACGCAAAATTAATACAAAACAATTATAAAATGCGCTTTTTTGTTTACATCTATATGTCATCAAATCTTTCTTTGATATACCAACGCTTATTTTTCGTATATCCTTAAATTTAATGCGGCCATTAGGGTTATCTATGCTCGTCAATACGTATTCATCACAAAATCTTTCAAGTTTAACCTTTTCTTTTATTATATTCAATTCTTCAACTGATAAAGAATTAAATTTCATTTGTTTTTTTATAACCCCATTCTTGGGCGTGGAGTAATCTAATATAGGGATATTCCAAAAAACAGTATTTAGGTCTATCGCTTGGCTCAAATATGATATTTTTGTTTTTGTTGAAATATATATTGGCCCGCATGTAGGAACGCCGTCCTTGTGTGGTTGATGCTCAATATGTTCTTCGTTATCAGACTCTTCTTCATAATTTCCCGATATAAAACTTGACCATTCATCATCTATATTTAAAGATTGTTTAATACCTTTAGCCATTATATTATTTGGGGGATGTTCTTTAAGCTATTTCAAAATATTATTTCAATTATTTTCTTGGTGTATATAAAATAAATGCTGTCTCATCAGCTAAAAAAAACAAATGAAATAATAATTCCATGTGAATTAAAAAAATATTCTATTAAAAAACAGTGTGTTAAAAATAATGAATACAGCTTGAAAACAAGTATGTTTGATCCGTCAAAAAACTCTCCACCAAATTATTTCATGATTAATCTCCAAAAGAGAATGAAGATTTACTCTGAAAAATAATCCAATAAACATAGCACTGCATAATTAATATAATGATCATTATTACATTCTGGAAAATGCATTAATTTTTCTGAAAACTCCATAAATTTAGATGTTACCTTATCCAACTTTTCTCTTACAATGAAATTTAAAAACACTTTTATTATGTTCTTTTTATCAATATTATAATTTATACTGGTAAATTGTATATACTCCACAATGGTATTTAATTGTTGCTTTTCTAAAAATTTATTTATAAGATTGTCCCAGACATTACTATCTATAATGTGCAAATCATAATTTGTTACATTTTGATTTGATTGCATAAAATTCAACATGCTTCTTATATCAGAATTATATACTTTTTGAAGGCGAATTAAAGATTGTTCGTTAACATCCAATTTTTCACTTTTTGATATATATTTTAAAAACTCAACAATGTCTTTTTCAGGAAGTTGATTAAATCGTAATTTTAAAAATTCATTTTGAAGACCTTCGTCTATTTTACTAATATAATTGCATATTAAACAAAACCGCACAGAACTTGAATAACACTGTAATAAATAACGAAGAGCCTGTTGTGCATTTTTTGTCATATAATCTACCTCATCTAATATTACAAATTTCATCCCAGTTTGGAATATTGGTTTTGAATTTACAAAAGAACTTATTTGATTTCTTATTATATCAATACCCCTTTCATCGGATGCATTTAAATGTATCATTAAACCTTTTGACATAGTATTATAGTATTTTTCTTGATATGTATTAATCAAATTAATAATTGTAGTTGTTTTGCCTGTTCCCGGAGGACCATAAAACAGTAGATTAGGAAAATAGGAAGTTTCTATTATATTTTTTAACACACACTTGTTTAATGGATCTAATACAACATCGTCAAATTTTGTGGGACGATGCTTCTCCACCCAAGGACAATATTCATTATTCATTGTATGAATTTATGATGAATTTGATTTTATATACTTTTACTTACAACAATTCAAACTCATTTATGATAAATCTTGCAACCTCTTTCAAATTTGACACATTTGAACCTTGAATAAAAATATAACAAGGATTATTTACGCAATAAATTTCTCTTTTCAATTTTTCAAGGTCCGAAAATAGTTTACAATCGTAAGAATTTGTCTTGACTATAGTGCGGTAAACATTTGTTGAATAAATATATATATTTTTAGTTATTTCCATACATTTCATTAATATTTCTTTATGTATCTGCAAAGAGTTTTGTATTTCTCTCATATCCGATAAAATGAGTATTTTATGCGTTGATTCTATGGAATCAAAATATTCCAGGTTGGACATGATTGACGTTGGCGAACAATTGTACGAGTGATCATACAAGAAAACTTGGGTTTCAACATTTTTATAGATTTTTCCGCGACATGGATACAGATTATGTTTCGTAAGTATATCATCAAGAGATAATCCAACGTGGGTTGCCACTCCTATAGCTAACGCTAAATTTATGGCATTGTGTTTCCCAAGACCATTTATCGTAAATCTATATTCCCGAATGTCATTATTTGATCCAAGTTGAATATACAAAATTGAAACATCATCTTTTTCTTGAAAGTCTGTTATTATTATATCGTTATGCAATGAAAAACCACACCGGATGACCTTTTGTTCTGGTGTATAAGAATAAGTTGATAATATAGGATCGTCGCCATTTATTATAAACACTGTGTCCGATGTTGACTCGGATATAAATTTTAATTTTTCTTTTACATAATCTTCTTCTACTTCAAAATTTTCTGTATGTGCAATGCCAATATTTGTTATCACCCGAATTTGGGGATTTACAAAAGACAATAATCTTGTCATCTCTCCAGGACATGATATTCCTATTTCTATTATCCAATAATCAGAATCCAATTGAAAATATTTATTTATACAATATGGTATTCCTTTTTCAGAATTGGAGTTTTCATGCGTTTTATCTATTTTGAAAAATATATGTAAAATATCATATATAAACTTACAAGTAGTCGTTTTACCGCATGTACCAGTGACGGATATTATCGGATTTGTATATGATTTTCTTTTTTCTAATGCATCCATAAAATACTATTTGACAATGATTTAGACTCTATTTTTTGTTATATATAAATGGATAAATCAATAGTCATTATTTTTGGAGGGGAAAGTTTTGAGCATGAAGTCTCTCTATATACTGGATATAATGTATCAAAAGAGTTGATAAAGACTTGTAAAAACATATTTTTTATCGGAATCACCAAAACAGGAATTTGGAAATACAGTCATAACATATCCAGTATTATTCTATATTCTCAAAATATAAATGAAATCGCAATAAATGAAGAGTGTGATAATATTAATCAAATTGGAGATGGTAAAATAAATTATGTACCCATTTGTTGCGCCTTTTTATGTACACACGGTCAGAATGGAGAAGATGGAACATTACAAGGATTTCTCTCATTAAATAAAATACATTTTACTGGCCCAACTTTAATGAATTCCGCAGTATGTTTCAATAAACATTTCTGTAAATCAGTTGCGAATTTAAATAGTATTACTATAGTTCCGCATATACATTTTCAGAAATACGACATACTTGAATTGTCCAAATGCGATATTATAAAGTGTCTCTCTTTCTTGAATTGCCAAGAATATATTGTAAAAATAAATAAGGGCGGGTCTTCTATCGGGGTATATTCGTGTTCAAATTCAACTGTATTTGAAACTGTAAAAAAATGTATTGAATTGGATGATGAAATTTTAGTAGAGAGAAAGATAACAAACATGAGGGAACTTTCAATTGGAGCTCTAATTGTCAATGAAAAAATTATTCTTAGTGATGTTGGAGAATTTGTCAACGACAACAAAATATTTACGTTTGACAAAAAATACGGTAAAACAAAATCAAAAGTTCGGTTGGCGAAAGATATTCCAGATCACGTTGTACAATGCATAAAAAAAAACTCCCGAAAACTATGTTACTCGTTAAATATGAAATCGTATTGTAGACTTGATTTTTTTTACACTGAAGATGGGACTGTTTATTTCAACGAAATAAATACATTGCCCGGATTATCAGAATCGTATCTATTTCCAATTATGTTCAAATCAAAATATACCTACAGAGAATTATTGCAAACCATCATAGATATTTCAGTATCAAAATTGAATTAAATATATATACAATTATTATAGCATGTCATCATACTTTACACAAATGGATCAAACTTTGTTAGATTCTGGATATCTGGAACTCTTTATCGGTCCCATGTTTTCCGGGAAAACTTCCAAGCTTCTTGAAATCTATAAGCAATGCAAATTTTGTAATATACCAGTGGCAGTTATTAATCACTCTGCTGACACACGATATCACGATACGATGCTATCAACTCACGATGGAAATATGATCCCATGTATACAGACACATGATCTTCTCTGTATGTGGGATTGCAAAGAGAACAAAGATTTGAACGACGCGAAAGTAATATTGATTAACGAAGGTCAATTCTTTCCTAATCTGGCCCAGATTGTAAAATCTATGTTAGATGTAAACAGAAAGGTTTATGTTGCGGGATTAGACGGTGATTTTGAGAGGAGAAGATTTGGTGAAATTTTGGACCTGATTCCTCTATGCGATAAAGTGACCAAGTTTACTTCTTTGTGTGGCAGATGTAAGAATGGATCTCATGGCATCTTTTCGCAGAGAATATCAAAAGAAATAGAACAAATGTTAATCGGGTCTGACAATTATATTCCAGTTTGTAGAGCATGCTACAAAAAGTAATCCGATAAACTATTTACAAAAAGAACTTAAATTAAATAGTATAAAGTATTCATAATGAATACTGAAAATAAACCTAAGCGAGGGAGAAAGCCAAAGACAGCAAAAACTGATAATTTTCTCTTAGAACCTACTTTTTCGGAACCAGAGGCACCCATTGAAAATATGCAAATATCAATTTTATCTATGGATGAACCATTTCAAAATGATATTATTTTGTCTGACACGGAAGAAAAGCCTACAATGAAAAAGAGGGGAAGAAAACCAAAAGGAGGAAAAATTATTCAAAATATAATTCCTGTATCAGAATCAAAACAAGTCAAACCCAACGTTATACTTCACCTGAAATGTTCATTGAAAGATCTACATGAGTCTCCCGGGTTTAACGACTCATTTGAAGCGTATAATTATTCATCTGAAAATGGATGCGAATTTGACAATACAGAAATTTTTCAGAATCCTGTCAGCGAGTTAGCATTTGACTCAATGAATAAAAATTCTAACTCGTATTCATCAGGAACAATGATAAGTTCTTTATTGAATGAAGAAGAAGATTTAAATGAGAATAAAGAAATATGGAAACGTTTAAAACAGCTCAAGATAAATTTACATATCAATAATATTAGTGATAAAAAATCTGCTTGTTTTTGGTGTACACATGATTTTGATAATCCACCAGTGTATATTCCAAAATTTTTTATTAAAGAATCATACCACGTTTATGGATGTTTTTGTAGCCCAGAGTGTGCAACGGCGCATTTAATGGAAGAAAATATTGACAGTTCAACCAAGTTTGAACGTTACCATCTAATTAATAACATATATTCAAAGATATACAATTATACTAAGAATATTAAACCCGCACCAAATCCTTACTATTTACTGAATAAATATTATGGTAATTTGTCAATCCAGGAATATCGTTCCCTTCTTAAAAATGACAGACTTTTTTTGATTGTTGATAAACCATTAACGCGAATTTTACCCGAATTGCACGAAGACAATGACGACTTTATTATCAACAATAAAATAATTCCATCAAATAATTATACAATAAAGAAGAAGATACAAAAGAAGCCAGCAAGCAAAGCAAACATATTACAAGAAAAATTCGGGTTAGTAAGTCCGATTATGGAATAAATATATATTTAATAAAATATATTTATTTTACTTGATAACATTAACAACTATAAACTGGCCAGGAATCTGTCAGTGTGGTCTTTAAGCCCAATTGAGAAAATAATATATATTCCCCAGAAATACTTAAAAAACGAAGGTTGATGAAATTTAATTTTTTTTTAAAAAAAGTAAAATAGGTTTTCAAAAATGAACAAAAAAAATGTCCAAAATTGAAAACTCGATTCTAAAACCTGCAAAAAAAAATAAAAAATCACGTCTTACCAACTTGGTAAGGAC
>Ga0114966_10003111_pt1 | contig 14689 bp, 13 predicted proteins | sample M_130207_XF_Meta_FD_87029 | JGI IMG/M metagenome (GOLD analysis project Ga0114966, IMG submission 87029) | Freshwater microbial communities from Lake Montjoie, Canada to study carbon cycling - M_130207_XF_MetaG | ecosystem: Environmental > Aquatic > Freshwater > Lake | place: Lake Montjoie... | reverse complement strand
TTAGGTTTTAGCGAGATCGATTGGCGAACTTAGAGACAAAGTTGAGGTTTGTGGCGATTGCGGCTCCGATAAAGAGAGCGAACATTGCGGTTCCAATTCCTAACGAACCACCTAGCAATTTACCAATAATTAATACTGTGACTTCGATCGAGAGCCGAGCTCTGGAAATTCGAATACCGGTTCGCTTATGGATAGATGTCATTAGTCCATCGCGTGGCCCTGGACCCATGCCACAAGTTATATAGATAGCCGTTCCTGCGCCGACTAGACCAATCCCGAATAACGAATATAGAAACTGGAAAGGTAAATTGTTGCGAATCTCTGGAATGGCATCTACGCCCACTTGGATAAAAAGTGCGATTACTAAAATATTACATAGAGTTCCAAAACCTGGCTTTTCTCGTAACGGAATCCAGAGCGCAAGTACACCGACACTTATTAACGCCGTACATTCACCAATAGAGAGCGGCGTATGAAGCGATAATCCTTGGGCAAAGACTGACCAAGGAGAGTTTCCGATTGTTGATTGTATTAAAAAGGATTCACCGATCCCAAATATAGCCAAACCAAATATTAAGATGAAAAAATTCTGTGGTGTTACTGCCCAACGATTCTTAGCCGTCCAAGAGGTATGCGGAATGGTTCGGGATGGCTTGAGAAAATGAAGCAATTTACGCCAGATATCTTGGTTTTTCACTGTTAGAGTCTACCGATAATAGGGATGGAGGAAGCAGTGTTTGTTGGTCTTGGCACAGTAATAAATGTTGCTGCAATACTTATAGGTTCAACCCTAGGCATTTTTGCTGGCGCAAAGTTCAAGGAACAGACACGTGAGGTCGTTACTACCGTTCTGGGTTTCGTAACTTTATTGGCTGCAGCGGATGCTTTGAAGCAATTGTGGAATAAGAATTTTTCAGAACAACTGCCAAAAGGTTGGGCCGTACTTACAATCCTTGCTTCGCTCCTGATCGGCGCTTTAATCGGGAGCGCTCTTGGCATTGAGAACAAGCTGGAAGTTGTTGGACTTAAATTGAAAAATAGATTTGACCCCAATGGTGCAAGCCCATTTGTAGATGGCTTCGTTTCGGCATCACTTCTCTTTGTTATTGGACCGATGGCGATACTTGGTTCCATCAGCGATGGGATGGGTAGCGGCATTGATCAACTAGTTCTTAAAAGTATTCTCGATGGAATTACTTCGATTGCTTTCGCAGCATCACTTGGTTGGGGAGTGGCGGTGTCAGCGCTGCCTGTAGGTATTTATCAATTCGCCTGGACAGGTGTTGGTTTTGGGCTTGGTGCAATTCTTCCGGAGTATCAGATACTCGCGATGACAGCTACAGGTGGAATTTTGCTACTTGGAATCTCGCTGCGAATGCTAAAAATAAAAATGGTGCCAGTAGGTAATCTATTACCAGCACTGTTCTTGGCGCCATTAATTGCAGGCGCACTACATATTTTTGCTTAGGCAATAATTACTAAAATTTAGCTGCGTCAATTACGAAACGATATTTAACGTCACTGGCAACAGTACGTTCGTAGGCTTCGTTAATATATTCAGGATTGATTACTTCAACATCGCTCACAATATTGTGCTCGCCGCAGAAGTTAAGCATCTCTTGGGTTTGTGCGATCCCACCAATCATCGAACCGGCGATTGACCTGCGCTGCGCAAGAAGTGAAGGCGTACTAATTTCATAAGGCTTGCCAGGTAGCCCGATTAAGACCAAAGTTCCGTCTAGCTTTAGCAAGTCTAGGAATGGAGTTAAATCCATATCTGCCGACACTGTGTTCAGGATTAGATCGTAATCTTTAGCTAGTTTTGCAAAATTTTCTGGATTCTTTGTGACCACAAATTCGTGGGCTCCCATAGCTTTTGCATCGGCCTCTTTATTTGGTGAATGTGAGAAAACAGTTGTGTGTGCGCCAAGTGCGACTGAAAATTTAACGCCCATATGACCTAAGCCGCCAAGTCCGATTACTCCAACTTTTTTGCCCTTACCAGCGCCCCAATTTTTTAGCGGTGAGTAAAGTGTGATTCCAGCACAGAGAAGCGGTGCTACACCAGCCATATCTAGATTCGCGGGAACTGAAACTGCGTAGTCTGCATCGACTACAAACAGATTGCTATAGCCACCTTGAGCAACAGTTTTTCCATCGCGTTCGTAACCGTTATAAGTACCGGTCATTCCCTCTAAACAATATTGTTCAAGACCGGCCTTGCATGACGAGCAGTTGCGGCATGAGTCTATGAAAACGCCAACACCAATACGATCGCCAACTTTGAACTTAGTTACTGCGGAACCAATTTCACTAACTACTCCTGCGATTTCGTGACCAGGGACCATTGGGAATATAGCTGGGCCCCACTCTTCACGTGCTTGGTGAATATCAGAGTGACAGATTCCAGCATATTGAATTTCAAGTGCAACATCGTTTGGACGAAGTTCTCGTCGATCGAAATTAAATGGTACGAGTGGTTTCGATGCTTCTAGAACTGCATATCCCTTGGTCTTCATGTTTCTCCCATTGTCGTTTGTTCGTTGTTGTTGCTATTGCTGGCCGTTAATTTTGCGTGTCCGGGAAGGGAGTTGAACCCTCAATCCCTTGCGGGAACTAACACCTCAAGCTAGCGCGTCTGCCAATTCCGCCACCCGGACCGGTTAAATCGTTGGAATTACTGGCGTAACGATACCAATCGCACGAGCATCGTCCCAATTGGGGCAAGATAGGAGAGTGAGCACAGATAACGCAGCACCCCTTCCTATCGACCAAGAGCTGTTGATGGCGGAATGTATTTCAATCTGCCAAGAGATGATTCGGATTCCTAGCGTGAACTATGGCGAGGGAAAAGGTGATGAAGGCGCGATTGCAGATTATGTAGCTGCGAAGTTAGCTGAAGTTGGAATTGAATCCGAGTTGATTGTTACCGGTGAAAATAGAGTAAACGTAGTCGCAAAAATCGAAGGTGTAGATCAGAGTCGGCCGGGCTTGGTTGTGCACGGACATTTGGATGTTGTTCCGGTAAACGCAGCGGATTGGTCGATGGACCCATTCGGCGGGGAAATCAAAGATGGTTATATCTGGGGCCGTGGCGCGGTAGATATGAAAGATATGGATGCAATGATCATTGCAACCGTTCGCGCTTGGAAACGTGCAAATTACAAACCACCGAGAAATATTTTGCTCGCATTTTTTGGCGATGAAGAAGCTGGTAGCGAATATGGTTCTCGGTACTTAGTGGCTAACAGACCAGAATTGTTTCAAGGCTATACCGAAGCGATCTCCGAAGTTGGTGGATTTTCAGTAACAATCACTGGCGGCCATCGGCTCTACTTCATAGAAGGAGCTCAAAAGGGAATTAATTGGTTGCAATTAAGAGCTACTGGCGATGCTGGTCATGGATCATTCATTAATCCAAAGAATGCAATAACTAAATTGAGTGCTGCTGTTTCTCGTATTGGTTCATACGAATGGCCACAGCTTGAAACTAAAACTGGAGCTAAGTTCTGGTCAAAAATTGCAGAACTAGCTGGTGAAAAATACGATCCAACAAATGTGCGACCACTTCTTAAACATATTGGGGGAGCAGCTCGAATGATGGGCGCTACCATCCAAAATACTTCGAATCCGACCATGCTTGAAGCTGGTTATAAGGCAAATGTAATTCCACAGAGTGCGACCGCAGTTGTCGATGGCCGTTTTCTGCCGGGTTTCGAAGATGAGTTATTAGATACAGTGAAAAGACTTGCTGGTGAAGAAATCGAAATTGAAGTTCTGGTGCGAGATAAGGCTCTCGAAGTAGATTTCGAGGGACCACTCGTTGACGCCATGAAAGCTGCGATTGCAAAATATGATCCAGATGGAATTCCAGTTCCATATCTGATGAGCGGCGGAACGGATAACAAGGCGCTCTCTGATCTTGGAATCATTGGATACGGTTTTAGCCCGGTTAAATTGCCTCCGGAGTTAGATTTCTTCGCGCTATTTCACGGAGTAGATGAGCGAATTCCAGTTGATGGCTTGAAATTTGGAGTACAGGTGTTAAATGAATTTCTACAGAACTGTTAATTAGAGTTCAGCTGAAATTTCATTTAAAGCAACACGTACCTGATCTGGCAGAACAATCTCTTCAACTGTCAGAATGCCTCGCAATTGCGCCGCAGTTCTGGCTCCAACTATCGCGCTGGTAACTCCATAACTTTCACGGACCCAGGAGAGTGCTACTTCAAGTGGCGAATATCCAAGGCCGTCACTCGCAACACAAACGGCATCAACAATCTTGCTTGATCTTTCATCTAGATATGGTGCAATAAAACCGCTGAAGTGTGGACTAGCTCCTCTGGAATCTGAAGGTGCACCACTTCGATATTTCCCAGTTAATACTCCGCGACCAATCGGTGACCAGGCAAGAACTCCAACATTCATTTCAATTGCAGCAGGGATTACTTCGGCTTCGATTCCGCGGTTAAGTAATGAGTATTCAACCTGTGTGGAAATAATCGGAGATTTTCCAAAAAGTGGATTCTGTAAAGTTGCTGCCCTGGCGAGTTGCCATCCTGAGAAATTTGAAACTCCGACATAACGAACTCGTCCCGAATTTACGGCTTGGTCAATTGCAGAGAGGGATTCCTCAAGTGGAACCATTGGATCCCAGGTATGAATCTGCCATAGGTCAATGTATTCAACGCCAAGCCGAGCAATAGATTTATCTAAATCAGCCAGGAGATTGCTCCTAGAATTATTCACACTTCGTTCGCCAGCGTTAAAAGATATTCCGGCCTTAGTTGCAATGATTAAATCTTCGCGTTTAGCGAGAGTGCCTAAAAACCCACCAATAACCCGCTCACTATCGCCGTCGCCATACATAGCCGCGGTGTCAATCAAGTTACCTCCAGCATCTAGGTAAGTCTTGAGTTGATCAGCAGCTTCGTGCTCATCGGTATCGCGCCCCCATGTCATTGTTCCGAGTCCGAGACGAGAAACTCGAAGCCCTGAATTTCCGAGTATGCGCTTTTCCATGTCGCCACCCTAGCAATAGGGCAAAGAATTAATCGGTAACCTTGGCCCCATGCCCGGCCATAAATCTTCGCGTATTTATCTAATCCGACACGGGCATTCGACTGCCAACGCAAAATCCATTCTTGCTGGCCGAGACCCCAAGGTTTCTCTAACTCCAAATGGAATAGCTCAAGCCGAATCTTTAGCAAATTCGTTAGCCGATATAAGTTTTGCGAAAATTTATTCGAGTCCGCTACCGAGGTGCTTAGAAACAGTCGCACCAATCGTACGAGCTCGAGCGAATGTAAAAGTCGAAAAATTGCCTGGTGTGATCGAAATGGATTACGGCAAGTGGTCCGGTAAGAAATTGGCGACTCTCTCTAAATTGGCTCTTTGGAAAACTATTCAAAATAGGCCCAGTTTGGTGCGCTTTCCAGATGGTGAAAGTTTTCTTGAAATGTCCGACCGAGCATTCGCCGCCGTACGGGGCGCTGCAATTGGTGGCAAGGATATTTTGATCTGTTCACATGGCGACGTGATTAAGTCCATTATCTCTTCCGCACTTGGAAGCAATTTAGATAATTTTCAGCGAATAAGTGTTGATCCTGCAAGCATTTCAATTATCGAAATCAGTGGCGATTCGTCTCGAGTTATCTCAGTAAATGGCACATCGCATCTGATCAAATCGGCTACTAAAACGAAACCTGGTCGCTCGCCACGTAATTATCTCTTAGGCGGCGGGAGCGGTGAGAAAGCAAAGTGAGTGAGCGAATAATTTTTAGCCATGATGATGCCACTCGATTCGTTGTAGGAACGGTTGGTCTCCCTGGAGAGCGCAGTTTCTTTATCCAAGCAGTGTCAGATTCTGGGATTACTACGGTTGCGGTAGAAAAATCACAGGTTGACGCCCTAGCCGCGCGTTTAAAGGAGCTAATAACAGAGGTTCGCAGAAATAAATTGGCAAGCTTAGATGAACTTGGGTTGCCTGTTGTAATCGATAACGAAAACTTGGAATTTCCTATTGATGAAGAGTTCACTGCAGGTGTCATGGGGATTGCTTGGGATCCGGAAACGCAACGGGTACGTGTGGAAATTCAATCTATAGCTGATGGGGATTTCACTGAATTGATTTCAGATGACGAGGACCTTGCAGATGTAGAAGATCCGCCAGATTTATTGCGAGTAACCATGAGATTGAATCAAGCCAAGGGATTTGTTTCGCGAGCAGAAAGTTTAATTGCTGCCGGTCGACCCCCTTGTCCGTTCTGTGCATTACCAATCGATCCAAGTGGTCATCTATGTCCTCGTGCAAATGGATATCGCAGATAGTTCGTTAGAAGTAGTTGGGCGTCTCGTAGATGCATCCAACGCTTCGCTTCTATGTAGCTTGGAAGATGGAACTCAGGTCATCTATAAACCAATCGCAGGAGAACGACCATTATGGGATTTCCCCGATGGAAATCTGGCATCACGTGAAGTTGCCGCGTTTTATATTAGCGAACTGGGCGATTTTGCAATTGTTCCAAAGACAGTTCTTCGAGATGGGCCATTTGGAATGGGCGCAGTTCAAGCGTGGATAGATACTGATGAAAGTTTCGACGTCACTGATTTGGCTTCAAGTTCGAATCTACGAATCAGAGAGATGGCGCTATTTGATGCTCTTATAAATAATGCAGACCGCAAATTTGGTCATATTTTATATATCGATGATTCAAATATTTTGGGTTGCGATCATGGCGTTTCATTTCACACTGAGAATAAATTGCGAACGGTTCTATGGCAATTTGCAGATACCCCGCTAAAACCGGAAGCAATCGCGAAGGTTGGAAAAGTACTCGACGCTTTAGATGAGAAGTATCTTGAAACCCTTCTTACTCGATCTGAGATTGAAGCCTTCATTGATAGAGCGAGGTTTCTTCTGGAAACTGGAAAGTTTCCAATGCCTAATCCGAATTGGCCTCCTGTTCCATGGCCACCTTATTAAGAATTCGCAACACTTCTAAACTAATATAGGCAAGTGAAGATTTGGCCGCAAGTTTCAATTCCGCCAGTGGATTTTGGCTTTCCCAAGCTCGTCCTAAATTCAACTTCCGGTGCAACAACTTTTGATGCATCTGAAAAAGCTTTCACAATGTATGTGTGTGGTATTACCCCTTACGACGCAACTCATTTAGGGCACGCCGCGACATATTTGACCTTTGATTTAATCAACCGTTATCTAAAACTTTCCGGGCAAGAAGTCGATTTTGTCGAGAACATTACCGATATTGATGATCCACTCTTTGAACGCGCACTTCGCGATAATCAGAGTTGGGAAGAGCTTGGAAGATCTCAAGTGGCGCTCTTCGAAACAGACATGACAGCGTTACGAGTAGTACCACCTAAAGCTTATGTAGCTGTTACTGAAGCGATGGCGTCAATTATTTTGGCAATTGAAAAGCTGGCACAAGATGGACATACCTATGTATGCAACGGGAATGTGTATTTCAAGACGACTACATTTCTCTCACAACTTCCTATCGAATTAAGCAAAGCAATCGAGATTTTTTCCGAACGAGGCGGCGATCCACTTACCGAAGGCAAGGAACACCCACTTGACCCGATTCTTTGGGTTGCGCATAAAGACGGGGAACCTGCTTGGCAATCGAAGTTGGGGTTAGGTCGGCCTGGATGGCATGTCGAGTGCACTGTTATAGCTTTAGAGAATTTGATCGGTGCTGATTATCTAAATGAAACCAGCAATACAGATAAAAATAGTTTTGAAATTGATTTACAAGGTGGCGGAAGTGACTTGATTTTCCCGCATCACTTCATGACTGCCGCTATCGGTAAAGCACTGACCGGAAAAAATTTCGCCTCAAGTTATGTTCATGCAGGCATGGTTGGCCTTGATGGAGAGAAGATGAGTAAGAGCAAAGGAAACTTGGTTTTAGTTTCAAATTTGCTTAAGAATGGTGTTGATCCGATGGTTATTAGATATGCCCTACTTACTTCACACTATGCCAAAGATCGGATGTGGAGTGATGAAGTATTAAAGTCCGCAGAACGTAGAGTTGAAGCGATTCGCAGCGCGCTTTCACGAAATGAAGTAGCACCAACGCAAGATGTACTGATTGCAATAGCGAAAGCAATTTCAAATGATTTAGATACACCTCTTGCTCTCGATCTCATCGATTCTTGGGTAGCTAGTACATCGGCTGGTGAAACTGGAGGCAGCGTGGGGGAGTTATCTCGATTTTTGGATGCAACTCTTGGCCTAGCTCTCTAAGGTAGCCTTCTCCCAAATGAAAATTTCATCATCCCTTCGTGCTGAAATGGCCAAACGCGTCATTATTGCTGACGGCGCTATGGGAACGATGCTGCAAGAAGCTAATCCGACGCTCGAAGATTTTCAGGGGCATGAGGGTTGTAATGAAATCCTCAATGTTTCAAAACCAGAATTAGTTAAATCTGTTCATAGAAAGTATTTTGACGTCGGCGTAGACGCCATTGAAACAAATACCTTCGGAGCTAATTGGGCCAACCTTGCAGAATACGGAATTGAAGATCGTATCTACGAGTTAGCTTTTGCCGGTGGAAAACTAGCGCGCGAAGTTGCTGATGAATTTGCAACGACTGATAGACCACGTTGGGTTTTAGGTTCGTTGGGACCCGGAACAAAGCTTCCGACTTTAGGACATACCGAATATGTGAAGTTGAAAGAGGCGTATCACATTGCATCCAAGGGTCTTGTTGATAGTGGAGTAGATGCGCTATTGATCGAAACTACTCAAGATTTGTTACAAGCCAAGGCTGCAATCAATGGTGCCCGCGAAGCGATTACCAATTGCGAACGCGATATTGTACTGATTGCTCAAGTTACTGTGGAAGCAACCGGAACAATGTTGCTAGGTTCTGAAATAGGAGCGGCGCTAAACGCGCTTGAGCCACTTGGAATAGATTTAATAGGTCTCAACTGCGCCACCGGTCCAGCTGAAATGTCCGAACATCTTCGCGCTCTTTCAAAAAATAGTACCGTCGGAATTTCGGTTATGCCGAATGCCGGGCTGCCAGTACTGGGCGCTAATGGTGCGAGCTATCCACTTGGACCTGATGAGTTAGCAAAGTTCTTGTCAGAGTTCGTCGAGTCTTATGGCTTGACTTTGGTTGGCGGATGTTGCGGAACCACGCCAGCACATCTTGCTGCGGTTGTTTCAAAATTGCAGAACCATCCAATTGTTAAACGCCAAGTAGCTCGTGAAATCGGAGCTTCATCGCTCTACCAATTTGTGCCCTTTAAACAAGACCTTACCTACATGGCTATTGGTGAACGCGCCAATGCAAATGGTTCGAGAGCATTTAGAGATGCGTTACTCGAAGAAGATTGGCAGAGTTGTATCGAGATTGCGCGAGATCAAATTAGAGATGGCGCTCATATGTTGGATCTTTCAGTTGATTATGTCGGGCGAAATGGCGTCGCAGACATGAATGAATTGGCATCTAGGTTGGCGACAAGTTCTACGCTACCAATTGTTTTAGATTCTACAGAACCTGCTGTTTTGAAAGCTGGTTTAGAACATTTAGGTGGCCGCAGTGTCATCAACTCGGTTAACTATGAAGATGGCGACGGACCAACCTCGAGATTTGCAAAAATTATGCCTTTAGTACAAGAACATGGCGCGGCGGTTGTTGCTCTTACGATTGACGAAGAAGGTCAAGCTAGAGACGCTGCGTGGAAGATTCGAGTTGCAACGCGGCTTATCGAGGATTTAACGAATAACTGGGGAATGAAGACCGAAGATATTTTGATTGACACACTTACTTTCCCAATCGCTACTGGTCAAGAGGAGACTAGGCGAGATGGTATTGAAACACTCAATGCAATTGCTGAATTGAAAAATAGATACCCAACGGTACAAACAACTCTTGGGGTTTCGAATGTTTCGTTCGGGCTAAATCCTGCTGCAAGAATTGTTTTGAATTCCGTATTTTTGGCGGAAGCGGTGAAAGCTGGTCTGGATTCCGCCATTGTTCACCCCTCAAAAATCACACCGATGGCCAGGATCGATGCCGATGCGCTAAAAGTTGCACTGGATCTTGTTTACGATAGAAGAGTTTTCGATACTGAAGGAAATTGCACTTATGATCCACTCTCAACATTTCTCGAATTATTCGATGGGGTTGAAACTAAATCAACAAAGGTTTCCCGAGCTGCAGAACTGGCAGCACTACCGTTAATTGAACGGTTAGAGCGCAGAATTATTGATGGTGAAAAAGTTGGGCTAGAAGCAGACTTAAACGAAGCTATGGCCTCGGGAATCAAGCCACTTGTAATAATTAACGAGCATTTACTTGCGGGCATGAAAACGGTCGGTGAACTCTTCGGAAGTGGCCAAATGCAGCTTCCATTCGTTTTGCAGTCTGCTGAAGTTATGAAAACTGCTGTTGCGCTGTTAGAACCACACATGGAAAAAGTTGAAAACGCCGGTAAAGGAACGATGCTTCTGGCAACCGTTAAGGGGGATGTTCACGATATTGGAAAGAATCTCGTAGATATTATTCTTTCGAACAATGGTTATACCGTGGTGAATATCGGAATCAAACAAACTATTAATCAGATCATTGATTCTGCTACGGAATCTAAAGTAGATGTTATTGGCATGTCTGGGTTACTCGTAAAGTCGACGGTAATTATGAAAGAGAATTTGGAAGAAATTTCAAACCGTGGCCTAGCTACTAGATGGCCGATAATTCTTGGGGGAGCAGCGCTAACAAGAAGTTTCGTCGAACAAGATCTTGCAGGTAATTTCGATGGAACGGTGCGTTACGCGAAGGATGCATTTGAAGGTCTTAGTTTGATGGATTCAATGATGGCAATTAAGCGAGGCGATACTTCGGTTACCTTGCCGCCGCTACGTGAACGTAAAACTATGAATACTCGAACTAATAGAGCTCCAAACTTGGATGTAACTAGATCTGATGTGTCTGGTACAAATGAATTACCAAAGGCGCCGTTCTACGGTTCCAAAATTGTTAAGGGCATACCGCTGGCTTCATATTTGAATTCGCTTGATGAACGTGCGTTATTCGTGGGGCAGTGGGGTTTGCAAGGTAAACGTGGCGAGTACGAAGAGATGGTTGAAAATGAGGGTCGACCAAGACTTCGCTCATTGCTCAATGATGTAGCTTCTAATGGCTGGTTAAATGCCGCAGTCGTTTATGGATATTTCCCTTGCTACAGTGAAAATAATGACCTTGTTATATTGCATCACGAAGGGGTCGACAAAGGAAAAGAGCGCGTGCGTTTCACCTTCCCAAGACAGACGAGAGATCGACGATTGTGCTTAAGCGATTTTTTCAGAAGTAAAGCGAGCGGAGAAATCGACACCGTTGCTTTTCATGTTGTAACAATGGGACAGAGCGTTAGCGACGCCACGGCGAAACTTTTTGCAGCCGATAAATATCGCAAATATCTAGAACTCCATGGTTTGTCGGTTCAACTAACTGAAGCGCTAGCCGAACACTGGCATGGTCGAATTCGCGAAGAACTTGGATTCGCTACCGAGGATTCAAAGAATATTTCTGAAATTCTTGATCAGGGCTACCGTGGATCAAGATACTCATTCGGTTACCCAGCTTGTCCGAATTTAGAGGATCAGAAACAATTATGTGAATTACTTGAACCCGAGCGAATTGGCGTCGAGTTGAGTGAAGAATTCCAATTACATCCAGAACAATCAACTTCTGCAATTATTGTGCACCACCCCGAAGCTAAGTATTTTAATGCAACTTGAGAGTAGGCGAGATGTCAGATCACATTTTTAAGGTAGGGGATCGAGTTCAACTTACCGATGCAAAAGGTAAAATGCACACAATTACTCTGCAACTAAATCAAGAATGGCATACTCACAATGGTTGGCTGGTCCATAACGATGTTGTTGGACAGTCCGAAGGTTGCGTTGTGGAAACTACCGGTGGCCTAAAATTCCTAGCTTTCAAACCATTACTCGCAGATTATGTACTTGCTATGCCTCGTGGGGCGACCATTGTTTATCCTAAAGACGCCGCAATGATTCTCGGAGTGGCAGATATCGCGCCAGGTTTGAAAGTTTTAGAAGCTGGAGTTGGCTCTGGCGCACTTTCGATCTCTTTACTACGAGCGGTAGGACCTAATGGGGAAGTAGATTCATTTGAAAAACGTGAGGAATTTTCAACGATAGCTGAAAAAAATATCAGGCAATATTTTGGTGAGGTTCCAACAAACTGGAGCCTGCAATTAGGTGCGGTTCAAGAGTATGAACATACAAAGAAATATGATCGAGTAGTTCTAGATATGTTGGCACCGTGGGAATGTATTGAAATGGCCAGTAACGTACTTCTACCTGGTGGCGTTTTTATCGCTTACGTAGCAACCACAACACAGCTTTCACAGACAGCAGAAGCTATTAAAAGCAGTGGTAATTTCACCGAACCAGAGAGCAGCGAAACAATAGTTCGAGGTTGGCATCACGAAGGTCTAGCCGTTCGCCCGCAGCACAGAATGATTGCACACACTGCGTTTCTAATTATGGCTAGGCGATTAGCCCCAGGAACAATTGCGCCTGCAAGACGCCGTAGACCTTCCAAAGGTGCTTACGGAACTAATGAGACAGAAGCTTAAGAAGTTTTAGCTAACTGCCACAACGTCTACAACAAAAGCAAGAGTTTCGTTAGGTCCGATTGGGCCGGCACCATTTGCACCGTATGCGAGCTCAGGTGGAATAACTAGCAATCTGCGACCGCCTACTTTCATTCCGGGCATTCCTTGCTGCCAGCCTTGAATCACGCCACTAAGTGCAAATACTGCAGGTTGGCTAGCCCACGAAGATTGAATTACTTCGCCAGTTTTCCAAGAGATCAAAATATATTGCACTGTAAGAGTTGAAGTTGGTGTTACTTCGGCGCCAGTTCCGACAATAATATCTTTGGTTATTAGCGTCGCAGGGGCTGCACCTATTGGTTTACCTACGGTTGGTTCTGCACCAGAATTTGCTGTAACCGATAGATATTCTCGATTTGTCGCGCTGTTATCTGACATAGCGGTCTCCTTTGTGGCGCTGCCACCATCTAAAGTGCACGAAGTTAATAGGCTGGTTAATGCTAGAGAAGTTGCTAGTAATGCTTTCCCAGGTTTGGTCATGTCTCTCCAATTGATTCAAAATCTAAAAATGGGGTCTTGTTCAATGCACGAAGGCTACCAAACCACTAGGGTTTTCTTGTGTCAGATCGCAAAACCGAACGACTTATCAACTTAACTCTCGCCCTGCTCTCAACCAAGCGATACTTGAAGAAGAGTCAAATTCTTGAGAACGTTTTCGGCTACGAAGGGTCGCAAGAAGCTAAAGAGCGGATGTTTGAACGCGATAAGGACGATCTTCGATCACTTGGAATTGAAATCGAAGTTGGTGATCTTGATAACTTCTTTGAAGATGAACCTGGATATCGGATACCTCAAAAATCATATGAACTAGTTGTTCCGGATTTAACCCCGCGAGAAATGGCAATAATTTCAATCGCCGCGAATTTATGGAATGACACCGCCTTTGCACCTGATGCCCAAGGTGGTATTCGCAAACTGCAATCATTGGGCGTTCCAACAACCCTTGATTTGGATATCAAACTTAAATATCGCTTTGAAAATCCAGCAAATTTATTGGAAATCGTTACCAAAGCTATTTCCAGTCGATCCACGATCTCCTTTTCCTACGATTCCCAAAGCTTGAAAGATCGACGCGTAAATCCATATAAAATTCTCTTCTGGAATGGTTTTTGGTATTTGATTGGTTTCGATTTGGATCGCAACGAGATCCGACTTTTCAAGCTCTCTAGATTTGTTTCTACGGTCACAATTGCGAAGAAGCGAAGCTCTTATGAAATACCTGAAGATTTCGAGGCAAAAACCTATCTGTCGCAGTCAGAATTTGATCTCAAGCGAATATCCAAGATTGCAATAACTAAGGATGCCGCACTAATTCTACGAAGTCGTGGAAAATATTTAGAGGAGAAGGATGGATATGACATTTATGAGATTGCCTACAATAACGAAAGCATTTTCTTAAGAGAAATTATCTGGCATGGCGATAGCGTCAAAATATTGGAACCAACATCGTTAGCTGAATCGCTTATTGCAACGTTGGAAGGGAGCCCTAGATGAGCGAATCTGCACTAGAGCGAACTTCACGAGCCTTGGATTTAGTGCCATATTTACTCGAACATCAAGGTATTTCAATCACAGAACTCGCTGAGGTGTTCGGCGTCAGTGAAAATCAAATTAATGAAGACTTGATATTGATACACATGTGTGGCCTTCCTGGCTATACGCCGTTGGAATTAATCGATATGTATTATGAAGATGGATATGTAACGGTTTCAGAACCACAATCGCTGCATTCACCTAGACGCATGAATCGCCATGAAATGGCGGCAATATTGGTCGGGTTAGATTTGCTGAAATCGATTCGCTCCGGCGATCTAGAAATAGAAATATCGAATTTGCAAGCAAAATTGCTTAGCAATATTAAGATAGAGAATCCATTTGTTGTAGTCCATCAAGAGTTGACGAACGATTTTCTTCAAATAATTGAGAGCGCCATAGCGAAATCGACGCCACTGAAAATCGAATACGTTAGTGCCAACAAGGATGAGAAGAACGAACGTAATATTTTGCCAT
>Ga0114966_10003110_pt1 | contig 14690 bp, 7 predicted proteins | sample M_130207_XF_Meta_FD_87029 | JGI IMG/M metagenome (GOLD analysis project Ga0114966, IMG submission 87029) | Freshwater microbial communities from Lake Montjoie, Canada to study carbon cycling - M_130207_XF_MetaG | ecosystem: Environmental > Aquatic > Freshwater > Lake | place: Lake Montjoie... | reverse complement strand
TGAAAATTAATCCCTTTTGATTTCAAAATATAGGCTGCATACAAACCTGCGACACCTGCACCAATAATTATAACTTTACCGTCATAGTTTATGTCTTCAAATACGGTTTCTTTTCGGCAAGCAGAAAGAAATGTTGAAGGGATTAAAAGTCCACCAATTGAGAGTAAAGTTGATTGTTTTATAAAATGTCGTCTATCCATTTTTTTAAGATTATTGTCTTTAATATTTGTTCTTTTAGGGTTTCTGCTATTTATATGGGCTTGGCGAAGGTGGATATTTTACCACTAAACTTTCATACGAAGTCACACAATCAAATTTACGAAAAACTGTCATACGAAGAACTGAACCGCTACTTTTGAAATGAATCAAAAATTAAATTAGGAAATGAAAAATAACTAATGTAAGTTTAGATTAATTTTTCAGAATTAACCATTTTTAATTAAACAAAAAGTATGCATAAAATTATTTTTTATAACTTTTTTTTATTGACAGTGTTTTTCACAAAGGCTCAAACCAAACATGCATTGGTAGTAGCTATATCTGATTATCCAACTAATGAAAAAGCTGAAGAGGTTTGGAAAGATTTAAGTTCATTAAATGATGTTGAGATAATTAAAAACATGCTCATCGAACAAAAATTTAATGAGGCAAATACTAAATATTTGTTGGAAAAGGATGCAACTCCAGCTAAACTTGACAAAGCTTTTGATGAGTTAACCGCAAAACTTAATAATGGAGACATTGTTTATTTTCATTTTTCTGGACATGGACAACAAATAGCTGACATAAGCTCAGAAAAAAGAAAAGGCGTTATTACTGGTGGCGATGAACCTGATGGATATGATGAAGCGCTAGTACTTTATAATGCTCCATTAAAATGGCCAAAAGATGGTAAATATGAAGGTGAACATCATTATTGCGACGATCAATTAAAAACAAAAATTGATATAATTAGAGGTCGAATTGGTAAAAATGGACAGATTGTAGTAGTTATTGATGCCTGCCACTCAGGCACTTCAACAAGAGGTGCAGAGTCACCTTCAGTAAGGGGAACAAAAGTTGTTTGCGCTCCAGAAAACTGGAATCCTAAATCAAATAATGATATTTCAGATGGTTTTGGTACAGATTTTGAATACAATAAACTAACCGAAAAAGGAAAATTAGTTGCGTTTTTTGGATGTAAATCAGATCAGGTTAATAATGAGTATAAACCTGGAAATTCAAATATACGTTACGGTTCACTGACATACTTTCTAATTGAAGGAATGAAAAAATTAAAGTCAAATGCATCTTATTCAAATTTATTTTCAGAAATAAGAAAAAACATGATGGTTGAATTTTCTGGTAAACAAATTCCTGAAATTGAAGGTGATAATTTATCTCAAGAAATTTTTTCAGGAACATTTATCCCTCATGAACTTTTTTTTGATATAGATGCTATCAAATTTAATATTGTTTTTTTAAATGACGGATTACTTTCAGGTTTAAATATGGGAGATGAAATTGGTCTTTTTGAAACAAGTGTAAATTCGCCTAAAGATGCGAAACCAATTTATACAGGCACTGTAAATGTAGTTAATCCTTTGAGCTCACAAATAAAATTAAACGATACTCCAGGTGCAAAAAAAGATAACGCAGGACTATACAGAGCATTTTTGATAAAAAGAGCTGGAACAGGTGCCGAAATAAAGGTGAAACTCGATTTAAAAAAACATCAAAAAGAAATACAAAGCAAATTAGAGCCAATGGCAAATATTAAAATTGTGAATTCCGATTATCAATATCTGGTAAAGGAAATTAATGAAAAAGGTCCTAACAAAGGAAAAGTAATTATTTATGTGGGGCTTGATGAAAATCTGCCTTTACGAGAAATGAATCCGATGACAATAAATGGAGCTGAACAATACGATTCCATTGTGAATTTTTTAAAAGAAGCATCAAAAGTTGATCTATTAAGAAAATTGGAAATAAATGATTTGAATATGGATTTTACTTTAAAAGTATTGGATAATAATAAAAATGAAATTCCCATAAGCAACTTAAAATTATTTCCTACAGATAAAAATTATTCTATTGAAGTTAAGAATACAGGTTCTGAAAATTTCGATTTAAAAATAATAAGTATCTCCTCTGATAACAAAATAAGTATTTTAAACAAAAAAACAAAAATATATTTAACGCCTGAAAGTAAGCGTTTTTTAGCGCTTGAGGTAAAACCCCCATTTGGAACCGAACAATTAATTTTTTTAGCAACATCAGAATCTATTGATCTATCAGCCCTAGAAAATCTTGGAACTAAAATAAATACACGAGGAGAAGCGTCGCCATTAATGGATTTTATTAGTCAATCTTCTGGTGGAACAAGATCAGCAGTAAGTGAAATAAATATGCAAAGTACCTCCATTAAATCGCTTTATTTTGAAACCATAAATAACACAAAACAATAATCAAAAATGAAAGCAACCTACATTTTATTTTTTTTATTCCTCACAATTAGTTCTTTTTCTCAAAAGCATTATTTAGTAGAGTATGATCGTATTAATAATACCGAAAGTTATTATGAATTAAATTACGATAAAGGTGATTTTATACAAAAACCTATTAAAAAACCGTTTCTAGAAAAGGGCGATGTTGTAAAATTCCGCTCAATAAATTACAATCCATTTGTATTTAAGCCACTCAAAATAAATTCTATCAAACAAAAAACAAAAGAAAAAGTTGGTTCGCAGGAAATTTTCGACAAATTTAAAACTGTTCTTAATTTAAAAAGTAATATACTCGGAAATATTACCAATGAAATAAATGATTTTAGTAACCGTAATGTTCCAACTCTTAATTTGCTTAACCAAAGAGGTAGCGTAACGGAAGCTGAAAAAAATAAAATAAATAGTTTAGTTAAATTGTCAGTTTTTCGGGAATCCATGTTGGAAGCTTATAAAACCTTAGAACAATATGAAAAATCTATTAATTGTATATACTCTTTTGCACTTACTAAAGAACAAATAGTGGATGAATTAAAATCTTCTATTGCAAAATTCGATATTAAAAAGTATAATAAACAAATTAGAAAAATAGAGATTGACTTTAAAAGTATTTCAGCTGATCCTAATTTAAAAAAAGAAGAAATTAAATCGGATGAAGAATCGTTTAAAAAATTAACACAGCATTTAGATTCTTTAATTGAAAGTCCAAAAAATGCAAACGAACTACTAATTGAAGTTGAAAACAAAGAATTTTATTCTGAGTTTACAAAAATTATTGGTTTTGATGACCGTTTAAATGAATTTAAAGATTTGAAAGGGGATGAACAAACTTTTTTAATGGAGTTTAAATCAAATTCAAATAATCAACAAGATGAAAGTGATAGTGATAGTGATAACAACCTATTACAGAATCACGACGTAAATTTACCGGTGAAGCAAAAAGGAAGTTTTAATTTTTCTACTGGCATAGTAGTAATAAGGGCCTTTAATGGTTTTAAAAATTATGAACCAAAATATATCAACGAAGATAGCGATTCTATTAAAATAGTAGGTAAAGCAACTACCTCATCACGGATTGCAATAGGAACAAATTTGCTATACAATATACCAGTAAAAGGGCCAATTGTTCCGCAAGTATTATTTGGCGTTTCATTAACCTTTAATACAACTGATAATTCCAACAAACCCATTAATTTTTTGCTGGGGACAGGTTTTAAATTTAAAAAATTTCAATACTTAAGTCTGTTTGGCGGTTTTACATTTTGTGAAAACATTAAATTAAAACAAGGCTTTGAGTTAGGTGGCATATACTTGAATGAAGACTCTGATTTTGAATATACACAACGTACTTTTTCCAAAGGATATTTTATTGGAATAAACCTTAATTTTTAATCTAATAAAATAGCCATGTTTACACAGAATACCCAATTGCGGAGAACTTTCAGAAACAAACAATAAAAAAAAATTGAGTTAAACACAAATAAATACAAACTAGCTAAGCCAAATCACAACTAAAAAATAATAATTACTAAATTATGAAAACACTTTTAATGTTAGTTATTTTAATACAATCTTTGCTGCTAAGCAGTCAAACAAATTATTTAATAGAATACGATAAAATAAATAATCACTCTACTTATTATAAATGTGATTGGGAAAAAGGAGTACAAACTAAGAAAGAAATAAAATCTATTAAGGTAAATCAAAATGATATTTTGATTGTGAAAATCATCAACGTTAATACGTTCATCTATCAACCTGATATCAGACAAACTTATAATATTCAAGAAAAAAATAGCTCACAAATATCATCATTAGTAAATTTTTTTACAGGAGGTGTTGGTGGGACTGCGTTTGATTTAATTAATTCACTAAGTGGCAATAATAATTTTTATTTCAAACCAATCAGAGGAGAAAGGAATACTCTACCAGCTGCAATTTCTGAAAGTGCTCAGCTTTTGGATATAGGCGATAACCTTATCAGTAATATAATCAGTGGAATAACAGATTATCAAAAAGCAGTGAAAGTAAAATTCTCTAAAACTAAAACAAAAAATGAAATATTGGCGGAATTAAAATACAACAAGGAAAAAATGCAAAATTTTAATGCAGATGAATTGATGTTTAAGTTGGATTCGGTAACTGACAAATTGAATAAAATAACCAAAAACATCGAACCTGATCATGAAATATTGAATGACATAGATCGATACAAAGAACGATTAACGGTTTTTAATAATAAATTCAAGGTTTTTTTACTTGACGGAGTTAATTGCAATTTATTAGAAGATATTAAGGAAGTTGAAAAATCCTCATTCACTCATGAGCAACGTTTTTTAGCAAGAAGCAAGGAAGATTATGATTCCGAAAGCGCAGAAAAATATTCATCAAACGAAATCATTATTCAATTTATTAGCCTGGGTAATATCGAATTAGTAAAAAATTTCAGTATACCTGTAGTTCAGCCTAATAAGCCTCACTGGGCTTTAACTGTAAATTCTATCATTCCAATTGGAGAACTAAATTATTATAGAATTAATAATGTGTTTGGAGATAAAGATAATGTTATGCCAAGCCCCGATTCTCTTAACATTATGCAGAGCTCAATAAAAGGCATGCAATTATCGTTGGGCACTCAACTTTGTTTTGATATAAACAAAGAAAAATCCTTATTCATTCCATCTATCTGTGTAGGGTTTGCTATTTCGGGTTTAAATCAGGCTCAAGAAGATTGGAATATTAGTTTTCTTTTAGGTTCATCAATTAGTTTAAAAAAGTTTCCTTTTGTAAGCTTAAATACCGGAATAAGTTTTACGCAAACCAAACAACTTAAAACCCAATATAAAGCAAACCAAACATTTGAAATTGCACCTAATTTTGAGTATGATGAAAATACATTTTATAATAAAGTATATCTGCCTGGCTTTTACTTTGGCTTAAGTATTAAACTTTAACAGTTTTTTATAGTTATAACACAGAAATAATTTGTTGATGCAAATCAAAAATTAAATATTTCTAATGAAGCTAGTAAATGAATCAAAATACATATTAATTTTTGTTTCTGTAATCTTTGTTTTGTTGGCTAATGCTCAAGGCACCTACGATCAATTAAAAAACCAATACGACAGACTTAGTAAAGAAAACAAACACGACAGTGCCTTGCTTGTTGCAAAGCAAATGAATGCCTGGACTTTAAAAAATGAAACGGATACTAGCTTGAGGTATGCGGTGAGTTTTAGGTATGTGGGGAATTGTTTTGGTTCATCAGAGAATTTTGATTCAGCCAAGTATTACTTTGATTTTTCACTCAAAACACTTATAACCCAAAAAAGAGGTAAAAGCATAAATGCCATACGCTGCTTTCATAAGATCGGTGTTATATATTATAATCTTAAAGATTTCGAAAAAACAGATTCATTATGGGCAATTGTTTTGGATTTGAATCGACAATTGGATGACAAAAGCGATGATTTTCGAGCTGCTTTGCATAATTTGGTTGCATTAAATAATGATTGGGGACGGTATGATCAATCTGAAAAATTTATGCTCGAATTACTGGAAAGTGCAAAGTTGAAATATGGTGAAGAGCATCCTGATTATGCGATGAGTTTAAACAACCTTGGGAGTTTGTATTCAGAAATGGGCGATTACAAAGCCGCTGAGCCTTATTACAAAAAAGCCTTGGCGATTCGAAAGAAAGCCTTAGGTGAAGAGCATCCTGATTATGCGATGAGTTTAAGCGACCTTGGGATTTTGTATTCTAATATGGGCGATTACAAAGCCGCTGAGCTTTTTTGTAATAAGGCCTTGGCGATTCGAAAGAAAGTATTAGGTGAAGAGCATCCTGATTATGCGAGTAGTTTAAACAGCCTTGGGAATTTGTATTATAAAATGGGCGATTACAAAGCCGCTGAGCCATATTACAAACAAGCCTTGGATATTCGAAAGAAAGTATTAGGTGAAGAGCATCCTGATTATGCGATGAGTTTAAACAACCTTGGGAGTTTGTATTCAGATATGGGCGATTACAAAGCCGCTGAGCCTTATTACAAAAAAGCCTTGGCGATTCGAAAGAAAGCCTTAGGTGAAGAGCATCCTGATTATGCATCGAGTTTAAGCAACCTTGGGATTTTGTATTCAGAAATGGGCGATTACAAAGCCGCTGAGCCATATTTCAATCAAGCCTTGGATATTCGAAAGAAAGTATTAGGTGAAGAGCATCCTGATTATGCGAGTAGTTTAATGAACCTTGGGAGTTTGTATTCAGATATGGGCGATTACAAAGCCGCTGAGCCTTATGACAAAAAAGCCTTGGAGATTAGAAAGAAATCCCTAGGCGAGGAGCATCCTGATTATGCATCGAGTTTAAACAACCTTGGGATTTTGTATTCTAAAATGGGCGATTACAAAGCCGCAGAGCCGTATTACAAAAAAGCCTTGGAGATCAAAAAGAAATCCCTAGGCGAGGAGCATCCTGACTATGCGGGTAGTTTAAATAACCTTGGGATTTTGTATTCAGATATGGGCGATTACAAAGGCGCTGAGCCTTATTACAAAGAAGCCTTGGAGATTAGAAAGAAAGTCTTAAGGGAAGGGCATCCTGACTATGCGAACAGTTTAAACAACCTTGGGAATTTGTATTCAGATATGGGTGATTACAAATTAGCCGAATCATTTTTCATAAAAACTATAAGTATTAAATTGGGTAACTTAAATACAAACTTCTCCTGGCTTTCAGCCCAAGAAAAACAATTATACTGGAATCAAGAAAAATATTTTTATGGAAACATGATTAGCTTTTTAGTTTCAGCATTTGAATCAGTTCCAACCTCCACAGAACTCGCCTTTAATACCAATCTCATCTCCAAATCTCTTCTTCTCGAAACCTCACGTGAACTGGATCAAGCCATTACACAATCTTCCGATGAAGAAATGAAAACACAGTTTTCAGAAATGAAACAGCTTCGAAAACTCTACAGTAAAATGCAAAGCGAAGGATCCACCAACAAGGAAGTAATGGAACGCTACAAAACACAGGCAGATTCTTTGGATAAAATACTAGTGAACAAACTTGGTGAATATGCGGCTTCGAAACGCAAATTTGAGATTACCTGGAAAGATGTACAGTCAAACCTTTCTTCTTCGGATGCCGCTATTGAGTTTGCACGTTACTACGACGATAAAAACAGTTTGTACAAATATATGGCTTTGGTTGTTCGACCTGAATATGAATATCCAAAATTGGTGAAACTCGGAGAAGAAACAGCCATTCGATTAGCCACTCAAAATAAGGATTTCTCCTCATTGTATGATTTGATATGGAAAGACATCGACACCTTGCTTAAAGGTCTACAAACTGTCTATTACAGTCCAGCAGGACAATTGAATAGCGTTTCCTTTTCGGCCATGTGTTTTGAGGCAGGCGATTCAGTATTGAAAGATATAGCGCAAAACCGAGGAGTAATTATCACAACGAATAAAGAGAAAAGTCAAAGTTGCAATGCCGTACTTTTAGATAAATATACATTGCATCAGCTCACTACAACTCGTTATTTGGCAGATGGCACATTGAATAAGACTAAACCCATGAATTCAAGTTTAGCTTTGTATGGAGGAATTAACTTTGATGATTTTCCAACAAAAAGCGATTCAATTTCAACTGAAATCACTAATGAGGAATATGCCTTTCAGTTGAATTTATCCAAAACGAATTCAAACAATAAAATAAATAAAAAAAGAGGAAAGAAACGCAGTAGTTCCAACTTCGGTGAAAAGTTGGAATACCTTCCGGGAACAAAAGAGGAGATAACAAATATCGCTTTCTTGATGAACAATTCCAAATGGGAAGTATTATCAAGAAGTGATAAAGGTACTGGAGAATATGAATTCAAAAAAGATCTTGAAACCAAAGTACCCGGTGTATTGCACATTGCCACCCACGGTTTTGCTTTTCCTGATGAATTGAAGAAAGAGACTAACTTATTAGACCTGAATCAAACAAGTACTTACAAGATTTCAGAAGATCCAATGGTGCGATGCGGTTTATTACTCAGCGGTGCAAACATTAGCTGGACAGGCAACCCACAAAAAATGATAGAGCAAACGGGTGATGACGGCATTCTCACAGCAGCCGAAGTAGCCAACTTGGATTTATCAAACACCAAACTCGTCGTACTCTCCGCCTGCGAAACAGGGCTTGGTAAAATTGAAGGCAGCGAAGGAACCTTTGGCTTAAAACGCGGATTTAAATTAGCCGGTGTGGAGCAAATGATTGTAAGTTTATGGAGTGTGCCCGATAAAGAAACCATGGAACTCATGACACTCTTTTATTCAGACCTTACCAAAACATTAAATCCTATCTCCTCATTTGAAAAAGCTCAAAAAGAAATGAGAAACAAATATCCAACAGAACCTGAGAAATGGGCGGGCTTTGTTTTGGTGAGGTAGGAAAACTAGTATGAAAATATGAAAAAAAATGTTTTTTTAATAATATTTTTAGGACTTGCTCATACAGTTTTTTCTCAGTCTTCTAAAGATAGCTTGAAAATATATACCTCACAAAACAAAACATTTGAATCCGATTTCTCAAGAGGAAGTTTAAATAAAAGCCCTAACGAGCAATATTTGTTAAAATATGGTTTGGACAATGTAATTGATTTATTAGATTATAGGAGTCTTAAGATCGTTAATCAATTTGTTGCACCGAGAAATGGAGCATTTCAAGAGGTTACTTATGCATTTTTTATTGATAATAACTATGTATACGCTGAGTCAGATGAAAACATCTTCATATTCCACAGATTGTATTCAAGTCCACAATTTATTTACTCGAAAACAAACAATTTAGTGAAGACCAATCGGATTGAAGACTTATCTATCCGAGTTAATAATCTAGAGTTAATTGTGTTTTCTAAAGGTAAAATTATTTTAAAGAACAAGTTCAAGAAATCAAGTGGAATGACATCACCTTCGGGAAAATGGCGGATTGATTATGATAAGAAAACTGGCAATTTAGCTTGCTTCAGCAAATTTCATGGAAAAAGATTCTTGCTTAGTGTTGACGACGATTACATGTGGTCATATTTATTTATAAAGTCTGAGACTAAGCTCTTATATTTATCTGATGAATATATAAAGTGTCTTGATTTGTCCACCGGAAATGAATTTATTATTCTTATGGATGGCTATGGAGATGAAGTTTCTTCTATTAATGATTTTTGTTATTTTGACCGAACTTCTGAAATTGTGTTTTTGTCTCAAAGTTATTATGAGACAAAAATTGTTGGTGTTAATTTATTAAATGGTAAAACTCGAATACAAGAAGGACATTCATTTCTTCCCGAAATTCTAAAAACGGATAACGCTACATTATTACAAATTAAGAATGAATCAGATACCGCGGAGTTGTTTTTTTGGAATTTAAAAACCTGCGTAAAATATAACTCTATAATTGAGAATCTTGAAAAAGTTGAATTAAGATATGATGATCATTTGAGCGATAGTCTTGGAATCTCATTAAATAGATATGTCGGTCTATCCAACGGGAAGATTTTAATTGGAAAGGATCATTTTATGTATTTCCTCGGAAAAAATAATCAACAAATTTTTAAAGTAATGTTCTTCAATGACGCTAATTATTTTGTGAAACTTCACAACTCCCCCTTTTACATGTGCTCCAAAGATGCGAGCAAGATGCTGCATTATGTTACTCCTAGTTTGAAAATCATTGGCTTCGAGCAGCTGGATCCAGTTTATAACCGACCGGACATTGTTTTAGATAGTATTGGAAAATATTTTGGAGGAGCCGATCAAGAACTGATAGCCAGTTACCGTCAATCTTGGAAAAAACGCATTGATCGTTTAGGCTTAGACAAAGAAAAACTGGGTAAAGGCGAGATTGCTGTTCCCAACGCAGAGATTGTAGGAGCAGATGCAATCGCTTATGAAAACAAAAATGGTAAACTAAAAATCAAGGTAGCGGCTAATGACCCAAAATATCCATTGCGCAGGTTTAATGTGTATGTAAACGAAGTGCCGCTTTATGGTTCTGCTGGTATTTCAATAGCACAACTTAAAAAACAAAAATGGGACACCACCTTAAGCGTTCCGCTGAGCGTTGGTGAAAACAAGATCCAAGTATCTGTGATGAATGAACTCGGTTTAGAAAATTTCAAGTATCCAAGCTATGTCAATTATACCCCAGCGGAAACTATCACAGCAAAAACTTATTACATTGGAATAGGCGTGAATGAGTTTAAGGAATCTAACCACAACTTAAAATACTGCGTGAAGGATGTTAGCGACCTAGCAAAAAGTTTTGGAGGGCCAAACACAGTGGTAAAGTTGTTTACAAACAAACAAGTAACCAAGGAAAACATTGTTGCATTGAAAGATTATTTATCTAATACCTCTGTAAATGATAAAGTGATTATTTCCTGCAGTTCGCATGGCTTGTTAGATGATTCGCTCAATTTTTATTTAGCCATGCATGATGTAGATTTTCATAAACCTAGAGTTAAAGGGCTAAAATACGAAGAATTAGAAAACTTATTAGATGGCATACCCGCTCGTCAAAAATTACTTTTGCTAGATGCCTGCAATAGTGGAGAGAATGACAAAACCGATCTTTTGAAAAAAGAATTAAAAGAAGCTGAAAAGCAAAAAGAAAACAAAGATTTAATTGTTTATCAAGGTAAAACAAAAGGTATTATTATAAAACTCGAAGAAGAAAATCAGAATAAGTTCAGAAAAGTGAATGAGCTTTTTGTAAATGTGCGCAACAATACTGGCTCTGTAATTATTTCGGCAGCTGGAGGACAACAAAGCGCATTAGAAGCAATTGAAGTTGATGGAAAAATCATAGAAAACGGTACATTTACATTTAGCGTATTGGAGTACCTAAATAATCATAACAATAAAAAAGAAGAATTAACTGTAAACAAACTTAAGAAATACGTTGAGAGTCGTGTTGAAGAAATAACTAAAGGTAAACAAAAACCAACCTCAAGGCAGGAAACCATGGAAGTAGATTGGCAATTAAAGCAGTAATACGATAAATGCTCAGGAACCTATTTTGTGTTCTTTGGCAGTTTTAGAAAGGTAATTAACAATGTCTTGATAGAAGATGTCGCTAATATTTCCAAGAGTCAATGGTAAAGTTTAATAAACATTATATCAGGTTAAGGAAAAAAGATTCTATTTGGTGATTAATTCAAATATTGAAATTTCAACAACTCCAATATAAATCTTACCTTGGGCAGTAATTATAAATGCATTTAAGTTAAGTATTAATATAAACTTAATAATTATGAAAATTTTTAATATCCTTCTTTTTTTCTTAATCGGGTCGAATTTTGTTCAAGCCCAAGCTACAAAAGTCGCTATCCTAGACTTTGAAAATACATCTGGTAAAACCGAATATGATGCCTTGGCTAAGGCGATAAGCAACATGCTTATTACTGATCTTGCTAATAACATTCACCCTAAAAAAGTTGAATTCTTTGAGCGTTCGCAATTAAATAAATTATTAGATGAACAGAAACTCCAGAAAAGTAAAAATTTTGATGCCAAGACAGCTGTTGATTTTGGTAAACTGAGTGGGGTAAATTATGTTTTTGTAGGCTCTGTTTTTGTATTAGATGGCGCCTGTAATTTTTCCTCGAAGTTAGTTGATGTTCAAACTTCGAAAATTCTGCTTGCTAAAGAGGTTAATGGTACAATTGTGAATTTTTTGCAACTTAAATCACAACTCGCAGAGGCGATTGCCATACAATTAAATAATCCCATAACATTAGACCCATCATATAAAAATCAAAGCACTGTTCTTTCGACAATCAATCAATACGGTAAAATTCTAACCACAATGGATCAGGGAGATATGGATAAGGCGGAGCAAATGAGAAGCTTATTTGAGGAAACTAACCCTGAATTTAAGTACTTTAATGATATCAAAGAAGATATTGAAGAGTTAAAGAAACAAGTTGTAAAGAACACGAAAGACATTGAAGTTTTGAAAGCATCTGGTGACCTTGTTCTTACTGCTACTTCGATTAGTGAGTTTAAAAATAATTTATATTCTCAATTACTATCATTCAACAGTAGATTTGATGTATTCATTAAGATGATTACTAAATTTTCAGATAGTCTAATGTTTGAACATAATCTCTTAAAGAAACACGATTATGAATTCTTGAATTATTTTTTAATTGATTTAGATTTTAGGGGTCATCCTGAATCAGCTACTTATATTGATGGTCTTAAATATCAAATATCAATTTTAGATACGATTAAATCAAACAATCAAAAAAAATTAATTTTACAATTAATTAGAGAAGAATTTGATTGGGTTCTAAAAAAATATCAAAATCCAAACCCTTTTACCTTACTTAGTCAAGATGGTAAGGAAATGGTTGCCAAAATAAATGAAAAGAATTTACTTTCAATACTTAAACTCTATGAAAATACTTTACGTTACTACAAAAAGATTGTACTAACAGATTACAATGTTGATGAACTAATATTTGCCGAAATATTCCTGAATTTGGCTTTCGTGAATCAAGGAGTTAACATTTATCAAGAACTCTATTCGAAAGACACTATTCAATTTAAATCGAATGAATTTAATATATATAGGATTAACATCATTAATAATTTTTTGAATTGTTTGCAAAATGATTACAAAGTAGATAAACGAGTCGTTAAAATCATTAAAGAATCATCCTATTTTTCAATCACTAAAAATCAATATTTCACTGATATCATGGCATTTATTTACAAAAAGGAATTAGAAAAGACGCATAAATTAGATGGTATTTTAAATAAAATTTGGTGTAATAAAATAGAAAATGCAACATGGTGGATTTATCTGCAACCTATAAAATTTACAGCAGATGGAGAGAGAGAGATTTATAAGATTCATCCAAAGTTAATTATTAATGATTTAGGGATTTCATATTATGAGAACTAAATAAAGTATTAATATATATATTTAGAATTTAGGTTCGCATAAAATACGATTTCCTTTATTCTTCTAATTCTAAAAAAAAATTAAAATCTACTTACAATAATGAGGGTAATATCTTTTTATTACAAAATGTTATTACTGGGTATCATCCTCTTCAAAGGCCCAAAAAGAAATGCGACATAAATACCCAACACAAGCCGAAATTGGGCGGGCTTTGTGTTGGTGAGGTAGGAGTTGTAAAATATGATTATCTTTACACAAATGAAAAATAACTCGAGTATTGTTGGATTTAGCACTCTTTTCTTGATTTTATTCATATCTACCTTGGCACAGTCTCAAGTCGCTAATCCAAGGCAATCTGCGCTAGATTCATTAAAGCATATGGCTTCAAAACCAACTTTATCATTATCCACCGAAGAAAAGTCAATACTGGCCGCCAGGATTTTCATGATGGAAGGCGAATTGCAACGATCAAAAGTAATGGTCTCCCGTAAAATTAATGCATCACCCGAAGAGTTATTAGCTTCTGTTTTCGACAGCATGCCAAAAACAAGGGGGGGGCAATTCATCCCATTTAATTCCTATAAAAAATATCTAAATACGCTGGATGCCTCTTATTGTTGCAGGGATCTTGTGGATTGGAAATACGAAAACTACAGCTTAAGTTATAATGATTTCTTAACCATAAAAAAACTCAATGAGCAAATTGATTTTAGCAAAATAAATTATCCCTTGTTGCATGCTTCAATTTTCTATGAAACCAATCAGAAGCGTAAAAAAGCAGGGATAACTCCCTTGATGTTTCATCAATCTTTAGAGGCTGCTGCGTTTGGCCATGCGCAGGATATGAAAACCTATGAGTTTTTTTCGCATACCAGTGTGGTTTCAAAAAAGGAAAGCGTGGGAGACCGTGCACTGCTTGCCGGTTTCAATTGGTCGTGGGTAGGAGAGAATATTGCTAAATCTTTTGGAATAGATTATCAAGCAGGAACCCCTGTGTATTCTCCTAATCAAAATGGAGGTTATTTTAGCTATGAATATCAAGGAGACCCTATTCTACCCCATACGTATTTATCGTTCGCAAAAGCAATCGTGAAACAATGGATGGATTCTCCCGGTCACCGTGCAAATATCTTGAATGCGAACTATGGATACTTAGGGGTTGGTGCCGCACATTATCAAGATGATACATTTTACAAGATGGATAACTTTTATGGGGTTCAAGTGTTTGCAAATTAGTTGAT
>Ga0114966_10003109_pt1 | contig 14691 bp, 10 predicted proteins | sample M_130207_XF_Meta_FD_87029 | JGI IMG/M metagenome (GOLD analysis project Ga0114966, IMG submission 87029) | Freshwater microbial communities from Lake Montjoie, Canada to study carbon cycling - M_130207_XF_MetaG | ecosystem: Environmental > Aquatic > Freshwater > Lake | place: Lake Montjoie... | reverse complement strand
ATTAACGCAGTTATAACCGCTAAAATGATTAAACCACCAAAGGGCGTAATCCAAGCCAATTTTTTATAACCCTTTTTACATAAAACAAAAGATAATATACTAAAAGATAAAGGAATTGAACCCAAAACTATAGGAGCAGTCCAATACAATGCTTTATAAGTTTGAATAACTAATACTAGAGTAAGAATAAATAATATAATCGCTGGTATATAACATAGTTCCATATTTAATATATTATATGAAAATATTAAATATATTTTTTCACATGTAAAAAACGGGTACGGGGGGTGTGGGCTTGCGTAGCTGAGAGAGCCCCCAGCATATACGGGGGTGTGGGGGCAGCGCCCCCATTAGAACCACTTCTTCAGCTCCAATTGTTTATTTTGCATATTCGCCAACACAGGTATCGGCAAAGGCACGACTAAGGTACTCGCATCGCGTTTGTATTTCATATACCCATCCGCTTCGCCATAGACTTGATTTATAGCATAATCTAAGACGAGTTTATTTAAAGCCTGTATTTGCCCAGGAATATCGGTCGGCTGATTTTTAGCATATTGTAAGAAAAGTCCCCGCATAATAATTTGTAATTCATCCAGACTTTGTTCGCCAATCACATAATGCCGGTTAGATTTTTCATATACACCTGATCTTATACCATTTTGTATAATTTGCATATTTCTTCCACTAAAAAAAGCATTAGATAACTGCGTATCATACCAATTTCCATTCATAGCATCCCGAAACGAATATTTTGTACTATTTATAGGTATGCGGTCATACATTGCAAAACGTTGTTCTATATTAGGACCTAATATATTTACACGTCCATTACTATTATTGCTCATACTTTTAATAGTTAGATTATGAGACATATATATTAAACTAATAAAAATATTTTATAACAAAAAAAGTAATATTATGTTATTCTAATATATATATGACATTTCAAACAATAGTAATGACAACTGCTACAATTATTTTAATTGTATCTCTCTGTTTTATTGGTATGTCTCTCTATAGGCAAAAATATACAGCTGATTACCCTCCAGTTATTCCTAATTGTCCAGATTATTGGGACATAAGTGGTAATTTTTGTATAGCTCATCCAGATTTAGGAAATGAAAGTTGTAGAGTTAATACCGATTTCACACTTCCAATATGGGGAGGAGAAACAGGTAAATGTGATAAATATAAATGGGCAAAGAGTTGTAATTTAACTTGGGATGGTATTACAAATAATGATGATATATGTACTTGATAATGTATACTTCATATTACATAAACTTATACTTCATAAACTTATACTTTTATAATTCATAAATTATAAATATATAAATAGATTAATATATTGTATTCAATGCAATCTATTAATTTCAATACTATATTAAATAGAACAGGACTTTCAAATGAAATTAAACATATTTTAACCCATTTTGAAAATAATAAACACGATTTTACGTTAAAACGTGGTATTTATATTTATGGTTCATCGGGAAGTGGGAAAACGGAATTTGTAATGAATTTACTAAAAGATATGAATTATGATATTATTAAATTTGATGCCGGGGATATTAGGAACAAGAATATCATAGATAGCATTACCAAAAATAATATGTCGGATAAAAGTGTTATTAGTTTATTAACAAAAAAAACCAAAAAAATTGCGATTGTGATGGATGAAATTGATGGTATGAATAATGGAGATAAAGGTGGTATTAATTCTTTAATAAAAATAATTCGGCCTAAAAAAACAAAGAAACAAAAAATAGAAGATTTATCCTTTAGTCCAATAATATGTATTAGTAGTTATCATATGGATAAAAAAATTAAAGAATTAATGAAAGTATGTAATGTTTATGAATTAAAAAGTCCAACATCACTTCAGATTCAATGTATTTTAAAAGAAACTATGCCATCAATGGAAAACAATATTATAATGAATATGGTAGATTATTTAAATGGTGATTTGCGAAAATTAATTTCAGTAAATAATATTTACCAAAAACACAATAATATTTTAAAAAATGAAATAATTCAGAATATATTTAAACCTAAATATTATAATGAAGACACGAAAGATATAACAAAAAAATTATTTAACAAACCACATTTAATTTCGGAACATATTACGATGTTAAATGATACGGATCGTACGATTGTCGGTCTTTTATGGCACGAAAATATTATTGATATTATTGGAAATGATAAAAAAAATAAAGATATTTCAATCCCTCTTTACCAAAATATTCTAGACAAAATATGTTTTGCGGATTATATTGATCGCATTACATTTCAAAAACAAATATGGCAATTTAATGAAATGAGTTCTCTCATAAAAACATTTTATTGTAATAAATTATATCACGATGCAAACCTAAAAAGCAAACATAATGAAATACGTTTTACAAAAGTCCTTACTAAATATAGTACTGAATACAATAATTCTTTATTTATACAGGATTTATGTCAGAAATTATCTCTAGACAAAAAGGATACATTTTCTTTCTTTTTTAATTTAAAATTAAATCATACAGATGATGAAATACATTCAATGGTTGAATTATATGATATTAGTAAACTAGATATAAACCGAATATATAGATATTTAGATAAGTATACAAATAAATATTGTAATGTGGGGGGAGATGATAAAATCATAGAAGATTTAGACGAAGATATAGAAAAATCTCTAAATGAGGTTGAAGAGTATTGAAATATTTAATTAGACTCTTGTCCAGGACAGACTCTTTACTTATGCCTCACTTTCTTTTTTTTTTTCTTCCAACAATTCTATAATTTTATTATCAATAAATTCTTTATCAATCTTCTCGGTTCCATTCAGGTCAATATCAGATTTCGCCAAAAGTGCCTTCACAATGGGTAACGAATTATTTTGTACAGCTATCACAAGAGCTGTTTTTCCATGATCGTAGGGTTTGTTAACTTGAATATCATGTTTCGCCAAAAGTGCCTCCACAATGGGTAACGATTTTTTTGTTACAGCATGTATAAGAGGAACAAAATCTTTTTCATTTATACCGTTGGTAGGAAATGATTTGTCGTGTATTAAACTTAATGCTACTTTTTCGTTTATTTCATCAAACTCATAAAATCCTCCTATTATCGTAAAATAAGCTCCTGAATTTAACATAAACTCTTCTATAAATTCAGCAGGGGTTTTGTTTCCGCCACCAGTTTTTCGGCTATATTTTCGGCTAGATTTGCGAATATGTTTTCGGCTGTGAGATTTTCTTCGGCTAAATTTTTTAGATTTTTTAGATTTTTTTTTCATACGTATCGTATGTTTTTTTCCCATATATAATATTAAATATTTAATTAAATATTATATTGTAATTAACATATAAAATCTATCCATTTATTTATTTTATATGTATTTTGAAATTATGGATATAAAACAACCTAGCGAAAAAACCCCCACGGTATGTTTAAATATGATTGTAAAAAATGAATCTAATGTTATTGTGGAAACTCTGAATAATTTGGCAAAATACATACAATTTGATTATTGGGTTATTTCCGATACAGGTTCCACCGATAATACACAGCAGATTATTTCCGATTACTTCCTCACGAAAGGCATACCCGGCGAATTAGTTACCCACGAATGGAGAGATTTTGGATATAACCGCACCCAAGCCTTAGAAGCCGCCTTCGATAAAAGTGATTATTTATTGATTTTTGATGCCGATGACAAGATTAATGGCGATTTTAAATTGCCTTTTGTAAAAGGCGGTGGCAACAGTATCAGTGCCAACAGTATCAGTGGCAACAGTGGCAACAGTAGAAGTGATTATGCCGACCGATATATGCTAAAAATCGGCCAAGGGTTGGAATATGTTCGTCCGCTACTGATTAATAACCGTAAACGGTGGAGTTTTCGCGGAGTTTTACACGAATTTTTACAAAATTTAGAACCCGTAAATCAAGACCAAATCTTACAAGGCAAATATTATATTGATTCGGGGCGTACTGGTAATCGTAGTCAAAATCCAATGAAATATTATAATGATGCTATGATATTACAAGCGGCATATGAGACCGAATTGCCTTTACCCGAAAAAGGCTTATCTGGGCGTTATGCTTTTTATTGCGGACGCAGTTTTAAAGATGCCGGTGAAAAATATTACGATGACGCCATCAAGTGGTTTAAAAAAGTAATGGAATTACATAATCACTGGCCCCAAGAAAGATATTATTCGGCGTTAGAAATCGGTATTATGTATCGCCAACAAAATAAAATGCAAGAAGCGGTTACCTATTTTTTGAAAACCTTGGAATATGATATAGACCGCATTGAAGGCGTCATTATGGCAATAGAATATTTTTATAAAGCCGAACAATACATTTTAATTAATGCACTCTATCATAAATTTAAAAATTATAAAAAAGACAACGATCTGTCTCATAAATTATTTCTGATTACGTGTATGTATCAGGATAGATTGGAATTTTTTAATGCCATTACAGCTCATCGGGTAAATGATTACGCGGAAGGTTATAAATGCTGTAAACAAGTATTAATGAATCATGTGATTGGTGGTAGCCACGATATAAATCTCATTATAAATAATTTATTTTGTTATAGAGAGATGTTGGAAAAGGATAATGATAATACACTCCCTTTCTTTGAGGCCTTAAACACAATCTTGTACAAAAATAATGATATCATTCATAATAATAATACCGTAGAATTATGGAATATTCTTTTTAATCAGAATCGTCACAAAATAACCACTTTTAATAAATACGTTGCCAAAAAACTAAATAAAATCACGTCCGTATACAATTCATCAGCCGAGCGAATCTTAATTACTTTTACGACGTGTAAACGGGTTGATTTATTTAAAGAAACCTTAAATTCCATCTTAAATACTTGGACGGATGTAGAGAGAATTAATTATTGGTTCTGCGTGGATGATAATTCGTCACAGAAAGACCGGCAACAAATGTCTTCAATGTATAATTGGATAGAATATTATATGAAAACCCCAGAGGAAAAAGGTCATCGGGAGAGTATGAATATCATCTGGAAAAAATTAAATACACTAAAACCGGATTATTGGATTCATATGGAAGACGATTTTCTTTTTTATCATAGTATGAATTATGTCGGGGCGGCGATTGAAGCATTAAAGCAAGGCGAAAAACTATATAATATTAAACAAATTGTCTTTAACCGCAATTATGCCGAAACGATCGACAATTATAAAACCATCGGTCATCTGCCGTGTGCCCTGCCCAATATTGTTTTACACGATCATCGTCCAAATGAAAAGATTGTGCATTATCAGAATTCGCATTATTGGCCACATTACAGTTTTCGCCCCGCGATGACGAATGTGAAGGCAATTTTAAAACTCGGGAATTATGATTCAGAAAACCAATTTTTTGAGAGAGATTATGCCGAAAAATGGAATGAAGCGAATTATAAAACGGCTTTTTTTGACCGAATTACGCATCGGCACATTGGACGCCTGACTTCGGAAATTCATAGTGGCACTGTAAAAAACGCCTATGAACTTAATCAAGAGTCGCAATTTTTTGCCCATACGAAACCGAAGCCGAAACCGATAAAATTAGTTAACTTAGAACGGCGAGTAGACCGTAAAGAAAAAATGATGGCGTGTTTTAAAAAATATGGGCTAAAAAATTACGAAATATTTAAAGCGGTAGACGGTAAACAATTACAACCGACCATAGAACTGAAGCAACTCTTTAATGGAAATGATTTTGGCAACCGTCGGGGGGTGATCGGATGTGCATTAAGTCATTTGAAATTGTGGCGTGAACTGATCGCCGATGCGGATAATGATTATTATGTGATTTTTGAAGATGATGCTGAATTAACAGAAGATTTTGGCGCTCGCTTAAAAAAATTAACGCCGGTATTTGCGGAAAAAGAATTAATGTTTCTGGGCTATCATATGTTTCGGTCTAAACGTCAACAGCCACATATAAAAGAAATGTACGATACGCTACTTCTTTCGCCGGAGACTGAAGTAAAAGTGGCGGCATTAAATAAAGAGTTGTATATCGGGGGCACCTTTGCTTATTCTGTGAATAAAACAGGGGCCCAAAAACTGGTGTCATATATAGAAACCAATGGCATTAAACATGGGATAGATTATCTAATGAAAATTACGCCGGAATTAAATATAGCTGAATTACAACCGCTCTTGGTATTTTCGGATTGGAATGAAGCTGGCGGACCAGTCGTGGATACAGATATTCAGACCAGTTATGATAGTTTGGATTTTACAGAAGTCATAGAAGAACAATTTGTGTTTATGTCCGGCTTAGATCAGATCGGACACGATTTATATTATGAACGCGGATTATCAAAAACGGATGCAATGGTGAAAGCAATAAAAGACCCGAACTGTACAGGTTTCAATACGCTGGGTTTTTTCAAGAATAAAATAGAACAATTAACCTCCTCGCAATATTTTGGCCCGAAAGATGGGATGTATATTAAAAAGAGTTTTTACAATAAAAAGGAAGAACCGGCTGTAGAGCCAGAACCCGCTGTAGAGCTAGAAGAACCCGCCGTACAGCTAGAAGAACCGGCCGTACAGCTAGAAGAACCCGCCGTACAGCTAGAAGAACCCGCGCGTGAAGATAAACCCCTAAAAGTAAAAATGCTTTGTAATTGGTGTTCTTCGGAACAATTATGTAAAGAATGGAGGAATATGTGCACGCATGAATACACGTGGAAAAATATAGAAATGATATGGGAAGAAACCGATAGTATTAAAGCGGATTATTATGTGATTATCAATTACCCCTTACCCCAAGAGGTCAATACGTATGACCCTAAACGGACAATCTTATTTCAGATGGAGCCTTGGATTCAAGACCCGGCAAGAAAATGGGGCGTAAAAACGTGGGGGGAATGGGCGACACCTGACCCCACTAATTTCTTCAAGGTCTTCACCCACAAAACGCATTTAAATAATGTACAATGGCAGATTGATTTTCCTTTTTATACTGAACCGGTGGATACGGAGAAACAAAACCGTATAGTTGCCATATGTAGTGCAAAAAATCACGATGAAGGACATATTCTTCGTAATAATTTTATTAAATATATGGATTTTTTTACATTAATGGAATACAATACTTTACAATTAGATGTCTATGGTAAACAAAATTATCACGGATTTTATTCCTATAAAGGACCCGTCGAAGCCGATAATAAATACAATGTTTATGCTAAATATAAATACTGTTTGGCAGTTGAAAACAACAACGAAACCAATTATGCCACTGAGAAAATATGGGAAAGTATTTTATGTGAATCTCTCTGTTTTTATTGGGGCTGTCCTAATTTAGAAGAGTATATAGATCCACAAGCCTTTGTGCGTCTACCCTTAGAAGACCATGAAACAGCACTTAAAATTATCCAACAAGCCATAAACGAGGATTGGTGGTCGCAACGAATTCCCCGCATAAAACAAATGAAAACAAAAATATTGACGCAATTAGGATTTTTTCCATTACTTTTTAATGTGCTTACTTTTTAATGTGCTTACTTTTTAATGTGCGCTTACTTGTTAATATCCTGAATAGTAGATAATACATTGGCTTGTTCTTTAAAAAAAAAATCACCAGGCACATAAAACCGAAAATCGGGGGTTAATCGATACATCATGTTGAATAAATCATCTATAGGCACATTAATACTATTATTTATATAGTCCATAATTTTTTTTGCGCCTTTATTGGAAATAAGATAAGCCGTAGTATTATTGAAATATTGTTTTTCACATTCGTAAAAATAAAGATTCACCTGTTTTTTTATTACAAAAGGATACCAAGTGCTTCTTGCCACATGACACATATCTGCATCCTCTGGTATATGCTGTAATAAATTATACAATTCATCTAAGGGTTTCACTAATTCTACATCATCTTCTAAAATTAAATAATAACTTGCTCCTTGTGGACTACAAGCCAATTTTTTTATTAAATTTAAATGACTTAAGGCACATCCAAATTCACCGCGAGACATCTTCAATCCATTTATGCGTATCGTTTCATCATATGTATAAATATCACATGTAGAACTGTTATCACATGTATAACTGCTATCACATGTAGAACTGCTATCACATGTAGAACTGCTATCATTTTTGTAGGTAATAACATTCGGCGATGTATTTACATTTATATCTATATGATGTCCATTAACCCCGTAAAAAATGTGGGGGTCTAATCCAAGCGTAGAGAGATTTTGTCTTAAATCAGCTAATTTTTCTAATCGCCCTTTATATTCGGGTAGGGTTATGATATAAGGGGTTATATTAGAAATATTCGGGGGAGTCGTTTTTACTTCATAGAAAGTGGTATTTTCAATGGGTTTATGAAAAAAACCATATTTCCGGTGAGGAATCGTATAGAAATTATAATTGGGCATATAACAATGCTGCAGTTGTTGGGAGAGATAAGCGGCAGACCAAGCCAATGTGCTCATTGAACAAATTAATGTTTTACATTGTTTCATAATATTAAAATCTACCATTAAAGAATTAGATTCACAATAAAGAGGTTCAGTACAATTTTTCTGAAACCAGTCTTTAAGTTCATCAATAAAAAGGATGTCCTCTTTATTTTGGAAGGGCTCGTATAATAAACAAATTTTTTTGCCATTGAAATCTAGCGTTTCAAATAATTTAAGGTAATACTCTACTTCTATAAAATCTTGTCGTCCCTTAAAATCGCTTAGTCGCAAATGGATCACGATATCATATATTTTTTCATTAGGTAAAGGTAATTCCTCTAGTAACTCGCGTATTAAAAAAAACTGATTATTATCCGTTTGAATATAGTGTGCTTCCTGATGTTCTTTCATATAGTGCAATAATTGTGTTTTATATTTCAAATAGATATGATCGTAATGAAAAAATCCATCCACAAAAACATTAAAGTATTTCATTTTTTTGTGGTATTGCTTTAAAAAAGTTTCATCGGTTAAGGTGATATTTTTTTTCACATAAAGTCCATGGCCGTTTGTTTTATTTATATATAGGTTACTTGTTAAATTTTCCAAATCTATCGTATGTTTGTAAAAACCAAGTGTATTATAACCTACTGCGGATGAATCATTTTTATATGTGTCGTTGCCTTCATAATCTAAACCAGCATAATAATCATATTCGGTATCAGAAGAGGATGAAACCGGAAAATCCTTTTTTAATATATAAGTCATCGTAGGATTATGTATATTTATAATGGCGCACGCCATGTAACGAAAAAACGCATTACCAAGACGTCCACTAGGTATAAAAACAATATGCTTATTTTCTATGGGTCTCATATTTTCTAGGGTTGTCATATTTTTATATATAAAAATTATATTTATATATAAAAAAAAATATATAACAAAATATATTATTCTATTACAATTTTTGTGTTCGTTCACGCCAACGTTTAATGTCTTCAGCCGAAAGAGTTATATTAAGATGACTCATACACTGTTCAGGACTGTCATAAAACAAATGATTTGGTTTCGGGTTCGGCAAATTGTCTCGTTCCTTAATAATAAAACCCTCATTATCACACGTGCCCAAGGCATCCACCATTTTATATAATTGTCGTTGTTCATTTGAACCCACCAAGAAAGTATATGCTACCCCCGTCATAGCATTACGAATAAACGTTTGAGGAATATTGGATGGATAATATCGGCGCTTTCTATTTCGCTTCACTCTTTCTTCATTCTGAAGCATAGGCTCATTATCGGTCACTTCATAAATGTAGTCAGACATATTTAATATAGATTAATATTCCATATAACTTTAAATGGTTTGTAATAACTATTTTATTTTGTGCTAACTATTTTATTTTGTGCTAACTATTTTATTTTGTGCTAACTATTTTATTTTGTGCTAATCAACATTCGGTGCGACCATTTATTGTATCGGTCAGTATTTTAATCTCCTCCTCTTTCCCTTTCAACAAATTGGTTAAATGATTAATTTGTTGTTGTTGTTGTTGTAAAACGCCGACCACTTGTTCTAAGGTCAATTGTCTCGGTGGATCCACGCCATTAGAAAAAGTAATACTCGGTTGGTTTTGCTGTTGTTGTAAGCGCATCCGTTCCATTTCTATCTTACGGGATTTTTCAATCTGTACCATTTGTTTAATGACATCCGGTTTCATATGCGGACGTCCCGGTTCATACGTCTTCAATAACTCTTCAATTTGGTTCATATAAAAATCTTTAAATTCTGGTTCTTTAATGAACATATCCACGGGTTTATCAGAGGGTTTTGTAAACTTTGGATTAGGATTATCTTCTAATAACCGCCTCTTATCAAATGTATTATGGGCGTGCGAAAACACTAAAATGGATTTCAAGGGATCTAATTGGACAAACGGAATCGTGTAATTTTTCAGAAAATGTTTTTCTTCGGCCAATGCGGCATTATCATCATAACGCGTGATTTTTAACAAGGCACGTCTAAAGGCAAAAGTGCCGGCGGTGGAGTGATTTTCCTGGTAAGGCCCAAATTGGTATAATTTCTGAATATGTTTGAAATAAATATAGATTTCACTGCTACCGGCACATAAAGCCTTGGGATTACGCATTAAACGTTCAACTGCGTGCGATACCCGATCAGGGGGATAATAATCATCGTCGTCCATATACACCAGAATATCTCCTTTGGATTTCTCGTGCATTACATTGCGCTTTTTTCCCAAGAGCATTTTTGTATCATAGGGAAAATATTTGACTTGAGGTAGATGCGACACCAAATCCCCGATTTTGTCGGTACCATCATCCACAATAATCCATTCCATTCGCTCTTTGGGATAATCTTGATGTTCAAAACATTTAATCATATATTGAATAAAGGGACGGCGATTAAAAGTAGGCGTACAAACACTGACAAAAGGCAATGTCGGTGCGGATGCTTGCGTTGCTGTTGCTTGCGTTGCCGTTGCTGTTGCTTGCGTTGCTGATGCTTGCGTTGCCGTTGCTGTTGCTTGCGTTGTTGATGCTGTTGCTTGCGTTGTTGATGCTGATGCTTGCGTTGCCGTTCCTTGCTTACCATTTTTGCTTTTTTTTTTACCCATTATTATATGTATATAATTAGTATATTTATATACATATAATTAAAATATTAAAAATAGATTACATCATTTTTTTTGTTACATAGCGAAATAAAGTCCAAACCACCAAACATAAATATACAATCCCCATAACACCTGCAATAGAAGGATCTAAGGTATCATATGCCGCACCACACACAAAAAATCCAAATAATACAACCAAGGGTTTAACATTACATGCCATAATATTTGTCACTTCTTTCCAATCTTGACTTAATGGAAAAAAGAATAAAGTAGCCATAAGTCTTAAAAAAATAACCATTGCTAACCCAATACACAAACCCCAAGCATACAATAAAAAGCCCCCCCAAATGGTGACTTTCATATCAGCTGAAAATGCCGAAAGAAGAGCACTCCAAAATCCAGTAATTAATGAAAAAAACCCCCCAATTAATATCGTGGCAGGACAAGCAAAATATATTTGAAAAACGTGATTTCCCATTAATCCGTCGGGATTAAAATTATCAAGTAAACTTTTTAATAAGCCACGATTTGTTTTAAAACAGCCTGCAACGGTTTTTGCAAACCAATTTGTCAATCGTTCGGTTAAAGATAATTTTTGTAATTGTTCAGCCGAGGCATCGCCTTTTATTTTAATTAAATTATATGGAAAGTTATCTACTAAGCCTTTAAATGACCCCGAAGAGGTTTCTTTACAATTTACGATATTTTCAGCTCCGTGTTTCATGGTTTCATAACTTTTAGCATAATAAAATTCGTCATCTGAAGGAAATATATTGTCTAACACATTTCCACGTGTTGTAAAATAAATATAGTTTGAACCAACAAGTCCAACAAGTAAAGTTAATAGAAAATATATAAAAAGTGATTTAACAAAAGAGGTCCAACTGGTAGGATCATTCATATCTGGCGGAGGTTTATTTTTTTTTGCTTCTTTATCATCTATTTCTTGTTGTTTCTTCTTCCGGTCTTCTTCATCTCTTTTTTCTTTATTCTCTCTATTTTGTTTTTGTAAATCTGTTTCGGTTGTATCCGCCATTTATATATAGTTAATAATAAATTTATAGAAATGACACAATATAATAACAATTATATTTTATGTATGGTTAATATATATTTATGAAAAGTAAAAAAAAAAATAAACATTTAAAACTTAATAGTAGTACAAAAGTTAATAGTAGTACAAAAGTTAATAATAATACAAAAAAAAACCCTAATAAGAAATTTTCTTATACCGATAACGAAATGGGAAAAATATGTTCATCGGGACAATATAGTACTTATGAAGGAAATTTTTATAAAAATAAAGAAAATCAGGTTAAATTTAAGGAAATTAGTAAAAAATTTAAAAAAAATCCAAAATTTAGAAAATTAAAGACACATAAACAACGTTATACAAAATTTTTACAAACTAATTTTCACCAAGGCGAATTACCTAAAGTCATTAATACTATTAAAAATGATTATTATACTTATGTTAATAGTGAATGGTTTAAAGAACATGACATTGAGAAAAAATCTGAAAATTATTATGTTCAATACGATAGTTTTCGTATAGTACAAGAACAGGTTTACTACAAGTTAATTGACTATGTAGAGAATTATATAAAAGAAAATCCTAATTCTAAAAAAGCCACTGCAATAAAAAATGTATATTATTCATTGCGTAATGATACTACTAAAAAAACATTACAACACGTTGATGGTGTAATAACACAGTTAGATCAGTTTATAGAAAAGGATGATATGTATGGCTTATTAGCTATGGTAAATTCCAATGAAACCATTTCGTGGTGTGCTCCGATTAATTGGACACTTAGACCAGACGAAAAAAATGTAAAACAATATATAAGTCATTTGGATACAGGTAGATTAGCCTTGTATGATTATTCTATTTATATGGATATGCCTACGGATGATAATGAAACTAAAAAATACAAGCATTTAGTTAAAAAAGAATATTTAAACTATATAAGCGAAGTTTTTAAAATATTGCTGGGTTCGAAGGCATCTAAATATAACCCGCAAGATGTTTTAGATGTTGAAATAAGTATGCTTATTACAGGTGGTTGTGATGAAAATCTAAAAAATGATCCTAATTATTACAATAAAGTTACTTCAGCTGAATTAGAAAAGAATTATGATTTTGATTGGACTACTTTTACGAAAAAAATGGGCTATAAAGAAATACCAAAAAATATAGTTGTTGGTGATTTGAATGCTCTGAAATGTACCGTTCGTTTATTTAAAGAAAATTGGAATTCGGAAAAATGGAAAACCTTTTGGTTATTTATTCAATTTAAACAGATGATTCGGTTTGAGGAATCTATGCGACACGTGCATTATAATTTTTACAATAAATTTTTAGAAGGACAACCGATACAAATGCCATCTAAGATTTATCCCATCTTTGGTTTATCTCTTTTATTTAATACATTTTTATCAGAACAATATGTTGAACATAATTATAATCCGCTTTACGTTAATTATGTGAAACATTTGGTGGATGATCTGAAAGAATTATTTATACAAAAACTTCAACTTAACACGTGGTTATCACCTTCAACAAAGAAAGCGGCTTTAGATAAGTTAAAAAAATTAGTAATTACGGTAGGTAAACCGGCAAAATTAAGGTATGATCCTTTATTTAATTATGTAGCAGATGACCCTTTACATAATGTGGGTTTACTTCTGAGATGGAAACACAAAAAGTATATTGCTTTAGAAGGAAAACCGGTCATTGATATACCTGAATTTGATTGGAATATATTTAAAATCACTGGAACACAATGTTATATGGTTAATGCGTATTATCGCCCTGACAGTAATTCCATTTATGTGCCTTTAGCCTATTTACAAAAACCTTTTATTGATTTAGAAGAGAGAGGATTAGAATATAACTTGGTTTATATTGGATATACTTTAGGACACGAATTATCTCATGCGTTAGATGAATCGGGTAGTAAATTTGATGCCGATGGAAATTTGAATAATTGGTGGACTGAAGCCGATAGCAAAATTTTTAACAATAAAATGAAAGATATTATTAAGCAATATGAAACATTCGCGGCGCGCGATGGAATAAAGTTTGATGCAACAATTAGTGTCGGGGAAGATTTAGCAGATATTTCGGGATTGGCTTTAGTGGAAGCCTATTTATTAGACAATCAAGTTATTAATGACGAAAGTACAATGCTTAAAAAAATGAATTTAGCAAAATTTTATATGAATTTTGCCATTCAAGGCCAACAACAAATATATAAAAAAGCAATTAAGGCTCAACTAAAAATGAATCCACATCCTTTAGAGAAATATAGATGTAATTGTCCATTGGCTCGTTTAGAATTATTTAAAACAATTTACGGAATTAAAAAAGGCGATGGAATGTGGTGGGAAAGTGATACTATATGGTAATTTTTTTTTAATTTTTTTAGTATATATATATATTTTTTAGTATATATATATTTTTTTTTTATATATTTTTGTAGTATTTTTTTATTTTTTTTTTTTTTATTTATGTTTTTTTTTATTTTTTTTTTTTTTAAAAAATTATTAGTTTTTTTTTTTTTTTTTTTTTATTTATATAAATTT
>Ga0114966_10003105_pt1 | contig 14698 bp, 6 predicted proteins | sample M_130207_XF_Meta_FD_87029 | JGI IMG/M metagenome (GOLD analysis project Ga0114966, IMG submission 87029) | Freshwater microbial communities from Lake Montjoie, Canada to study carbon cycling - M_130207_XF_MetaG | ecosystem: Environmental > Aquatic > Freshwater > Lake | place: Lake Montjoie... | reverse complement strand
GCAGCCGCGAAAAATATTTCCGGTGCTGCCCTTGCGCCCGTGGTAGCCAAACCCATCAGTGTTGCCGCCGCGCCCGTCAGGACTGGGCTCGGTTCATCGAGGCCATGCTCGATGAACGCTGTCCGCTGGCGACCAAAGTCCAACTGGTGATGGCCAACCAGAACACCCACGACATCGCCTCACTTTACGACACCTTCGAGCCCACCGAAGCCCGTCGTCAGGCCGAATGCCTCGAAATCCACTACCCGCCTAAACAGGGCCGTTGGTTGAATATGGCGGCTCAATTGAGTTGCGTCCTCGCGCAGGAGACGGTGATCGTCACACTCTTTTCATCTCCCATGCCGATCCGTCCAACGCCCGGTCACGCCCTTTGACTCTCGCTCCTAGACATCGGCCGCCAGATCCGCCGCAAGGCATCGCGCTGACAAGTCTGCTTGCGCGCAGTGCGTGGGCGGACGGCCGCCGGGTTTCCCCGGGGCTGATGATCGGGCTGGCCACGTTTGGCATTCTCGCGCTGGAGCTCGCGCTGATCCGCTGGACGTCGTCGCAAATCCGTGTCTTCGCGTATTTCAACAACTTGGTTTTGATCGGCACGTTTCTGGGGATGGGGCTGGGAGTGGCGCTCGGCCGGCGGTGGCCGGGACTGGTTTATCTCGTGCTGCCCGCGCTGCTGGTTGTGGCGTTGCCGCTGGCGTTCTCGGATTCGCTCGGACTTGTCCACCTGCGGTTTCCTGATCGCAGTGTCTCGCTGTGGGGTATCGAGCGCTTCGATGCTGACGGGTGGACGTTCACGCGCAGCCTCGCGATTTTCCTCAGTCTGTTCACCGGCGTGGTCGCGGTGTTCACGTGTGCGGGTGCCGCGCTCGGACATCTGTTTCCGCGCCTGCCCGCGCTAAAGGCTTACAACGCGGACCTCGTCGGATCGCTGGCGGGTGTTCTGGTTTTTTCGCTGGCGGCATGGCTGCACGCGGGGCCGGCCGTGTGGCTGGCGCTGGGGGCGTTGCCGTTTGTATGGCTGACGTGCGGCCGGATCGACGCCGTGCTGGCGGTGGGCGTGATCGCGCTCGGCCAATACTCGGTGCAAGGCGCCGTGTTCTCGCCTTACAACCGGATCGCCATGCAGCCGGGCGCCATGTCGCTGGAACTTGAGGTCAACCGCGACTTTCACCAATATCTCCACGACTTCTCGTCCGCCCGCTTGGACAACCCGTCCCTCAATCCCGCTCTCGGCGCATTGCTGCACGATGTGGCGCGCTTGTATGCGCTGCCGTTCACGATCAACACCCAGCGGACCTCGGCCGTGGTGGTGGGCGCAGGGACCGGCAACGACGTGCAGGCCGCGTTGCGCGCCGGCTATCGGCAGGTGACCAGCGTCGACATCGATCCGCGCATCATCGAAATCGGCCGCCAGTCCCATCCCGAACATCCCTACTCGCAACCGGGCGTGCGCACAGTCGTGGACGATGCGCGCTCATTTTTCGGCAGCGACCAAGGAGCGTATGACGTCGTGTGTTTTGGCCTGCTCGATTCGCACGCAATGACCTCGGCGATGTCGACTCTGCGCTTGGACAATTACGTCTATACGGAAGAAGGCATCCGAGCGGCGTGGCAGCACGTCGCTCCGGGCGGACATTTGTCGCTGGCGATTTCCTGCAATGCCGGGCGCTGGTTTTTCGAGCGCCTCTATTGGACCGTGACGCGCGCCACCGGTCGCGAGCCGATCGCGTTCTACAGTCCGTTGCACAGCTCCACCGTAACGTTCGTCGTGCCTCGCCAAGGCGCGGCACTCGTGCTCGCCGAAATCAAATCGCGCCAGCAGATACCGCCGTCCGCGTCGCAGGAGAGCACGCTCACCCCGAGCGACGACTGGCCCTTTTTGTATGTGCGGCCCGGGGCGTTTCCGTGGGGCTATGCGGCGGTGCTGAGCTTCGTGCTCTTGCTGGCGGGGGTGACCGTGCCGTGGGCGTTCGAGATGCGGCGCGGGACGGGCGCGTTCGACGGGCCGCTGTTCCTGATGGGGGCGGCGTTTTTGCTCATCGAAACGCGAGGAGTGACGAGCATGTCCCTGCTCTTTGGGTCTACGTGGATCGTGAATGCGGTGATTTTCAGCGGCATCCTCCTAATGGTGTTGCTGGCCAATCTCGTGGTGCAGCGGTGGGACCTCCGGAGTCCGCTGCCGTGGTTCATCGGGCTCTTCGCCGCGATGGCGCTGCTTTACTTGTTTCCTGTGTCGTGGATGCAGTCGCTGCCGCTGGGCTCGCGCGTGCTGCTCGCCGGCCTGATCACGGGGCTGCCCGTGGGATTTGCCGGCCTGATCGTCCCGATGTTGCTCGCGCGCTCGACCCAACCGACCGCCGCGCTCGGCTCGAACCTGCTCGGGGCCGTGCTCGGGGGGTGCCTCGAATACTACTCAATGCTCGGCGGCCTGAAGTCGACGGCGCTGATGGCCCTGATCCTCTACCTCACGGCATTCGTGTGGACGCGCCGGTTGGGGTCAAGCCAACGGGGCCAAGCCGCTAGGTGCTAGTCTGAGACAACGAGGCGCGGGCGATCGGAGCGTCGTGGTTGCCTGTGAGCGGTCGCGGATAATGCGCGGGCAAAGGGGCTAAACCGACGGGGGCTAAATCGACGTCTCAAGGTTGTTTCGGTCTGACGCGGAAAGGAGGTCGCACACCCGGATTGGTGGCGGCTTCCTCCGGCGAGTTTGTCACCCATTCTCGGAAGCCGCCACCAATCCTTACCGATAAGATACACGGTTGCTAACCTTTCACTTGATCCGGTCGACCCACGCCCCGGCTCCGCGGACCTCCCGTATCCAAAAATCCATGACGAATCGCCCCGCGGCCGCGCCGTCGTCATGGATCCGCTGCGCTAAACCGGCGGGATCAGAGTAAACCGACGGGATCAAGGTTGCTAATCTTTCACTTGATCCGGTCGACCCACGCCCCGGCCTCGCGGACCTCCCGTATCCAAAAATCTATGACGAATCGCTCCGCTGCCGCGCCGTCGTCATGGATCCGCGGGACCACTTCGATCAGACGGGCTGCGCGTGGCCAAGCGCACCCGTCGATCCCGCGGACGCGCCTGGGCAAGCCGAGCTGTTTGCCGACAACTACGCCCAGCCCGACGCCGCCGCGAGCGAACCTGCCTTCTGGACAGAGCCCACCCGCCCCGCCGACCAGCGCCACCCCTCAGCCGACGCCGACCCTGCCGAACCCACGGCTGGAGGCGGGCCGGCCGACGCACCCGAGTTTTCCTGAGAAAATTAAAAAAACCTTGCGCCTTGACCCCGAGCAATCCGGAGGCCTGCCTCGGCTCATCGTGCCCCCCTCGATGATTGTCCCCCCAACGGCAAGCCGGGCCTCGATTCGCACCCGCAATCCCCCTTGCCGCCGCCGCCCCAAAGATCCCGCCTCATCCGAACCCGCCGCCCTCTCAAAATAGACTTATTTACCCCTCCTTCATCCAAATCCCACCATGCCCCTCCCCTTAAACCCCTCCCCCCGCAAATCCAGTTTCCTAGCAAAAATAACGGAGATGGCGGCCCTTTCTGCCACCAGACCAGGCCTTCGCTACCGGAGCATGCTCCTTCCGCTTCTCGCCCTCGCCGCTCTAGCGCCGGCTCAGGAGGCGCCGCGTCGCGAAGACGTTCTCCAAGCGTTGCGCAAGGCGTCCGGTTTCTACCTCGACAAGGTGGCAACGCACGGCGCGTACCACTTCGCGTATGCGGAAGACCTGAGTTACGGACGTTCCGAGTCGAAGGAGGGTCCACATACCGTCGAGGTGCAGCGCGAGGGCACGCCGCTGGTGGGCATGGCGTACATCGAGGCGTATGCCGCCACCGGCGACCGCTACTACCTCGAAGCCGCGCGGGCGACCGCGCTGGCAATCGTTTCGGGGCAGCATTGCTCCGGCGGATGGGATTATTTCATCGAATTCGATCCGACCGAGCGCAAAAAATATCCGTATCGTGCCGACGGTCCTTGCCGCGACATGTCGACGTACCCGGGCAATCCTATGTCCAGCCTGGACGACAACGAGACCCAGGCCGTGATGCGGTTTCTCGCTCGGGTGGACAAAGCGCTCGGGTTCAAGGATGCGAAGATCCACGAAGCGAGCCGCTACGCGTTCGACAGCCTGATCAAGGCGCAGTACCCGAATGGCGCCTGGCCGCAACGTTTCAACCGCCCTCCGGATCCGGCGAAGCATCCTGAGAAGCAGGCCTCGTTTCCCAAGTCATGGAGCTGGAAATGGCCGGGCAGCGGCTATCAGTCGCACTATACATTCAACGACAACTCGATCTCGGACATGATCGACGCATACCTCGAGGGAGCCAGGATATACAACGAACCGCGGTATCTGGCGGCGGCGGAAAAGGGGGGCGCGTTCATGCTCCTGGCGCAGATGCCGGAGCCACAGCCGGCTTGGGCCCAGCAGTATGACGCCGACATGCATCCGGCGTGGGCGCGAAACTTCGAGCCACCCTCGGTGAGCGGAGGAGAGTCGCAGGGCGTGATGCGGACCTTGCTGGTGCTCTACCGGGAGACGGGTAATCGAAAGTATCTCGAGCCCCTGCCCCGGGCGATTGCCTATCTCAAACGATCGGCGCTGCCACCCGTGGAAAAGCCGTCCGAGATCCGGCTACGGGCCTTGGCCGGACGGCCCGACCGGATGGTGCTGGCCCGCTTTTATGAGCTGGAGACGAACCGGCCGTTGTACATAACGAAGGGAACTCGAGTCACGGTGAAGCGCGGGTCATCCTCCCTCCTGGATGGATACGAACTCACCTACGACGACAGTTCGGTGATCACACATTATGGCGTCCTGGTGAGTGGCGATGAACTACGGGCCATCGAGGCCGAGTACCAAGTACTGTCCAAGGCGAAGCCGGAGTCAGTGCGGCGGCCGGACGACCTGCACGGGCTCTCGCCGTGGAGCCAGCACCCGCGGGCGGCGCAGTCGGCGAAGTCCCTGGCCCCGCGGGTGGCGGAGACGATCGCGTCGATGGACGCACGCGGCGCCTGGACGGAGGTCGGAAATATTGGGAAGAGTGACAAGATCGTGCAGGTATTTGCCGCGCGCGAGATGGTGCTGCAGGTCGGAAAGCAGATCATTCCGGTAAAGGAAAACGACATGATTGAGCTGTTTCAGGGCCAGGAGCCACCCCGGCAGCGCGTAATCCGATCGCAGACATTTGCCCGGAATGTCGATCTGCTGTGCGACTATGTGCGGGCGTTGAAGTGAGATTGCCACGGGGAGGCCCGGACGCATTCAGCCCAGCCGATTTCGAACCTTCGCCATACCAGGAGTAACCAGAGCAGCCCTCGGAACCTCGATTGAAGCACCCGACAGTTACACTTCTCTGATCTGACCACCCCCGATCCAACCACCGAGGTTACCCTTGAATTCAATCAACCGCGTTGTTCCGTCCCGATCTGCGACCGCGCGCGTCTGCCTCCTGCTGCTCGCGACCATCGCCACCGCCCAGACGCCGGCGACCGACGCGTTGACGCTGGCCAAATACGACACAAACAAGAATGGGCGGCTGGATCCCGCCGAGATTGCCGCAATGGAAGCGGCCCGGCCACCAACGCCGCCCATCGAGACGGCGGCAACCGACGACAGCCTCGTCCAACTCTCGCCGTTCGAAGTACGCTCCGAGGATCGCGGCTACTATGCGGCGAACACAACGTCCGGCACGCGGCTTAATTCAAAGGTCGAGGATCTCGCCTCCGCGATCACGGTCGTCACGAAGGAGCAGATGACGGACTTCGCGATGCTGGATATCAACGATGTCTTCCTCTACGAGGCGGGCACGGAGGGCTCCGGCACGTACACGGATTTCTCGGTCGATCGCAACGCGAGCCCGGTGGACAACACCCAGATGAATCCGAACGGCGCGAATCGCGTCCGCGGGGTCGGACCGGCCAATCTTTCGTTTGGCAACTTCGAGACCAGCGGACGCGTGCCGCTGGATCCCCTCAACATCGACGCGGTCGAGATCAGTCGCGGTCCCAATTCCACCGTGTTCGGGATCGGCAGCGCGGCGGGGACGGCGAACATGCAGCCCTCCTCCGCCAACCTAAGCCGCAACCGTTCGCAAGTCAGCCTGCGCGCCGACAGCTACGACGGATATCGCACCAGCCTGGATCTGAACCGGGTGCTCAAAAAGGGCCGGCTGGCCATTCGCGGCAGCGGCGCCCTCCAGCGTGATGGTTTCAACCTCAAGCCGTCCGGCCTCGATACCACCCGGATCAACGGCATGGTGAAGTTCCAGCCGTTCAAGTACACCAGCCTGAGCGCGTCGTATTCCTACTACGACATCGAAGGCAATCGGCCCAACACCACGATGCCACGCGATGCCGTGACGGGTTGGAGAAAGGCCGGTTCTCCGACCTGGGATCCGGTGACCGCCATGGTCACGCTGAACGGGGCGAAGCTGGGACCGTACGCCAACAACGCCACACCGACCTACTTTTCGAATTCCAACTTCGCGACCCTCTCGACCCTGTTCATCGATCAGAATGGGCTCGGCTTCTGGTCGCCCAGCCGGACCACGAGCACGACCAATCCGGGCACGCCCAATCAGAACGTATTCCTGGTGAATACCACGCCCGAGGCCATCCGCGCGACCCAACCGTTGTTTTCGAGTGATCCTTCGGTGAGCAGTCGCGAGTTGTACGACTGGACTTCGGTCAATCTCGCGGCCGTCAATCGCATCAAGGAGACCACGCGGACGACACACCTCCAGTTGGAGCAGATCTTCTTCGACACGCCGCGACAGATGCTCGCGCTGCAGGCCGGCTACTTCCGCGAGGACTCCCGGCGCTTCACCCGCAATGTCATGGGCGTGCCCGGCAGTAGCGGCGTGACGGGCCTGCTCCACGTCGACGTCAATGAGCGGATGATCGACGGGAGCCCCAATCCGTATTTCTTGCGCCCGTTCATCGGGATTTTCGGGGTCAAGGGCTTTGTCGACAATCCCCTGCTGCGTGAAACGTCCCGGGTACAACTCGCGTATAAACTCGATTTGCGTCAGGAGAAAAATGCGCTGCGCTGGCTCGGCCTGCACCAGGTCTCCGGCTACGGCGAGTACAAGGACTTTGTGTCGAGCCGCATCGCCTATCGCGATGTGCTCCAGTCCATCCATTCGTGGCTCCCGAGCACGGGGGTGGTCGATGCGCCGGGCTTCCCGACTACGCCCGCCATCACGCGCGGCTACTTCCGCTACTATGTCGGCGACAATGTCGGACAGAATGCCGATATGGCCCCCGCCAATTTCGTTTCAAACCAGACTTACGACTACCGCTGGGGCAACGGCGTCACTCGCAGCTTTGTGACGGAGCGTGCGAAGCTGGGAACCTCGATTGTGGGCAACGACTTCGCGCTTTCCCGCTCCGTGCTGAAAACCCAGGGTGCGGTCCTGCAGAGTCACCTGCTGCAAGGACGCGTCATCACCACGTTCGGGATCCGCGAGGATCGTAGTTTCAATCAGGACGGCGCAGCCCCGAAATTCATTTCGACGCCCTCCGTGATCGATGTGGATCGCGAGTCGCTCAAGCAGTGGTCCACCGCCGACTGGAGGACTCGCGAAGGTCTCACGAAAACAGCCGGGGTCGTGCTGCGGCCGCGCCCGTGGCTGAGTCTATATGGCAACGTTTCCGACAGCTTCCAGCCGGCCGGGCCGGCGATGGATTTGTTCCGCCGGCCACTTCCCGATCCCACGGGCGAGGGCAAGGACTACGGTTTTGCCGTCAATCTCATGGGCGGCAAACTCGTCGCCCGGCTCAACCAATATGAGACGAAGCAGATCAATTCGCGCAACGGGAGCAGCACTATTATCGCGCAGCGGATGCGCTCGCTCGATTTTCTGACGCAGGGATCCGGTTCAGGGAGTTACCTGCTTTACGATCGCGCTTCCGGCTGGGTAGTCAACGCCGCGACGGCCCGGGGCGCCTCGCTGACCCAAAATGAAATCGACACCCAGGTCGCAAAGATCATGAGCCTCGATAAAGACTTCACCATCCCGCAGGAATATCTGATTGGTGAAACAGGCGATGTGGTCGCGAAAGGCACGGAACTCGAACTCAACTTCAGTCCGACCAATTTCTGGACGATGAAGATCAACGGAACCAGGACGGAGTCGATCGACTCCCGCCTGTCGCCCGGCATGACGAAGTACCTCGATCAACGGCTGCCGGTCTGGCAGAGCATCATCGACCCTGAACTGGGGCGGCCGTGGTTTACCGAGCGCTACGCGGGCAACAGTTCTGCCTCCCAGTTCCTGACCGCGAGCGTGATCGCTCCGCTCCGCGTGGCCATCGCGACCGAAGGCAAGAGCCGGCCCCAGATTCGAAAATACCGCGCGAATCTGAGCACGAGCTACCGGCTCGCCGGACACTCGGGACAAAAACACCTCAAGCGGCTGACGGTGGGCGGGGCCCTGCGCTGGGAAGACAAGGGAGCGATCGGTTATTTTGGAGTCGAAACGTTGCCCGCTGTCATCACGGCGCTCGATACCAACCGCCCGGTCTACGCCAAGGCGAACTTGTATGCCGACGCGTTTGTGTCCTACCGCGCCCGGCTTTTCTCCGAGAAGATTGGCGCCACGTTCCAGTTGAACGTGCGCAACCTGCAGGAGAATGGACGGCTCCAGGCGATCAGCGCTTTCCCCGACGGCACGCCGAACGGTTATCGCATCATCGATCCGCGCGTCTTCATTCTGACCGCCACGTTTGACCTCTGAGGTTGCGGAATCTCGCCGGGCTTGGCAATGGCCTCGCGACGGGTGAACGATCGCGGAGGACCAATCCGGAGGTCTGTCTCTTCGCACCGTAACTCCCGCGATGATTGGCCCCCAAACGGCAAGCCGCGCCTCGAACCGCACCCGCAATCCCCCTTGCCGCCGGCCGCCCCAAAGACCCGCCTCAGCCGAACCCGCCGCCCTCTCAAAATCGACTTATTTACCCCTCCTTCATCCCAATCCCACCAGGCCCCTCCCCTTAAACCCCTCCCCCCCGCAAATCCAGTTTCCTAGCAACACAACGATCGCGGGCCGAGCCGCATTTCCCCGTGCTTGCTCCGGCCACGACTAAAAGTGGCGCCCTCCCTCCGCCGACGTCCGTTCCGCGCAAGAACGAAGTTGCCGACGGGCGCACCATCGGACACATGTGCCCATCGATGGCCTCCGCGCCCGGCATCATTCCGTGACGCCCGCCCGCCAATGGCAGCGTCAGAAAAATCCTTCACGCCATGAAAAAAATCGTTGTTCGCTTCGCCGTCATCGCGGCGGGCCTCCGGCTGCTTTTCCCCCTCGCGGCGGCGGGCGTCACGGGAAAGCCCAACGTCATCATCATCGTCAGCGATAATCAGGGCTATCGCGATCTGGGGTGCTTCGGCAGCAAGGAAGTCATCACCCCTAATTTCGACCGCATGGCGGCCGAGGGGGTAAAGGCGACGACGTTCTATGCGACCTCGCCCGCGTGCACTCCCTCCCGCGGCAGCATTCTCACCGGCCGCTATCCCCAGCGCAACGGTCTCTACGAAATGATCCGGAATGAAATGGTCAGCTATGGTCACCGCTACACGCCGGAGGAATATGCGTACTCGCCAGAGATGACATTGGGCCTCGACGTGCGGGAGGTCACGTTCGGCCAGCTCGTAAAAAGCGCGGGCTACGCCACCGGCGCGGTGGGAAAGTGGGACAGCGGACGCGCCAAACGTTTCCTGCCGCTGCAGCGCGGCTTCGACTTTTTCTATGGTTTCACCAACACGGGCACCGACTACTGGACCCACGAACGATACGGCATCCCGTCGCTATTTCGCGGCAACGCCCTGATCAAGGAAGAAGGCTTCTCCGAGGAACTTTTCACCCGCGAGGCGCTGCGCTTCATCCGGGAACAACGCGCCCAGCCCTTCGCACTCTATCTCGCTTACCATGCTCCCGCCGGCTCGGCGAACCTGGAACGGTCCGGCATCCGGCCCCCGAAGAAATACCTGGACCTGTACCCCAAGCTGGAGCCCAAAAGCAAACGCGCCGAATATCTCGCCACCATCAGCTGTATGGACGAAGGCGTCGGACAAATCATGGCACTGTTGCGCGAACTCGGCATCGACGAAAAGACCCTGGTGATGTTTTTCCCCGACAACGGCGCCGGCGGCGTGGCCGATGCGGGCCCCTTCAGCGCCTCCGGCAGCCAGATTGATCGCATGGGGGAAGGCGGCATCCGTTTGTCCTTCATCGCCCGGTGGCCCGCCGTACTGCCCGCGGGCCGGACCACCGACGAATTTCTCAGCATCATGGACGTCTTTCCCACGCTGGCCGCCGTCTCCGGCGCCGAGCTTCCGCCCGGTCTCGTTCTCGATGGTTTCAACATGATACCAGTCCTGCAGGGTAAAACTCCGTCGCAACGCACCGAGATGTTCTGGCAGAGTCGAAATTCGAAAGCAGCGCGGGTCGGGAACTACAAGTGGATCGATTGCCCGGCCTTCAAGGGGCTTTTCGACCTCACCCAGGATCCCGGGGAAAAGAATGATCTCGCCCTCAAGCAGCCGGAGATCGTGGCGCGGGTCCAGGCCCGCTGGGAGAATTGGCGCCGCGAAATGGACGAAGCCGAGCCCCGCGGACCGTTTCGGGATTACTGACGGGAGCCGTCCGACGGACCGTCCCCTCGCTTCAACGCGTCGAGGACGCGGGACCGGCCCGCGTCTTATCGTCCATGGTTTTCGCAAAGCCCTGGATGCGGTTGTCCTGCAGCGTAATCTTGCTGGTCTCGGGCCCGAGTCGGATCGCGGTTGGCGCCGACGCCCCGCGAGTGTCGATGATTTCGTTGCCGGCGAGCACGATCGACTTCGTCCCCCCCTGGATATCGACCGCAAATCCGCCCTGCGCCGCGTTGTTCACGAGGCGGTTGTTTTCGATCCGGTTGCGGTCGCCGGTGAAATCCGGGCCGCGCTCGGGGCGAAACAGCACGCCCACGGTCTTGCTGCCGGTCACCTCGTTGTTCCGCACCAGATTGTCCGTATCGTGATGGCCGATGGAGATGCCGATGTCGTTGCCCTCGATGTGATTTTTTTCCGCCAGACCGAACCGCACGCCCCAGCAAAAGAAGAGGCCGATATGATTCCCCATCAGCCGGTTGTTGCGCACGATTGTCCGCTGCGACCCGGAGCCGGGGTGAACGCCGAGGCCGGCGTGGCCTTCGCTCACGCAATTCTCGACCAGCACGTCGTGACAGATCTGCCAGCTGATGCCGTCGCCGTTGTAATTGCGGGCCTGCACGCCGCGAATCGTCACGCGATTGCATTCCTGCAGGAAAATGCACCCGGCGTAGTTGCCATCGAGGTTCTCGTTTTTGGCGCGATTGCCGTCGAGCACCAGATTCTCGATCGCGATGTCCGCGATTTTTTCGCCCGAAATGATGGGATAAAGCGTCGAGACTTTCGTTTCGTTGATCCGCCAGAAGTTTTTCCGCAGCCCCTCGTCCAGCTTAAACCGGTTGCCGCTCCGGGCCACGAGTGTGCGCTTGACGGTGTCGCCGGCACCGCCGCTGGCATTTTTCGAGCGCAGACAGATGCCGTCCCCGACTTCGAATCCCGCGGCGTCGGCCAGGGTGATTTCCTGGTCAAACCAGTCGCTGTCCTGCGCCAGCAGGCTGCTCACCGACGGCTCCTTGATCAACACCGTGTCCGCGCCACTGCCGACGAGCCGGACTTTCGACTGCAAATAAACCGAGTTCCTCAGCCGATACGTGCCCGGCAGGATCTTGACCGTGCCGCCGCCGAAACGCGCGACATAGTCCACCGCCGCTTGGAGCGCTTTTTCATTTGTGCCGACAATATCCGCCGCGGCATGGCCCACCGTCACCGTGAGTCGCTGTTCCCACACCGGCTCCACCACGGAATCGCCCAGCGTCGCGCGCGGCGGCACCTCGGCAGCGGCGGCACGGAAACCAGCAAGGCTGAAAACCAATGACAGGAGATAAATTCGGACATTCATTTTCTCGGGGGGATGGGTAAAATCGTGACCGGCGACAAGCCCTCCGGCGCCGGACTATTGCCCATAGAAAACAGGCCAGCTTAACACTTGGCAAGCCGGACGAGCGGCACGTTTCCGCTCAGACGAGGATTTTCCGCACGACCTCGCCGTGGACGTCGGTGAGGTGGAAGTATCGGCCCTGAAACTTGAACGTCAGCCGGGTGTGGTCGATTCCGAGCTGGTTGAGAATCGTGGCGTTGAGGTCGTGGACGTGCAAATCCAGTTTCCCAGCAATAATTTGTCTCCTCGCATCGTCCCCCCCGCGATGATTGTCCCCCCAACGACCAGCCGCGCCTCGAACCGCACCCGCAATCCCCCTTGCCGCCGCCGCCCCAAAGATCCCAGCCTCATCCGCACCCGCCGTCCTCTCAAAATCGACTCTTTTACCCCTACTTCATCCCAACCCCACCAGGCCCGTCCCCTTAAACCCCTCCCCCCGCAAATCCAGTTTCCTAGCAAGAGCAGCTTACTGGCGGTCTCCTCGTGAATTTGGCGCCAAGTGAACATTGGGATGAGTATAGTTAGTGAGTTTTTTACAGGGTAGTGGCGAAAGCCCGCCTATTTAGTCTCAACCGCACCAAGTTTATTTTTCGTAGGTGATTCCAAACACGGTGTCTGTAAGCCAACCGCGGAATGATTCGTTGTCTTGGAATTGCTTGAAGAGCTGGGCGTCGTCTTTGAACAGAGCGGTGATGACTCGCTTGAGGGCCTTGTCGTGCTCGATCTTGGCGTTTTGGCGGTCCGAGTTCTTCTTAGCGTTTTGATACTTTTCATCGGCTGCGACCTTCTGGGGAATCTCGCCGGTGATGCGCTGCTCCATGCGTTTGGCGTCGGCGAATAAGCCTCCGAATTGATCGTTGAACGCCTTTACGATATTGGAGAGCCGATCAAGCTCTGGCTCAGCTTTGTGCCCGCCGCCCGACGTTGGCACGGGCTCGATCTCGGCGTCTGCATCGGGTAGCGCAATGGCCATCGTTGCCTTTTTCTCGGCGCGGTAGCTGTCCATGTCGATGGCTTCGAGGATGCCTTTGGCGAGGTCCTCTTCGATGGGCGCGGGTAGCTTGGCGATCAGGAAGTTCAGGAAGATCGAGAGCTTCTCCCAGTCCTGAACGCCATACGGGAGGATCGTGGCGAGGAAGTCGTAGGTGCGGGTGAAGGTCTTCGCTTTGCCCTTGAAATCCACCTGCTTGTCTTCGTCGAGGTCGGTCACATAGACGGTAGCACAGGCATCGAGAATCGGGTGGATCTTGTCCACGATCTTGCCGCTCAAATACAGTTCGACGAACTCATTAATTTGCTCGGGTGAATAGACCTGATATGCGTCCAACTCACCCTTGAGCGTGTGGAGTTTGTTGGGGTCCGTCTCCTTGCTGAGGATCGTCGTGCGGTAGTAGTCGGCGAAGGACTCCTCAATGAGTTTCGTGTCGTTCTGGAAATCGAGGACGAAGACGTCGTGCTTCTTCGGGTGTGCTCGGTTCAGGCGGGAGAGCGTCTGCACGGCTTTGATGCCGCTCAGCGGCTTGTCCACATACATCGTGTGCAGCAGTGGCTCGTCGTAGCCGGTCTGGAACTTGTCGGCGCAGATGAGGAATCGATAGGGGTCTTCCTGAATCCGGTCGGCGATGTCGTTGCTCGCAAAGCCGTTCAGCTTCGATTCGCTGACCTTCTCGCCCTTGTATTCGGGCTCGCCGGAGAAGGCCACGATGGGCCGATAGGGGCTTTTGATTTCCGTGAGGTAGGCGTTGAACGCCATGAAATACTCAATCGCCCGTTGGATGCTACCGGTAACGACCATCGCCCGCGCTTGTCCGCCGATCTTGTTCTGGCCAATCACCTGTTCGAGGAAGTGGTCCACCATGATCTCCGCCTTGTCGCGAATGGCCTTGCTGTGGCTCTCCACATAGACGCGGAGCTTCTTGCGGGCCTTCTTCACGTCATACTCGGGATCGCCCTCCACGGTCTTGGCGAGACGGTAGTAGCTCTCCACCGGCGTGTAGTTTTTGAGCACGTCGAGGATGAAACCCTCCTGGATCGCCTGCTTCATCGTGTAGCCGTGGAAGGGGCGGTGCTTCACCTCGCCGCCTTCGGAATACGGCACGCCAAACATCTCCAGCGTCTTGTTCTTGGGAGTCGCGGTGAAGGCGAAGTAGCTGGCGTTCTTGGCGAGCTTTTTCTTTTTGATCCGCTCGTCGAGGGCGTCGTTGATCTCGTCCTCGCTATCGGCCACCACCTGACTGACCGCCGAGGAAGTTTTACCGCTCTGGCTGGAGTGCGCCTCGTCGATGATGATGGCGAATTTTCCGCCGCGATGCTCGTCGCCGATGCTGTCGAGCACATGGGGAAAGGTCTGCACCGTGGAGATGATGAGCTTCTTGCCGTCCGTGAGATACTTCGTGAGCTGCTCCGTCTTGGACGTGCCCCCGCCTTCTTTCACCGCGCCGATGATGCTGCCCACCTGAGCAAAGCCCTTGATCGTCTCGCGGATTTGTTTGTCGAGCAGGCGGCGGTCCGTGATGACGATAACGGAATCGAAGACCGTCTTCCCGTCCTTGGTCAGGCTGATCAACTGATGCGCCAGCCACGCGATGGAGTTCGACTTTCCGCTGCCCGCGCTGTGCTGGATGAGATAGCGCTTGCCCGCCCCGTGCTCCTGCACGTCGG
>Ga0114966_10003101_pt1 | contig 14709 bp, 13 predicted proteins | sample M_130207_XF_Meta_FD_87029 | JGI IMG/M metagenome (GOLD analysis project Ga0114966, IMG submission 87029) | Freshwater microbial communities from Lake Montjoie, Canada to study carbon cycling - M_130207_XF_MetaG | ecosystem: Environmental > Aquatic > Freshwater > Lake | place: Lake Montjoie... | reverse complement strand
TTACTGGCTGGGCTGGGCGGCCTTTGAGGCCAAGAACTACAAGGACGCCGTGCCGTATCTCGACGAAGCCCGGAAATCCGACAAAGAGCAGTGGGGCGAGAAAGCCAGCATTCGGCTCCTGCTCTCGCACTATTACCTTGAGGACAAAGTCGCGGCCGCGCGCGAGGTCGATTTTTACGCCAAAGAAGGCAAGACCACGGTGCCCGCGGACATCCTGCGCTGGCTCGGCACGGAATTGAGCAAAGGCGGGGCGTTTGAGTCCGCCGAGAAATACCTGCTGCTGCTGACGCCCCGCGACGAGGTCACGCCCGCCGATTTTCTCCTCCTTGGCCGCAGCCAGCACTCGCTGGAGAAATACAAGGAGGCGGGCGCATCCATCGGAGCGTATCTTCAGGCCGTGAAGCTCCCGAAGCAGCGCGCCGAGGGTCTGCTCGCGCTCACCAAATCGCAAATTGCACTCAAGGAGTTCGCCGCCGCCCAGCAATCCGTGGATGAGATCACCCGGCTCCAACCCGAAGGCGACCTCAACGCCGAGGCCCGTATCAGCGCTGGCGACATCCAGATGGCGCGCGGCAAAACGGAGGAAGCGGCAAAACTCTACGAAGCCGTGCATCTCGTCGGCATCGATCATCAGGAAATCACCCCGCGCTCCCTCGCCAAAGCCATCCAGGCCTACCGCGCCGCCGGCAACGAGGAGAAGGTCAAGAAACTCACCAACATCCTCCAAAGCCGCTACCCTGAATACGTGCAGGCCAACAAGCCATCGTAGGCGCTACCAGCGGGTGCTGGTGAAAATCTTCGGAGAGTGACAGGCGGCGGGTGCCGGGTAAAAAGTGCCGCCGTGAACGCTGTCGTCGCCGCCTACCGCGAGTTGGAAACGCGCATCCTCGCCGCACTGCGCGAGGATTTGCGCGAGGCGGAATTCGATGCGCTGGCGCTGGCGGCGCACGCTTTCCAAAAGCGCTGGAACACGCCCTACGCGAATTTTTGCGCGCCGCGCCCGACCGCCATGCACTGGCGGGAGATTCCCGCTGTGCCGCAGAGCGCGTTCAAAACCGCGCGGCTCTCGGTCGCGCCGCCGGGGATGATCTCGCGGACGTTTCGCACGAGCGGGACGACGGGTGAGGGTTTCGGCGAGCATCATTTCATCGACCCGCGGCTCTACGATGCGGCGATGCTGGCAGGGTGGGATTGGCTGGATCGCCGCAGCGCGGAGGCGGTGATTTTGCTCACGCAGGAAAGCGCGGACGCGCCGCACTCCTCGCTCGCGCAGATGTTCAGCACGCTGGCGCGCGAGCGCTTCGGCGAGTTTGTCTTCGCAGTGGTGAACGGAGGCGGGGTGCTGGATGTGGAGCGCTTTCGCGCGGCGATGAAGACCTGCTTTTCCGCGAAACGCCCGGTCGCGTTGCTCGGCACGGCGCTGGCGTTTCTTCATCTAAGCGAACAGGTCGGCGGGGAATGTTTTGACCGGCTACCCGGCACGCTGGTGCTTGAAACCGGCGGCTACAAAGGCAGCGGGCGGGAGGTGCCGAAAGTTGAGCTCTACCGCCGAATCGGCGGGCTCTTTGACCTGGAGCCGGAAGACATCCTCAACGAATACGGCATGACGGAACTCAGCTCGCAGTTTTACACCCGCGGGCTCGGCCGGCCGCACGAGGGGCCGCCGTGGGTGCGCGCGGTGGTCATCGATCCCGAGACGGGCGGCGAGACGGCGGTGGGCGAAACGGGCGTGCTGCGCATTTTCGATCTCGCGAATCTCGGCTCGGTGCTGGCCGTGGAAACGCAGGATCTCGCGGTGCGGCGCGAGCGCGGTTTCGAACTGCTCGGGCGCGCTCCCGCGGCGCTCCCGCGCGGCTGCTCGCGCGCGGCGGATGAAAGGATGCGCGCGTGAATGCGCCGGGCTTACTTTCCATGAACACCGCCGAACGCGCCCACCACCTCGCTGCCGCCGCGGCACGCTTCCCATTTCTCGGCCGCACGACCGCGGACGAACTGCTCGCGCTGGTGCGCGCGGAGTTCAGTCATGCGGAGGCGCTGGATGATTTTGTCCCATACGGCGGACACTTCGCAAAAGTGCTGGCGGTGGAGACGATCCTCCACGTGGTCAGCGCCAACACCCCGGCGGCCGGGCTGCAAAGTCTCATCCGCGGGCTGCTGCTGGGCGCGCACAACCTTTGCAAAACTCCCTCCGCGGGCCTGCCGGAGATCGGTGAGTTTCGTGCCGCGCTGCCGGCGGAACTGACGGCGCGCGTGGAAATCGCCGGCGAACTCCCCGCCGACTGGCTCGCCCGCGCCGACGCGCTGATCGTCTTCGGCCACGACGCCACGATCGCGCATTTCCGCACCCTTGCGCGACCTGAGCAGCGCTTCATCGCGCACGGCCACCGGCTGAGCTTCGGCGTGGTCTTCGACGACCCGGCGCACGCATCCGCGCCGCTCGCCGCGCGCGATGCCTCGCTTTTCGATCAGCAAGGCTGCCTTTCACCGCATGTTTTCTACGTGGCTGGAGACGCCCGCGGCTATGCGGCCCGGCTGGCGGAAGAGATGCGCGCGTTTCAAGAGCGGGAGCCGCGCGGAAAGATCGCCCTCGCCGAGGCCAACGCGATTCGCACGCGCCGCGAGGATCTCGCCTTCCGCGCCGCCCAGGGCGAGCCGGTCACGCTGTGGCAGAGCGAGGCCTCGACGGCGTGGACGGTGGTGTGCGACGCGCGCCCCGGCTTTCCGCGCTCGCCGCTGAACCGCTTCGTCTTCGTCAAGCCGCTGCCCACAGATTTCGGTGCGGAGTTGCGCGAGGTCCGCGCACACTTGAGTTGCGCCGGGTTCTGGCCCGCCACGCTCGCGCACGCCCGCACGCTCGCGCCGCTCGGCGTCTCCCGCCTTTGCCCGCTCGGGCAGATGCAGGAGCCGCCGTGGACGTGGCTCCAGGACGGCGCGCCCGCGCTCGCGCCTCTGGTGCGCTGGGTCGGCACGGAAGGCGCGCGCGAGTAGAGAGTTGCAATTCGCCCGGGCGCTTCGCATTTTTCCCGGCATGTCGAAAGAAGACGCGATCAAGACGGAAGGCGTCGTCCAGGAAGTTCTCCCCGGAACCATGTTCCGCGTGAAGCTGCCGAACGGCACGCTGGTTCTCGCCCACATTTCGGGCAAAATGCGCAACCACTTCATCCGCATCGTGCCGGGTGACAAAGTCGAGATCGAGCTGTCGGCTTACGATCTGTCCAAGGCGCGCATCATTTTCCGCGAGCAATAAGCGCAACGCCGGGACGCCAGCCGATTTCATTTCCAGAAACCTAAACAACGCAGCAACCATCCACGCATTATGTCCGACGAAACGAATCCCAAACCCGAGGCGAACAATCTCGAAAACGCCAAGGCCCACGCCAAAGAGGCGATGGACTCCACCAAGGCCCACCTGAAGGAGGCGGTCGATAGCTCGAAAGAGCACCTCAAACACGCGGCGGACGACCTCCGTGCGGCGGCCGAAGCCAAGGCGCGCGAACTGCGCGAGTCCGCGACCGCGAAGACGGCGGAATTCCGCGGGCGTGCCGAGCAAACCTACGGCGAGACCCGGGAGCGGGTGCGCACGCTGCAGGAGGATGGCGAGGCCTACGTCCGCGAGAATCCGACGAAAGCGGTGCTGACCGCCGTGGCTGCGGGCTTCGTGCTCGGGCTGATCTTCCGGCGCTAAGCCCGGCGCGATGCCCGACCCCACGACCGAAAATTTCCGCGCGACGGAAGCCGCCGGAATCTTCGGCCACCTCACCGCGCTCCTCTCCGCGAAGCTCGCGTATCTGCGGGCGCGCCTGGAACTCGTGGGCCTGGAAGGCCGGGAGGCCGCCGTGCATTACGGCGTCATCCTGGCCCTCGCGCTCGGCGGGCTGATCGTGCTGGTCTTCGGCTACTTCTTCCTCGTCATCGCGCTCGTGTTTCTCGTCGCGCATCTCCTCGGCGGGGCGACCGCGTGGATCTGGGTGACGCTCGGCGCGGCGTTGCTGCACTTCCTCGCGGCGGCAGTGCTGCTGGTCGTGGCGAAAGCACGGCTCGGTGCGCCGATGTTTGCCGACTCACTCCATGAACTCAAACAAGACCAGGAATGGCTAAAGACCAACGCAAAGCCGAACTGACCGCCGAACTCGCCCTCGCCCGTGGCCGCCTCTCGGCGAATCTCGACGCGCTCCGGCGCGACCTGGATTTTTCCGCCCGCGTGAAAGGCGCAGTGATGAAAAATCCGGCCACGTGGGTGGGCGGCGCGACACTCTTCGGCATGCTCCTCGCCAAGCTCCCCGCGCGGCGCAAGAAGATCGTCGTCACGACCGACGGAAAACCGGCCAGGCTCGGCACGGCCGGCAGGACCGGCCTGCTCCTCGGCGCGCTGAAAATCGCCTTCGACCTCTCCCGTCCCGCGCTCGCGAAGTGGGCCGGACAGCGGGTGGCCGACTACATGGACGGTGCGAAACCCAGCGGGCGGGCGCGGTCATGATTCGCCCGCAGATCCAGCACCCATCAGCTTTGCTGGCCGGCGAACGAAGTTTCGTTTACAATTCATGCGCGCGCCGATAGCTGTCTCGCCGCTTTTCATGGACGATCTCAATCCCCCGCAAACTGCCCGCGTTGCCGTGCCCCGCGCTGTCCCGGTTCCGCGAGCCGTCCCCCGGGTCGAACCGGAGGAACCCACCGAGCCGGCGGCGATTCCTGTCCCCGAGGCGGAGCCGGTCGCCGTCGTGGAGGTGGTGGCGGAGGAGCCCGTCCACACTCTTACGCACGTGGACGAGTATCTCCGCGTCGCCCAGGAAGCCGGGGCCTCGGACCTGCATCTCGGCATCAACGCCCAACCCATCTGGCGGCGGCACGGCCTGCTCGCACCCATCTGGTCGCAGGCGGATACCCTCACGGCAGAAGACACGAAGACCCTGGCTTGGAACTTCCTGACCGACGCCCAGAAAGAACTCCTGGCCGCGCGGGGCGATGTCGATTTTGCCTACGCGACGGATTTTGGACGCTTTCGCGCCAGCGTGGTGCGCCAGCGCCTGGGGATCGACATCGTCTTCCGGGTCATCAGCACAAATCTCCGCTCGATGGACGATCTCGGGCTCCCGGAATCGCTCAAGCTGCTCACCCAGTACCACAATGGCCTCGTGCTCGTGACCGGGTCCGTGGGTTCGGGCAAATCCACCACGCTCGCGGCCCTCGTGGACGAGGTGAACAAGACGCGGCACGACCACATCATCACGCTCGAAGATCCGATCGAATACATCATCGAGTCGAAGGGCTGCCACGTGACCCAACGCGAAGTCCACACCCACACCAAATCCTTCGGCGCGGCCTTGCGCGGCGCACTGCGCGAAGATCCCGACGTCATCATGGTGGGAGAAATGCGCGACCTCGAAACCATCTCGCTGGCGATCACCGCGTCGGAAACCGGCCACCTCGTGCTCGGTACGCTGCATACCGGCAGCGCGGCACGCACTCTCGACCGCGTGCTCGATGTCTTTCCCATCGATCAGCGCGAGCAGATTCGCATCATGGTCAGCGAGTCCCTGCGAGGCATCGTTTCCCAGCAGCTCATCCCGCGAAAAGACGGGGATGGGCGCGTCCTCGCCATGGAAATCCTCACCAACACCCCGGCCGTCGGAAACCTCATCCGTGAAGCCAAGACCTACATGCTGCCCGGCGTGATGCAGACTGGGAAGAAGCAGGGCATGAAGCTCATGGACGACAGCCTGATGGAACTCTACGACAACGGTCTGATCTCGCAGGAGGAAGCGTACGTTCGCGCGGAGCAGAAGGCCCTCATGCGGCAACATTTCGCGCATTGATGCAGGATTGACCGATCCTCTGTCGCCGACGCGTTCGACAACCCTCAATTTCCACCCATGGCCTACATCGACCAATTCTTTGAAGTCCTCATCAATGCCGGCGCTTCCGATCTTCATCTCGGGCAAGGTCAGTCGCCAAAAATCCGCCGCCACGGCGAGGTCGTGGCCATTCGGGAGGAAGCGCTTTCCCACGATGAGATGGCTTTCATGATGAGTGAAATCAGCGGACCGGATCGCTGGGAAAAGTATCTTGCAGGCGGGGATTTGGACTTCGCTTACGAGATGGACGAACACTCCCGGTTTCGCTGCAACTTTCTGAAACAGACGCACGGCTTCGGTTGTGTCTTCCGTCTGATTCCCACGAAAATCATGACGCTGGAACAACTCGGCATCCCCGCCGTGGTCAAGGAGTTTGGCCATCTCCGCGGCGGTCTGGTGCTCGTCACCGGGCCGACCGGTTCCGGAAAATCGACCACGCTTGCCGCCCTCATCGACTACATCAATGAGAACTTCACGCGCCACATCATCACCGTCGAAGAACCCATCGAGTTCGTGCACAACAACAAGCGCTCGATCATCACGCAACGCGAGGTGCCGGAGAACTCGATCTCCTTTCCCCAGGGGCTGAAGGCCGCGCTGCGCGAGGATTCCGACATCGTGCTGGTCGGAGAAATGCGCGATCTCGAAACCATCCAGCTCGCCCTCACGGCGGCGGAGACGGGTCTGCTGGTCTTCGGAACCCTGCACACCAATAACGCGCGCAAGACGGTGGACCGCATGATCGACGTTTTCCCCAGCGACCAGCAGAGCCAGGTCCGCACCATGCTGGCGAGCTCGCTGCGCGGCGTGGTTGCGCAGTTGCTTTTGAAGAAATCGCACGAGGCCGGCGGGGGTCGGATCGCGGTGAACGAAATTCTCGTCGTGAACAGCGCGGCATCCGCGATCATCCGCGAGGGGGCCACGCAGAAGCTGCAGGATGTCATCGTCGGCGGAAAAGGGCAGGGGATGCAATTCATGGACGACGCCATCTGGAGCGTCATGCAGCAGGGCATCGTCACTCCGCACGAAGCCTACATGAAGGCGATCGACAAGAATCGGTTCCGCGTCTTCCTCCCGCCGGAGGACAGCGGGCTGTAGCCTGCAAAGCTCCCAAAACCGGGCGTCCCGGACGGGGATTTCCAGCTTTCTCCGGCCAGTGCAGCAGCCAGCCTGGACCAAGTTTTCCCAAGGCCAGATGGCTGCGACGGTTGCTGCGCTCACCCACCGGGTGAGTCAGAAAAATTTCGTCAGCCGTTCCTTTCGTGTCGTTTCGTGTTTTTCGTGGACACTCCATCGCCGCTTTTAGGCTGACAGACTTGCTCCGCCCTTCCCTATTCCGTGATTCCGTTCCCTCCGTGACCGACCTCCTGCTCCGCATCTTCGGTGTGAAAATCGAGAACGCCGCGAACATTTCCGGCGTGCAGGTGGTGCTGCGCAATACCGGGTCGGTCGGTTGGATCATCCTGCTCGCCCTGCTGCTCGGCGCGATGACTTGGTGGAGTTACTGGCGCGATACGCGGGAGTGGGTTTCGCCCGCGCACCGGCGGGTGCTGACCACCCTGCGGGTGCTGCTCTTCACGCTGCTGCTCCTCATCCTTTTGCGGCCGGTGCTGGCTTTCACCATCGAGGGCACGATCCGGCGCACCCTGATCAATCTCATCGACAACAGCGCGAGTATGAAGATCGCCGACCCGCGCTTCGACGCGGCGGACTTGAAGCGCGCCGCGCTCGCGCAGGGCGTGCTCGATATTCGCAAAGGGCTCGACCAGTCGCTCGACGCGGGCAAAGCGGTGGCGATGAAAACCGTGCCGCGCGTGGACCTGCTGCGCGGCGTGCTGCGCAATGACGACCTCGGACTGCTGGAAAAGTTCGCCAAGGCGTATGACGTGGACACCTTCACCTTCGGTGCCACCCTCGCGGAAGTGACCACAGCGGGCGGGTCGCCCGGGGAGACTGGAACAGGCGGGTCGCCTGCCCCACTAGCCCCGCCCGACCCGCGCGCGTGGGTGGACAAGCTCGATCCGAAAAGCCAGACCACGGCCATCGGCGACGCCCTCCGCGAACTGCTCGAGCGCAAGCGCGGCCAACCGCTCGCGGGCATCTTCCTCGCCACCGACGGCGCGAGCAATCTCGGCACCCAGCCGCTCGAAGCCGCCCGCCTCGCCCGCTCGGACGGCGTGCCGCTTTTCATCTACGGCGTCGGCATCACCTCGCCGCGCGACATCATCGTGGCGAACATGTTTGCGCAGGAAGTGGCCTTTGTGAAAGACGAGCTGCCCGTGACCGTGCGCGTGCGCGGCCAGGGGATGCGCGGCGAGACGGCGAAGATCACCCTGCGCCTCGGCACTGAGGTCGTGGCGAGCAAAGACCTCACCTTTACCGACGACGAAGAGCAGACCGTGCCGCTGCCGTTCACGCCGAAAAATGTGGGCGAGTTCGAGTTGAGCGCGGCCATCACGCCGCGCGACGATGAAGCGGCAAAGGACAACAACGCGGTGACGCAGCGGCTCAAGGTCATCGACAGCAAAGTGAAGGTGCTGATGGTCGAGGAGTCGCCGCGTTGGGAGTTCCGCTACCTGCAGGCCGTGCTCCTGCGCGACCGCCGGCTCGAAGTGAAATGCTGGCTGCAGGAGGGCGACCCGGCCATCACCGAAGGCGAGGGCTCGCCCTACGTGAAGGCCTTCCCGCCGACCAAGGATGAGCTTTTCAAATACGACCTCGTGGTCCTCGGCGACGTGGCCCCCAAGGCGCTCGGCGAGGAAGCCATCGGGTGGCTCGGGGAGTTCGTCTCGAAGTTCGGCGGCTCGGTCCTTTTCATCGCGGGCAACAAGCACAACCCCGCCGCGTATCGCGGCACGGTGCTGGAGAAATTGCTACCCGTGGAACTGGGCGAACTCGCCGCGAAACCGGCCGGCCCCGAGCGCCCGACCACACTCGAACTCACCGCGCAGGGCCGCACCAGCCCGATGCTGAAACTCTCGCCAAAGGACGACGAGAACATGGCCATCTGGAAACGCTTCACGAAAGTCTATGGGGTCGCCCGCGTGACCCGCGCGAAGCCTGCCGCGCAAGTCCTGCTCCAGGATGCCGACGCCACGAAAGCCACGCGCTTTGGCAAGATGCCCGTGGTCGCACAGCAGCAATACGGCCTCGGCCAGGTGCTCTACTTCGGCACGGACAACACCTGGCGCTGGCGCAAAAATGCCGACGAGCGCTTTTACCCGATCCTGTGGGGCCAGGTGACGCAGAAGCTCGGCCTCGCGCACTTGCTCGGCGGATCGAAACGCACGCAACTCAGCGTGGACAAAAAGAGCTACAACACCGGCGACCGCGTGGCCGTCTATGCGCGGCTCTACACCGCCGACTTCAACCCCGTGAAGGACGCCACCTTCGAGGGCGGTTACAGCCTGAAGGCTGCGGCCGCCGGACCCGCCGTGCCGGCTGGTCCGCGGCAGGAGGTCACGCTCCGCGCCGTGCCCGAGCAGCCCGGCATGTATCGCGGCGACTTCACCGCGCTCGCGCCGGGCGTACATCGGTTTGCGGTGAAAGGCGACGACGTCACGTTCATCGAGTTTACCGTCGCCGAGCCGGCCTTCGAGCTGGGCGAGACGGCGATGAACGAAGCCCTGCTCAAGCAGATGGCGGAGATCAGCGGCGGCGGATTTTTCCGCGAGGAAACGCTGGTGAAACTCCCCGAACTCATCGCCGCAAAAACCGAGCGCGTGACCAGCATCGTGGATGCCGAGCTGTGGTCCTCGCCGCTCTACTTTGCGCTGCTCCTGATCGTCGCGGCCCTGGAGTGGTATCTGCGGAAGAAGGCGCAGTTGAAGTGAGCGGACGTGATTGCTGGAGCAGGTTGAACCTTCCATACGCGTGGCATCCTGAGCGGAGCGGAGGGGCGGAAAGACGGGCGTAGCGCAGTCGAAGGACCCCGTGAAATCTCTAGCGACTTCGCCCTTGACTCCACGGGTCCTTCGACTGCGTTCCGTCCCGCCTTCGCCCGCACGGAACCCCCTCAGGATGACACGCAATTTTCACCCTCGTTCCCAAAGTTAGCGCAGCGCTTTGGGAACGAGAGAAACGTGAGTGAAAACTCACAACTTCCGCAGAGCCGCGCGAGTCTTGCCGGGATCTTGGCGGCAATCCAGCACCCGATACACGACCACAGCGCCTGCGGCGTCGAAGCGGTAATAAACGGCCCACGGAAAACGCCGGGAAAGCATCCGGTGAAACCCGAGAACCTGTCGATGAATGCCCGCGTAGAGCATCAGCGAATCAATGTCGGAGAAGAGAGAATTGAGGAAATACCCGCCCAATTCCTCGCCCTGTTGCCCGTAGAAATCCCGCCCATCCGCCAGGTCCTGGCGGGCGGCGATGAGGATGTGGATTTTCACACGGTCTTCTGGCGCAACTCCGCTTTCACCCGCTGCCAGTCGAGCACTTCTTCCCGTCCATCCGACAAACGCCGCTCCGTCTCCGCCAGAGCCTCCGCATGCCATGCGGGAGAAGCCAGTTCCGCCCCGCCGCCGCCGCTCAACTCATCCCACAAAGTTTCCATCAAACGCAATTTCTCTGCGTGCGGCAATTGATCGGCGGCGGCTTCGATTTCGGTCAGCGTGCTCATGGCTTCGAGAGTAGCCGCTCCGCCGCCCGGCTCAAGCCGCGAGTGCCGAAGTGTGGCCGATCAACGAACGCCGGGCCGCGATCGGGGCAGGCCGGCGCGACAGCGATTTCTTCCCTCGTTCCCAAAGTCAGCGCAGCGCTTTGGAAACGGATACCGGAGGCAAAACTCTGTTTCGGCGGCAGGCATGTGCGCGTGGGGACCGAGTTCGCGATCAGCGTGCGCCCGGGCGAGACAGAGTCTTGCCGGGACGAGCGTCTCCCAGGCGCTGCGCTGAACTTTGTCAACTGCGCCGCGGCGGAACGGATTCCAAAGTTGCCGCTCAGGCAGGCTTCGCCCATTCTCCCGACCGTGAGCAGCGCCCCGCAATCCCCACCCGCAGCCGACCCGCCCGCGCCTCCGCCGGAGCCGGTCCGGCGCGAGCAACCGCAGCGCCTCCCGGACACCGCGCGCGAGATCGCGGGGCGGATCCGGCAGGTGCGATGGAAACATGGACGCACCGTTTTGTGGCGCGGGCTGGGGATGGCGGTGACCGCACTGTGCGGGTGGCTGGTGATCGAGACGGTGACGGACTTTCTCACGAATCTCCCGTGGCTCTCGCGGCTGGCGTTCTTCCTCGTCGGCGTCGGCGGAGCGTCCGCATTGTGGTGGCAGTTTGGCCTGCGCGTGTGGCGGCGGCGGATGTCGGATGAAGCGGTGGCGCTGATGGTCGAGCGGGCGCTGCCGGAGTTCCGATCGCGGTTCATCGCGGCCGTGCAACTCGGGAAAACCGCGGAAGGTTCGGCCTCGCCCGCGCTGGTGCGTGCGCTCGTGGCGGAAACCACGGCGATGGCGGCGCAGATGAAATTCGACAAAGTGGTGCCGACGGGACCGACGAACACCTGGCTGCGCGCCGCGCTGCTCGCGCTCGTCGTGACGGGCGGGCTGGCGGCGTACGGCGGACATCGCACCGTCCCGCTGGTCCTGCGCGCGTGCCTCTTCACCATCCCTGTGCCGCGCCAGACGCAAATCGTGGAGGTCTCCGGCGATCGCATCATCGCCATCGGCGACGACCTGCGCCTCGAGGCCGGGGCGCGCGGGATCGTGCCGACGAAGGGCAAATTGCGCGTGAAAACCGCGAAGGGAAAACCGCAGGAATTCGACCTCGCCGCGAACGTGGATAAGCCCGGCTCCTTCGCCCGCGTGCTGCAGAGCGTGCAGGAGCCGTTCGACTACGTCATCGCGCTCGGCGACGCGGAAAGCCCGAGCTATCGCGTGCAGGTGAAACCGCGCCCGTCCGTGGCCAGCGTGGAGTGCCGCCAGGTCTGGCCCGCCTACACGCAGCTCCCGCCGCAGCGGCGTGCGCTCGGTGATTTGAAAATCCTCGCGGGCAGCAAACTCACGCTCAAAGTGAAGGCCAGCACCGCCGTGAAAGGGGGCGAAATCCGGCTCGTGGGCGCCGACCGCGACAAGCCCGCAAAGACTGCGCCGATGAAGCCCGCCGGGGAGGACAAGACCCTGCTCACCGGCGAAATTCCGATTCCCGCCGAAGGCGTGACGGGCATGACGCTCCAGCTCGTGGACGAGGACGGCGTCGAGTCGCGCGGCGCGGCCGTTTACCACATCGACGTGGTGAAGGACGCCCCGCCCACCGTCAAAGTCCTCCGGCCCATCCGTCGCGAAATCCTGCTCACCCGCGGAGCCACCGCGCTGATTTCCTTTGAGTTTGAGGCGAAGGACGACTTCGGCGTGGCCAAAGTGCGGCTGCATTACGCCGTCGATTGGGTGGAAAAAGGACCACACAAAACCATCGACCTCGAACTCGGCGACGCGCTGCCCAAGGCGGTCACGCGGCGCTTCGACTGGAAAGTCGGGGCCATCGTCCCGCGCGTCGAGGAGGGCAGCGTGATTGACTATTGGTTCGAGGTCATCGACGCCAACGACGTCACCGGCCCCGGCGTCGGGACCGTCGAGCACTACCAGGCCCGCATCGTCAGCGAAGCGGAGAAACGCGCGGACCTCGCCAACCGCCTCAGCGACGCGATGGAGGGTTTGAACGGCGTGCGGCAGGGCCAGGAGGAACTCAACAACAAGCTCGGCGAGATCATCTTCGAGAAACCGCCCGACGCGAAGTAGAGCGAGGATTGTTCCCGGCGAATGGGCTCCGCCCGCTCGGCTGTCTCGCAAAGCCTCGGCTCTGCTCCGCTCAGAGCGAAATGCCGAAGCGCTTGAGCTTCGCGTAGAGCGTGGGGCGGTGAATGCCGAGCAGCTCGGCGGCGCGCTTCTTGTTGCCGCCCGCGCGGCGGAGCGCGTCGAGCAGCGCCTCGCGCTCCATGCCGCCGAGGGTCAGCGGCGTGCTGCCGGTCGCGGCGGGCGCGCGCATGAGATCGGGGCGCTGGATTTCGCGCGGGAGAAACTGCGGGCCGAGCACCGGGCCGTCGCACAGCACCAGCGCGTGCTCGATGGCGTTTTGCAATTCGCGCACGTTGCCCGGCCACGGGTAGGCGCGCAAAAGTTCCAGGGTCTCGGGTGCGAGCTGCGGCACGGGGCGGTCGAGTTGCCGGGCGAAGCGGCGGAGAAAGGTGTCGGTCAGTTTGGGCAGATCCTCGCGCCTTTCGCGCAGCGGCGGGACCTCGATCTCAAAGGTCTTCAGCCGGAAATAAAGGTCCTGCCGCAGCCGCCCATCCTGCACGGCCTGCGCGGGCGGACGATTGCACGCGGCGATGAGCCGGAAATTCGCGGGCAGATTTTTCACCGAGCCGAGCGGACGAAACTCGCGCTCCTGGAGCACCCGGAGAAAGCGCGTCTGCAGCTCCACCGGCATCTCGGTGATCTCGTCGAGAAAGAGCGTGCCGCCGTGCGCCTCGGCCAGCATCCCGGGAAAGGCCGCGACCGCGCCGGTGAACGCGCCTTTCACGTAACCGAACAGCTCCGACTCGATCATGTTCGCGGGGAACGCGCCGCAATCCAGCTTCACGATCGGCCCCGCGGCGCGCGCGCTTTGCCGATGCAAAGCGTTTGCAAAAACCTCCTTGCCCACGCCGCTCTCGCCGGTCAGCAGCACGTTCGCCTCGCTCGGCGCGACGCGCGTGATGAGCTGTTCGACCTCGCGCATCCGCCGGCTGATCGCCACCGGCCCGAGCTGCGCCTCGGCCTCGCGGAGCTGCTTTTGCAGCGCCTCTTTTTCCCCGCGCAGCTTCGCCGTCTCGCGGGCCAGGGTCTGATGATCCAGCGCGCGGGTGCAGAGGCTCACGAGCTCCTCCACGACATACGGTTTCGAGAGAAAATGAAACGCCCCCAGCTTGATCGACTCGATGGCGTTTGCGAGCGAGTCGTGCGCGCTCAGGACGATCACCGGCAGCTCCGGGTGCGCCGCCTTCAGCTCCCGTAGCACATCCAGCCCATCGGCATCCGGCAGCCCGAGATCGAGCAGCAGGAGATCGGGTTTGGCCTCGGCTACGCGCTTCCGCCCTTGCGCCGCGTTCTGCCCCACACGCACGGCGTAACCATGGCGGGTCAGGACCGCACTCAGCGTCGCCTGGATGGTGCGGTCGTCGTCAATGACGACGATGGTCTTCGACATGCCAGTGAGACTACCTGCGGCGGGTGAGCGTGGCGATCTTTTGTAGCAGCGCGGCGGTGTCCACCGGCTTGGGGAGGTGGTCGCTGAAGCCCGCCTCGGCGGCGAGATCGCGGTCGCTGTCGCGGGCAAACGCGGTCAGCGCCACCGCCGGCACGGTGCGCACCGGCGGAGCGAGCGCGCGCACGGCGCGGATGAAAGTGAAGCCGTCTTCGCCCGGCATCCCGATGTCCGAGATGATGCAGCCGGGCTCCCAGTCGCGCAGCACCGAGAGCGCTTCGGACACGCTGAGCGCGGTCCGCACCTCGGCCCCGGCGCGGGTCAGCACGCGATCCACGACGGCCAGCGTGTCGGGTTGGTCGTCCACGGCCAGCACGCGCAGGCCATCGAGGCGGGCGTGGCCGGTGGCCCCGTTCGTCGTGGCCGGCAGCGGGGTTCGTCCGGTCGGTCGGTTGGCGAGCTGCTCCGTGAGTTCGCGCACCGCGATCATCGGGATTTCCACGTGGAAAGTCGCGCCCTGGCCTTCGCCGGGGCTGTGCGCGGTGATGGTGCCGCCGTGGAGTTCCACCAGATGCCGCGTGATGGAAAGCCCCAGCCCGAGCCCGCTCTGGGCGCGCGACGTGCTGGCGTCCTGCTGCGCGAAGCGGTCGAAAATGCGCGGAAGAAACTCCGGGCGG
>Ga0114966_10003100_pt1 | contig 14711 bp, 17 predicted proteins | sample M_130207_XF_Meta_FD_87029 | JGI IMG/M metagenome (GOLD analysis project Ga0114966, IMG submission 87029) | Freshwater microbial communities from Lake Montjoie, Canada to study carbon cycling - M_130207_XF_MetaG | ecosystem: Environmental > Aquatic > Freshwater > Lake | place: Lake Montjoie... | reverse complement strand
GGCCGTGACGCTGTCTTCAAAGCCCACCATCCGCGTGGTGTTGGGCCGAGAGGCGTAAGCGCGCTGATAGCAATTGAAGAGTTCTCCCTGCTGGTTTTCCATCTCATTGCGTTCGGCCAGCGCCTCGGACCCCATCTGGTGGATCTCGGCCACCGTGTACATCTTTACGGGTTGACCGACGTTGGGCACCGGAACGCCCGACGAGGTCAGCGGAGAGACCGTAGTGACATCCGAGGGCTGGGCGGAGACCCCGCCGGCCGGCAGCGTCAGGGAAGCGGCGCAGGACACCAGCACCAGCATCCGAAGCGTCCGGATGGCCGGGCGATCCAGGCGATCCAGGCGATATCCACGATCAGCTTGCATGTCAGGTCCTTGAAAAGGCGATGGTTGGAGGACTGCAGGTGGGGCGATCATAGCATTTTTGCCACGCGATTGCGGCCCGCATTTTTCAAAAATGCAACCACCGCCCACAAATCACGCTCGCACGCACCGTGGAGCGTGCGCGTTTGCATCTTGAACCTGCCGCCAAAACCCCCTTCCCTGCCAGCGGCCGCAGCCGGTCGCGGTCTCGCCGTCCAGGGAGCGACATCATGTCAGACACCGTCTATTCCGCCCATGCGCACACCGTCGGCGGCCGCAATGGAACCGCCAGGACCGATGACGGCAAGCTGGACGTCAAGCTGGCCTATCCGAAGGAGCTCGGCGGTGACGGCGCCGGCACCAACCCCGAGCAGCTGTTCGCGGCCGGCTACGGGGCCTGTTTCACCGGGGCGCTTGGCTTTGTCGCCCGGCAGGAGAAAATCGCGCTCGGCGAGCACAGCGTCGATGTGACCATCGATCTGATCCGCGACGCACCCACCTTCAAGATCGGCGCGACCCTGACCCTGACCGCGCCGGACCTCGACAAGGCGACGGCCCAGCGCTTGCTGGAGGCGGCCCACGAGGTCTGCCCCTATTCCAAGGCGACCCGGAACAACGTGGATGTGAAACTGGCGGTGGCTTAGGGCAGCCTGAGGTCGCGGACCACCAGCTGATCGATCTCCAGCCGGCGGATGCGCGCCTTGCCGACGACCAGCCGGCCGATCACCACCGCGCCTATCGCCAAGGCGCCCAGGGCCAGGGCGCTGACCGCCACGGCCCCAGCCGCGCGCGTCAGCGACCCGAGCCCGGGCATGGCCGGGGCATGATAGTTGGGCTGCCAATCGACAATCTCCTGAGGCAGGGTCTCGGGCTCGTCCAGAAATTCGTGGGTGGTCATGGGGCTCTCCATCAGGGTGCAAACCCGCCGCACGGCTGCAGGTTCCTGAAAGCTCAGACGGCGAACCGGTTTCCACTTCGCCTGAAAACCCTCTAGAAGCCCCCCCGCAACGACACCAACAGAAGACACCCCAAGAAGACGCTCATGGCCGGCCACTCGAAATTCAAGAACATCCAGTTCCGCAAGGGCGCGCAGGACAAGAAGCGCTCCAAGCTGTTCTCCAAGCTGTCGCGCGACATCACCGTGGCCGCCAAACAGGGGCTGCCTGACCCCAGCGCCAATGCCCGGCTGCGCCTGGCCATCGCCAACGCCCGGGTTGAATCCATGCCGCGGGAAAACATCGAGCGGGCCATCAAGAAGGCGCTCGGCGGCGAGACCGATTCCCTTGAGGAAATCCGCTATGAGGGCCGCGGGCCCAGTGGCGTCGCCATCATCGTCGAGACCCTGACCGATAACCGCAACCGCGCCGCCGCCAATATCCGGGCGCTGTTTTCCAAATACGGCGGGGCAATGGGAGAAACCGGCTCGGCCGGCTTCATGTTCGACCACCTGGGCCAGATCACCTATCCGGCCGCGGCAGGCAGCGAGGACCAGGTCATGGAAGCGGCCATCGAGGCCGGCGCCGAAGACGTGCAGTCCGACGCCGAGGGCCACACCATCTACACGGCCTTCGAGAGCATGAACGAGGTGGCCGAGGCCATGACGGCGGCCCTCGGCGATCCGAAATCCACCGAAATCATCTGGCGGGCCAAGTCCGACACCGCCATCGAGGGCGATGCCGTGGCGACCCTCATGAAGCTGCTGGATGCGCTGGACGACGATGACGATGTCCAGAACGTCTGGACCAACGCCGATATTTCCGAGGCCGATCTGGCGAAGCTGGGCGGTTAGGTCAGGGCGCTCCACGCCAGCCAGACCAGAGCGCCCGCCGTCGGATAGCTGGTCAGGCCCATGCCGAAAGCCCGCGCCCAGGGGGCGTAGAGATAGCCGATCCAGAAGAGCGCCCGGCCGACCCCGAACTGGACGGCAAGGCGCGGAATCAGGCCCAGCTGATCAGCCGGCAGGGTCAGCGAAAGGCCCGTCCAGGCGACGGCGGCCAGCGCGGCCTGTTCCAGGGTGTTCAAGTTATAACGCTGGTTGATGTCGAAGGCCGGGCTGTCGACCACCCGCTGGCCCTCGATGGCCCCCGGCGACATGAACCGGGCGTTGGAGAGCACGCCGACGCCGACCAGCAGGGCCAGGCCCGGGATCAACAGCCACTGCGCGGCGAAGGCCAGACGCTCACCAGCGTTTGCAGGCGCCGGATGCGGCGCGCCGATCTGACCCCAGGGCGCGAAGACGACAACCAGCGTAACGATCAGCGCCGCCAGGGCGCCGAGCGCAATCCGTCGCTGCATCGTACGGAACATGGCCTTCCCCAAGGTCGTTCGCGCCAGCCTCGGCCCGGCCGTCCGCTCAAGTCAAGACAAACGACCGCGATCAGTCTTTGCGCTTCCTTAAGGACGGCGCCACTCTATACGAACAGATGGCGAACGCGATTCGGATATTGGGGCTGGACCCGGGCTTGCGGCACACTGGTTGGGGGGTGATCGCCGTGGAGGGCTCGCGCCTTTCCCACATCGCCCACGGGGTGATCTCGCCGCCGGACAAACTGGACTTCGCCCTGCGCCTGCTTTGCCTGTTCGAAGAGATCAGCGCGGTGATCGCTGAGCACGAACCCCATGAGGCGGCGGTCGAGGAAACCTTCATGACCGCCAATGGCTCCTCGACCCTGAAACTGGGCCACGCCCGGGCCTGCGCCATGATCGCGCCGGCCAGGGCGGGACTGCCGGTGGCCGAATACGCCGCCAAGGTGGTCAAGAAAGCCGTGGTCGGCACCGGCGGGGCAGACAAGGACCAGGTGGCCTTCATGATCGCCCGGCTGCTGCCGACGGCCGGCTCGCCGACGGCGGACGCGGCCGACGCGCTGGCGGTGGCGATCGCGCATGCTCACGCGCGGCGTTCACGGATGCTGGCGGCATGATTGGGAGATTGCGCGGCGCGCTGGCCGAAACCACCGAGGAAGAAGCCCTGATCGATGTGGGCGGGGTGGGCTATGTGGTGCGCTGTGGATCGCGGACGCTGTCGCGCCTGCCGGCCATCGGCGATGAGACGTTGCTGCACGTGGAAAGCCAGTGGACGGAATCGGGGGGGCTGCGGCTCTACGGTTTTCTGTCGCGCGAGGACCGGCGGGCCTTTGTCTCGCTGCAGGTCATCCAGGGCGTGGGCCCCAAGGCGGCGCTGGCGGTGCTGGACATCTTCACGCCCAGCGAACTGGCCGCCGCCGCGGCGCGGGGTGACCAGGCGGCGGTGGCGCGCGCCTCGGGCGTCGGGCCGAAGCTGGCCTTACGCATCGTCACCGAACTGAAGGGCAAGCCGCTGGCCGAGGGGCCATCTATCGCCCACGCCCCGCCGCCGTCCGCCGTCGGTGAAGCGGTCGCCGCCCTGATGGGCCTGGGCGTCGCCGAAGCCAATGCCCGCCGCGTGGTCGAACACGCGGCGTTAAAACTGGGTGAGGACGCCGAGATCCCGGCCCTCATCAAGGCGGGTCTGCAGGAGTTGGGAAGGTGAGCCGGCTGGTTTCCGGCGAGGCTGAGGCGTTTGAGGCGCCCGACAAGGCGCTGCGGCCACAGACGCTGGCCGAGTTTGTCGGCCAGAGCCAGATCAAGGCCAATCTGAAGGTGTTTATCGACGCGGCGCGGGGCCGGGCCGAGGCGCTGGATCACGTCTTGCTCTTCGGTCCACCGGGGCTGGGCAAAACGACGCTGGCGCAGATCGTAGCGCGCGAGCTGGGGGTTAATTTCCGGGCCACGTCCGGGCCGGTGCTGGCCAAGGCCGGGGACCTTGCGGCCATCCTGACCAACCTGGAACCGCGCGACGTTCTCTTCATCGACGAGATCCACCGCCTGGCCGCGCCGGTCGAGGAAATTCTCTATCCGGCCATGGAGGACCATGTCCTTGACCTGATCATCGGCGAGGGGCCGTCGGCGCGCTCGGTGCGCATTGATCTGGCCCCCTTCACCCTGGTGGCGGCGACGACGCGGGCGGGGCTTTTGGCGACGCCGCTGCGGGACCGGTTCGGGATTCCGCTGCGGCTGGAATTCTATACGCCCGCTGAACTGCAAAAAGTGCTCTCCCAGGCCGCCCGCAAGATGGGCGTCGATCTGGCCGAAGACGGCGCCGCCGAGATCGCCGCCCGGGCGCGGGGCACGCCGCGCGTCGCCGGGCGCCTGCTCCGCCGGGTGCGGGATTTCGCGGTTTCGGACGGAGCGGCGGTTATCACCAAGGCCGTGGCGGCCGGCGCGCTGGCGAGGCTGGATGTGGACGAGCTGGGCCTCGATGCGCTGGACCGCAAATATCTGCGCGCCCTGATCGAGAACTATGGCGGCGGCCCGGCCGGGGCCGAAACCCTCTCCCACGCCATCGCCGAGGCGCGGGATTCGGTGGAAGATGTGGTCGAGCCCTTCCTGATGCAGCAGGGCTTCATCCAGAGAACGCCGAGAGGCAGGCTCGCCTGCGCCCGGGCCTACGAACACCTGGGCCTGACCGCGCCGTCCACGCCGAAGGGCCAGCCGGGGTTGTTCGAGGAATGAGCGCTGACCATCTCTTCCCGGTCCGCGTCTATTACGAGGACACCGACTTTTCGGGCTTCGTCTATCACGCCAACTATCTGAAGTTTTTTGAGCGTGGGCGGTCCGAGGCCCTGCGCGCGGCGGGGGTTACGCACCGGGATCTGCTGGCCTGGGAGCCGCCTTCGGCCATGGTGGTGCGGCATATGGAGATCGACTTCGAACGCCCGGCGCGGATCGAGGAGGATCTGGTGGTTCACACCCGATTTGTGTCTCTGCGCGGGGCGCGGATGTTCATCGACCAGCGGCTGGAGCGGGCGGGCGAAATCATCGCCACGGCGCGGCTGGAAGTGGTGCTGATCACGCTCTCGGGGCGGCCGCGGCGGATACCGGAGGCGCTGTCCAAGGCCCTCGAAGCGCTGATTCCCACACCTTCCTGACGCTTGCCACAGTTTCACCAAGTCGCGTTCGTAAGGAATCGGTCACCATAAATCGGCAAAAAGGCTCCCATGGACGCCCACAGCTTTTCCGCCCTCTCGATTTTCATGCGCGCCGACTGGGTGGTGAAGGCGGTGCTCACCGGCCTTGCCATCGCTTCCCTGTGGTCATGGGCGATCATCATCGACAAGCTTTTGCGGTTCGCGAACCTCAACCGTGAGGCCGACGCCTTTGAGGATGAGATCGACGGGGGGACCTCCCTTGAAGACCTCGCCCAGCGCGCCGGCGACAAGCCGCGCCACGCCCTGCCCCGCATGCTGCAGTCCGCCGTGCGCGAATGGCGCCAGGCCAAGAGCGGCGGGCCCCTCAATGACACCCAGGCGGCGCTCCTGATCCAGCGGATCGACCGGGTGCTGGACGCCTCGATCTCCCGCGACGGCGGCGCGGTGGAAGAGGGGCTCGGCACGCTGGCCATCATCGCCACCGCCAGCCCGTTCATCGGCCTCTTCGGCACGGTCTGGGGGATCATGCACGCCTTCCAGGCCATCGCCGTGCAGGAAAACACCAACCTCGCCGTCGTCGCGCCCTCGATCGCCGAGGCGCTGTTCGCCACGGCCATCGGCCTGGCCGCCGCCATTCCGGCCTATATCGCCTACAACAAGTTCACCACCGACGCAGGCAAGTTCCAGGGCCGGCTGGAGAGCTTCGCCGACGATCTTTTGACCGCTATCGCCCGGCGCGCCGCCGGTCAGGGCTGAGGCCCTCCGATGGCGCTCTCCCTCGACTCATCAACCTCGCGGCGCGGACGACGGCGCGGGCGCGGCCGGCGGGCTTTGTCTGAAATCAACATGACGCCGATGATCGACGTCATGCTGGTGCTGCTGATCATTTTCATGATCTCGGCGCCTCTGCTGACCGCCGGCGTCAAGGTCGAACTACCCAAGACTGAGGCCGGGGCGATGAGCGAGGAGACCGAGCCGCTCAACATCACCATCCGCGCCGACGGCACGATCTTTCTGCAGGACGCCCCGGTGCCTTTCGCCAACCTGACGCCGGCGCTGACCGGCCTGGGCAAGGCCGGCTTCGACAAGCCGATCTATGTGCGCTCGGTCGGCAAGGCGGCTTACGAGACCGTGGCCCAGGTGATGGCTGCGCTGCAGACAGCTGGCTTCACCAAGATCGGCCTGATCACCGACACCGGCGGGCCCTCGTCCGGTGGCGATCCGGCGGCAAAGGCGGCCGCTCCCGACAAAGCCGCCGCCAAGGGCGGAGGACCCCTCCGCAAGTCCGGGACCTGAGGCTGTGATGCAGACCGTCAACCGGCCGACGGCTTTGGGACTGTCGATCCTTTTGCACGGCGGCCTGTTGCTGGCCGGCTTCATCGCCTGGCCGTTCGCCGCCCATCGCCCGCCGGTCCACATCACGCCGGTCACCCTGATGACCGCTGCCGAGATCGCGCCCCTGCGCGCCGCCGAGGAAGCCGCAGAGCCCCAGCAGGCCCAGGTCGAAAAGCCCGAACCCGCGCCGGCCAAGGAACAACCGCCGCCCAAGCCCACACCGCCTGCGCCGAAACCACCGGCTCCCGCCCCGCCGCCGAAACCGGCCAAGCCCGAGCCGGCGCCCAAGCCGGTCGCCAAGGCCGCGGCGCCCGCCAAGCCGTCGAAGCCCGAGGCCAAGCCGCTTAATCTGAATGACCTGGCGCGCACCCTGGCCGCCGCCTCGCCACCCTCACCGCCGCCTCGCCCGGTCGCCGCAGCGCCCAAGGGGCCAACCCAGGCCGAAAAGGACGCCATGGCTCGTCAGGCGGAGGGCGAGGCCAGGGCCGCCGCCGCCAACGCCCTGCAAGCCATCGGCAACAAGATCGCCGACAACTGGAACCTGAGCTGCGCCAGCGCCGATGACCGCAGCGTCGTCGTCAGACTGCGGATCGATCTGGGAATCAACGGCGGCCTCATTGCCGTCAAACCCGACAAGTATGACCGGGTGGAAGATATTCCCGACCCCAAGGTGCGCGCGGCCGCGATCGGCGCCGTCAGCGCGGCCCGGGCGGCCCAACCGTTCACCGGCCTGCCCGCCGAATCCTATTCTGAGTGGCGTACGCACCTTTATACATTCCCCGCCAGCGAACTGTGCGCCGACCGAATGAGAGGCCGATGATGAGAAAACTCCTGACCGCCGCCTTTGTGGTCCTGTCCGCACAGTTCGCGGCGGTGGGCGCCTGGAGCCAGCCGCAGGGCGAGGTTGTGATCTCCAGAGCCAATATCGCTCCCATCGTCATCGCTGCGCCGGGGTTTTCGGGCGCCGGGCCGCACGGAACGGAACTGGCCGAGATCATCCGCAACAACCTCGGCCGCTCAGGCCTGTTCTCGCCGGTCGATCCCCTGCGCTACATCGACAAGGACGTTCAGTTTTCCACCTATCCGGCCTTTCCGAATTGGAAGCTGGTGGGGTCGCAATATCTGGTGACCGGTCAGGTCAGCCGGGGAGCCAGCGGCCTGCTCACCGTCGATTTCCGCCTCTGGGACGTCAACGCCGCCCAGGAGGTCAAGGGCGTCGGCGCCCACTTCGAGGCCGCCGAGGAAAGCTGGCGGCGCATCGGCCACCAGATCTCGGACAAGATCTACGCTCAGCTGACCGGCGAGGCCGGCTATTTCGACACCCGCATCGCCTTTGTCTCGGAAAGCGGGCCCAAGACCGCCAAGCGCCGGGTGCTGACCCTGATGGACCAGGACGGTTATAATCCGCAATTCCTGGGCGGACCGGACGCCACCGCCCAGATCTTCACCCCGCGCTTTTCCAGCAGCGGCCAGGAAGTGGTCTATATGGCGCTGCGCGATTCCGGCTCGCAGCTCTACCTGTTCAACCTGGAGACCGGCCGCACCGAGACGCTTGGCCGCTATGAAGGCATGGCCCTGGGTCCGAGGTTTTCGCCGGACGGTTCAAAGGTGGCCTTCTCGGTCGCCCGGCGCGGCAACGCCGACATCTTCGTGGCCAATGTCCGGGCCGGCGGGGCGCCGACCCAGCTGACCTCGGACCCCAATATCGACGCCTCGCCGTCGTTCTCTCCGGATGGGCGGCAGATTGTGTTCAATTCCGACCGCGCCGGTTCGCCGCAGCTCTACATCATGGGCGCCGACGGCGCGGGCGCGCGCAGGCTGTCGTCGGGTTCGGGCCGTTATACAACACCGGTCTGGTCGCCCGATCCCACCGACCAGTGGATCGCCTTCACCAAACAGACGGGCGCCACCTTCCACATCGGCATCATGCGCCCGGACGGCTCGGACGAGCGTCTGCTTACCGAAAGCTATCTGGACGAAGGTCCGTCCTGGGCGCCGAACGGCCGGTTGCTGATCTTTTCGCGAGAATCGCCGGGCTCGGGCCCGCGCCTGTGGACTGTCGACCTGACCGGCCGGATCATCCAGCCGGCGGCCTACTCCGGACCGGGATCGGATCCGGGCTGGTCGCCGATGTTGAAATGAGGCGCGATTGGGGCAAGGAACGTGTCGAGGATGCAACGCGTTTCAACGTTCGCGCGTGCTCGCGTTTTGGTGAACGGCGTTATTTCCATTTGAAGCTAATCTTCGCCTTGGGGCGCTAGGAGAAACATGTGATGCGATTCGATTGCCACGCCTTGGTCCGTATCAGTCTCATAGCCGTGACGGCGGCCAGCCTTGCCGCCTGCGGGTCGACCAAGACGCCGCCGCCAACGGTGGTCATTCCTCCGGCGAAGGCGGAGGAGGCGCCGCCGCCGATCCAGCCGCAGGGCCGCGGGCCGGTTACGCAGCAGCAGCAGCCCCCGCTTCAGCAACCGACAGGCCGCGGTCCCGCCGTGCAACCGCCGCCGGGCGTTGGTCCGGGCAGCATCCAGGACTTCGTCCTCAATGTCGGCGAGCGGGTCTATTTCGACTACAACGAATACTCGATCCGCACTGACGCGCGGCCGATCCTGGACGCCCAGGCCACCTGGCTTGCCCGCTATCCGGCGGTGAATGTGCGCATCGAGGGTAATGCCGACGAGCGCGGCACCCAGGAATATAATTTCGCTCTTGGCGAGCGCCGGGCCAACGCCGTGCGCGACTATCTGGTTTCCAAGGGCGTCGCCGCCACGCGGATATCGGTGGTGTCCTATGGCAAGGAGCGTCCCATCGACGCCGGCTCCAACGAGGAAGCCTGGCAGCGCAACCGCAACGGCCACACCGCCATCGTCAGCGGCACGCGCTAGATGTTTGTTTTGGCGCGCGTTTTGTTCCGATAACCGGTTCCCACTTATCGGAACGCGCTCTAGGATTCGCCGCCGGCCACGCTAAGATAAGGGCCGTCCGGGCTGGTCAGCCCGGACGGCCTTTGATTTTCCGCCGCAATATCGGCCCTGTTCACGGATATCGAGTTGAGCATGACCAAGCCCCTTCTCACCTTGCTGGCCCTGACCCTGGGCAGCCTGATCGTTGCCGGGCCAGTCTCGGCCCAGCTCGACGCCCTGACCGATCCCCTGCCCCGCGCCCTGGGCGAGAGCGCCGACCGGCGGCTGGACCGCATGGAGCAATCCTTGCGCGAAATGCGGGCCATCCTGTTCCAGGGCCGCGACACCGGCCGGCCCGTGGTGGTTCAGCCGGCCGAGACGCAAGGCCAGGTCTCCACCCTCGACACCCGCATCGCCGATCTGCAGGAGACGCTGAAGCGGCTGAACAGCCAGATCGACGCGCTGGCCACCGACATCGCCGGCCTGCGCCGCGAGGCCGCTACGGACGCTGCGACCATGACCTCGCTGCGCCAGACCAACACCGCCCTGGCGGCTCGTCTCGACGGCGTCGACAAATCCATCGCCGCCCTGACCAAGGCCAATGCCGACCGCGCCGCGGCCGATGCGGCGGCCGCGGCTGAAGCAGCCCAGCGCGCCCAGGATCCGATGATCCAGTACAGCCAGGGCATGCAACTCTATATCGACGGGCGCTATAGCGAGGCGGCGAACAGCTTCCGCGCCTTCATCGCCGCTCACCCGAACGATCCCAACGCGCCCCAGGCCAACTATCAGCTGGGCGAAGCGCTCTACAAACAGGGCGGCTATCTCGACGCCGCCCAGGCCTATATCGCCTCCATCGCCGGCTGGCCGACCACGGTCTGGGCGCCGGACGCCATGATCAAGCTGGGCACGTCGCTGATCGAACTGAAACGCAATTCCGACGCCTGCGACGTGCTGGGCCAGTTCGACCAGCACTATCCCAATGCGACCACGGCGCTGAAGACCCAGGCCAGGGCCGCCCGCACGCGGGCCCGTTGCACCTGAACCCGGCTCGCGCGGCCAAGGCCGGCGAAGACGCAGACCTTGCGCCGTTCGACCGGCGGTTGGAACCTGGGTCGCGAAACCCGCTCGCCGTGGCCCTTTCCGGCGGCGCCGATTCCCTCCTGGCCCTGCGCCTGACCCTCACCTGGGCGCGCGAGCATGGTCGGGCCGTTATCGCGCTCATCGTCGATCATGGCCTGCAGCCGCAAAGCGCCGAGTGGACCGCTTTCGCCGCCAGAGCCGCGCAGGACCTGGGCGCTGAGGCCCGCACGCTCGCCTGGCGCGGTCCCTATCCCGCCAGCGGACTGCCGGCCGCCGCGCGGGACGCGCGTCACCGCCTGCTGGCCGAGGCGGCGCGGGCCGCTGGCGCCCGCGTCATTGTCACCGGACACACCGCCTCGGACGAGGCCGAAAACGCCGTGCTGGGCCAGGGCCGTCTGGAAGAATGGTCGGCGTCCCCCGCCTGGCCCGAGGGGCGAGGGATTTTCATGTTTCGGCCGCTGATCAGTCTTACCCGCGGGGCGGTGCGTCAAAGGCTGGCTGGCGACGGCGCGACCTGGATCGACGATCCGGCCAATAGTGACGAGCGCCATCCGCGTGTCCGGGCCCGGCTGACGCTGCGAACGTCATCCGGGGCCGTTCAGCGTCAGGCCCCGCCGCCCTTCGCCCTCGCCGCGCTGGCGACCTTCGATGCCGGTCAGATCAACCTTCCCCGCGCCGCCTTCCAGGAGGCGGCCAGCGAGGCGCGCAGGCGGGTTGCCGGCGCCGCGGCCGTCTGTACCGGAGGCGGCTCAGCCATTCCGCGCGCGGCGCGCATCTCCCGGCTTTGCGACGTGCTGGCCCGTTCAGAGCCGGTGAAAGCCACCCTGGCCGGGGCGAGCATCCGCGCGAGCGGAGATCAGATCACCTTCACCCGCAATGGCGGCGACATGGCGCGCCGGGGCCTTGCTCCGCTGGTCATTGCGGCCGGCGAGAGCGCTATCTGGGATGGGCGCTATGCGGTCCGGGCGGGCGCCGCCGGGCCGCTCATCCTGCGTCAGGATGGGACGGCGACTTGCCCGATCCTTGCATCAGGCTCCGGCGATGAAGCGCATTGGCTTGTTCCGGCGCGTTTTGGGGCGGCGTGCGGCCTTATCGCGCGGGAAGGTCAACTTTAAGGGATTCCATGGCGAAATCCGCCGCCCAGTCCTATGTAGTCACCCAACGGATACACGGAAACCGCTTATGAACCTGCGCAATTTCGCCATCTGGGCGCTCATCGGAGTTGTTCTCCTGGGTGTCTTCGAGCTCGTCCAGGGCAATCGCAAGGGCGCCGACACCCCGCGTGAGGCGCTATATTCCGATGCTCTGAAGAGCATCGACGACGGCCAGGTGACCAAGGCGATCCTGCGGCCCGGCAGCATGGAAGCCAGCCTGCGCAACGGCGGCAAGCTGATCGTCAACACCCCCATCGACCAGGCGGATCTGACACAACGGCTGGAATCCAAGGGGGCAACCATCAAGATTGACCGGCCGAACAGCATGGGGATTCTGAATATCCTCATTTCACTGGCGCCGGTCATCCTGCTGGTGGTGATCTGGGTGTTCATCATGCGCCAGATGCAGGGCGGGGCGCGCGGCGCCATGGGATTTGGCAAATCCAAGGCCCGGCTTTTGACCGAACACAAGAACCGCGTGACCTTTGAAGACGTCGCCGGCGTCGATGAGGCCAAGGAAGAGCTCTCCGAGATCGTGGATTTCCTGAAGGACCCGGCAAAGTTTCAGCGCCTGGGCGGCAAGATTCCCAAGGGCGCCCTGCTGATGGGCCCGCCGGGCACAGGCAAGACCTTGATCGCCCGCGCTGTCGCCGGCGAGGCGGGCGTGCCGTTCTTCTCCATTTCCGGCTCGGACTTCGTGGAAATGTTCGTCGGCGTCGGCGCATCGCGTGTCCGCGACATGTTCGAGCAGGCCAAGAAGAACGCGCCCTGCATCATCTTCATCGACGAAATCGACGCCGTCGGCCGCCATCGCGGCGCGGGCCTCGGCGGCGGCAACGACGAGCGCGAACAGACCCTCAACCAGCTCCTGGTCGAGATGGACGGCTTTGAGTCCAACGAAGGCATCATCCTGATCGCCGCCACCAACCGGCCCGACGTGCTCGACCCGGCCCTGCTGCGTCCTGGCCGTTTCGATCGTCAAGTGGTGGTGCCCAATCCCGATATTCTGGGCCGTGAGAAAATTTTGCGCGTGCACATGCGCAACGTTCCCCTCGCCGCTAACGTCAACGTCAAGACCATCGCCCGCGGCACCCCCGGCTTTTCGGGCGCGGACCTGGCCAACCTGGTCAACGAGGCGGCCCTGATGGCCGCACGCAAGAACCGGCGCATGGTAACGCAGGCCGACTTCGAGGATGCCAAGGACAAGGTGATGATGGGCGCCGAGCGCCGCTCCATGGCCATGAGCGACGAGGAAAAGAAGAACACCGCCTATCACGAGGGCGGGCACGCCCTGGTGGCGATGACCGTGCCGTCGTCCGACCCGGTCCACAAGGCGACCATCATTCCCCGCGGCCGGGCCCTGGGGATGGTGATGCAGCTGCCGGAGGGCGACCGCTATTCCATGGACTTCGTTCAGATGACCTCGCGCCTGGCCATATTGATGGCCGGCCGGGTGTCCGAGGAGCTGATCAACGGCAAGGACCACATCACCTCCGGCGCCTCATCGGACATCCAGGCGGCCACGGGCCTTGCCCGCAACATGGTCACTCGCTGGGGCTATTCAGACGAGCTCGGCACCGTCTCCTACGGCGACAACCAGGAAGAGGTGTTCCTCGGCCACTCGGTGGCGCGCACCCAGAACGTCTCGGAAATCACCGCCCAGACCATCGACAAGGAGGTCCGGCGGCTGGTCAAGGCCGGCGAAGACGAGGCGCGCCGCATCCTCAATGAGCGGATCGAGGACCTGCACACCCTGGCCAAGGCTCTGCTTGAATTCGAAACCCTGTCGGGCGACGAGATCGCGGGCGTGCTGAAGGGCATCCCGCCGGTTCGCGACGACACCGAGGACAATACGCCGGCCGCCCCCACCGTCTCGGTGCCCCTGACCCACGGGCCGGAGCCGGAAGCCAGTCTCGCCTGACGCCGGGATGTCCCGGCCTCAGGTCATGGGCGTGGTCAATGTCACGCCGGACAGCTTTTCCGATGGCGGGCTTTATGCCGACCCGGCTGACGCCATCGCGCACGGTTTGAAGCTGATCGCACAGGGGGCGGCGCTGCTCGATATCGGCGGGGAATCCACCCGGCCGGGCGCCGATTCGGTCCCGGAGACTGAAGAACTGCGGCGTGTTCTGCCGGTCATCGAAGGCCTGAGAGGCAAGGGCGCGGCGCTTTCCATAGACACCATGAAACCGGCTGTCGCGCGGGCCGCCGTCGCGGCGGGCGCCGAACTCTGGAACGATGTGTCGGCCCTGACGGCGCCCGGCGCTATGGAGGCCGCCGCTGAACTCGATTGCCGCGTGGTGCTGATGCATATGCAGGGCAATCCTCAGACCATGCAGCAGAACCCGAGCTATGAGGATCCCGTTCGCGAAGTCGGCGAATTCCTGGCGGCGCGAGCGCAGGCCGCCGTCGCGGCAGGCGTTCGGCGGGAACACATCCTTGTCGATCCGGGCATCGGTTTCGGCAAGGCGCTGGAGCACAATCTGTCGCTGCTGGCGAACCTCGAAAACATCGTCGTCCTGGGCTTTCCCGTGGTGCTGGGCGTCAGCCGCAAGCGGTTCGTACGCGCCATCGATCCGACCGCTGAAGACCCCCATGACCGTATTGGCGGCTCCATCGCCGCCGCCCTGCGCGGGGCGGATGCGGGCGTCGCCATCCTGCGCGCCCACGATGTGCGCGAAACCGCCCAGGCCCTTAAGGTCTGGGAGGCGATGCGTTCATGAAGGGCCGGGTTCTTATCATCGCGGGCTCCGACTCGGGCGGCGGGGCTGGGGTCCAGGCCGACATCAAGACGGTGACCATGCTGGGCGGTTACGCCGCCACGGCCATCACCGCGGTAACCGTGCAGAACACCCTGGGCGTTTCTGCGGTCCATGAAATACCGCCGGACATCATCGCCGCCCAAGCGCGGGCGGTGCTCTCTGATATCG
>Ga0114966_10003099_pt1 | contig 14711 bp, 13 predicted proteins | sample M_130207_XF_Meta_FD_87029 | JGI IMG/M metagenome (GOLD analysis project Ga0114966, IMG submission 87029) | Freshwater microbial communities from Lake Montjoie, Canada to study carbon cycling - M_130207_XF_MetaG | ecosystem: Environmental > Aquatic > Freshwater > Lake | place: Lake Montjoie... | reverse complement strand
GGGAACGTGCGACACCACGGCGACGAGCGCGTCGTGACGTGCAGGTGGCAACGCGACCACGTCTGCACCGAACGAGGAGATCACCGCACGCACGTCGGCGAGTGCTTGGTCGTCGGTCTCGTCGGTGGGCGTGAGCACCCACACGGCTCCTTCGAACATGTGCGCGTTCGCGCCGTCGAGACCGTCTTGTTCGGAACCGGCCATGGGGTGACCGCCTAGGTAGCGGTGGTCGTCGACTGCGGCCACCACTGGGGCCTTGACGCTGCCCACATCGGTGACCAGACCGGTGGTCTTGGCCAGCGCCTCGGTGACGGCGTCTGCGATGCCGAGCACGGGCACCGCAACGAACGTGATGTCGCTCTTGGGATCGAGCCCGGCGACATCGATGGCGCCGATGCGCAACGCGTGCGCAATACGAGCCGGATCACGGTCGACTCCCGACACATGCCAACCGCGTTCGCGTAGCGCAAGGCCGATGCTGCCGCCGATAAGACCGGTGCCGTAAATCGAGGCGCGCTTCGCCGACATGGACGATGCGGACTCGGAAGAGACAGACGAGGCCGACATGAACGAGCTCATCCGGGCAGATCGTCGCGCAGGCCTGCGGCACCTTCGAGGTACACGTGCCGCAGTTCCTGACGGGTCTTGTCGGTCTCGAGGTGGGCGAGCACCCGAATGCACAACGGTGTGGAGCCCAGGACGGGGATCTCCTGCGCACACATGAGCGGCACGTCGCCCAGTCCGATCTCGCGCGCCGCCGCCGCCGGGAAGCACGAACGGATGTCGTGGGTGACGGTGAATAACAGCGAGATCAGGTCGTCGTGGTCGACGTCGTTTCGGCGCCACATCTCGGCCAAGAGCGCTATCACCCGAGCGAAGACCTCTTCGCGCGTATCGGCATCAACCGTGGTGGCGCCGCGCAGCGCACGGACGGATCGGGGACTGGAGCCAGGTCGGGACACGGAACGGGATCCTACCGCTCGACGCTTGCGGCACGTTCCAGCGCGCGCACCTCGTCGACGGTGAGCACCCGCCACGCCCCCGGCTCGAGCGACCCGTCGCGGAGTGGCCCGATCCGTGTGCGCACCAGGCGCTGCACCGGATGACCGATCGCCTCGCACATGCGCCGTACCTGGCGATTGCGGCCTTCGTGGATCACGATCTTGAGCAGCGAAGGGGAAACAGCCGAAACCTTGGCCGGAGCGGTGATGCCGTCGTCGAGCGCGACGCCTTCGCGCAGGATGCGCAGACTGCCTCGTGACGGTTCACCCTCGACCTCGGCCAGATACTCCTTCTCGACGCCGAACGACGGATGCGTCAGTCGATGCGTGAGCTCACCATCGTTGGTGAGGAGCAAGAGCCCTTCGGTGTCGGTGTCGAGCCGGCCCACCGGATACACCCGGGCGTCGGAGGGGACCAGCTCGACGACGGTCGGGCGACCCTGCGGATCGGAGGCCGTGCACACCACGCCGCGGGGCTTGTTCAGCAAGTAGTGCACGAGGCCCGGCGCAACGCCGATGATGACTCCGTCGACCGCGACCTGATCGGCGGCGATCTCGACCCGGCGACCGAGGATGGCGACCTCGCCGTTGACGGTGACTCGACCTTCTTCGATGAGCTCCTCGCAGGCGCGGCGCGACCCCAGCCCGGCCCGGGCGAGCACCTTCTGGAGCCGTTCGCCTTCGAACAGGATCATGCGGGTTCGGTCGGCGTGGTCGGCTCAGCCGACACGGCGGGCTCAGCCGACACGGCGGGCTCGACCAGCACGGTGTCAGGGTCGGTCACGCGCAGCGTGCGCTCGAGTTGTTCGACCACGTCGGCGCCGGGCACGAACGCGCCGAGGGCCGGCAGTTGGTCGACGGTGTTGAGCCCGAGTCGTTCGAGGAAAGTGGGCGTGGTGCCGAACAGCACCGCATTGCCGGGCCCCGAGTCGCGGTCGACCTCGGTGATGTACCCACGGCCCTGCAGCGTGCGCATCACGCCGTCGACGTTCACGCCCCGGATGGACGCGACCTGAGCTCGGGAGATGGGCTGCTTGTACGCCACGATGGCCAAGGTCTCGAGAGCAGCCGCCGACATGCGGGCGCTCTGGCCTTCTAGCACGAACCGCTCGACGTAGGCCGCTTGGTCGGGGTGGCTCTGGTAGCGATACCCGCCTGCGACGCGCGCGAGTACGAAACCATGGGCCGAGGCCTCGTACTCGGCCGCCAGCTCGGCGCACAACGCGTCGACAATGGCCACCGGGATCTCGCACACCTGGGCCAGCAGGTTCGGCTCGATGGGTTGATCGGCCACCATCAAGATGGCCTCGATCGCGCGACGGGCCTCGCCGTGCGAGTGGGCTTCGAAGAGCGGTTGGGCGTCGGCGTTCACGAACTCATCCTTCGTACACATCGACCGACTCGAGGTCGGGTGCGAGATGCTGGCCGGCCGTCCACTCGATCTCGATCTCGCCGAAGTTCGACGCCTGCCCGAGATCGACATAGCCCTGCTTGTACAGCTCGAGCAGCGCCAAGAACCGTACGACCACTTCGAGACGATCGACGAACGACGACGTGAGCGCCCGGAACGTGGTCTTGCCCAGCCGGGGTAGCTCGTCGGCCAGCTCCACGATGGCCTCGGCCACGGACAGGCGGACGGTGGCGACGTGATGCAAGTCGACGGTGGGCACCGGCTTGGGGGTGACCGCTCGGAGGTAGGCGGCGCGCAATTTGTCGGCGGTGACGCCGGCCATGAGGTCGGGGGTGAGCTCGAGGAACGGCTCCTCGAGGCCAGCGGTGCGCGGAAACGACCGTGATGCTTCGGTGGCCAGCCGCTCGAGCTCGCGGGCCGCGTCCTTGAACGTTTTGCACTCGAGCAGGCGCGCCAACAGAAAGTCGCGCTCTTCCCACAGGGCCAACTCGTCGTCAAGATCGAAGCGCTCGTCATCGGGGAGCAGGCGGCGGACCTTGAGCTCGATGAGCGTCGAGGCGATGAGCAGGAACTCCGTGGCGACCTCGAGGTTGCAGGTCTGCATGGCATCGAGCTCGGCGAGATAGGCGTCGACGATCGCGGTGAGGGAGACCTCGTAAAGGTCGACCTGGTCCTTCAGGATGAGGTGGAGCAGTAGGTCGAACGGTCCTTCGTAGACCGACGTCTGCACCGCGAATGACATGGATGTAACCATACCTGTGTGGGCCCGTAACCTGCGGGCGTGGCCACATCGATGACGCACAATGAGCTGGTGAAACACATTGACACCCGAGCCATCGTGTGGTTCCGGCGCGACCTGCGGCTCGACGACAATCCTGCATGGGAAGCCGCAGTAACCACGCACCGTGAGATCGTTCCACTCTTTGTGCTCGACCCGCGGCTAATGGCGGCAGCGGGGGTGTTCCGGCGGCGTCAGATCCTGGCCGATCTCGCGGCGCTCGACGCGCGGTGCCGGTCGATCGGCGGCCGGTTGCACCTGGTAGAGGGCGACGCAACCACGGTGGTGCCCGCCATGGCGGCGCGCCTGGGCGCAACGGCGGTCCACGTCAACCTCGACGTTTCGCCGCTGGCCCGCCAGCGCGACCGCGTGGTGGCCGACCGGCTCGCCGAGCGCGACGTCCGCTGGGATGCCCACTGGGGTGGGCTCGTGCACCCACCGGGAGCGGTGCGCACGGCCAAAGGTTCGTTGTCCCAGGTGTTCACGCCGTTCTGGAAGACGTGGCGCACCGTGCCCCACGGCCTGCCCCACGCCGATCCCGTTCCGTCGCAGCTCGCCGAGGTGCTCGATGTGGGCGATTGCGTCGCCCTGCCCGCCGCAGATGCTCCCCCACCGTTCGCGGGCGGCGAGCATGGCGCACACGAACGTCTGCGCGCGATCGACGCCACGGTCGACGACTACCCCGCCACGCGCGACTTACCAGCTATCGACGGCACCACACAGCTGTCGGCCGCGCTGCGCTTCGGCACCTTGTCGCCGCGACGCGTCATCTCGGTGCTTGGCACCCATACCCAAGGGCGCGAGGCGGTCGCACGCCAGCTCGCATGGCGCGACTGGTACGCGCACATCACGTGGCAGCACCCGACCATCGCGTCGAACGCGTTGCGCCCCCAGTACGACGCAATTGCCTGGAACCAGGACGACGCCGGATTCGACGCGTGGTGCCAGGGCCGAACCGGCTTCCCCATCGTCGACGCAGGCATGCGTCAGCTTGCGCACACCGGCTGGATGCACAACCGCGTGCGCATGATCGCCGCGAGCTTCCTCGTGAAGGATCTGCTCATCGACTGGCGACGCGGCGAGCGATGGTTCCGCACGCTGCTCGTAGACGGCGAGGTGTCGCAGAACGCTGGCAACTGGCAGTGGGTCGCCGGAACCGGGCCCGATGCGGCTCCCTACTTCCGCATCTTCAACCCCACATCGCAAGGAAAAAAGTTCGATCCCGATGGTGCATACATCACACGTTGGGTGCCCGAACTCGCGCACATCGACACCCGTTTCGTGCACGAGCCGTGGCTCGCCGGCTCACTCTTCGGTGCGGCCGACTACCCCGCGCCCATCGTTGACCACGCCGCGGCGCGGGCCCGCTGCCTCGATGCGTACAGCATCGTGCGAGACATCGCTCGATAACTCGCCGGGCGCCGACTCGACCATCAAATCGACCGGGCTCCGAAACGCCAGCAGCTACCCTTCCCGCTCATGGCACGTGTGTTCTCAGGCATCCAACCGACCGGCGAGGTCCACCTCGGCAATCTCCTCGGCGCCATTCGGAACTGGATCGTCGACCAACACGAGGCCGATTCGGTCTACTGCGTGGTCGATCTGCACGCGATCACCCAGCAGCAGGACCCCGCCGAACTTCGGAACAGCACGTTGCGCCTCACGCAGATGCTCATGGCGATCGGGCTCGACCCCGACGTGTGCACCCTGTTCGTGCAGAGCCACGTACACGAGCACACCGGACTGAGCTGGCTACTCGAGTGCACCACCTCGTTCGGCGAGCTGCGGCGCATGACACAGTTCAAGGACAAGAGCGACAAGACCGATTTCGTCTCCGCCGGGCTGTTCACCTATCCCTCCCTCATGGCGGCCGACATTCTCCTGTACGACACCAACCGCGTCCCGGTTGGCGACGATCAACGCCAGCACCTTGAGCTCACCCGCGACGTCGCGGTGCGTTTCAACGCGCGCTATGGCAACACCTTCGTGGTACCCGAAGCAGCGATACCTCGCGCGGGTGCTCGCGTCATGGACCTGCAGACGCCGACTAACAAGATGTCGAAGTCATCACTCTCGCCGCAGGGCACCATCAACCTGCTCGACGATCTCAAGTCGGTCGAGAAGAAGATCATGCGCGCCATGACTGATACCGACGGCGACGTGCGGTATGACGCCGCGTCCAAGCCCGGGGTGTCGAACCTGTTGTCGATCCTGGGTGCATGCACTGACCGCACACCCGAGGACGCAGCCGAGGGCTATACCCAATATGGCGCGCTGAAGAAGGACACCGCGGCCGCCGTCGTCGAGATGCTGCGTCCCATCCAGGCGCGATTCGCCGAGCTGTCGAACGACCCGGGCGAAACGGCGCGCCTGCTCGCCATCGGCGCGGCCAAGGCCGCCGAGATCGCCGGACCGGTGCTGGCACGCGCCCGCGGACGCATGGGGTTCCTGCCCCTCTGAGCTGCGTGCGTGGCCCACGTCACGCCATCGGGCCCACGTTCACACCACGCTCACCGCCTGCTCTTACCGCGTTCACACGGATTCGTTCGAGTGTTGGCACATGGCCACTCACGAAGACGAACGAGAGCGGTTTCTCGACGCAGTGCGCACCCTTGCGGTGCTGCGCGTGATCGTGTGGCACGCGTTCGGCGCGGCCGCCATCACCTATGTGGTGTCCGCGGTGCCGGCCATGTTCTTCGTGACCGGCAGCCTGCTCGCACGATCGATCGACCGCCACACTGGCACGCGCACCATCGTCGACCGGCTGCGCCGCATGCTGATACCGCTGTGGGCCTTCACCGCGGTCGCCTTCGCCGTCATGGCCATCGCCCATCGACTCGCCCCCAGCGCCACCACGGCTGTCCCCCGCGACGCGCTCGTGTACTGGCTGTTCCCCGTGACCGATCCGAGCGGGTCGGCGTGGGAGGCCGGCTGGCTCTCGTCGCCGTTGTGGTACCTGCGGGCGTTGCTCTGGCTGATGCTCGCCGCGCCGCTGCTTCTGCGCCTGGTGCGACGAGCGCCGTGGGCCACGTTCACCGCCCTCATCGCCGTCGTCTTCGCGTTGGACGTCGCGGCACGCCATCCTGACTGGCCGTTGCAGCAGGCCCGGGCACCGTGGCTCGTGGGCGACTTCGCGCTCTACGCCATCTTCGTCGCACTCGGCTTCCTCCACCGCGACGGCCGCCTGGCGCAGCTGACGCGTCGCACCTGGGCCGTAGCGGCCGCCGTCACCGGAGCGGCGGCAGCCGCCTGGGTGCTCACCCAACCCGTGCACGACATGGTCGTGAACGACTCGCACCCCGCACACCTGCTGATCGGCTTCGCGTGGCTCGCGTTGTCGCTCAGCGTTGCCCCACTCATCGAACAGGTCGCCCGACGCCGTCACATGGCCAACGTCATCGCGGCGATGAACAGCCGCTCGATGACGGTGTACCTGTGGCACTCCACCGCGATCATCGTCGGCTACCAGCTGTTGTGGCGCGTCCCGTTCGCCCTGCCGTACGGCGTGTTCAGCGCGGCGTTGCTCGCGCTCACCGCGGTGGGCACCATCACGTTGGTCACGGCGTTCGGCTGGATCGAGGACCTCGCAGCGCGAAAGCGCGGCGCCCTCTGGCCGGCGCTCCTCGCCCGGCATCCTCGGCGATCGGGTTCGGTGGCGCTCGCGGGGATGTCGCTCTTCGCGCTCGTCGGCGTCAGCGTCGCGTGCACACCCTTGAGCGCAGCGAGCGTCGCCGCGGTGTCCACCGTGCGGGCACCGTCGCAGCAGCCACCGACCCCGGTGATCACATCACCGTCGACTGTTTCGTCTTCCGTCATCGCGACCACCGCCGAATCCTTGGCGGTGAGCTCGGCCGGCGGTGACACCGACGCCCTCGGCGAGGCGCTCACCGCGCTCGTGTCGAGCTGGCTGGCGTTCGCAGGCGTCGAAGGCGCGCAGGTCGCGGTCATGAAGGACGGCCGCCTGGTGTGGTCCGACGCAGTGGGCACCGACACCGATGGAACGGCACTCGCGGTCACCGACACGTTCGACACCTGGTCGATCACCAAGACCTACACCGCATGGCTCGTGTACCAGTTCGTCCAGTCGGGTCAGCTGGCGCTCGACGACCCGCTCCCGCGCCTCGATGCGCTGCCCGGGCTCGACACCACGGGCCTGACCGTGCGCCGCCTGCTCGATCATTCGAGCGGCCTGATGCCCTATCGCGACACAACCGCCTACCTCACCGACGCCGCCTCGATCGACGACCCGATCAGCGCGATGCAGGCGGTCATCGCCGAGCCCCGCGTGTTCGAGTCGGGCACCGCTCACGTCTACTCGAGCACCAACTACCTCGTGCTCGGCCTGCGGCTCGAACAGGTCACCGGACAGTCCTTCGAATCACTCCTCGAGGAACGGATCATCGAACCGTTCTCGCTCGATGCGACCACTCACATCGGCGGCACGCCGGGGAGCCCGAACTTCTCGACCGCGGGCACGCTCACCGACATCGTCGACCTCGTCACGTGGGCCCAGCTGTACCTGGCCGACCACGTCGACATCACCGACGAGAACTACGCCGTCATGAACACGATCGACGCGAGCTCGGCCATGGGCGCCGGGGTCATCGGGTACTGCCCCTGCCTTCCGAACGCCGCCGTTACCAACGACTTCGCGGCGATCGGGTACGGCGGGTCCACCACCGAGATCCAGTACGCGGCGAGCGATCACGTCACCATCGCGATCAACTTCACGCAATCGATCTGGGACCTCGGCACGCGCTACCAAGACGTCGTCGACCTGTTCGGCGCCATCCGCACCGTGGTCGACGCCCGCGCGCTGGACGGCTGAGGCCGACCCGAACGCTCAGTCGTTGTCGCAGGCGTCGAGCACGTTCGCGATGTCGGGGTCGACGGTCCAGGTGTCGCGGGGGTTGTGGTGCTCGCGGGCCCACGCAACGGTTAGCGGATCACTGTTCGCGAACTGCAGCAGATCGCCGCCGAGGGCGGGGTGGTCGACGTACAACGCGATGCGGCGATGCAACCCGCGCGACCGTCGCCACCCGAGCACCTCGTCGCGGCCGACGATCTTGGTGGTGAGCGTGGCCACCACTCGACCGTAGGTGCGGAGGCGCGAATCGATCTTGCCGACGTCGTGCAACAACGCAGCGGCAAGCACCGGCGCGGTGGCGCGCTCGGCCAGGCGAGCGTGCACGTCGCGAGCCACTTGCGCAGAGTGCCGACGATCGGGCCCGCTCATGCGCTTCCACAACGCGAGCTCCTGAAGGGACAACGTCGACTCGACCCAGGTCAGGTCGCGCTCGGGCGGCCCGCCCGGCCTTAGCGAACCGAAGAACCGATGAACAAGATGTCGCGCGGTGCTCATACGACGACGCGGCCGCGCGCCCGCGGGTGTGCTTCGCGATAGACCGCATTCAGTCGTTCGGTCGAGACCTTGGTGTAGATCTGCGTGGTCGTGATCGACGCGTGCCCGAGCAGCTCCTGCACGGTGCGGATGTCGGCGCCGTGGTCGAGCATGTGGGTCGCGCACGAGTGCCGCAGCACGTGCGGCGTGAGCACCTCGTGCAGGCCGACCCGCTCGCCGTACTTGTGCACGACGGCCCATGTCCCCTGGCGCGACAACCGGCCGCCGCGCGTGTTCAAGAACAACGCCTCGGCGTCGCTACGACGACGCCACCTCACCGGCTCGAGAGCGTCGCGCCCTTCGACGCTCAACCAGTCGGTAAGGGCCTGCGCGGCGAACCGACCCACCGGCACGATGCGCTCCTTCGAGCCCTTGCCGAACACCCGGGCCAAACACGCAGTGAGATCGACATCGCCGAGCGACAACCCGCACAGCTCGGAGATGCGCAACCCGCAGCCGTACAACACCTCGAGGATCGCCCGGTCACGGCGAGCGAAGGCGTCGTTCCCGGTGACCGCCTCGAGCAGCGCGTTCACCTGCGCTTCGGTGAGGGCCTTGGGCAACCCGCGCGGCACGCGTGGCGCCTCGAGATCGGCCGCGGGATCAGCGTCTGCGAGCTCCTCGACGAGCAGGAACTTGTAGAGCCCGCGCACCGTGACCGACATGCGCGCGACGCTCGCCGGCGCGAGGCCGCGGGTGCGCAACGTGTTAACGTAACCGATCACGTCGTCACCATCGGCTTCGGGCACCAAACGTCCGCGTTGTTGCAGGAACCGCTGATACGCCAAGAGATCACGTCGGTACGCGGCAAGCGTGTTCGTCGCACGACCGCGCTCGACCGCCAGCCACGTGAGGTACTCCTCGCACTCGATCGCGAGGGCGTCCTCGCCGACCGACGGATCGAGCGAGGCCACCACGCTCAGCGACCGAGCTGCCGCAATGCGAGGAGCAACCCGATGATCGTCTTCGCATCGCACAACTCGCCCGAGGCGATCATGGCCGGCACGTCGTCGAGACGGTGCCGCTCGATCGACATGTACTCCTCTTCGAGGCCGTGCGCCGCAGCGGACACCGGCGACAACTCGGTGGCGATGAAGACGTGACTGAGCTCGTCGCAGAAGCCAGCGGAATTGTAGAAGCTCGCCACCTTCACCATGGACGCGGCCTCCATGCCGATCTCCTCGCCGAGCTCGCGCGCCGCGCACAGCTCGAGCGGTTCGTCGTCAACGTCACGCTTGCCGGCCGGAATCTCGAGAAGGTCATGGCCGAGCGCCGCGCGGTACTGGCGCACGAGCACGACCTCGTCACCGTCGATCGGCACCACCGAGACCGCGCCCGGGTGGTGGATGACATCGCGTTCGACGACCTCGCCGTTCGGCGCGGTGAACTCGCCCACCGCGACCTTGATGACGTAGCCGTCGTAGACGACCCGCTCGGGTCCTTTGACGAACCCGGACGCCATGCTCAGACCGTGCCGGATCCTGCTGCTTCGGGCGTGGGCAGCGGTAGGTGCGGGTTGCGACCTTCGGCCCGACGCAACGCCGCGGCGACGAACTCTCGGAATAACGGCGCTGGCCGATCGGGACGGCTCTTGAACTCGGGGTGGGCCTGCGTGCCGACCCAGAACGGATGTGATTCGAGCTCGACGAACTCGACGAGCATTCCGTCGGGAGAGGTCCCCGACGCGACGAACCCGGTGCCCTCGAAGCGGCTGCGATAGAGCGGGTTGAACTCGTAGCGATGACGATGCCGCTCGGACACCACTTCCTCGCCGTACAAGCGAGCGACCTGCGAGCCTGCGGTGAGCTGGGCGACGTACGCACCGAGGCGCATCGTGCCGCCCTTGGTGGTCACGCCTCGCTGCGACTCCATGAGATCGATCACGGGATACGGGGTGGATGCGTCGAACTCGGTGGAGTTCGCGTTGGCGAGACCGAGCACGTTGCGGGCGTACTCGATCGTCATGACCTGCATGCCGAGACAGAGCCCGAGGCATGGCACGTCGCGCTCGCGCGCGAAGCGGGCCGCGGCGATCTTGCCCTCGACGCCGCGCTCGCCGAACCCACCGGGGATGACGATGCCATCGAGATCGCGGAGCTTGCCCTCGGCGAGGAGCGTCTCGACCTGCTCGGCCTGGATCCAGTCGATTTCTACCTTGACCCCGTGATGGATGCCGCCGTGGTTCAGCGCTTCGACCACGGACAAGTAGGCATCGACAAGCGACACGTACTTGCCGATCAGGCCGATGCGCACCGAACCCTTCACGGCCAACACCTTGCGGTACAGCGCCTTCCACTCGGTCAGGTCGAGCGGGCGGTCCTGATAGCCCAACAGCTCGCACACGACGGTGTCGAGTCCCTCGTCGTGCAAGACGAGCGGGATCTCGTAGAGCGAGTCGGCATCGGCGCAGTTGCACACTGCGTCAACCGGCACATCGCAAAGGTTCGAGATCTTGCGCTTCAACGAATCGGACAGCGGTTGCTCGCTGCGGCACACAATCACATCGGGCTGGATGCCCCGTGAGCGGAGCTCGGTGACCGAGTGCTGCGTGGGCTTGGTCTTCTGCTCACCGGACGGGCCGATGAACGGCACCAGCGTCACGTGCACGTAGCAGACGTTGTTGCGGCCCACGTCGAGACGGAACTGCCGGATGGCTTCGAGGAACGGAAGGATCTCGATGTCGCCCACCGTGCCACCGACCTCGGTGATCACCACGTCGACGTCGTCGTTCGCGAGACGACGGATGCGTTCTTTGATCTCGTTGGTGATGTGCGGAATCACCTGCACCGTGCGACCGAGGTAGTCGCCTCGACGCTCGGCGGCGATGACCGCGGAGTAGATGGAACCAGTGGTGGCGTTGGAGGCACGCGAGAGGCTCTCGTCGATGAACCGTTCGTAGTGCCCGAGGTCGAGATCGGTCTCGCCACCATCATCGGTGACGAATACTTCACCGTGCTCGAACGGGTTCATGGTTCCCGGATCGACGTTGAGATACGGGTCGAGCTTCTGCATGGTCACGCGAAGTCCGCGGCATTTCAGGAGCCGGCCGAGCGACGATGCAGTCAGGCCCTTGCCGAGCGAACTGGCGACGCCACCAGTCACGAAGATGTGCTTGGTCACGGGGTCTCACCCTACCGTCGACTGGGGGCCGAGCGGTGGGATCGCGCGAGATCACGTTGGTCAGGTGTGCAAACCACGCGCCGCTGCCGCAGAGGTGAGCAACTCGCGAGCATGGCGCCGCGCCGCCGCGCTGTCGTGACCCGAAAGCATGCGCGCCAGTTCGACGACCCGTTCCTTCTCGGTCAACACCACGGCATCGGACATGGTGCGCTCGCCGTCGTCGTGCTTGGTGACCACCACATGACGGTCGGCGAACGCGGCCACCTGCGGCAGGTGGGTGACCACCAGCACCTGATGCGTGACCCCCAGCGCGCCGAGTGCCCGACCCACAGCGAGCGCGGCGGTCCCGCCAATGCCGGCGTCCACCTCGTCGAACACCAACGTCGGTGGCCCGGCCGTGAGCACGAGCCGCAACGCCAACATCGCGCGGGCGAGCTCGCCACCCGACGCCACCTTCGCAAGCGGCAACAGCTCGCTCCCGGGGTTGGCCGCGAGGAGGATCCGTACGTCGTCACCGGCCGGCCCGTCGACGTCGATCGACAAGCGCGCCTTGGGCATGGCCAGCTCGTGGAGGTGGCCATGCACCGCGACCGCCAGCTGGGGGGCCACGGCGACGCGGACGGCCCGGATCTTCGCCTGTACGGCCTGGAGGGCGTCGAGCGCCTGCGCCCGACGCTCGTCGAGCTCGGCTGCGCGCCGGTCGTGCGAGAGCAGCTCTTCGAGCCGCGTCTCAGCCTCGTGCTGATAGCTCACGACCTCCTGGAGGGTGGCCCCGTACTTGCGTCGCAACTCGCGCAGGAGTTGGCGTCGCGCCCGCACCCCAGCAAGCCGCTCGGGATCCTCGTCGATACGTTCGGCTCGGTCGCGCACCTCGTGGGCAATATCGCTCAGCTCGGCGGCGACCGACGCCAGGCGCCCTGCGAGATCACGATACGGAGCACGCTCGTCGAGCGAAGCCATAGCCGCGGCGATGGCATCGGCCGCACCGCTGTCGGCGGTGAGCGACGCGCCCGCCGACGCGCCCGCCTCGCGATGCATGCCGGCGTCAGCCAGCGCGTCTTCCTCGGCGTCGAGTCGGTCGTCCTCGTCGGCATCCTCGACCGCGGCATGACGAAGCTCGGCGACCTGAAACCGGTAGAGGTCGATCTCGCGGGCCCGCGCCCGTTCGTCGCCGCCGAGGTCGACGAGGGCCGCCTCGATCGCAGCTAACGATGCCTTGGCCGCGCCGAGCTCGCCGATCGGCACCTGGCCGAAACGGTCGAGGGCGGCCCGCTGGACCGGCGCACCGAGCAGCGACTGGTGGGCGTGCTGGCCGTGCAGGTCGACCAACGTGGCGCCGAGTTCGGCCAACGCGCTCACCGTGGCCAACCGGCCGTCGATGTACGCCCGCGACCGACCCTCGCTCGGCACCACACGACGAAGCACGTGTTCATCGTCGCCGATGACGAAACGCCCCTCGACCACGGCCTCGGCTGCGCCACGCCGAACGACGTGGGCCTCGGCCCGTCCGCCCATCAACAGATCGATGGCCTCGACCAGCATCGTCTTGCCGGCGCCCGTCTCACCCGTGAGGGCGGTCATGCCGGGGCCGAAGAGCAAAGAGCTCGATTCGATGATGCCGAGATCAGAGATGGCCAACTCGACGAGCACGTACAAACCTTTCGAGACGACCGGGAATGCTTCGCGGTCTAACGATCGTTGAGGCCGAACTTCGCCTTGAGAACCGCGTGGAAGTCACGCGGACCGAACGTGACGAGTTGGACCGAGTGCGCCGAGGCGGTGCACTCGATGGTGTCACCGTCGCGGAGCGTGCCCACTGTACGCCCGTCCACTGACAGCGATGCCGGGCGGTCGCCGCGCACATCGAGGCACACGTTGGTCTCGGGGCCGAGCACCAGCGTGCGATCGAACAGCATGTGCGGCGATACCGGCGTGAGCTGCAGCGCCCGATGCGTCGCCGCGATGATCGGGCCCCGCACGCTGAACGCGTAGGCCGTCGAACCGGTCGGGGTGGCCACGATCATGCCGTCCGCGGCGTAGGTGGTGAAGAACGTGCCATCGAGGGTGACGCCGATGCGGATCGTGTTCGACACGGCCGTGCGCTCGAGCACCACTTCGTTCAGCGCATGGAAGGCCGCACCATCGAGCGCCGGGTCGCACGACCGGACCTGCGCAGCCAGGAGCATGCGGCGCTCGATCGAACGATCACCGGCGAGCACCCGCTCGATCGCGCCGTGGACCTCGGCCGGCTCGACGGCGGTGAGATAGCCAAGCTGGCCGAAGTTGACCCCCAGGATGGGTACGTCGTACTCGGCGACCAGCGCCACCGCCCGCAACATGTTGCCGTCCCCGCCCAGGCTCACCACGAGATCGAGGTCCTCGGCCCAGGAGCGGTCGCTCATCGACGACGCCAGACGCACGTCGTGGCTCGCGAAGCGCGCCACGATCTCGGACGCCATTTTCTCTGCCGCTGGCCGACCCTCGGGGTAGACGACACCGATCGAGATCATGAACCGCCCCCCACCGCATCGACCACATCGTCGAGGTCCTGGTCGCGCACCGCCGCCTCGGGCGCGCCCCGATGAAAGTGCGCGAGGAACTCCACGTTGCCATTGGCACCGGTGATGGGCGAGACCATGATCCCCATCATGGCCGCATCCAGCCCGCCCATCGCGTCTCTGACCTCGCCGAGCACCCGACGCCACACCGTGGCATCACGCACGACGCCGCTGCCACGCGACGCCTCGACACGCCCGGCTTCGAACTGTGGCTTCACCAAGGCGACCAGATCGCCGCCATCCGCCAACAACGACGCGAGGGCAGGCGCGATCGTCCGCAGGGAAATGAACGACACGTCGACCACCACGATCGGCACCGCACCACCCAACGTGGCGACGTCGACCGTGCGCACGTTGGTGCGCTCCAACGACCGGACACGAGCGTCGGCCCGGAGCCGTTCGTGCAGTTGCCCGTAACCCACGTCCAGCGCCACGACCGACG
>Ga0114966_10003098_pt1 | contig 14711 bp, 14 predicted proteins | sample M_130207_XF_Meta_FD_87029 | JGI IMG/M metagenome (GOLD analysis project Ga0114966, IMG submission 87029) | Freshwater microbial communities from Lake Montjoie, Canada to study carbon cycling - M_130207_XF_MetaG | ecosystem: Environmental > Aquatic > Freshwater > Lake | place: Lake Montjoie... | reverse complement strand
GGGAACCAACAACAAAATCAAACTCCTCCAACGACAAGCCTACGGCTATCGTGATCTCCCCTTCTTCAAACTCAAACTACTCGCCCTACATCACACTCAGCACGCATTAGTCGGATGAACCAATTATCCGCGTACCAATCCGAGCACCACTGAAAGGCATTTCCGTGCATGTCGTACAGCCCGAAAGCATTGGGCTTTGCCTTTCCCACCGGCGCCGTGAACGCATAGTTATCGCTGTGATAGATCATGTATTTCCAGTCCGGGATTCTCGCCTTGACCGTCGCGTCGACTATGTTGCTGATCTTGCCCAGCGTCTGTGGATCATCGCCACTAGGGTAACGCGTGGTCGTCCCGGCACGGCAGGCGTATTCCCACTCCGCCTCCGTGGGTAAGCGGTAGGTCTGGCCTTCTTTCTCGTTGAGCCACTTGCAGAAGGCCACCGCATCGTTCCAAGTCACGTTCACCACGGGGTGCTCGTCGGTCTGCTCGAAACCCGTATTTTGCCAGGAATACTTCTCGTCGTTGCTGAACCGCTTCTTGCCAGGGTCCCAGCCCCATGCCAATAGCTTCTTATCCCTATCCTTGTCCGTCCTGTACGCTGTGGCGGCGACGAATTGCCGGAACTGACCCCGCGTGACAGGGTACACACCGAAGAAGAACGGCTTCGTGATCCGCACATCGTGCTGTGGATGCTCGTTGTTGAAAAAATTGGCTTCCAGCCCCCCCATCCCGTCCGCCGGAAAGTTCTCCCGGTAGGTCTTGTTGAAGTAGGCCGCTGTGTCCTCTGCCGACTCGCCGCTGCCCATCTTGAACTGACCTGCCGGAATGAGCACCAGCCCCATCTTCACCCCTCCGCCCAAGTCTGCCGCGAGGTTTTTCGGCGGTTCTTGCTCCGCACTAAAAACAGTCCCCTCCATTGTGAAAAGTACGAGGCATACGACCGCGAAGTGACTCAAAACGCCCCCCCATAAGTGGATACTGGCCCAGCGATCAAACACAACGCCTCTGGAATTATGGCGAACTCCGATCCCCAGCAAGGCTCCCTGGAACAGCCCTTAAAACGGGAGTGCTCGCTGATAACGGACTCGACCATTCCCCGGACTCGATCAAGCTCCGTGTCTTCTGATGGCGGTAGGCAAACATGGCTTCCAGTTTGCGGCGAATAAGCCAGCCGCCGAGCCACTGCCCAATGACTCCCAAGGGAACAGCATATTCGACCTCGTCACTCAAGAGGGTTCCGCCCTGACCATCGTCGAGAAAACGGTGGCGATGATACCAATAGGCGAACGGTCCTGATTCCTGGCGATCCGCGAACAGGCGCGGCGGATCGTACTCCGTGTGAATGGCGATCCATTGAATCGGAATGACTCCGAGACGCCCGCGCAGGACCACCCGGCTGCCGGGCTGAAGGGATCCGGCAGACTCGACCAGCTTCATGTTCTCCCACGGTGGGATGAGCTGCTGCAACGCATCCGGGCTTTCGTGAAAACTAAAGACAACGTCCGGTGAAGCCTTGATTGAGGTCTGTTTGACGTACTGCTGTCTCGAAGTCACCTTCGATTGCTGGTCCGATCTCCGGTTCATCGCCGCATCCCGCAGAATCAAGGCGAATGGAATCCACCACAGCAGATCGTTGGTCAGGATCGTCAGTCCGAAAAGGGGAGGAAACGTCCCACGCAGCAGTGCCACCAGAAACCCGATCGGGCCGAAGACTTTGCCCAGCAGCCCGACTAGTACGATCGGCCAATGCGTTCGCGAGTCACCGGCTGCGATGAGATAGCCGATACCGTACACGCCAACGATCATTCCTACGCACTGCCAGATTTCCGGATAATTTAGCCGATCGATGCCAGAGATATCGAACAGGAAGTGGGGAAACGCGATCGTCGTTGCACCCCACAACAGGTTGTAGATGCCTGCAGCCCAAAGCCATCGGCTGGCCCAAACAGGTGCTTCAGTACGTCCCGTAATCGCGTTCATAGGATGCTCCGAAAGTTAACGTGTGCGAAGCTGCAGAATTTCCTCGGCTTGCCGGCTCACCTCGCGAAATCGAGCCGCATTTGCAGTCAGTTTGATGTCCTCGTCGTAGGTCGGAATCATCGCCTTCATGCGGGTGTGGCCCTCGCGATTGGCCAACAGTTGCGGGAAGCACTTCTTGATGACTTCGAGCATGATGTTGACTGAGACCGATGCGCCTGGAGACGCGCCGAGAAGTGCAGAAATACTGCGGTTTTCGTCCGTGATGACCTCAGTGCCGTAATGGACAATGCCCGCTTGGCCGTCGGTTTTTTTGATCGCCTGCACGCGGATGCCGGCGTCGATCAGCTTCCAGTCCGCTCCCTGCGCGGCAGGATAAAAGACATGCAGCACCTTCAAGCGATCGGCCATACTCTGCGTCCCTTGCTGAATGAGATAGCGGACGAGATCCAAGTTATGGATTCCGATCTTCAGGAGCGTGACAAGATTGTCTGGTCGAACGGAGAAAGGCAGATCGGTGACGCTCCCTTTCTTGTGGAGAAACTTCGTCGTCCACGCAGCAAAGGGGCCAAAGAGCAGTCTCTTTTTTCCATCGAGCATCCGCGTGTCGAGGTGCGGTACAGCCATCGTTGGTGCGGCATCGAGCGCCTGCCCATAGACCTTCGCCTGATGTTTCTCGACGACCTCGGGATTGTTGCAGACCAACCACTGGCCACCGATCGGGAAGCCGCCGAGTCCCTTGGCTTCAGGAATTCCAGACATTTGCAGCAACGGCAGACTGCCTCCACCCGCACCAACGAAAACGAATTTGGCTCGGTTTGTGCGGACTTCGTTCGTCGCCAAATGCTTGGCACTCACTTCCCATCCGGCATTTGTTTTTCGCAAACCGACCACGCGATGCCCCGAGGCGATGCCGCAACTTTCTTGCTGACCAAGCCAGTGCAGGAGCTGGCGCGAGATCGCGCCGAAATTCACATCGGTGCCGCCATTCATCATCGTCGCAGCAATGGGCACGTCGCCGCGGCCTTCGAGCAAAAGTGGAGCCCAGCTCGCGATCGTGGCGCGGTCGGTGGAATACTCCATTCCGTCAAAGAAATGATGTGCTGACATCGCGGCATGCCGGGCTCTCAGAAAGTCGATCTGTTCTTTGCCATGCACAAAACTCAGGTGCGGGATGGCGTTAATAAACTCCTTGGGGTTATCCACCATGCCGGTAGACACGGCGTAGCTCCAAAACTGCTTCGAGTGCTCAAACTGTTCGAAAATCTCAAACGCTTTACCGACGTTCACCGATCCGTCGGTTTCCCGTTTCGGCGTGTAGCTCAGCTCGCAAATGCCGGCGTGCCCGGTCCCCGCGTTGTTCCAACCGTCTGAGCTTTCCTGAGCCAGACCGTCAGTGACTTCATAGAGCTGGATGGAAAGTCGCGGCTCCAAGCACTTCAGCATTGCCGCGAGATTAGCGGACATCACTCCGCTGCCGATCAGGATCACATCTGGGTTTACGATGTGAGTCGCAGAAGTCAGAGATTGTAAATCGAGAGACATCAGCGGAACCTCAAGCTTTGCGTCGCAGAAGTCGTGAGACATCGAATTTAAGCCAACCCAAACACTTAAGTCTCATACCTTCGGCAAAAAGCCAACAACGGTCGCGGAGGGCCACACGATAGTCATTGTTCCCCAAGCGAGGTTGTAGGTACCTGCAGCCCAGAGCGATCGACTCGCCCAAAGTGGCGATCGTGTTCGGTTTGAAGAGAGACTCGTGCCACACTCCTTGGTTTCGATCATAGCGGAGCTCCTAAGGCGTGTTTCTCCGGCCCTGTCGCATTGGCCTCCACGTCGTCCGGCGGTGTGAGATCACGATCGGAACCTTCAGATGCGCGGGCCACGTTCCGCAGCATTCCGGCAAACACGAATTGATGGAGCGGATAGATTCCGTACCAATAGAGCAGCCCGGCCAAACCCAAGGGATCGAAAATTGCGGTCTGGCGAATCGTACTCCCGTGTTCGCAGGGAATGACCTCAAATTCCAGCCAAGCCCGCCCCGGCAATTTCATTTCCGCCTGCAGCCGCAGTCGGTGATTCGGCTCGAAAACTTCAACACGCCAAAAGTCGAGTGCATCACCCACGTGCAACTTGTCTGGATCCCGCCGGCTGCGGCGGATCCCCACTCCGCCGATGAGCAAGTCGAGAAATCCACGGAGCGACCACAGCCAGTTCCCGTAGTACCAGCCGGTCCGACCGCCAATGCGGCGAATCGGCGCGAACGCTAGCTCGGGCGGAACAGCCACCGTAACAGTGCGAGAATCCACGAGCCGCGAACCATATCGGGCACCTCCCCATGATGGGGATTTACCGGCCGATGACATCGCATCCGACCAACGGGTTTCAGCAAATTCGCGATCTTCGTTCACCAGTGCCCGAGTGATGGCATCGCTCACGGGACGGGGGCGAACGGCGAAGACGGATTCCGCCAGGTTGTTCGACACGAGAGTTGGATTCCGCAGACTTTCAACCAGTTTCCGACCGACCCGAGCGTACAGTGGCGTGACGAGTCCCAACCAGAGGCTGGACAAATAAGGTGTTAATAGGGGCACGGGAATCATCCATCGCGTCAACCCGCGCTGCCGCGCGTACTCGTACATGATCTCTCCATACGAGACTTGGTCGGGACCGCCAACTTCGTAAACTTGAGAAGCGCAGGCCGGAAGATCCAGAGCGGCGAGAAGATACGCCAGTAGGTCTTCGATGGCGATCGGCTGCGCTTTCACATGCACCCAGCGCGGGCAGATCATGATCGGCAGTCGTTCGACCAGCGCACGAATCATCTCAAAAGACAGACTTCCGGAACCGATCACGATCGAGGCGCGAAACTCGATTACTTGAGAGTGGTGAGCCCTCAAAACATCTCCGGTCTCTTGGCGACTGCGGAGATGCTTCGACAGTTTTTCGTCGGGGTTTCCAAGTCCCCCGAGGTAGACCAAACGACGGACGCCCGCGTTCGTCGCGGCTTTCGCGAAATTTTCCGCCGCAATCCGATCCTGCGATTCAAAATCCCGGTTGTCGCCCATCGAATGTACGAAGTAGTAGGCGGTCTCAACCCCCTCGAAAGCGGACGTCAGAGATTGGAGATCGAAGACATCCCCTTGAACGACTTCGGTGGTGGCCGTGACTCGATCCCGTATTGCCTCGGGCCGCCGGGTCATGCAGCGAACGAGGTTGCCGTGTTGTTGAAGGAGCGACAAGAGCCGCCCCCCCACATAGCCTGTCGCTCCGGTCAATAAGATCAGCCCCGACATCTTGGAATCCCATTTGCTTTACACAGGTGATCTCACCGGACCAACTCCGACATCATTCAACGGGAAGCACCATCCGAATCAAGAATGACGGATTCGGATGCACTTCCACTCGTCCCAACCACCTTATCCGAACGAACAATCGGATGTCAGATCGCGCAAGAAACGCTCGCAGAGGTTGGATCATTGATCGCGAACAGCGTCGGATCGTCAGTAAAGTTCGCCAGTGTCGCACTGTGAGAACAAGGTCATGTCTCTGCGCAACCAAGCTCGCGGGCCGGCCATCGACCAGAACGTCAATTCGGCCGACCAGCCTCACTTTGGGAGCGGAACCGTGTCCCCAGTGCGGATCTTCATCGTCCCGCTCAGGACCCATTCCGCATGCTCCGCTTTGGGACCGGTCCCACTGGGAACTTTGACGTGCATGTCAACGAACTCGTAAGCGATCACGGCGTTCTTGCCTGTCAGTTGTTCGTAGAGGCCGATTGCGAGATCGGGCCAGTTGGTCGTGTGTTCAGTCGTCATTTGGAATCTCTTAAATGTTGCAGGGTTAGAACAAGGGCAATCATCAACACAATCACAGTGGTCTCGAAGTTGGCTAGTAGCTGGTGAAGCTGTACGGCGATCTCTATTCGATCAGCTCGGGATTGGCTCAGGGGTTTGGCTCATCAGGATCGCTGCTGGAAATGAGGACGATCAAGGCGGAAGCCAACACCACGCCCATCACCCCTAGGCCAACCGTAAAAATTACGATGTCATTCATCGGAGCGCCTTCCGAGTAACAGCGTGCCAAAGCTTAAGATCGAGGGGACCCAAAGGCCCACAAACGCGCCTTCCGGTTTGCTGCCGGAAAACCAGAGGTAGACGGAGAAAACAAAGGAGGCGCCAGCTGCAATCACAAAGCCCAGTTTGGCAATTTGAATCTTGGTCATTCAGTGTCTCCCAACGGGGAAAATAGAAATGAATCTTGAGCAACCCCCGACTGCGGTTGCGAACTCGGCACTGATGGCCTTGGATCGCAACCGCTTGGGGAGCCCTACTTGGGCAGCATTACGGTGTCGATGATGTGAATCACTCCGTTGCTGCAGACGATGTCTGTTTTGACGACATTCGCGCCGGCGACCTTCAACCCGGCAGTGGTATCAATTGCCAGTTCTTGGCCCTGCACCGATTTGGCCGACTTCAGTTTGATCACGTCGGCTGACAGGACCTTTCCGGCAACTACATGGTATGTGAGCACGCCCTGCAGCTTCGCCTTGTTTTCTGGCTTCAGCAGATCCGCGACGGCACTAGGCGGAAGCTTGCTAAAAGCTTCATCAGTCGGGGCGAAGACCGTAAACGGCCCCACCCCTTTGAGTGTGTCCACTAGGCCGGCAGCTTGCACTGCGGCCACCAATGTCTTGAAAGCGCCCGCCGCCACAGCGGTATCAACGATGTCATTCATCTTCAGAATTCCTGTTAGGAAGTTACATCGAACGAAGCCCGTTTCACATAAAACGTGCATATCGTTCATGTGGATGAGACCGCATCGTCGGCCCCTAATTAACGGGAATTGTCAGAGACATCTGAAGATTCACGATCAGTTCGCAGATTTGCTGTCGTGACTTTGAACGTCGACCAGGAACATCCCCGCAGCCACTGGACACCGGAAGTGCCAATGAATCTGTTTGCTCGGGTAGAGCCATCTCGGACCGTCCACACACCGCGGCGGATGAGCTGCGGCTGTGGAGGCGGAACTGCCCTTGCATCAGGGGATGGACGCTCGGAGAACAGCTGATGGTGGCAGCGAGGACTGCTTGATTTTAGAGCGATCGCTCGGCAGTCAAATACGCCCGAGCCATGACAACCGCGCCCCACACGATGGCGACGGTGGGCAACAGGAGCAACAACCCCGCGACTGCCAACGCGGCGAAACTCGTCGCGTCGAGTTCCATCCGCGTGCGGCCGTGGAATGTTTGCCACAAGGCGTGAGCGAGAAATAGAACATGAGCCGCCACGGCCGCTCGTAACAGCGCAGCGGAGTGCGATACTCGAAACCTTTGCAGCAGCGCCGATAGCAGTGGTAGGGCCTGAATTGCGTGCAAAGCCGCACCATGTGGGTACTTCAGGACTCCCGCTCTCCCCCAGACTTCGGGTGGCCGGCCGTTCGAGAGGTTCACTTCTCCGGCGATTGTGACCAGCAGGCCCAGCCCGCAGGAAACCAACAGCAGCCAGAGTCCAGCGCGGATCGCAATCGCGCGAGATTCAAACATCGGCTGGAGGTGGCGTGATCTCCAGCAGAGCCAGGCGATGCCTGCCGTGACGAGCAGGATCAATCCGAGCATCATCGACTCGATTGTCGCATCAAGGGCGGTAGCGCGGTTGAAGTGGGAGGACACTCCCCGCCACTGCTGAAGCGTAATCAGTCCTACTTCCAACAGCAGGCCGCCGGACAAGAAGCTGGCCACACGCTGGTCGTAACGGCGAGGCTCGAACTGGGTCAGAACCCAGGCAATTGACCAGACCGTCACCCCGGCAGAAACTCCAAACAGACCCGGTTTCCGGAGTGACAACGGGCCAGACCAATCCGCTCCCGTGACCCACAACAATGCGAGATGAAAGAGCCCGCTGGCGATCAGTGCCGTGCCGATCAGGATCGACGGTCGAAACTTCGCCAGCAGTTTGCCAGCGAGCGCTGCCACATCCGCAAACATCGCACTGTTTCCATTGTGGTTGGTGATGCCTGAAGACTCGACGATGAGCGGCTTCTTGGCATTCCCTAGAAAGTTGTCGCTGGAGTCCATCGGATAGTTCACCTTCGTGGTAAGACGTGCCCCAATCCGCCATCGATTCCAATCACCTGACCGGTGATCCAATCGTTCTCTGCATCGAGCAGCCAACTCACCAGCGATGCCACCTGCTCGGGTTCTCCGAGGCGACCCAACGCATGCAGCTGGGCCGAGGCGGTCGCATTCGTGGCATTCTCCCAGATTCGCCGCGTCATCTCCGTGCGGATCAATCCGGGACTCACCACGTTGACACGGATGTTGTTCGGCGCATAGGTGGCCGCTGCGGAGCGGGCCAAGCCGATGACTCCAGCCTTCGCCGCCGCGATGGCTTCATGATTCTGGATTCCGATCTCCGCCGCCGCCGAGGCGAACAACACGATGGCCCCGCCTCGCTCACGCAGCAACTTGGCTCCGACGCGAACCGTCGCAAACGCAGTGAACAGGTTTGTCTCGACGACTTGGCGGAACTCGTCGTCGGTCGTGGCGTGCGCCGGCTTCAAGAGAATCGAACCGATGCAATTCACGAGAGCACGAAACCCGCCTTGATCACCAGCGACAGCTCGCAACGCCTCTTCCAACGGTAGGCAACTGGTCAGATCCACCGTCACAAACGGCTGACCGAGTTCCTCGGACAGCGACCGCAATTTTTCTTCGTTGCGTCCGACAAGCAGGACTTGCATGCCTTGCCGGACCAGTCGGCGCGCCAGAGCGCTGCCAATCGTCCCCGTGGCACCAAGAATCGCGATCAAGCTCATGGCGTTCTAGTCCTTAATATTTTACTGCTGGCTTATGAGGGCCGACTGGATGTTTGATAGCTCGGCGAGATGAGTCGTGATCAGCAGAAGCTTACGCGAAAAACGGGCCAATGCTTGCCACAACAATTGTACAAGCGTTGTCGCCGTGCAATTGATATCGCGAGCTGGTGATAGTCAGGATCCGGAGTTCAAAGCCGATCGACGATTCGTCGCCGACATGCGGTAGGACACGAGTCGTCCGGTCTGCGGGCAGATGTAGGAGACGTTTTGCGACGTTACCGGGGCGACGTGCGCGCCCTTGACTGATGCAGCCGGCGGCAGCATCACGCTGTCGATCACATGGATGACTCCGTTCGAGGCGTCGATATCGGTCGCGACCAGTCCGGCACCGTTGATGGTCGCCGCACCGTTCTTCATCGCAGCGGTCAACATGCCGCCCTGAAATGTTTTAAACTCCTTCTTGCTCAGGACGTCGCCAGAGAAAACTCGACCCGGCACAACGTGGAAGGCCAGGATCGCCGCCAGCTTCGCTTTGTTCTCTGGCTTCAGCAGGCTTTCGACAGTACCGGCGGGCAGCTTCGCAAAAGCTTCGTCGGTCGGAGCGAACACGGTCAGCGGGTTGTCGCCAGCCAACACTTCGACCAACCCGGCTGCTTTCGCAGCCGCGAGCAACATCTTGAACCTCCCCGCCTTGGCAGCAGTCACCGGAATGTTGTCACCAGATGGCAGCAGCACTTGGTCGATGACGTGAATGATCCCGTTCGAGCAATGAATGTCGGCCGTAGCCACGGTCGCTTGATCGACGCCAACATTTCCCTGTTCGACCTTGATGTTGACGCGCTGACCGTTCACTGTAACGGCCGCATCCAGCTTGATGACTTGAGCCGCTGCCACTTTGCCGGTCACGACGTGATACGTCAGCACCGAAACGAGCTGAGCCTTGTTCTCTGGCTTTAGCAATGCCTCAACCGTTCCGGCGGGGAGCTTGGCGAATGCTTCGTCGGTGGGAGCAAACACCGTGAACGGACCTTTGCCTTGCAGCGTCTCGACCAATCCACCGGCTTTCAAAGCCGCCGTCAACGTCTTGAACGAGCCGGCCTCGACCGCCGTCGTGACGATGTCCTTCTCGGTTGCATACGCATTCGAGATCGGTTCTTGGGCAACACCCATCGCAGCCATCGCAGCGACACTCAGGAAAAACCTTCGATTCAACATGATAGTCTCTCCGTGCTGGTTTTTTTGACCTGCCAATGCCAACCGACTCTCGATTGATCACTCAGCACATCGTTCATTTCGCTCACACCAGCTTGGCCGGAAAGACTCCGAATGATTAACTCAAAATATTTCCTGATTCCGATTTTCGTGTCGGATTCGGCGAATCCGCTTCAACTTGGCTCCTGAGCGGGGAAGGATCGCGACGATCCGGACGCTGTCCGCCGTTGAGTAGCCATCTCGTGAGCGCTGACTTCATCCAAACCCAACTCACGAGCGATCTGCCGATTCGACAAATTCAAACCCATGAAGTACAGGCACAACAACCAGACTCGTAATGGCTGGTGATGGCCCGCAAAAATCGTATCGGTGAGATCATCACAATTCCAAACGCAGCCGCCACACAAGTAACGCTCACGATCCGGTTGCGTCACATTCATCCCCCGCTGCGACACTCGCCGCGACTCGCAATGAGGGCAACTCGCCCCCCCGGCCAACGCAGCTTCCGAACCATCGCAAAGCACTTCGCATCATCAATCAGCGGCAAAAGAGCAAGTTCCGTCCCTAGCACCCCGATCCAAATCCTCGCGACGTTTCACACCGTTCCCAGCCGTATGCCATCCAGACGATTTAACCCCTTTTCACCGACTCGAGCAGACCTCACTGAAACACCGGATGAGTTCTCAAGTTAATCGTCGTGAATGTTGGACGGTTCACTGCGGGAAAGGAGGCGCATTCTGTACTTCCGAGACTGGCGTCACAATGGGGCCGTGGAATCTTCGGAATGCACAGGTTAGAGAACACGCTCTCTCAATAGGGCGTTCCGAAGTCTTCGACCATTCTGCTTTGCAAACTCGGACGTATTAAACTCACAGCCTCGAATCCACATCGAGAACGGACGCTGGGTTTAATGGTCACTCACTTGGAAACACGGAGATTTTATGTCGGCAAGAAACGGGAAGCCTACGAACCTTCAGGAACTTCGCGCAAGCGGCTGGGTTTCCAAGACGGTCAAGCAAGAACTGCGAGACAACTTTTTGCGAGCGCTCGAGTCAGGTCAGGAACTCTTTCCCGGCATCGTCGGCTATGAAAACACCGTCATTCCTGAAATCAACATCGCACTCATCGCAGGGCATGACATGCTGTTTCTTGGTGAGAAAGGGCAGGGAAAAAGCCGACTGATGCGAACGCTCGCTCGGTTTCTCGATGACGAGATTCCGTACATCAAGCATCCCGACGCACCGCTGCACGACGATCCGTTTCATCCGATCACGCGCGTCTGCCGCGAGTTCATCGCTTCCGTCCCGCCGAGTGAGATCCCGATCGGCTGGTGGCCGCGATCCGAGCGTTACGTCGAACGGCTCGCACCTGGAACGAAGTTTGCCGACATCATCGGTGAGATCGATCCGTCGAAGCTCGTCGCCGGAGTGAGCATGTCTGCTGAGGAAGCACTGCATTTCGGTTTGATACCGCGTATGCATCGCGGCATCTTCGCCATGAACGAACTGCCGGAATTGGATGAACTGGTCCAGGTCGGGTTATTCAATATCCTCGAAGAGCGGGATGTGCAGATTCGTGGCTATCCCGTGAAGTTCGACATCGACGTGCTGATTTTGTTTTCGGCCAATCCGGCGACCTACAACCGCAGTGGCAAGGTGATCCCACAACTCAAGGACCGCATCGGCTCGGTGATCCACACGCACTATCCGAAGGACCGTGATCAGGGCATCGACATTCTCGAACAAGAAGCAAACATCGATCTCGGCGAACCGTTCCCGGTCGTCGTGCCGCGTTTCATGAAAGAGATCATCGAAGAGCTGAGCATCGCCGCTCGACAGTCGAAGTACATCGATCATGCGTCTGGCGTCAGTGCGCGTTTCAGCATCGCCAATTATCGCACGATGGTGGCGAGTGCTCGTCAGCGAGGTGCTCGACTGCGAGAAAATCCCGCTGTGCCACGCATCAGCGACCTCGGCCACTTGTATTCGTCATCGCTCGGCAAGCTCGAACTCGACTTGATGGGGAGCCATCAAATGAGTGAGCGGCAAATCCTCGACGCCCTGCTCGCCGAGGCAATCCGTACGGTCTTCATGGAATACGTCGATGAACACGGCCTCGAAGAGATCTCACAGATTTTCAGCCAAGGAGTGAAGATTGAAGTCGGCGACATGCTCCCCTCGACGAATTACTCCGACCGCCTGAAGCGAGTTCCTCCCGCTTGGGACAAGGCGTTTGAATTGAACGCTTCATCCGACCCCGCCGTCCGCGCCTCGTGCATCGAGTTCGTTCTCGCCGGCTTGTACGCGACCGATCAAGTTTCGCGATCTCAGACGAACGGGAGTATTCGTTATGAGTTCTAAATCTCTCGGCGGTGTGATTCACACCTATCAGCGGTACGACCCGAAGAACTTTCCGCCGCCAAGCCAACCGCCGCCGGATTTGGTGTCACCCGCGTTCGAGCACATGCTTGCGTTTGGCGATATGAGCGAGTTGACCGAAGCGGAACTTGCGCGCGCGGTGCATCTCGATATTCGCCAGATCGCCGGGATGGGGCCGAGCCTTGAATCGCTGAAGAAGATGCTGTTGGAGCGAAAAAAGAAGATTCTGGAAACGTGGGAAACGCAGAAGGTTGTTGAAGAGGCTCGCAAGGCGTTTCAACGATTGGCGCACAACACGCATCCGCCGGAGGAGCTGAAGGAGCCGTTCAAAAAGGCTGTTGATGAAGAACAAATTCGAGACCTCGAACGTCTGTGGTATCGCGCGGGGGGTGAACGATCTCGGTTTGCGCGGCAACTGCTGCAACTCACCCAACGGCTCGGCGACAAGTACCAAGTTGATGAACTTGCGGCCAAGTACGAATTCACAGGTCGCAAGCTGATGTCGATCGAGCAGGCGCTCGCGATCAAGGAAGAACTTGAAACGATCGACCGGCTGTTGAAGCAACTCGACGAGGCGGGTAAGACCGCGCAGATTGCACTCATTGACCTGCAAGAGATGTCGCAGTTCGCCGACGAAGATCAATTAGAAGAGCTGGCTCAGCTTCAGCAGCAGGTCGAGCAACTGCTGCAACAAATGGCAGAACAGCAGGGTTTGGAAAAGACGAAGAAGGGCTATCAGCTCACGCCACAAGCGTACCGTCTCTTTCAAGGAAAACTGCTCGAACGAATCTTCAGTCAGCTACAAGCTTCGCGCAGTGGTCGGCATCAAGGGCCGATCATGGGCGAGGGGGCCGTCGAATTGCAGACCACGAAGGAGTACGAATTCGGAGACTCTGTCACACAGATGGATCTCCCGCAGTCCTTGATCAACTCGTTGTTGCGCACCGCAGGCGAGTCGCTGCGCGAATCGAATTCACTTGCGGAAAGTCCTGCGGACAATCCTGCACAGTCTTACGCGGAATCTCGGTCGCGGAACGACCTCGCTCGGTTGCGGAGTACCGGCGTTGCGTTGCGACTCATGCCCGAAGACATCGTAATTCATCGCACGCGGAACAATCCGAAATGCGCAACCGCGGTGTTGATGGACATGAGCGGCTCAATGCGGCAAGGGGGGCAGTACGTCAACGTCAAGCGGATGGCGCTGGCGCTCGACGGTTTGATTCGCAAAGAGTACCCCGGCGACTTCCTGCAATTCTTGGAGATGTACAGCTTCGCGAAGCCGGTTCATGCGCGTGACGTTGTCGCGTTAATGCCGAAGCCGGTGACGATTTTCGATCCGGTCGTGCGACTGCGAGCGGACATGAGCCGCGAGGAGATCAGCGAGTCTGACATCCCGCCACACTTCACAAACATCCAACACGCGCTGCAACTCGGTCGGCAGTTCTTGATCAGTCGCGACACCCCGAATCGGCAAATCATTCTGATCACCGACGGACTCCCGACCGCTCACTTCGACGGCCCGAACCTGTATTTGCTCTATCCGTCCGACCCGCTCACCGAAGCGGCGACGATGCGTGAAGCCCTGCTCTGCCAGCGTGAAGGAATCGTGATCAATATCTTCCTGCTGTCGAGTTGGAATCAAACACGTGAAGACATCCAGTTCGCACATCGTCTCGCCGAAACAACCAAAGGCCGAGTCTTCTTCACCGCCGGCAACGACCTCGACCGCTTTGTCGTCTGGGACTACGTCAACCGCCGCAAGTCGATCATCAGTTGAATCAGCTTGAGGGAACTGGCGAATGAAAGGGGACGTTCGTGTGACTCTCAGTCATCGGAGGTCAGCTTTCGCGCGGCCCGGTTGCGAGACTCTCAGAGAGCACCCGGTAAGTCAGGCGATGTGGGAGAGCCGGTGTTCATTCTCGTGCGGGGCCGTGTGTGTTTCGTCAGGCGGCGGAGCATGATGTGGGTCAGGCACAGGTGGACATCGGTGCGGCTGCTGGCCATCTTCGCTTCGTCTTCACGGCAGAGCAGGCGGAAGCATCCCGGCCAGCCAAAGGTGCTTTCTACGATCCAGCGGTGCGGCAGAACCACGAACCCCGTCAGGTCATCACTGCGTTAGACGATCTCCAGTTTCCGACTGAACTCCTTTGGGGTGGACTCCACCAGCTTGCCAGCATTGACGCCATCGGCCCAGATCTTTTCGAGTCGTGTCTCACCGCGCACCGCAGCGAAGACCTGCGTGGCTCCGTCGCGATCTTGCACGCAGTCTGTTCCGCATCGAGGAGAAGCAGCAGCGCGATGAAACGTGCCAGCGGCGTCGGTCACATG
>Ga0114966_10003095_pt1 | contig 14729 bp, 13 predicted proteins | sample M_130207_XF_Meta_FD_87029 | JGI IMG/M metagenome (GOLD analysis project Ga0114966, IMG submission 87029) | Freshwater microbial communities from Lake Montjoie, Canada to study carbon cycling - M_130207_XF_MetaG | ecosystem: Environmental > Aquatic > Freshwater > Lake | place: Lake Montjoie... | reverse complement strand
CTCATCAAAGGCATGCTCGAAGCTGAAGGCATACGCGCCTCCGTGCTCGGCGATCAACTGTATGGTGCATACGGCGAACTGCCGGTGCTGCCTACGGTGTGGGCACTTGAAGACACGCTGGCCGGAGAAGCCGGCCGCCTGGTGATAGACTTTCTGCGCGGCAACGCCGCGCGCCGGCATGGCCACGAGCGCTGGACCTGCGCGCACTGCGGAGAAAATCTCGAAGGCCAGTTCACCGCCTGCTGGAACTGCGGCGAAGCGCGGCCGCAACCCGGTTAACCGACAGCCGTTCGCCCTGAGGTATCGAAGGGTGAATGTAACCACTCGCCAGGTAGTTTATCCGTGCTTCTATACATCAGCACGAACGGACTCAATCGGACTTACTAGAAGCTGTCTCAAAAACAATTTGGAAACGCCGATGAACGCCGATAAACGCAGATAAGCTCAAGGGATTTGACCATAATTCGGGGATAGGTCTGGAATTGTATCGGCGTTAATTGGCGCACATCGGCGGTTGCTTATCGGTATTTCTTTTTAAATGAGTTCTAATAAATATCGCCGCGCTCGTATTGCGAAGGCCAGGTGATTTTCGCTTTCAGTACTTTCGCTGCATGCAGCGGCCAGTACGGGTCATTCAGCATCGCGCGCGCCATGATGATGAGATCGGCCTGGCCGTTGGCGAGTATCTGCTCGGCAAGGTCCGGCGAGTTGATCAGGCCGACGGCACCAGTTGCGATGTCCGCGCGGCTGCGTATCGCCGCTGCAAACGGCACCTGGTAGCCGGGGTGCAGGGCGATCTTCTGCTGCGGCGACATCCCGCCGCTGGAACAATCGATGAGATCGACCTTGCCGCCGCTTTTCAGCAATTGCGAGAGTTTGACGCTGCTGTCGAGGTCCCAGCCGCCTTCGACCCAGTCGGTGGCGGATATGCGCACGAACAACGGCTTGTCGTCCGGCCACTCGGTACGCACCGCGTCTATGACTTCCAGCAAATAACGCACGCGGTTCTCGAAGCTTCCACCATAGCCATCCGTGCGCTGGTTGGACAGCGGAGACAGGAATTCGTGAATCAGATAACCGTGCGCCGCATGCACTTCCAGGAGATCGAAGCCCGCCTCGCGCGCGCGCCTTGTGTTGGCAGCGAATTGCGCAAGCGACTCGTTGATCGTGCTCTGCTCCATCGCGACGGGCATGCCGTACGTGTCACTGAAAGGAATCGCCGATGGCGCAACGGTCTGCCAGCCGCCGGCATCCACCGCAATGACCTTACCGCCCTCCCACGGCTTTGCAGTCGATCCTTTGCGCCCGGCATGGCCGAGCTGCATGCCGGCGACCGTGCCCTGCGCTTTGAGAAAACGCACGATGCGCGCGAGTTCGTCGCGCTGCGCATCGTTCCACAGGCCGAGGCAATATGGCGTGATGCGTCCGCGCGGCTCGGTGTGCACGACTTCGGTGAAGACGATGCCGGCGCCGCCCACCGCGCGCGATCCCAGGTGCTGCAGATGCCAGTCGTTGGCGACGCCGTCGGTCGCCGAGTACTGGCACATCGGCGACACCACGATGCGATTGCGCGCCGTGACCGAGCGCAGCGCCATCGGCTGGAACAAATGCGGTATGGCGGTACGCTGAAAAACCTTGCGGTCGTTCTCACCGCGCGCGGAATGAGGGTTGGCTTTTTCGGTGGTATCCATCAAATATCCTGTTGAATTAATTTCTGTCTCGCGTCTTTCGCCCGGCGTCTTGCGTGCAATTAAGCGGCGAGATTCTTCATGACCGCATACAGCTTGGTCTTCGCCTCGAAACCCACGCCAGGCACGTCCGGCATTTTCACGTAACTGTTCTCGACCGGCACGTTGTCGGCAAAACCGCCGAACGGCTGGAATACATCAGGATAGGATTCGTTGCCGCCGAGACCAAGTCCGGCGGCGATATTGAGCGACATCTGGTGCCCGCCGTGGGGAACGCAGCGCCGCGGCGACCATGCGTGTTGTTTCAGCATTTCAACGGTGCGCAGGTATTCAACCAGCCCGTAGGAAAGCGCGCAATCGAACTGCAGCCAGTCACGGTCGGGGCGCATGCCGCCGTGGCGGATCAGATTGCGCGCATCGAGCGTCGAGAACAGGTTTTCACCGGTCGCCATCGGGCCGTCGTAATGATTGGCAAGCTCGGCCTGCAAGGCGTAGTCGAGCGGATCGCCTGCCTCTTCGTACCAGAACAGGCCATAAGGTTTCAGCGCGCGCGCATACTCGATCGCGGTTTTGAGATCGAAACGTCCGTTCGCGTCTACCGCCAGGTTCTTGCCCGAGCCGACGACCTTGATCACCGCTTCGATGCGCTTGATGTCATCCGCCAGCGACTCGCCGCCGATCTTGATCTTGACCACCGAGTAGCCGAGGTCGAGATACTTCTTCATCTCGTCCTGCAACGCCGTGACGTTCTTGCCGGGATAGTAATAACCGCCGGCAGCGTAGACAAACACCTTGTCGTCTACCGTACCGCCACGATAGCGCTCGCCGAGCACCCTGTATAACGGCTTACCCTCTATTTTCGCCACGGCGTCCCACACCGCCATGTCAAGCACGCCTACCGCCACCGAACGCTCGCCGTGGCCGCCGGGCTTCTCGTTCGACATCGCACACGCCCAGATCCGCTGCGGATCGAGATTGTCGCCCGCGTCGTTGAGCAGCGACTTCGGATCGACGCCCATGATGCGCGGAATAAAACGCTCGCGCAGCAGCCCGCTTTGCGCATACCGTCCGTTGGAGTTGAATCCATAGCCGACGACGCGTTTGCCGTTGCGCTTGAAGTCGGTGACGACGGCGACGACGCTGGCCGTCATTTTGCTGAAATCGATATAGGCATTGCGGATGTCCGAACTGATCGGCGCAATGGTTTCGTGTATGGCAGTGATTTTCATGGAAGGGTTCTGGGTTCGGGCTTGGATTTAGGCAGTTCTACTGAATCCTGAATCCCGAATCCTGCTTTCTAGTCCAGTTTTACGCTCGCCGCCTTGGCGACTTTGCTCCAGCGCGCGATTTCCGCATCGAGATAAGCAGCGAACTCCGCGGGCGTGCTGCCAACCACGTCAGCGCCCAGCGCCTGCAGGCGCTCCTGCATATCGGGCAGCTTCAGGATACGCACGATTTCGGCGTTCAGTCTGTTGACTACGGCAGCAGGTGTGCCACCCGGCGCCATGACGCCACCCCACGACACCGACTCGAAACCAGGCACTGCCGCCTCCGCAACCGTCGGCACGTCAGGCAGCGAGCGCACGCGGGACTTGCTGGTGACGGCGATCGCGCGCAACTTGCCTGACTTCACATAAGGCGTCGCCGCGACGACCGTCGGCACGCTCATCGCGATTTGCCCCGCCATTGCGTCGGTCATTGCCGGCACGTCGCCCTTGTACGGCACATGCGTGATCCGTATGCCGGTCATGGACTTCATCAGCTCCATCGACAGGTGGTTGGACGAACCATGGCCGCCCGTGCCATAGCTAAGCTGATCGGGTTTTGCCTTGGCCAGCGCGAAGATCTCCTTCAGCGTCCGTGCCGGCAGATAGGGATTCACCACCAGTATATTCGGCACCAGCGTCGTCAGCGTCACCGCGGCAAAGTCCTTGACCGGGTCGTACGGCAATTTGCTGTAGACCGCCGGATTGATTGCGTTCGGTCCGAGGTTCGCCATCAGGATGGTGTAACCATCGGCCGGCGACTTCGCAACGAACTCCAGCGCCACGATGCCGTTGGCACCGGCGCGATTGTCGACCGCCACCGTTTGCCCCCAAGCTTCCGTCATCTTCTGTCCGAGCAGTCGCGCAGTCACGTCGGATGCGCCACCCGGGGCATACGGCACAACGAAGCGGATGGGCTTGTTCGGGTAGTCTTGAGCGTGAACCGCAAACGTCGCATGTCCGAGGACAACCGCCGCGGCAATGCACACAATGCGCACGCCACGACCGACCGAATCCCCCATCCTGATTCCCGGGTCCTGCACTTACTTACGCTGCCTGCTTGTGCAACATGCCGGCAGCGCGCAGCACGTCGGCGATTTTCTTGCGCGTGGCTTCGTCGGGCTGCTCGGTCGGCGGCCGCACCACCGGTGAACTCAGACGCCCCGCCAATACCATCGCGTACTTCATGCGCGCGTGCGCGTCGCCAGTCGGCTCGCCCATACCGTACACGATGTCCTTCAGCGGATTGATGCGCGCCTGGCAGTCCATCGCGCGCTTGAGGTCGCCCGCATGCACCGCATTCACCAGTTCAAGTATCAGCTCGGGTATGAAAGAAGCAAAGCCGAGCAATCCGCCATCGACACCCTGCACCATCGACGCCAGCAGGTATTCGTCATGACAGGTCAGTACCGCCGCGTGCGGATTTGCGTTGCGGATCGCTTCGATGTCGCGCGCATACTTGTTCATCTCGCGCGTGCCGACTTTGAACACCTTGACCGACGGCAGGCGCGCGAGATCGGCCAGCACTTCGCAGGAATAACTCGCCTTCGACCACGCCGGATATACATGCACCGCCAGATCGAGCCCGCTGGCCTCGCCGACCGCGGCGAAATAATCGACCACGTGCTGCGGGCGCATGCCGAAGCGCAGCCAGTGATGCGGCGGCATGATATCGAGTCCGGTCGCGCCAGCCTCCTTTTGCATCAGCGCCTGTTCGATCGCTTCGTGTATGCCTTCGGCAGTCACCGCAGAGATGACCGGCAGTTTGCCTTTGAGTTCGTCGGCAACGATGCGCGTTACTTCAACGCGCTCTTTCAAAGTCAGGCTGAACACGTCGCCGGTGTGCCCGTTGGTCATCAGCGCGGATATGCCTTTGAAAGTCGCGAGCCAGCTCGTCAGCCGGCGCAGGTCCTGCTCGTCTACGGAATAGTCGGCCTTAAGCGGCAGCGCAAGCGCCGGTATGATGCCTTTGTAATTCCATTGCTTGCCCATCGCATCCTCCACGAGTAATTTTTGTGCCGCGCCAGTATAACGATGCGGGTCGGTCATCGCAAACGCGTGCGCAGTTCGGTTATGATTCGAGGGTCTGCCGCTCCGGCTGATTCACAACACGACTGCCCACACCAATGAAATCCACTCCCGTATCACCCATGATGCTCACGCTGAGCACGCATATCGCATCCGCCGTGAAACATCCATTGCCCAAAGAAGTCACCGACCGCGCGAAACTGCATCTCGTCGACACCTTCGCCGCGATGATCTCGGGCTCGCGCCTGCTGCCCGGTCAGAAAGCCATCGCTTACGCCAAAACGCTCGGCGGCAAGCCCTCGGCGGGCATCGTCGGCACGCGCATGGTCACCACACCGCAGAACGCCGCGCTCGCCAACGGCATGTTCGGCCATGCCGACGAAACCGACGACACGCACCCGCCCTCTCTCACCCATCCCGGCACCAGCGTGGTTCCGGCGGCCATGGCCATCGGCGAGCAAAACCGGCTTGGCGGCAAAGCGCTGTTGCGCGCCATCGTGCTCGGCTACGACATCTGCTCGCGCATGCTGCTCACGTTGAAACCCATGCCTTACCTGCGCTCAGGCCATCATGCCGCTGCCACCGGCCAGGTGTTCGGCGCCGGCGCCACTGCAGCGGCGCTGCTCAAACTCAATGCGCGGCAAGTGCGCTACATGCTCTCGTACGCAGGCCAGCAGACCGCCGGCCTCTACACCATGTTCCGCGACCCGGAGCACATCGAAAAAGCCTACGCGATGGGCGGCATGCCCGCGCACAACGGCACGCAGGCGGCACTGATGGTGAAACACGGCTGGACCGGCGTCGAAGATATTTTTTCGGGCGAGCGCGATTTTTTCTTTACCTTCGCGCCGGAAGAAATCGACCGCAATGAAATGGTGCGCGGTCTCGGCAAACACTACGAGATCATGCGTGCCGGCATCAAGCGCTGGCCCGTCGGCGGCCCCATCCAGGGGCCGATGCACGTCTTGCGCGATCTCATCCTGCAGCACGGCATCAAGGCGGCCGACGTGGAGAAGATCATCGCGCGCATGCCCGACAAGGAACTCGAAATCGTCAACAACCGCGCCTCACCGGACATATCCGTGCAGCACCTGCTCGCGGTCATGCTGATCGACGGCAACGTCACCTTCAAATCGTCGCACAGTTTCCGCCGCATGCAGGACCCGAAGGTGCTGGCGGTGCGCAAACGCATAGAAGCCATCGGCGACCCTGCGCTGACGGATGCGCAACGCCGCTGGCGCTGCGTGATGGAAGTGCATCTCAAGGACGGCCGCGTTTTACACCATCAGACGATGGCGTCCAAAGGCAGTTTCGAAAATCCGCTGACACCCGCCGAGGAAAACGAGAAAGCGCTCGACCTGCTCGACCCCATCCTCGGCAAAAAACGCAGCGCGGCGTTGCTCGACGCCTTATGGAACTTCGATAAAATCGCCGACGTGCGGGTACTGCGCAAACTCTACAGCACCACTTAGGCGGCAGCCGGGCGGCGCCGGTACATGAGCGAGGCTTCCAGCTCCTGCACTGCAACGCCGCCCTGATTGATGACCTTGCGTTCAAACGTGATCACCCCGCGATCAGGCTTGCTGGTTTCCTTCTTGCCGATCACCTTCGACACCATATGGATGGTGTCACCGTGCTTCACCGGGACCAGCAGCCGCCACTTGTCGATTTGCAGCAGCGCAAGCATGGTGCCTTCGTTGATGCCGCTCGCATACTGCAGGCCGCCGGCAATCGCGTAGACCAGCGGGCCGTGCGCGATTGGCTCGCCGAATGGCGTCGTCTTACAGTACTCCCAATTCGTGTGCACCTCGTTGAAGTCACCGGACAGGCACGCGAAGTTGACGATGTCCGCCGAGGTCACCGTGCGTGCGGGTGTACGAAATTCGCGCCCAAGCTCGAAATCCTCGAAAAACAGGCCGCGTCGTACTGGTTCCATGCAGGTCCCCTTTGAATTTTTTACCGCGGTTCGCGGCCCAGTATGGCCGTGCAATGCGATGACAGTATGCCGCCTTCATTATGCACGAGCGCGGTGTCGGCACGCGCGGCCTGCCGCTCGCCGCATTCACCTCTCAATTGCGCCACTGCCTCGATGATGCCGAGCATGCCTCCGGTCGCACCGGCGTGCGCGTGTGACAGCATTCCGCCGTGAGTATTAACCGGAAGCCGCCCAGTCAATGCAGCATGGCCCGCCGCGTAGAACTCCCCGCCCTCGCCTGTTTTGCAAAAACCGAGTTCTTCGAGTTCGAGAATAGGCACGATGGAAAAACAATCGTAGAGCTGCGCGATATCGATGTCCTCCGGTCCAAGCCCCGCCATGCGATAGGCATCCTGTCCGGATTCGGTGACGCCGAACCGCACCAGGCTTTCGGCGCTCACTATGTACTCGTGGGTATGCCGTTCGCCTATGCCCAGCAAGTACACCGGCGGCTTCGCCAGGTCGCGCGCGCGCGCGGCCGAAGTCACTATGCAAGCCCCCGCCGCATCCGAAATCAAACAGCAATCGAGCAGATTCAGCGGCGATGCGATCGGCTTGGATGCGATCACGTCCTCTACCGTGATGGGCGCTTTCATATGCGAATTCGGATGTAGCGCCGCGTGCCGGCGCGTAACCACCGGCACTTGTGCGAGCTGCTCGCGAGTCAGGCCATATTCGTGCATGTAGCGGCGCGCGATCATCGCGTAGCTGCCGGGAATGGAATTGCCGTACGGATACTCGAAATACGGATGGCCGAACGAGGACGCGAGAGCTGACACCGCCGTGTCCCTCGATACGCCGCTCGCGCGGTTCTCGCCGGTGCACACGAGCACGCAGTTCGCGCGCCCCGTCACGATGGCCGCCGCCGCGTGCCCGAGCAGGATTGCAGGCGTTGCGCCGCCCGCGACCATCGACGCGCACAACCGCGGCTTCAGGCCCATGTACTCGCATAACACCGCGCCCAGCATCACGAACGGTTCGGTCAGCGTGTAAGCCGTCAGCAAGCCGTCGATATCCCCAACTGCGAGCCCGGCATCGTCGAGCGCCCGCTTGGCGGCCTGTGCCGTCAGCGCCAGGCCGGACATATGCGGCAGCTTGCCGATGTCCGATTCGCCGATACCGGCTATTGCAGTCCGATTGCGCAGCGGCAATTCGGAACCCGGCCCGGCGCTCATGCAACGGCTCTTTGAAACTGCGGCACTTTCCAGCCTTCACTGCGATCTTCGAAACATACGGCGACCTGCTCGCCGACCGCCGTTTCCAGCGCGTGCGGGCCGACGATGTTCGCCATCACGCGTGGACCTTCCGTCAGATCGATCAACGCGACGACGTACGGAACGCGCGCAGCGAACTCCGGAGCCGGCGCGCGCGCCATGATGGTGTAGCTATAGACCGTGCCTTTGCCCGCGCTGTCGAGCCACGAGGTTTTATCGGACCAGCAACGCGGACACAGATAACTCGGCGGAAAAAACACCTTCGCACAGGCGTCGCACCGCTTGATGAGCAAGCGGTTCGCGCGCGCGGCCTCCCAGAACTCGCGGGAATCCGCATTGACTGCCGGCGGTGGCAAATTCACCGTTGCAGTTCTCGATTGTTACGGAGCGGGTTTTTCTTGCGCATAGTCATCACCGGCCCTACTGCACCTTGATGTTGCCCTGCTTGATCACCTTCGCGTACTTGACGATCTCGCTGTCGAGATGCGCGCGCAGCGCCTCGGGAGTGCTGCCAATCGCGTCCATGCCTTCGCGCTGGTAAAAAGTCTGCACGGCTGATTCAGTCTGCAACACCTTTTTCGTTTCAGCGCTCATTCTGTTCGCGATTTCCGGCGGCGTACCGCGGGGGAAGAAAATTGCGTACCACACATCCACCTCAAGACCGGGAATGAAGGTGTTGATCGGCGGCAGATCAGGGAATGCAGGAGACGCTTTGGGCGTGGTCACGGCCAGCCCCCGAATCCGGCTCGCCTGCAATTGCGCCATGGCGACCGGTGCCACAACGAACAGCAGCGCCACATCGCCGGTCATCAGGCTGAGCATCGCGGGACCGCCGCCCTTGTAGGGAACTATCGTCGTATCGACCCCGCCGAGCTGATTGAGCATCTCCGCCGCCAAGTGCCCTGTGCTGCCGATTTCGTTGACGCCGCTGGCGAGCCGGCCCGGATGCTTTTTCGCGAGCGCAATCAATTCTTTCACCGAGCGGGCGGGAACGCTGGGATGCACGCACAGCACCAGCGGACCGGCCGACACCAGGCTCACTGGCGCGAGATCTTTCCGCGGATCGAATTTGAGCGTATCGGCAAACAGCGTCGTGTTGACCGCCAGCGTCGAAGTCGTGAACAGCAGCGTATAGCCGTCAGGCGGCGACTCCGCGACCATCTGCGCGCCGATAAGACCGCCGGCACCGGGACGGTTGTCAATGACGAAGGTCGCTCCCATGGTTTGGCGCAGGCTGTCGGTGATCAGGCGGGCCTGAATGGTGCCGCCCCCACCGGTGCCGAACGGGACGACCACCCGCACCGGTTTGGCCGGCCAGCCCTGCGCCGATACCGCAGCGGGGCCTGCCAGCGCGGCGCACAATGGGCCGGCAATACCAAGCAATCGAATCTTGTTCATCGCCCCCTCCACGGATGCCCCGGTGCGTCCACGACGCCCGGTGTTTTTCTCTAGCCTGCCTTGCGCGTGCTTAAGGCATCGATGGCTTCGCGCGTGAGCCCGAGTTCGCCCAGCACTTCGTGCTGATGCTCCCCCAACAGCGGCGGCGCGCGGCGTCCGCTGCCGGGCGTGTCGCTCAGCTTGATCGGAATTCCCGGCACCTTGATCGGGCCGAGCGTCGGATGCTCGAGGTCCATAATCATATTGCGAGCCGCGGTCTGCGGATCGAGCAGCACATCCTCCACCGTGTTGATGCGGCTGCACGGCACGCCGGCGTCGGTGAGCCGCTTTGCCCATTCCACCGTGCCGCAGGTGGCAAAACGCTCCATCAAAATTGCATTCAATGCCTCGCGGTGTTTTACACGCAGGGCATTGGTCTTGTAATCCGGGGCCTCTGCCAGTTCGGGCAGCCCCATCGCCACCACCAGTTTTACATACAGCCCGTTGTTCAGTGCCGCCACCATCAAATCGCCGTCTGCGGTGGGATAGACCTGATAAGGCGCGAGGTGGGCGGACGCGGAGCCGAGTTTGCCGCCCGGCACTTTGCCGGTTGCGAAATAACCGACCGCGCGAAACGCCAGCCACGCGATCTGCGATTCGAACAGCGAAGCCTCGACGCGCTGGCCGCGGCCGGTGTGCGCTCGGGCGACCAGCGCCAGCAGGATGGCCTGGTTCGCGTACATCGCCGCACCCATATCGCAAACCGATACGCTCGCCCTGGTCGGCGGAGCACCGGGCGCTCCGGTCATGTGCATGATGCCCACGAAGGCCTGCATGACCGAGTCGTAGGCCGCCTGCTCGCGGCGCGGCCCGCTGTCGCCAAAGCCGGAGATCGAACAGTAGATGATGCGCGGATTCACTTTGCGTATCGATTCATAGTCGATGCCGAGCCGTTCCGGCACGCCGCGCCGGTAATTCTCGACAAAGATGTCGGCGGTCTTGCAGAGATCGAACAGCACGTCGCGCGCCTCGGGGTTCTTCAGATCCAGCACTATCGAGCGCTTGTTGCGGTTCACCGCCAGGAATTCGGCGCCCTGGTCGCCCCAGAACGGCGGGCCCCAGGTGCGCGCCTGATCGCCCGTGGGCGATTCGACCTTGATCACATCGGCGCCGGCATCCCCCAGCATCATCGTGCAGAACGGGCCCGCCAGCACCGACGTAAGATCGATTACCTTGATGCCTTCGAGTGCAGTGGACATCATTTATCTTTCTTCGCATCGCGCTTGGCGACGTAGTTGTCGATGCGCGCCTGAAACTTGGGATGCAGCCGCGAGATCACGCGGATGTCGCGCGCGTACTCCAGCGCCTTGCTGTATTCCATGTCGGTCGCGGTGCGCACGACCTCCTTGGTGAACGCGAGTCCGTGATGCGCATTTTGCGCGATCTCCAGCGCGAGCTCGGTCGCGGCAGCGAGCGAAGTGCCGTTGTCTACCACGCGGTTCACCAATCCCAGGCGAAACGCTTCGGCCGCGTTGATCGGACGGCCGGTGAACAGCATCTCGTTCATCGCCTTGCGTCCCATCAGGCGCAGCAGCGCTGGAATCACCGTGGCGGAAGCGATGCCGACGCGCACTTCCGGATAGCCGATGGTGGCGCGCTCTTCCGCGATCGCCAGGTCCGACCAGCCGACGAGGTTGGCGCCCAGGCCCAGCGCAGGCCCGTTGATGGCGGAGATGGTCACTTTCGGATAGTTCCAGACCAGCCGGTTCAGCGTCAGGATATGCTCGTACTCGCCGCGGTCTTCCAGCGCCGTCGCCTTGCGCATTTCGCGCAGATCGGCGCCGCCGGAGAACGCGGTGCCCGCGCCAGTGAAAATGACGACGACTATCTCATCGTCCGCCGCGATATCTTCCAGGGCTGCCGTCATCTGCTTGACGAGCGCCGGACTGAACGGATTGCGCTTTTCGGGTTCGTTCAGCGTAACGATGGCGATGGGGGATTTTTTCTCCACCAGTAAGCGGGTATCGGTCATTACTTCGTTCCTCGTGTTGTTGATTCTTTCGGGGCTACTGCGACAGGCATCAGTCCGGAACGATGCCGGCTTCACGCACGACCTTGCCCCACTTTACCGTCTCCGCCTTGAAGTAAGCGCCGAATTCCGCGGACGGCATGCCGCCGGGTTCCGCGCCGAGGCTGGCCAGAGTATCGGCGACTTCCGGCGTCTTCAGTGTCGCCGCAATCTCCTGCTGCAGGCGCAGGACGATAGCCGGCGGCGTTTTTGCCGGCGCGAGCACACCGAACCAGGAACTCGATTCGAAGCCCGGGAAGCCGGACTCCGCGACGGTCGGAATATTCGGTGCGGCCGCGTTGCGCTTGAGACTGGTGAAGGCCAGCGCCCGCACCCGGCCGCTCTTCACATAAGGCAGTGAAGATACCGAGCTGCTGAACAGGACCTGCACCTGCCCGGCGACGAGATCGATGAATGCAGGCCCTGCTCCTTTGTACGGGACGTGGACCATTTTGAGACGGGCGATGCTGTTGAACAATTCCGCAGTCAGGTGCAAAGAACTGCCGTTGCCGCCGGAGGCGAATGCGAGTCCGCCGGGTTTGGATTTTGCCAGCGCGACCAGTTCGGCCACCGAGTTTGCGGAGACCGCCGGGTTGATGCAGAGCACGAACGGCGTGGCTGCCATCATGGTGACCGGCGCGAAATCCTTGACCGGCTCATAGGGCAGCTTCTTGAACAGCGCGGGATTGACCGTATGCGTGGTTGAAACGGTCAGTATCGTATAGCCGTCGGGCGGCGCTTTCGCCACGATCTCGGTGCCGATGATAGTGCTCGCGCCCGGACGCAGATCGATGACCACTGTTTGTCCGAGATTTTTGGCGAGGCCTTTGCCAGTCAAACGCGCCAGCGTGTCGGACGGCCCGCCCGGGCTATAAGGAACCACGAAGCGGATCGGCTTATCGGGGTACGCTGCACAGGCGCCGGCCGCAAACAATACGCCCAGACCAAACAATCCGGCACGGCAGCTGTAACGAAATCCGGGTCCGCGGTGACGCTCGCGCATCCCCGGCCGACGCGGCACCAATGAAATCACCCGCATTAACCTGCTCCCCCTTAACGCGCTTTTATTCGGCCTTGATGCCGGCTTCCTTGATCACGCCGGCCCACACCGCGGTCTCGGCTTTGATTTTCGCTGCGAGTTCCTGCGGCGTGCTGGTTTCGACTTCCAGCCCCTGGCGCGACATCGCTTCCTGCACGTCGGGCAGTTCTACTGCTTTGATCGCGGCGCCGCGAATGCGGTTGACGATGGCTGGTGAGGTTCCGGTCGGCACCAGCAACGCGTACCACGAACTCACATCGAAGCCGGGGAATCCCGATTCGGCAATGGTCGGCAATTCGGGGGCGACCTTGGAGCGCTTGGTGCCGGTGGTGGCGAACGCTTTCAGCCTGCCCGCCTTGATCTGCGGTATCGACGACGCCACGCTGGCGAACAGTACCTGCGCTTCGCCGGCCAGCACCGCCGCTGCCGAGGGCCCGCCGCCCTTGTACGCAAGGTGAACCATGTCGATACCGGAGCGCTTTTTGAAAAGCTCAGCTGCCAGATGCAGCGGGCTGCCGACTCCCGCTGAAGCGTAGTTCAGCGAACCGGGTTTTTGCTTCGCGAGCGCAATGAAATCCTTCAGCGTCGCGGCCGCAACACTCGGATGCGTGACCAGGATGTATTGCGCGGTGGCGAGCAGCGTCACCGGTTGCAGGTCCCTGGCCACGCTGTACGGCAGCTTGTAGAGGCTGGGGTTGACCGTCAGCACGGTGTTGAAACCCATGAGCGCGGTATAGCCGTCAGGAGCCGCCTTGGCCACGGTTTCCGCGGCGATATTGCCGGCAGCACCGCCGCGATTATCCACCACCCATGCCTGGCCGAGCGCATCGTGCAACTTGGGTGTGATGATGCGCGAAAGTGAATCGGCCCCGCCCCCGGGCGCGAACGGCACCAGCAAGCGGACCGGCCGCACCGGATAAGCTGGAGCATCGGCAACTGGCGCCGCAAGTGCGGCTGCACACGCCAGGAAGAGCCCGCACGGCACAAGCAATTTGCAAAATTTGGTTTTCATTTCAACCCGCCACAGTCAGGCGCACGCACTCGCCGGCGTCTGCCAGGTCTTCAATATGCCACAACTTGTCCAGCAAACGGTCGGTCTGCGCGCTGCTCAGCACCTGCGCCGCAAGCGAGCGGAACTTGGCCTCGATCTCACTCTCCGTCATCGGATTCTTGTAATGGCCCCGGTGATAATCGACCAGCGCTTGGTGCGTCACGCCGGACTTGGTCGTGAGCGTGAAGTAGCAACGCATTGCCTCCGGCATGCGTTGCTCCGCGTCTTCGGACAACGCAACCTTGATGCGTTGCGCCAGCGCGAGAATTTTCGGATCGCGCAGGCAATCGTCGTCGAAGTGACGCGACTCCACACCGCCATATATCAGCGCCACTGCGACCGTATACGGCATGCTGTGATCCGCCGTCTCGCGCGTCGCCGGCGTCCATTTTTCGGGGTCGCCCGCCATCAGCCGCACCGCGGCGCTGACCGTTTCAATGCGAATTTCCGCGATCTCGTCGACATTGCCGATCTTCGCGCGTACTTCCAGTGCCGCCTCGACTACCGTCTGTGAATACTGTCCGAGCGGAAAATGCTTGATGCTGCATTCCATGATTTTGTATCCGTTCGCCTGCCCGCCGAAACCTGCGAGTTGAAACGGCGCGTGCGTGACAGCCTTGAAATAACCGCCGACACCTTCGAATATGGGCGTCGGCCCCGTCATGCCGCGCGAGGCGAGCATTGCTGCAAACACTGCGTTGCGGCTCGCGTTCGCATAAGCGCAACCTTTCCACATCGACACATGGCCGATGCGCGTCTGGTAAAGCGCGACGTTGGGCGCGATGCCGAGATTGAACGCCTGCGCAATGACTTGCTCCGGCAGGCCCAGCAACTTGGCCGCCGCCGCAGTGCTCGCCATGCCACCGACCGTCACGTGGTCGAAGCCGAGCGGCTTCAAATCCACCGCGTCGCAAATGCGGCAAAACACTTCATAGGCAAGCACGGTCGCGGTTATAACTTCCTTGCCGCTGCGCTGCAAAGCCTCCGCCAGCGTCAGTACCGCGGCGATACTGTCGCTCGGGTG
>Ga0114966_10003093_pt1 | contig 14734 bp, 8 predicted proteins | sample M_130207_XF_Meta_FD_87029 | JGI IMG/M metagenome (GOLD analysis project Ga0114966, IMG submission 87029) | Freshwater microbial communities from Lake Montjoie, Canada to study carbon cycling - M_130207_XF_MetaG | ecosystem: Environmental > Aquatic > Freshwater > Lake | place: Lake Montjoie... | reverse complement strand
GCGCTGGACCGCCACCTGCATACCGTCGGAATCCCCCGCTCCGGAGATCTGCAGGCCCGGCTCATTGCCGGCGGGCGATCCAATCTGACGTTCCTGGTCCACGACGACGCGTCGCAGTGGGTGCTGCGCCGTCCACCCCTGCACGGTCTGACACCCTCGGCGCACGACATGGCCCGCGAGTACCGGGTGGTCGCAGCATTGGCCGACACCTGCGTTCCGGTGGCGCAGGCGGTCACCGTGAGCGAGGACGACTCCGTGCTCGGCGCGCCGTTCGGCCTGGTGGCCTTCGTACCCGGCCGGGTGGCGCGCAGCCGAGGCGAACTGGAGGCATTGGGAGGCCCGGCGGAAATCACGGGATGCGTCGACACCCTGATCAAGGTGTTGGCCGATCTGCACGCGATCGACCCGGACGCGGTCGGACTCGGCGACTTCGGGAAACCCGTCGGCTATCTGGACCGGCAGGTCCGTAGGTGGGGTGCGCAGTGGCAGTACGTCCGGCTGCCAGAGGACCCGCGGGACGGCGACGTCGGCCGTCTGCATGAGCGGTTGACGCAGTCCGTACCGGCGCAGGGCCGAACGTCGATCGTGCACGGTGATTATCGGATCGACAACACGATCCTCGACGCCCACGACCCCTCCGTCGTCCGGGCCGTCGTCGACTGGGAGATGTCAACACTCGGTGATCCCCTTTCTGACGCCGCACTGATGTGCGTCTACCGGGATCCCGCGATGGATCTGATCATCGACGCGAAGGCGGCCTGGACGTCACCGTTGCTGCCGACGGCAGACGAACTCGCACAACGGTATTCGGTGGCGTCCGGATACCCACTGGAACACTGGGGCTTCTATATGGCGCTGGGCTACTTCAAGTTGGCGGTGATCGCAGCCGGTATCGACTTCCGAATCCGGATGGCCGCGGCAGACCCAGATGCGCAGCCCGAAGACGGCGACGATCGAGTCGGGGCCGCGGTGGCGCCGCTGATCGCGAGTGGCCTAGCGGCGCTGCGTTAGCCGGTACGCGGAGACGACCTACGCGACGCCGCGGGCGCCGCGTCGGACGCTGCTTTCCCGGTATGCCGCACGCCGGCACGCGAACGCGAACCCGACTTCGGCGCGACCGGAGCAGCGTCGGCGACGGCGGAGGTTGCGTCGGCGCGATCGAGGGTGTCTGCCGGTGCGGTGTCGACCGGGGCCGTGGACACGGCGGCAGCGGCCGCATGTCGAGCAGCCACCGGACGCGGCGAGGCCGCAGCCGAAGCCCGCGCAGACGCCGCCGGCGTCGCGAGTGCCAGCGCAGGCGCGGCGGTGACGCGGGCCGCAGCGACGGCGGGCACACTAGCCGCGGGCGGAATCAGCCCAAAGGTCAACGCCGAGATGGCGTTCTGTACCGCGGCGAGCACGGACTGCAGATCATTGGTGATCACGGTCGACACCGCGGAGAGCAGAACACCGGGCAATGCAGTAGTCACACTGTTGATCTGTGCGGTGACGAAGGACTGGAAGGACCCGGTGGCTTCAAGGACGGCCTGCTGGATCGAGGTGATCGGCGCAACCAGGCCGGTGCTCAGAGTCTGCACTGCGGTCGGGAGGTCGCCGGTGGCCAAGGCCTGGACCGCAGTGACCAGAACCACGGGTATGGCACCCAGGGCGTCGCCGAATCTCGCCGGAATGGACGTGGGTCCGATAAACAGACCGGCGACCGTGGAGTTGAAGTACGCGAAGACATCCGTGGCCGCCGCGGTGACCAACGGTGTGGCCTGGGTGAGGAATTCGGTCGCGATGGCATTGGCGAAGTCCGCTGGAACCAGGCTGGTGATATCGGGGATCGCGCCGCCGATACCCAGCGACTGCAGTAGCGAGACGATGTCGGTGAAGGGCAGGGTCAACGCGGCCAGCGTCACATCAGCGACGGCTGGAGTGGGAACCGTCAGCGGGCTCAGGGCCCCGGACTCGACCGGTGCCAGCGCGATCGCGCCGACTCCCACGACGGCCACCATTCCCGCGGTCAGGGACGAACGAACTGAGATCTGCATGGCCCAACTCCCGTCAATTTGACCCCACCTGTCACTGGAGTCACCTGAGAATAGCCTGAGCGAGGCCGAATCACCATCCCTCGGCAGGCGGGCCACCCGCCACGGGTCCCTGCTACGCCCGCGCGTTGCCGGCTTTCCACTGCTCCCAGGGGATATTCCAGTCACCGAGACCCTCGGTGCCGGACAGCACTGAGCCGACGGTATTTCGGACCTCGATGACGTCCCCGCGCCTGGTGTTGTTGTAGAACCACTGCGCGTTGTCGGGGCTGACGTTCAGGCAGCCGTGGCTGGTGTTGGTCGACCCTTGGGCGCCGACCGACCACGGCGCCGAGTGCACATAGATGCCGCTGTAGGACATCTGAGTGGCCCAGTCCACTTCGAGCCGGTACCCCTTGGGCGAGTCGGATGGCACGCCGTAGGTCGCCGAATCCATGATGAGGTGCTGATATCGATCGCCGATGGTGTAAACGCCGTTGTTGGTCGGAGTGGCGTCCTTGCCCATCGAGATCGGAATGGTCTTGATGACCGCGCCGTTGCGCCGCATGGTCAAAGTCTTGGTGGCATCGTCGGCGGTGCCGATCAGCGAATCACCGATGCTGAAGGCGGCGGTGCGATCCTGCTGTCCGTACAGCCCGCCGCCGAGGTCGACACCGAAGGTCTTAACGGTGACGTTCACCGTCGTGCCCGGCTCCCAGAAATCCTGCGGACGCCACCGCACCTCGCGGTTGCTCAACCAGTAGAACGCACCCTCGACCGGTGGTTCGGTGGTCACTGTGATCGCGTTCTGGGCGGCGAGTCGGTCGGGAATGTTCTCGTCGAAGCGCACCGCGATGGCCTGCCCGACGCCGACGACGTCGCCGTCGTTGGGCATCAGATACGCCATCGTGAGATTGGCCGGCGAGTGCGACGCGAACTTCAGAGTCCGGGTGCTGACGCCGCCGAGGCCCAGCGCCCGGGCGGTGATGGAGTAGCGCTTGTTGTAATCCAGCGGATCGGCTGCCGACCAACTGAGACCGTCCGGGCTGAGGTCTCCGGCGACTGGATCGCCGGTGTCGTCGACCATGGCGACGGATCCCAGCACCCCGCCCTGGACCTCGAGCGTGATCGGCTGGTCGACATGGACCCCGACGGCGCCGTCGGCCACTGATGCGGTGAGCTTTGGGATCAACAGATCGCTATAGGGCGTGCCCTTATCGGCGAGCACCGTGGGTTCCGACCGGTTGATGCCGCAGCCACCGACTGCGGGCAGCACCGAAAGCACGACGACGAGGGTGGCCAGCCAGACGCGCGACCGCGGCCGGCGAACCGGTCGGTGTGCTCGCATACTGGCTCCAAACTCACGGCGACGGGTGGGTTCCGTCCGAGGCAATTCGTCTCCCCACCTGACCCAACTCTAGGTGCAGCCAATTCACCTCACCGGCGCCCGCCTGTTATTGTCGCTGACACGCGCCGTTAGCTCAGTTGGTAGAGCAGCTGACTCTTAATCAGCGGGTCCGGGGTTCGAAACCCTGACGGCGCACCCAGAGTTTTTTTGTAACGTTGCGATCACGGGCCGCGATACTTCGAACATCATGCCCGGTAGACGACGACTTGCGTTCCCTGCGGCCACAGCTGCCATCGGTATACCGATGGCACTGCTGCTTGCCGCCGCGGCGCCGGCCGAGTGGGATCCGCTCATCGTGGCCGCTCCGGTGTCGGCGAAGATACTGATGCCCGGCGTCGGAAACGAGCGGGGTCTGCAAGTCGCGACGATCCTGGCCGAACGCGCGATCAGCGCGCAATTCCCCGAGGTACACAATATCGGCGGTGTCCGTCCGGACAGCATGAAGTGGCATCCGCAGGGCCTCGCCATTGACGTGGGAATCCCGGACTACGGCAGCGCCGCGGGCAAAGCACTCGGGGACCGAATCGCGGCGTTCGCCTTCGCCAATGCGGACCGGTTCCACCTGGTGCATGTGATCTGGCAGCAGACCTACTACCCGATCGGCGGAAAGCCGCATCGGATGGCCGACCTCGGCTCCGATGATGCCAACCACTACACCCATGTTCACATCGCGACCGAGGGTGGCGGGTATCCAACGGGGACCGAAACCTACCTCGGATAGGCTCGGACTGCCGGTAGCTGTGGAACTCAGCAGTGATTTCGTTTTAGCACTTAAAGATGCCATCTGCGTGAAATGTGTGCTATCTTCCATGTTTGCTGCAATCTGATAGGACGCAACCATGACGGCCGATGGGGCTGGCAGCCATGCGCAGCCACCTGAGCGTCGCGACGACGCCGACCTGCCACTGCGGGTATTCAGCTGCAGCCGACTGGGATTGCAGGCCAACCCCCCGGTGCGCCGCCCGAGCTCGGGTGGTTGGCTGCGGCGGCGCTGAGCGCTAGCGGCGCCGGATTCCGCGAAACAGGATCACCACGGTCAGCGTTCCCACGCCCACCAGGGTCGCGGTCACTGCGGGTTGCTTCACCCAACGCAGCACGGCGGATTTGAGGTCTTCGGTAAGGCGTTGTGGATTGGCGCGCTCGGCCAGTGAATCGACGGTCAGTGCCAGCTGGTCACGTGCCGCAGCGATGTCCGCCTTGATGAGCTCGGGATCCCGGTCCACCACGTCCGTCCTCGCTTCCGCCGTCAACCATGCCGCCATTACCCTAGAACAGCGCCGGGCCCCGGAAAGCTAAGGGTGGGCGCAGCGATACACCGGCTGAGACGAAGGGATGGACTGTGACCGATACCGCACGCCTGGAGGTCGGCGACACCGCACCGGCGTTCACCCTTCCCGATGCTGACGGGAAACCCGTCAAGCTCTCTGATTTCAAAGGCCGCAAGGTCATCGTCTACTTCTATCCGGCCGCCTCGACTCCGGGCTGCACCAAACAGGCCTGCAACTTCCGGGACAGCCTTGCCCAACTCAATGACGCCGGCATCGACGTCGTCGGCATCTCCCCGGATAAGCCGGAGAAACTGGCCAAGTTCCGCGATGCCGAATCGCTGACCTTTCCGCTGCTTTCGGATCCGGAAAGGAAAGTTCTCAGCGCCTGGGGCACGTTCGGCGAGAAGAAGATGTACGGCAAGACCGTGCAGGGCGTGATCCGGTCGACGTTCCTTGTCGACGAGAAGGGCAAGATCGCGTTGGCGCAGTACAACGTGAAGGCGGCAGGTGCGGCAACCTTGATCCAGAAGATCATCGCCGGTAACACGTGACGGCATCGGTGCCGCTTCAGACGCAGGAGTAACTTTCTGACCCAGGAGTAACACCGGAGCCCCGGGGACCGACATCACGGTGACAAGACAGAGCGCGGGTGAAACCTGCTGCTCGACGCACCGGAGGTCGGAACATGACGCGACGTGGACGCCTGCTCAGCTTGCTGGCAGCCGTTGTGGCTGTTCCCGTCATTGTCGCCGGGGCACCCGCAGCACCGGCACACGCCACAGGGGAATCTGACGCTCAGCTGGTTTCCAGCCAGCGCTCCGCCGTATCGGTTGGCGGCTCCGAGCGCGGATTGCAGATTCAGACGATCATGGCCAGACGAGCCATCGTCTCGCGATTTCCCGAGATTCGGGAGATCGGTGGGGTCCGGCCCGACAGCATGAAGTGGCACCCCGAAGGTCTGGCGATCGACGTGATGATTCCGGATTGGCAGACGCCGGCCGGCAGAGCACTCGGTGACCGCATCGCCACGTTCATCTCCGAGAACGGCAGGCGTTTTGGACTCGAATACCTCATCTGGCAACGGATGTATACCCCCGCCGAGGGCAAGCCGTACCTGATGGACGACACCGGCAATCCCGACGCCAACCATTTCACCCACGTCCACATCTCCACCCACGGCGGCGGTTATCCGACCGGCCGGGAGAATTTCCTGGACTAGTCCACCTGCGTGCCGAGCATGCCCAGCAACAGCGCCTCGGCGGTGGCGGCTCGTTCCAACACACCGAGATGCAAGCTCTCGTTGACGCTGTGCGCCTGGGTGCCGGGATCCTCCACACCGGTGACCAGGATCGTGGCCTCGGGGAACGTCTCGGCGAACATGGCGATGAAGGGAATCGAGCCACCCATGCCCATGTCGACGGCGTCGACACCCCAGGCCTGCCGGAAGGCTGATCGCGCGGCGTCGTACACCGGTCCCGTCGCGTCGATGGCATAGGGCTGCCCGACGTCGCCGTCAGTGACGGTGACCTTCGCGCCCCACGGAGCGTGTGACTCAAGGTGGCGACGCAGGGCCGCGAGGTGTTCGGTGGCGTCTCCGCCGGGCGCCACCCGCAGGCTGACCTTCGCCTGGGCACTCGGGATCAGGGTGTTGGAGGCCTTGGCGATCGGTGTGGTGTCGATACCGATGACGGTGATCGCGGATTTAGCCCAGAGTCGTTGCGCCACAGAGCCGGTGCCGATTTCACCCACCCCGTCGAGAAGGCCCGACTCGTCCCTGACCCACTGCGCCCCGCGGTCGACGGCCGCTGCCCGTGCCTCATGAAGGCCGGCCACTGCGACATTGCCGTCGGCGTCGTGCAGGGTGGCCAGCAGTCGGATCATGGCGGTCAGCGCGTCGGGAACCACACCACCCCAGATTCCCGAGTGCAGGCCGTGCCCGAGAGTGGCGACCTCAACGACGCAGTCGACAAGTCCGCGTAGTGACACCGTGAGCGCGGGAACGTCGACCGACCAATTGTCGGAGTCGGCGATCACGATGACGTCAGCCGCAAGCTTGTCGTGGTGGGCGGCCAGCAGTCGACTCAGCGACGGTGAGCCGCTCTCCTCCTCGCCCTCGACGAACACCGTCACCCCGACCGGTGGATTCCCGTCGTGTGCCCGAAAGGCCGCGAGATGGGTTGCGATACCTGCTTTGTCGTCGGCGGTGCCGCGGCCGTACAACCGACCGTCGCGCTCAGTGGGTTCAAAGGGCGCTGAATCCCATTGCGCCGGATCACCTTCCGGCTGCACGTCGTGGTGGGCATAAAGCAGCACCGTCGGTGCACCCGACGGCGCGGGGTGATGGGCGATCACCGCCGGTGCTCCGCCCTCGCTGACGATCTCGACGTGCGCGAAACCGGCGTCGCGCAACAGTTCTGCGACTGCCTGCGCACTGCGATGCACCTCGTCGCGTCGCGCCGGATCGGACCACACCGACTCGATGCGCACCAGTGCCTCGAGATCGCGCCGGACATCGGGCAGGATTTCGCGCACGCGTGCGACCAGATCACTCATGATCTGGCGTCCGCTAGAGGATCTCGAGGATGGCCACCGCGGCGGCGGTGTCACCCTCATGGGTCAGCGAGACATGGATCACCACATCGGCGAGGTGCTGAGCGATCTCACCGGTCAGCCGAACCTTGGGCCGGCCCCACATATCGGTGATCACCTCGATATCGCGATGGATGCCCTCCGTCAGCATCGGGCGCTGCGCGAACCGGGAGCCAGACCACGCCTTGATGACAGCTTCCTTGGCGGCCCAGCGGGCAGCCAGATGCCGGGCGGCAACCGAACTCTTGTCGGCGGCGTCGCGGCGCTCACCGGGGGTGAAGGTCTCGGCGAACACCGTTCCGGGCTGGTCCACCTGCTCGGCGAAATCCGGAATGGACACCAGGTCGATCCCCACACCCACTATCGCCACAGGAAATGAAACTAGCGGACGTAGGTGTCGTCGTCGCCCAGGCGCGAGGCCGGATCGAGCAGCATGGCTGCCTCCTGCGGCTTCTCCGGCGCATCGTGGCCGAACCGACGATCGGCGGGCCGCTCATACATCGGCTGCCCACCCGCGATGGCAGCGGCCAGTCGACGCTGGCCGGCCAGGACGCGAGCATTCGCCCGCCGTTGGTAGTCATTGCGTTCATCGGCGCTCAGCGTGGCCAAGAATGCCTGCGGATGCACCAGTGCGACGAGTCCGGACACGTGACCGAAGCCCAGACTGGTAACCAGGCCGGCCTTCAGCGGGAATCGGCCGCCCAGGCGCAGGGTCTCCCGCGGCCAGACGAAGTGACTGGACACGGCCAGTTCGTCATCGAGGCAGTCCAGGCTGCGGTTGGGCGGGATCACGCCGTCGCGCAGCACCTGGCACAGGCCGAGCATCTGGAACACCGCGGCACCGCCCTTGGCATGGCCGGTGAGTGTCTTCTGCGACACCACGAACAACGGTGCTCCGGCCGAGCGCCCGAGTGCGTCGGCGAGACGTTCGTGAAGTTCGGTCTCGTTGGGATCGTTGGCCAGAGTGGACGTGTCGTGTTTGGAGATGACCGCGATATCGTCGGCGCCCACTCCCAGTCGACTCAGCGAGCGCGCCAGCACGGAATCACGTCCGCCGCGACCGGCACCGAGGGCACCGAGTCCGGGCGCCGGGATCGAGGTGTGCACACCATCGGCGAAACTCTGCGCATAGCCGACCACAGCCAGCACCGGCAGACCCATCTTCAGCGCCAGATCACCGCGGGCCAGCAGGATGGTGCCGCCGCCCTGCGCCTCCAGAAAGCCCAGCCGGCGGCGATCGTTGGCGCGGGAGATCTTCGAATCACTGATACCGCGGGCCCGCATCATCTCGGTGTCGGCGGTGGCCGCCATGTCACCGAAGCCGGTGATGGCGTCAGACGTCATATCGTCGAACCCGCCGGCGACCACCAGTTCGGCCTTGCCGAGTCGGATCTTGTCGACGCCCTCTTCCACCGACACCGCCGCGGTGGCACAGGCGCCAACCGGATGGACCATCGCGCCGTAACCGCCGACATAGGACTGCATCACATGTGCGGCAACGACATTCGGCAGCACCTCCTGCAGGATGTCATTCGGTTTGGCGGCGCCCGTAATGTTGCCGTTGAACATCGTCCGCATGCTGGTAAGGCCGCCGATGCCGGTGCCCTGGGTGTTGGCAACCAGGCTGGGGTGCACCCAGCGCATGAGTTCGGTCGGGGTGAACCCGGAGGATAGGAATGCGTCGACGGTGGCGACCATGTTCCACAACGCCACCCGGTCGACGGCCGCGGCCATATCGGCACCCAGGCCCCACACCTTCGGGTCGAATCCGGTGGGGATCTGACCACCCACGGTGCGGGACAGTTTCGCCTTGCGCGGTACCCGAATCTCGGTGCCCGCCTTGCGGATCACCTCCCAGTCGCCGGAGTCGCCGACCGGGCGCACCACGGTGCGATCGGGGTCGGCATGCTCAAATGCCCGCGCTTCGGCCTCCGTGGACACCACGAATCCGAAGTCACGCTCCAGGAAGACGCTGACCAGAAGTTCCGTCGAGTGGTCAGCATGCAGAGCGCCATCGGCGACAAACTCACGAATGCCGCAGCGCTCGACGACGGCGTCGTGGTAGCGCTCGACGATCTCGGCCTCGTCCACCAGATCACCGGACACGGTGTCATACCAACCCGGCTTCGGATCGTCCTCCCACGTGAGAAGTCCAGTGGTCCAGGCTAATTCCAAAACGCCGGCGGCCGACAGTTCATTGTCGACCTCCATCTCGAACCGGGTGCGCGAGGAGCCGTAGGGCCCGAGTTCGGCCCCACCGACGATCACCACCAACTCGGCCGGATCAATATCGAGGTCAGCCCAGACCGGTGGCAGTGACGCCCGGTGCCCGCGCGGCGGAGACGGCAGCGCGGCGATGGTGCCTTCTGTCGGCTCATCATCGGTCGCTATGGCCGAGTCGTGCGCCATCTCCTCGCGGGCTTTGGCAGCGAGTTCGGCCATATCGAGTTCGATATCGCCCAACCCTCCGGTGAGGTCGACCTTCAGTGGTTCCGCGGCGGCGGCGACCTTGGCTTCGGGCGTGCACAGGTCCAACAGCATCGCCGCCATCTCCGCGGTGGTGTATGTCGTCACCCCGGCCGCCTCGACGGCGTCGACGATGGCGTCGTTGTGCCCCATGAGTCCGGTGCCCTTGGTCCAGCCGATCAGTGCGTGGGCGAAGGTAACCCGTTGCGCCCACGAGGATTCCGCGCCCCACCGGGTCACCACCGCATCGAGTGCGGACTTGGACTCGCCGTAGGCACCGTCACCGCCGAACATGCCGCGGTTCGGCGATCCGGGCAGCACCACGTGCAGCCTGGATGCGATGTCACGTTCGGACCCGATGGCTGAGAGTCCGCCGACGAGCCGTTCGACGGCCCACAGCAGAACCTTCATCTCCATCTCGGAGCGAGACCCGGCCTCGGACAGGTCACCGGCCACTCGGGGCGCAGCGAACGGGAACAACATTGTCGGAGTCTGGGCGTCCTTGACGTGAATGGCCTGCGGCCCAAGGTTTTCGCTCTGATCGTTGCCCACCCAGGACACCAGGGCATCGATATCGGCGTAGGACGCCATGTTGGCCGGCAGCACCCACAGGGCAGCGCCGAAGCGCGCGTTGTCGCGATACAGCGACTTGTAGAAACCCAGCCGCTCGTCATCAAGTCCGGAGGTGCTGGCGATCACGGTGGCCCCGCCGTGGAGCAGTTGACCCACCACGGATGCGGCGATGGAACCTTTGGACGCTCCGGTGACGACAGCGACCTCGTCTGCGTAGCGTCCGACGCCGGGGTTCTCCGCGCCCGCCGCGATACGCGCATACAGCGCCGCATGGACTGCCCGACCCTCGGCCAGCGCGCGGCCGCGCCACCAGTCGGCCTGGGTGGCCACGGTGTGTCCGGCGCCCTCGAATCCCTCGGACAGCGTCGCCCAGTTCGCGTCGATATCGTTCTCGTCGGCCAGCCACAGCTTGACCAGATCCTCGCGGGCGCTGGCCCACCGGTCGTCGAGCAGAACCGCTTTGCGGGCATCGAAGGCCGGTGCCACCAGTCGAGGCCAGTCCGAACCGAGTTCTGCGGTCACCAGGTCGACGAGTTCGGCGTCGGTGGAGGCCGGCAGCGCGGAGACCGGGTTGTGCAGCCCGAGTTGGCCCAGCACCAGGCGTGCGGCCGAGGCCAACACACCGCCCGGGCCGGTAACAGTCTCCGCGAACTCGGTGAGCGCGGCCGAGTCGACAACACCACCGACGTCGCCACCGGCCGAGGGCAACGCCACCGCAATACCGTGGCGGGCCGCGACCGCAGCGACCGCACCGTCGATGGCCTTATCCACCGCGGCGGCGTCCGGCAGGGCGCCGTCGTGCAACCCGCCGAGGGCTCCGCCACGGACGCTGCTGCCCTCCCGGGTACCCAGGACGAGTTCGACGGTGACGTGCTTGGCCCAGCCCGCGCCGAGTTCCCATGTCTTGGTGACTCGTTCGGCGATCGCGGCCGGTCGTTTGCCGGACGGCCCGAGCACGGTGCGCAGTTGGTCGTTGACGGCGTCGGAGAGCACCGGGCCGAACGGCTTGTAGGTGCGGGCCAGTTTGTTCACCTGTCCCCGTAGCGCATTGAGGTCGGCTTCGGCGGCGCCGTCGATGGCGCCGAGGTTGAGTTCCGAGCCCAAGTCGACCAGCAATTGGTTGCGGCGCGAGGAGGCGCCGTCGGTGATCGACTCGATCGAATCCAATGCCTCGATCTGATCGATCCGCATCTTGGCCGACAGCGCGATCAGCGCGAGCGTGGCGTCGGCGGCACCGAAGGTGATGTCGTCGGGGCGTGCCGCGCCGGTGGCGGCAGTGGTCGGTGCGGCGGCCGGTGCCGACGCGGCCTCGACGGACACACCGGCGGCCGGGGTTGTGGCTTCCGCCTCCGCCTCCGGTTCCGGCTCAGGATCGGTGTCAGTGGCGAACAGCACCGCGGCGTCGCGCTCCACGTTGAGCACCTGCACTGTGCTGTAGGCATATTCGGGCAGTTTGAGGGTGTTGTTGGCCAGGCCGGCCACCGTCGGCGCGGACTTCACCCCGATCTCGACAAAACGCTCCACGCCCAGACCGCCGGCGGCCTCCTCGGTGAACAGCAGGTCCTGGGTCTCGATCCAGCGCACCGGGCTGGCGAACTGCCAGGCCAGCAGTTCGATGATCACGCGACGAGCGACCTCGCCGCGACGATGAGTGATCCAGGTGTCGTAATCAGCGAGGATCTCGTCAAGCGACTCAGCCGGAACCAGATCGCGGATCTCCTGAATGAAATCGCGATCCAAGCTGAACAACCGGGGCACCAGGTTCGGGATATACCGGCCGATCAGGGCCTCCGGGTTGGCCTCAAGCGGCATGATCCGCTCCAGCGAGCGACGGAACTCATCCACTCCGACGCGCAGCACATCGGAGTGGAACGGCACATCGATACCGGGCACGGTGATGTAGGCCCGCTTGCCGCCGGTGAGTTCACGGCGACGCTCGACTTCTTCCTCCAGCGCCTCAAGACCACGGACCGTGCCCGCGATCGCGTACTGCGAACCGCGCAGATTGAAGTTGACGATCTGCAGAAATTCGCCACTGCTGGCGGCGATCTCGGCGACGAACGCTGTGACGTCGGCATCATCGAGATCGATCTGCGACGGTCGGATGGCAGCCAGCCGATAGTTGGAGCGGCCCTGATCGTCACGCGGCACGATGTCGTGCATCTTGCTGCCGCGGTGGAACACCACCTCAAGCAGAGCCTCGAGTTCGTACACGCCGGTGACACAGGCCAGTGCGGTGTACTCGCCAACGGAGTGCCCGCAGGCGATAGCGCCCTCGACGAAGGCGCCCTGTTCGCGCATCTCGGCTACCTGGGCGGCCGCCACCGTCGCCATGGCGACCTGAGTGAACTGCGTCAGGTTCAGCACGCCGTCGGGATGCTGGTAGTGCACGCCCGCGGCGATCAGGCTGGTCGGATTGTCACGGACCACGTGCAGCACCGAGAAACCCAGGGACGCGCGGGTGAACTTGTCAGCCCGGTCCCAGATCTTGCGCGCGGCCTTGGACCGAGCCCGCACCTCCATGCCCATGCCCTTGTGCTGAATACCCTGTCCCGGGAATGCGTAGGCGGTCTTGGGTGCGGCAAGCCGGGCGGTTGCCGACATCACAAGCTCACCGCCTGTGCCACTCCCCCCAGTCGCTTCGCTCCCGCCCCGCCGGGTTTTGGCCGTAACCTCCAAAACCTCTGCGCCCAAGTCGATTCCGACCCGGTCCACGCGGAAGTCGATCTCATCGCCCGGTTGCACCATGCCCAGGAAACGAGCGGTCCACCCCACCAGCTTTCCGGGCGGGACGGGACTTCCGTCGGTGGCCGTCACCACGTGCTGGGCGGCGGCCGACAACCACATTCCGTGCACGATCGGTCCATCGAGGCCGGCCAGCAGTGCCGCGGTCCGGTCGGTGTGGATCGGATTGTGGTCGCCGGAAACATGAGCGAACGGCCGCATGCCGACCGGTGCGGTGATGGTGACGTCGCGGCGGCGACGGCGCGGGGTGTCGGTGGCGTTGCGCGACACCGCTCCCCCAGCACGCACCGGGTCGGTGAGTTCGGCCTCACCGGTTCGGCCGCGGATCGCGAACCGTTCCTCCAGCACCGCCAAAACCGTTCCAGTGGTGTCGCTGACGTTGACGGTGACCGGGACGACCCGACCGACCTCGGTATCGACGGCCACCGACGACGTTGCGGTGATGACCAAGCGCGCCGCCTGCCGCGGCAGTGGCTTGAGCAACCGGGCCGCGTGATCGAGGTGCACCAGGCTCAGCAGGCCTTCGACGACCGGGAAACCGGTAGCGGTGGCCGCTGCACCGATGGCGGCGAACACCGCCGGCCAGCAGCGGCCGACCAGCGCGTCGGGAACCGTCGAGAGGGTGGGAGCCAGTGGGGAGCCGAATGTCGCGGTGACGCCGGTGTGATCAGCAACCCGTTCGGGATCCCACTCCACAGTGACGGTGGCCGCACCGCCGACGAGTTCAGGAAGCTCATCAGGTCCGTCGACACCCGCCGCGATGGCCAGCACCGCGCGCATGGCTGCAGCGGCGTCGGGGGTGAGGACCACCGGCGCTCCGCCGTCGACCACGGTCGGCGGCAAGGTGAAGGCGATGTCGATCCAGGTGCCCGACAGCGGAACGCTCAGAATCACCCGGTCGGTTGCCGCCACCTCAAGCCGAGCTCCGGTGGAATGATTTGTCGCGCTGAGGAATTCACGTGCGGTTCCGCTCCGGGGATCATGCACCTGCCACTGCGATGGCGGGGCCAACCGGTGCACCGGATTGATGGCGGTGCGCCCGGCCCACAACACGTCCGGGGAGTCCAGCACGATGCCGAGCGGACCGGTGACGTCGGCCCGAACCTGCAGCCGTGACGCCGCCGGCTGCGGCTGCACGCCGGCGGCGAGAACCTCATCGACGGCCGCCTTCTCGAAGCGGTCCAGGAGTTCGCCCACCGGTTCGTCGACGCGGGTGATGCCCGCAACCGCGGCCGTGCCCGGGATGATGCACACCTGATCGGCGGTGTAGCGCGAATCGTGGGCCTGCCACAGTGAATCGCTACGCCACCAGCGTCGGACGTCCTTGTCGATCACCGGAACGAAGTTGACCGGTTTACCCGGGGTCTTGCACTGCTCAATGAAGAACGGCACATCAGCGGGATGCAGCAGCACCGTGCCGGCATCGGGGAAACGCGCCAGCAGCGTGGCGATCGCGCGGTCGGGATCCTCCAGGAGTGCCGCGCCCTCGGCACCGACGAACAGGGTTTCGATCGGCCCGCTGTCTTGGGGGTGCAGGCGCGCCTCGGCGCGCTGCAGCATGGCCGCGAAACGATCCCGCCAGGTGACGTCCAGCCAGGGCGAGCCGTCCCGCTTGGTGTCGGCGGTGCTGTCACCGTCACCGATCGCCAGTTCGACGTAACGCTGCAGCCACTGCT
>Ga0114966_10003092_pt1 | contig 14736 bp, 13 predicted proteins | sample M_130207_XF_Meta_FD_87029 | JGI IMG/M metagenome (GOLD analysis project Ga0114966, IMG submission 87029) | Freshwater microbial communities from Lake Montjoie, Canada to study carbon cycling - M_130207_XF_MetaG | ecosystem: Environmental > Aquatic > Freshwater > Lake | place: Lake Montjoie... | reverse complement strand
TACAATTCAATATCAACCTGGAGCACCTACTAGAAAACAACAAGCTGAACAACAGGCACAACAAGCTCAACAACCTGCTAGTTCTGGTATGAAAGTTGTAAAAGAATAATATCCAATATTTATATAGTAAGATAACTATATGAAAGGATTAGCAAAATTTTTAGTAGAAACAATATTGGATGAAGCGGCTGAAATGGACAAAGTAGTTGTTGTCTATTCTGGCCGCTTTCAACCATTCCATAAGGGACATTACGCAACTTATGAAAATTTAATACGCAAATTCGGAAAGGATAGCGTATATATCGGAACTTCTAATGTTACCGATTCAAAAAAATCTCCATTTAATTTTAAGGAAAAGAAAGCAATAATGATGCAGATGTTTGGAATTCCATCATCTAAAATTGTTAATGTCAAAAATCCATATAGACCCGAAGAAATACTAAATAAGTATGATTCGGATACAACAGGTTTAATTGTTGTAGTTGGTGAGAAAGACCAAAACCGATTAAGTGGTAACTATTTCACTCCATATAAAGGTAAGGTAGAACAAGGATATCTGGATAAAGGATATGTGTACGCTTCACCTGCTCAATCAAATCCTATTAGTGGTACTGATGTTCGTTATTGGTTAAGCGCCGGTAGTTCCGATGATAGAAAGAAAAACTTCACGAAAGCATATCCTAAGTTTGATTCTCAAATATTCAAATTAATTACTCTTAAGTTAAAGGGTTTAAAAGAATGTATTAACGAAGAAATTAAACTAAACGTAAAAATCGGAGATACTATCTTAATGGGTAGATTTAAAAATAAAAAAGTAGTTGTAAAAACAATAGGTACAGATGATTGGGGAATGCCAACAATAAATGGTAAGAAGGTAGCAACATTTAGAATTCCTAAAAAAGAGGAATTGAAAGAAGCTGCATCTAACGGTGGATTTAGTGGAGCGGATGAGCCTGATACATCATTTGTAGCAGATAGACAGAAACGAATATTAAATAAAGAAAAGCCTGAAAATTGGTATAAGCAAGGTGGATATACTCAATTGGATAAGCCTAAAGCGGATAATATGAGAGGAGTTGGTAAGACAAAAGATACTGAAACTCAATTTAGAAAATCATATTATAAAATAAATAATGTAGAAAAAAGTACATTAAATCCAGCTGATGACCCACATAAAGTTGAAGATTGGAAAGAAGTAAAACCTAAAAAAGCAGTAAAAAAACCTAAAAGATTTTGGGAACTTCCTGAAAATCAAAAAGATACAATAATTTCAAAAGAAGATATTAAAGAAATAGTTGAGGATTTTGATAACCTATTAGATGAGATGGGATTGGGTGGTGGTGCTGGTGTAGGTTTAAGTTTACCCGGTGGATATATTAATGGTGCACCAAAAGCTGATGATGTTAAGAAAGTTAGTAAGAAACTTAATAACAAAGGAATGAGTGGGTATGAGGAGATTGATGAGATAGCTGTACAAACTGATATGATTCCTGGTGGTTTAGCTAAAGGTAAAACTTTAATAGATTTGGCTAAGAAGTACGATGAGAAAGGATACTATGACCCAAAACAATTTGCGGCAAAGGTTATTAAACCTCAATTAATGAAAGGTATTAAAGTTGAAATGGAACACACAACTGATGTTCGTATTGCAACTGAAATAGCAATGGACCATTTATGGGAAGATTTAAAATACTACGATAAGTTAGCAACTATTGAAAATGAAAACACAATTATAGAATATACCGGTAATGGGGCTTTCCCTCAGGATGGTAATACAACAACTGGATATATATGGAACTCTGACTGGGATGATTATGATAAGCAAAAATATTATTTAGATAATTTGGAAGATTGGGATTTTGTTGATGAAATACCATCTGAAAGAGAAAAGAAAAACTCCGTAGACCAGAAATTACCAATAGATAGTCATAATGATACTACTGATAAATACAATCGTATATTAAAGCATGATTTAAAATCCCCAATTGATTTTCTTAAAGAATCTTTATTATTGGAAGGTGGGGCATATGGACATATGAACCATCCATTTGATATTGAAATGAATCTTACATTTGGAGATTTAAAGCAAATTGTAGTAAGAGCATTAAATGGTGATTTGGAATTGGCAAGAGAAAAGACTGATGGGCAGGCATTGGCAATTAGTTGGGTGAATGGAAGATTAGTTGCTGCAAGAAATAAATCACATACAAAAAATAAAGGTGAAGGTGCAATGACCGTTGGACAAGTTGCAAAACAATTTGCTGGTAGAGGTTCATTAACTGATGCATATACATTTGCTATGAATGACCTTTCTCAAGCTATATCAGGATTATCAGAACCACAGCGTAAAAAGATATTTAAAGATGGTGCGTGTTTTATGAATTTAGAAGTGATATATCCACAAAATGCAAATGTAATCCCATACGGACAACCATTATTAGTATTTCACGGAACTTTTGAATATAATAAAGAAGGAGAAATCATTGGAGAAAATCAATCCGCTGCATCTATATTAGCCGGAATGATTAAACAAGTTAATAAGCATGTACAAGATACATACACAATACAAGGACCTCCAATGCAGTCATTACCAAAATCAGAAAATCTTTCCAAATTACAAGGAAAATATATATCGATGATTAACAGGCTTCAAAATGAGTTTAAATTATCGGATAGTGATGGTGTAGCTGATTATCATCAAGCTTGGTGGACCGATTTTGTTGAAAAAGGTGCAAAGAAGTTAGATATTGGTTCAAAAATAGGATTAGTTAAAAGATGGGCGTTTGGTGATAAATCAATGCGTATAAATCAAATACAAGATGATAAAATAAAAGCTTGGGCGGATAAAACCGATAAACAAGACCAACAAAAGATTATGAAAAATAATATTATGAAATTTGAAGAAATCTTTTTAGGAGTTGGTGCAGATGTATTAGAATTTATGGAGTCAGTATTAACAGCAAACCCATCGGATGCAACAAAACAATTAAGAAACGAATTAGGAAATGCTATTAAACAAATAAAAGCATCTGGAAACCCACAAAAAATAGATAAACTTAAAATTGAATTACAAAGATTAAATACATTGGGTGGTTTTGATAAAATTGTTCCAAACGAAGGTATCGTTTTTGTTTATGGGGGTAATACCTATAAATTAACTGGAGCATTTGCACCATTAAACCAAATTTTAGGTATTTTTAAATACGGAAGATAATCGTTTTATTTAATTTGATATACTTATATATACAAATATATCAAACGTAATATGGCAAGAGAATTTAATAAAAAATTTATGCATCCAACTCGTAGGAAGTTGGTTGATATGGTAATGCATGGTGCTGAATATGAAAAGGACTCATTTATTTCATTTTCTGGTGCAGATAAAGAAATTGTAAAACGTAAAGTTGGTGAAAAATGGACTGATGAAAATGGTAGGTCTTGGGAACAATCTGAAGGTGGTAAAATAGAATTTTCAGAACTTGGTGATATAATGGCTGAAACAAGAGCTTACTTGGATAAGTTAAATAGATGTAAATCCGATAAGTGTAAAACAATTAAAATAGGTAGAGTTGATAAAAAATTAATATCTAAAACCGGATATTGTTTACATTGTCTTACTATAAGAGAAGCAGAAATAAAATATGATGGTTTGTGGAATGAATATGAGGATTATAAGATTTATTCTAATATGATTGCATATGGTAATGATGTATTGGCTCAATTTAAACAAGCATATAGAGACGCAAAACAAACTTATGAAGTAGTTCAAGAAGATGGTAAGATTGAAACTTGGAGTATGGAAAGAGATGTGGAAGAACTTAAAGCAGAAATCCTTTTGGAGATTGTTAAATTTGAAGGTGAGATTGAACAAGCTACTAAATTAAGAAATGCGGCTTACGAAAAATTAAAAGATAAAAATTACGATTTAGTAAGACCTCTTAACGATTAATATGAGTACAGGTATAACACAAAAAAAATCCTTAAAGGAAATAATATCTGATGAATACAAAAAGTGCGCGGTAGACCCGATTCACTTTATGAAAAAATATTGTATGATTCAGCATCCGGTGAGAGGTAAGATACCTTTTCAACTTTTTCCATTTCAGGAAAAAACCCTAACTGAATTTGCTGCTAATCGTTTTAATATAGTGTTAAAATCACGTCAAACTGGTATTTCTACTCTTTGCGCCGGCTTTGCACTTTGGAAAATGTTATTTAATGGTGATTTTAACGTATTGGTTATTGCAACAAAACAAGATGTAGCAAAGAACTTAGTAACCAAAGTAAGAGTAATGCATGAACTATTACCTAGTTGGTTAAAAGGTGGTTCTTTGGAAGATAATAAACTTTCCCTTCGTTTAAATAATGGTTCTCAAATTAAAGCAATTGCAAGTTCACCTGATGCAGGACGTTCTGAAGCCTTATCACTTCTAATATTTGATGAGGCCGCTTTCATTGATGATATCGATGAGATTTGGGTGGCTGCACAATCTACATTATCAACGGGTGGTGCGTGTGTTGCGTTATCTACTCCAAATGGTGTGGGTAATTGGTTTCATAAAACTTGGTTAGGAGCGGAGGATGGTACAAATCCATTTAGTACAATTAGATTACATTGGACAGTTCATCCTGAAAGAGACCAAAAATGGAGAGATGAGCAAGAGAAATTATTAGGAACAAAAAAAGCAGCACAAGAATGTGATTGTGATTTTGTATCTTCAGGTGATACTGTTATTGATCCTGAACTTCTTATGTTTTATAAAGAAACATATTGCCAGGACCCAATTGAAAAGACTGGATTCGATGGAAACCTTTGGAGATGGGAATATCCATCGTCAAATGGTTCGTATATTGTTGTGGCGGACGTTGCCAGAGGTGATGGTAGTGACTATTCTGCATGTCATGTAATAGATGTAACTAATGCAACGCAAGTGGCAGAATATAAAGGTAAAGTTGATACAAAAGATTTTGGAAATTTCTTAGTTAATCTTTCAACCGAATATAATGATGCATTACTTGTTGTAGAGAACTCAAACATTGGTTGGGCGTGTATCCAACAATGTATAGATAGAGATTATAAAAACTTATTCTATATGAGTAAGGATTTAAAATATGTAGATGTTGAGCATCAGATGAAAAACAAATACCGAGCAGACGAAAAACAAATGGTAGCTGGATTTTCAACAACTTCTAAAACCCGTCCACTTATTATTTCTAAATTGGATGAATATTTCAGAGAGAAATCAGTAACTATTCGTTCCAATCGTTTAATAGATGAATTGTTTACATTTATATTTATGAATGGTAGAGCGGAAGCTATGAAAAGTTATAATGATGACTTGACAATGGCATTGTGCATTGGGCTGTGGGTTAGAGATACTGCACTTCGTTTAAGACAGGAAGGAATAGACCTTACTAAAAGAGCTTTAGGTGGTATAAGTTCCAATCAACAATACGAAGGAGTATATGGGGGAAACAATATGGTTGATAACCCTTGGAAAATGCAAATTGGAGATGATATAGAAGACCTAACACAATGGTTATAAAAAATTGTAGTGTTTTGACAATTTACGATATTTATGGTATATGTCAAAATAAAGTAAACTAAAATGATTAGACTTAAAAATATCTTAAAGGAAGATGAGTATGTAGACCAAGCTTACAAACTTGGTGATACTCCAACCGATAATCCAATTGATGATTATGATGAATTGGATGTAGAGCAAGAAGATATGGATGATTTTATAAACTTCTTAAAAGGATATTCAACTCAATTGGAAGAAGCAAATTGTAATTGTGTTTATGAAGCAGAATATCAGGGAAGAGATGTAAAGTTAGGTAAGCCAATGCAAGGTGATGTTAAGAAGTTTAAGGTATATGTAAAGAATCCTAAGACTGGTAAAATCATTAAAGTAAACTTCGGACAGAAAGGAATGGTAATTAAAAAAGATAATCCTGCTGCTAGAAAATCATTTAGAGCAAGAATGAATTGTGATAATCCGGGTCCAAGAACAAAGGCAAACTATTGGAGTTGCCGTAAATGGTAAAATAAATTATGGCAGAACAAGAATTGGATGATAGAAGTTTTTTTGGTAGGTTAAAAAAATTATTTTCAACAAACGCAATTGTAACCGTTGATAAAGATGGTAAGCGTACGGTTGTTGATACCGAAGAACGTCAACAAAGCACAAACTTTGTAAATCTTAAAGATAGATACACAAAATTACAACGCTCTTATTACGATAGTAATGCGGGAGCACAGTCAATGGCATATCATCAGGTTCGTAGAGAACTTTTTAGAGATTACGATGCAATGGATTCAGACCCAATCATTGGTTCGGCTTTAGATATATATGCAGATGAATCCACAACTAAGAATGAATATGGTGATGTTCTTCAAATCAAATCTACAAATGAAAATGTAAGAGATATGTTACATAATTTATTCTATGATATAATGAACATAGAATTTAATTTATGGCCTTGGATTAGAAATTTAGTAAAATATGGTGATGCTTTTATAGCATTAGAAATTATGCCTGGTAAAGGTATTATCAATGTCGCTCCACATTCAATCTATAATGTAGAAAGATTAGAAGGTACTGACCCTAATAATCCTGATTATGTAAAGTATAAGGTTGAAATGGACCGTTTGGGTAAAAAAGAGTATGAGCAGTATGAAATGGCTCACTTTAGAATGTTATCCGATACAAACTTTCTTCCATATGGTAAATCAATGGTAGAGGGAGCTAGGAGAATTTGGAAACAATTATCCCTTATGGAAGATGCGATGTTGATTCATCGTATTATGAGAGCACCTGAAAAGAGAGTGTTCAAAATTGATATAGGTAACATCCCACCGCAAGAAGTTGATAACTATATGCAGAAGATTATCAATAAAATGAAGAAAACTCCATTTGTTAATAAAGATACCGGTGATTATAATTTAAAATACAATATACAAAACCTTACTGAAGATTTTTTCTTACCTGTACGTGGTAGTGATAGTGGAACAACTATTGATAACCTACAAGGTTTAGAATACGCAGCTATTGAAGATATCGATTACTTAAAGAATAAATTATTTGCAGCATTAAGAGTTCCAAAGGCTTACTTATCTTATGATGAGAACGTTAATGGTAAAGCTACATTAGCTGCAGAAGATGTTCGTTTTGCTAGAACAATCGAAAGAATTCAAAGAACAGTTGTTAGTGAATTAACTAAAATAGCAATTGTACATTTAGCAGCTCAAGGTATTGATGATTCTGAAATGACTAATTTTGAATTAACTTTAACTAATGCATCTACAATCTATGAGCAAGAGAAAGTTAATTTGTGGTCTGAAAAAGTAAGATTAGCATCCGATGTAAAAGCACTTAATATGTTATCTTCAGATTGGGCTTATCATAATGTATTTGGACTATCGGAAGATGAGGTGGATATGGAAAGAGCTAAAGTAGTTTTAGACCTTAAAGACCGTTTCAGACATAATTCAATTGAACAACAAGGACAAGACCCAGCAAATCCACCAGAACAACAAAATGTGGAAGAAGAAATCAGTAAATTAAAAACTGAAATCGAATTAAACAGAGGAATCGGTAGACCTAGAGAAGGTAATACTTATGGTAAAGATAAACATCCATATGGTAGAGACCCATTGGGTAATAAAGAAAATGAGAAAGAGAGAAAAAGAGAGGATAGAGTATTAAATACAAACGCTAAGAAGCTAGCAAGAGAATATATAAACGGAATTTCATCAAAAAAACAAGTTTTAATTGAAAAAGCGGGTATGCTTGATGAAAAAAATCTATTAGATGATACTAAAATTTAATAAAGAAAAATTTGTTTATATTTATATGTGTTAGTTTATAGGGTAGAATAAATATAGGGTAAGTAAATGAAAAAAATAAAACATTCCAAATTTAAGAATACTGGAGTGTTATTTGAATTATTAGTAAGACAAATAACATTGGAAGTTCTTAATGGCGACAAGACTGAAAACGCAAAGAATATCTTAAGAGAATTCTTTTCTCCAAATACGGAGTTAAACAAAGAATTACGTCTTTATGATATATTGTTAAAAGAAAAGTATAGTTCTGAAACAAAAGCCGATAGATTGGTAGAAACCGTATGCGATGCTCATAATAAGCTAAACCACATTACACTTTCTAAAGAAAAATTCAATCTTATTAAAGAAATTTCAGAAAAATTTGAAATTGAACAATTTTTAGCATCTCCTATTTCTAATTATAAAACATTAGCATCTATATATAAAGTATTTGAATCTAAAAGAGCAGATGGATATGATATTAAAGATATATTTAATTCAAAGATTACCCTAATCGAAAACATTACATCAAAGCCCGCGCAAAAAATACAACCAACTGATGAAAAAAAGTTGATTGAAACTTATAAACAACAAGATAAAGACCTTAGATTACTTACCTATAAGATTCTAGTGGAAACTTTTAATAAAAAATATACAAACTTAGATGATTCTCAAAAGAATTTGTTAAAAGAGTATATAAATAACATTTCAAATACTACCAAATTCATAGATTATGTTGGAAAAGAATTACCAAACATAATTGCAGAATTAAATATTATTAAATCAAAACTAAAAGATAGAGTTACACAAATTAAATTATCAGAAACTATTTCTCTTTTAGAAAAAATGAAAATTGGAAAAACTGTATCTGATTCTCAAGTTTCATCTATTATGCTTTCTTATGAGCTAATTAAAGAACTTAAATCTAAAGTAAAATAATGGAAGCAAGATTAAAAGAAGCAATTCGTAAATACGTTAGAGAAAGAAACATTCAAAAAACTTTGGATGAAATGTCTGTAACAGCTAATGTTGCTGGATATGATACTCCAAACGCATTTTCAAAACCAGGACAAACTGCTAAGAAAAACAAAAGATTGGCAAATATAACCGGTGGTGAAGTTGTTGATGATTTAGAGGAAGTAAAGATATTAAATCTAAAGCAAGAAAAAGAAAAACCAACAGCAGCTAAAAAAGAACCAGGTGCGGAAATTGCAGTTATTAGTGGTATGGAATTAGCGGAAAAAAATTTACATTTGGCCGAAAATCGTTGGTTAGATATTAAAAACGGAGATGCATCCCCTAAAGCTAAAATGAGTAAAGGCGTGACAAGCATCAAACAACAATTGGGTGAAGTAGAAAAATTTGTTAACTGGTATTCTAAAATAAAGAATGAGAATGGAGTTAAGAGAGATGATTACTATAAAAGAACACACAAAAGTTTACATAAAATCAAAGAAAGGTTAATGAATCTTTCAGAAAAAATTAGAAATTTATAATATGCCAGCAGTATCAAAAGCACAACAACGATTTATGGGTATGGTTCATGCAGTACAAAAAGGAGACATGGAAGCACCATCTAAAGAAGTTGAAAAAGCAGCTGATAGTATGACTGATAAAGACGCAAAAGATTACGCATCGACATCACATAAAGGTCTACCAAACAAAAAAGAAAGTATGAAAATCACTAAAGAAAGACTAAAAGAATTAGTTAAAGAAGTAATGACAGAAGAAAACGAATATCAAGCGTTTTTTGCTAAAGCATTGGAAAAAGCGGGTAAAGGTATTAATGATATGTCTGACGAAGAAAAGAAAGCATTCTTTAATAAAATAGATACTGCTTGGAATGGTAAAGGTGAAAAGAGTGAATCAGTAAGCGAAGATATCGCAGCTGAATTACCAAAAGCGGTAATCCCATCTGCTGTTAAACAAAAATTGGAATTAGCAATTGATAAAATTAAAGATGCTAAATTAAACCCTACTCAAAAATTACAATTGGTAGCACAAGTAGTTGATAGTTTAGGTATTGATAAAACTCAATTAGGTACTATTGCTAATAAGATTAGAAGCAAAATGGAATCAAAGAAATAAGAATATATAATGAAAGGACTTTTAATAGAAACAAAATTATTTGAGGCTAAGGTACAAGAAGATGAAGGTGGAAGAACCCTTGTTAAAGGTGTCTTGCAAAGAGCTGGTGCCGAAAACCAAAATGGTAGAGTTTATCCAAAGCCTATATTAGAAAGAGAAGCTAAGAAATACGAAACGTTCATTAAAGAGCGTAGAGCATTGGGTGAATTAGACCATCCGGATTCTACTGTAATCAACTTAAAGAATGTTTCACACAATATTAAAGAAATATGGTGGGATGGTGATGATTTATGTGGAACCGTTGAGGTTTTATCCACACCATCTGGTAATATCCTTAAGGAATTATTGAAAGCCGGCATCCTATTGGGTATCTCATCAAGAGGTATGGGTTCAACTAAACCTTTGAGTGGAAATAAGGTTGAAGTATCCGAAGATTTTGAATTGATTGGTTGGGATTTTGTATCTAATCCATCTACACATGGTGCATTTATGGTACCTGTAAACGAATCTGTTAATAGAGGTTTACAACAAATAGGAACTGATGTTTGTGGTGAGTACTGCAAAGCACAGGATTTAATGAGAGAAATAATAACTGAAATAGCATAATAATGGCAAAGAATTTTGACATATACGATTTTGTACACAACAATAAGATAACCTTAAAAGTTGATGGCAATAAAGGAACAACTGTAGCGAAAGCATACAATGATATCCGTAAAACTAACTTGAAAGAAGTAAAGATAGTTAATGGTAAATTCAGCTTAGCTGAAAACTTAGAAGATAGAAAATTATCAAACGAAGTTAAAAAACACTTTTTAGAAATCATTTCTACTTACAACACTTTCCAAGACCAAATGAAAAGACAATCTGATATGACTGAGGTTGCAAACACATTAGGTGCTATCGTTGAGGCTGCAAAGGAAATGACATTAAGAGAAAGTGGTGATTGGTTTGATAATGTGACTGTAAAAAGAAATATGCAGGAATTAGATAAAATGGGTAAATCATTTGATAAGTTCGCTATTGAAGCAAAACAAATGGATGAAAGATTACATTCTTTATATGAAGATATGGGCCACATCTTAAATCGTTACTATGAGATTGCAGATATCAGTACTGATACAATGCATGAAAGATTAGGAAATAAAAAGAAATAATTATGATTCGTTTAGGAGATTTATTGGAAGCAACCCCTATTGGAAAAAGTAGTGGTTTAAATGCATACAATTTTGAAATGGGAAAAAAAGCTGATTTCAAAAAAAAATTAGTTGAAAAAGCAAAAAAAGGAATATTATTGATGCCAAATGGTACGGATGGTGATTGGGATAGTGTATTGGCAAAAACAGATAGTAATGCCGATAAAAGATATGCAATTTCTGCTATAAACTATTTAGCAGATTCTAATGATGCAGAAGTAAAAGCAATAGGTAAAAAACTTAAAACTAAATACTCTCAATTCTGGCAATCATCAACCACTAATTTATCAATAAAAGATGCGTATGATGTGTTTGAAGAAAAACTACCACCATCACTTTTTGGTAAGTTAGAAAGCAGTGGTGATATAATTGCATTAGCTAGTAAATCAGGTAGATATGATTTGGGAGTTATTAAAAAAGCAGGAAAATTTGCTTTGGAAATAATTGATAGAGAGTATAAAAAAAGAATAAGTATAACTGAAAAAGAACTAAAATCTGGTATTGCTGATTATGATTCGTTAGTTGAGGAATTTGTAAAAGCTATCGGTGGAAATGATTGGTCAGAATATAAAAAGAAATAATTATGATTCGTTTAGGAGGATTAGTATCTCAAAAAGCATTTGGTAAATTTGAAATGGGTAAAGTAATTTCTAATCCATTCGCAACCGCATTCATTAAAGAAGGTGAGGGTGAAGACCACGAAGTTTCTATGGCAAATAATTCAATAGATATCATTATTAAGATGGCAACTGAATTAAAAGCTAAAATGGGTGAAGATGAAAAACAAATCCCAGCTTGGATTCAAGACCATATAGCTAAAGCAGAAAACTTAATTTCTCAAGCATCTGGAAACTATCACGAATATGGTGATTCAAACGAAAGTGTAGTAAATGAAGATAATACAGCATTTGAAACATTAATGTTAATTAGAAATTTAGAACAAACAAATAAACTATTAGCACAAGACCTTAAAACAAGCAAACGATTACCTAACGATAAAAAAGAAAATATTAAAAAATCTATTGTAGTAAATCAAGGTTTAATAAATTACTACAAAGAAACCCTTAAAAATATTAAAAATAACGAATCAGTAAACGAAGCAGGTCCTTGTTGGAAAGGATATAAGCAAGTTGGTATGAAAAATAAAGGTGGTAGACAAGTTCCAAATTGTGTACCTAACGAATCGGTGGTAAACGAAAATATATTAAACGAAGATTTAGATGCATTGGGTTTATTAATACCTGCATTGGGTGCAGTTATTGGCGGAGGATTGGCACAATTATATCCTTATTTTACTGGAAGACCAAACATATATAGTAATATAAAAGATTGGTGGAACAGTAAAAAAGATAATTCAGAAATGAATAAAATTGCTAATAGAATTAAAAATGACCCAGATGTTCAAGAATTTCTTAAAAAGAAAAACAAAAGTGGTTGGAAAGAAATGTTAAAGAAAAAACTTACTGGTAGTGAGTTAAATTATATTAACAAAATATATAGAAGTCGTTTTAATAGTGAATCGGTAAACGAAGCACCAAATACCGGTGAAAAAATACAAAATTTAAATAATAGAATTAAAGTATTAAGAGATAAAATATCTGCAACTAAATCACCAGAACAAAAGAAATTACATAGTGATAGATTAAAAAACGCATTACAATCACTTTCTAATATTAAAAAAGATTTTGGAATTAAAAAAGAAGCAAGTGGTAGAGTTCCACAAATATTTTTAAAAACAGGAGCAGTTGAAAAGAAGATTAAAGAATTAATGGCTGATAGAAAGAAAGCAGTAGTTCCTTATAATAGTGAGAAAGACCCTACGAAAAAAGAAAGTTTAAAACAAATCCTTATTAAACTAACTAAACAAATTCAAGGGTATGAAAAGAATTTAATTCAATTGAGAGATAAAGAAGAAGAATATATACAACAAATGAATGCAGATGCACAATTAGATGTATCGGCAATAGATTAAAAAAATATAAATAAAAGCTTGGTTATTCCAAGCTTTTTTCGTATATTTACATATGATTAAGCCTTTTTCAATTTTAGACACTCGTTCTAAAGAGTGGCAAGAACGTAAAAGATGGTGGATTAACACCTATAATATCCAATCGGAATTAGGTAGAGAAGATACCGAATCAAGAGCACGTTTTTGGGAAGATAATACCGTTTCTATATTTGATGCCACACTTTGTGAAAAGATGTACGAATGGTTTTGTCCAAAAGAAGGTAGAGTATTAGACCCTTTTGCTGGTGGTAGTGTTAGGGGTATAGTTGCAACTGAAATGGGATTTATCTATAATGGTATTGACCTTTCCGATGAACAAATTGAAGCAAATAAAAAACAATCAGATAAACCCAATTGGATTACTGGTGATAGTGAGTGGGTTATTGATTCAATATATGATAAAACACAGGATTTTGTATTTACTTGTCCGCCGTATTATGATTTAGAAAAATATACTGATAATCCTGCAGACCTATCAAATATGAATGCAGATTCATTTGATAAAAAATATTATTCAATTCTTAAAAAAGCTGCAGCAAAATTAAAAGATAATCGTTTCTTTGCAGTTGTAGTATCCGAAGTAAGAGAACAATCGGTAACCGGAAATTATAAAATCGGTAAATACAAAGGGTTAGTTTGGAAAACAATTAGAGCGTGTGAGGAAGCTGGACTACACTTCTATAACGATATGATTCTATTTAATTCACAACATCAGGCTGCTAGAGTAGTTGATACATACTTTAAACGAAATCGTAAGATAGCATCGGTTCATCAAAACATATTAGTATTTGTAAAAGGAAACCCTGATATTGCTGCGGAAGATATTGAATGGGATGGGACTTATGAATGTATCGTAGATAGTAAAGAATACAAATCGTTTAGAGAAGCGGCAATTGATATTAATCCAAATGAATTAGTAGCTACCGAAGTCCAAAGAAGATGCCGTTCAACTAAATCTAAATATAAAGAGTGGCAAATCATTGGTGAGGAAACAAAGCCGGATATTAAATACGAAGTTGATGGTATTCCTTTTGAGAATCCAAAACAGGTGGCAGAGTTGATTGGTGGTGATATGAGTGAATCAATGGCTAGAAATTATATAGAATCAAACAATCCCAAATATAGACATTGGAAGAAAGTAGATAGTTGGGATATTACCTACGAAGAAATGCAAGATTTGTGGGAAAGAAACATTACATTAGAATTACCTATCATTAGTTGTGATGGTAATGAATTTTATTCAATTATAGAAGCAGCTGATTACTTTGGTTGTTCAGATGAGCGCATTCGTCAAAAGCTCAAATCAGAAAAACATACTGATTATATTTATTTATTCTAAAGAATTTTTTAGAAAATTACGTTTTTATATATTTTATTATATTTATTGATACAATAACCTATTTCATATAGGTTTTTACATTGGTAATGAATACTCACCTTTATGTGTAGTGACCAAAAAGCCAATAAAAACATTCTATTTAAGCTTACAATACAATAGCTTAAGAAATCCGATAAATAAGGAAAACAAATGGCAAGTTCAAAATTGTTGAAAGAAGCAATTGCTGATGCTAAAGCTGTACGTGAAACTGCTATCGCTAACGCTAAAATCGCATTAG
>Ga0114966_10003089_pt1 | contig 14748 bp, 8 predicted proteins | sample M_130207_XF_Meta_FD_87029 | JGI IMG/M metagenome (GOLD analysis project Ga0114966, IMG submission 87029) | Freshwater microbial communities from Lake Montjoie, Canada to study carbon cycling - M_130207_XF_MetaG | ecosystem: Environmental > Aquatic > Freshwater > Lake | place: Lake Montjoie... | reverse complement strand
GCATATTGCCTGTTAATTCGTTGGAAGCCATGGGGCAACCGCCAAATCCTTTTATTGCTCCGTCAAAACGCCTGCAACCGGCATTATAAGCAGACTCAACTATAGAAATGGCGTTTTCAGGAGTTGTATGTAGGTGTGCTCCAAATTCCACATGTGGTAAGGATGGAATTAAAGCTTTAAACAAATAATCAATGGTTGCAGGAGTTGCAATCCCAATTGTATCTGATAATGCTTGAATTTTTATTTCAAATTTTGAATATAATAGTTCGCACCAATTAATAACAATATCTGAATTCCACTCGTCCCCATAGGGATTACCAAAACCCATTGAAAGATACAATACCATTTCTTTATTACTTTTTAATGCTAATTCGCGAATAGCCTCCACTCTTTTCAATGACTCAGCTATTGATGAATTTGTATTTCTTTGCTGAAATGACTCGGAAACAGAGAACGGAAATCCTAAATAATTAATTTCTTCGAATTCAACAGCGTCTTCTGCTCCACGAACATTTGCAATAATTGCAAGTAACTTAGAAGTAGAATTACTTAAGTCCAGCTGTTCTAATACCTGCGCTGTGTCGCGCATTTGAGGAATAGTTTTGGGAGAAACGAAACTACCGAAATCTATGGTATCGAAACCAACTTTAAGCAATGAATTAATGTAGGCTATTTTTTTTTCGGTGGGTATAAATTGATGGATGCCTTGCATTGCATCTCGCGAACATTCAATTAGCTTCATAATGCATTAATTTACAATCTAAAATAAATATTAGTAATGCAAAATTAGTAAATACAAACTAATATTTAAAATTATAAATTTTAAAAGCAAAAAAATGATCCAAACAATTATTTTTTGCTTCGAAAAAAACCTTAAATATTTATTGGTAGCTTGTATATAAAGATGCTATAATTTATTTTTAAAAATATTTTGTTTTAGCAATGCTTTATTAATTCGTTTTGCAATACCAGGACCTTCATAAATAAAACCAGTATAAATTTGTACTAAGCTGGCACCAGCATTTATTTTTTCTATAGCATCGTCGGCATTATGAACACCACCAACAGCAATAATAGGAAATGCTTTATTAGATTTTTCATTTAAATAACGCACAACTTCAGTAGAACGACTTGTTAATGGTTTGCCACTTAAACCGCCAGCCCCAATAATTTGGAGCTCGGATATTTCAGTTTGGAGGTTTTTTCTTGAAATAGTAGTATTGGTAGCTATTATACCGTCAATTTTGGTTTCTTTAATAATTTCTATAATATCATCTAATTGTTCATTGGTTAAATCGGGAGCAATTTTAAGAAGTATAGGTCTCCCCTGCCCTGCTCTAACAAGAGGCTTACTGTATTGTTTGGGATTACCATCAAAGGAATTAGAGATTGCTAATTGCGTATTTAATTTTTTTAAACGGGTTAACAAATTTGTAAGTGGTATTTTATCTTGCAAAGTACGCAAATTAGGTGTGTTTGGCGAACTCACATTTACAGCAAAATAATCAACATAATTAAACAAAGCCTCGAAACATTTTAAAAAATCATCCTCAGCGTCCTCCATAGGGGTATTTTTATTTTTACCAATATTGCCACCAATAATAATATTAGTTTTACCTTTTTTCAAACGATCAATGGCAGCATTAATGCCTTCGTTATTAAAGCCCATGCGATTTACAAGAGCCTTATCTTTTGGCAGCCGAAACATGCGAGGTTTCTCATTGCCAGCTTGTGGCAGCGGAGTGAGTGTACCTATTTCAATAAATCCAAAACCATAATTACCAAGCTCATCAAATAACTTTGCATCCTTATCAAAACCCGCTGCAAGTCCTATGGGGTTGGGGAAAGTAAGGCCGAATAGTTTTTGCTCCAAGCGTTTATCCTCAATCAAATAAATACATTTAATTAAATTTGGAACACCGGGTATTGCGCTTATTAATTTTATAAAAAAAAACACTATATGGTGAATAGTTTCGGGCTGAAACAAGAAAAATATTGGCTTAATTAGAATTTTATACATACTTTTTTTTTAGCCTTTGTAAAACAAATATAAAATTATACAATAGTTGGATATAAAAAAATAAAAATATACCTTAGGCTTATCTCAACACTACTTTTTGAAAAAAATATAAAATTTTAGATTTTGACACCTATAACCAAAATATCATCTGTTTGTTCTTGTCCACTTTTCCATTCCTCAATATAATTATCTAAATATATTTTTTGCTCCAGCATAGGTAAGCTGCTAATATTAAGAAGAATTTTTTTCAGAACTTTACTTTGTAATTTTTTATTTCCTTTACCAAACTGATCGGGGTAACCATCTGTAAAGGTGTAAATGATATCTCCTTTTTTTATGTCGACAGTATGCGATGAAAAGGATGCTATTTCGCGGTCGTGTTTACCAACACTCATTCTATCACCTTCATATTCTATAATCTCGCCATCGCGCACTATATTAATTTTATTATATGCAGCAGCATAATGTAACTTCATATTATCAAAATCATAAGCACATAACACGCAATCCATTCCGTCTTTTGAGTTTTCGTTCCCCTTTGGGTTAAGAGCTTTTATAATTTCTTTTCGCTGGCTATTTAATATTTCGTTTGGCATTAACATTTTATTGCCTATAACATTTTCGTTAAAAAAAAGGATATTGAGCATACTCATAAATGCTCCAGGCACACCGTGGCCGGTGCAATCACAGGTAGCTAAGTAAAATAAATTATTTTGAGATGTTGCCCAATAGAAGTCTCCTGCAACAATATCTTTTGGTTTGAATAAAATAAAATATTCTGCTTTCAGGTATTCTTTAATGTAATCATCACCAGTAAGTAATGATTTTTGAATTCGACTAGCATAATGAATACTATCTAAAATTTCTTTTTGTTTTATATATACCAATTGTTTTTGGTTTAAAGCCTCTTTTGCGTTGGTTTCAGCAACTAATGTTTTTTCTTTCAACTGTTGTACAGCCTTTTCTACATTGTATTTTAGTATTTTCTTATCCTTTATCAGAGAGGCTAACTTCCATTTGTAAAATAGCCAAACAATTATAAAAACAATTAATATATAATAAAAGTATGCCCATAAAGTTCTGTACCATGGTGGCAGCACCTTAAAACTATATTCAATAGGTTCGGACCATACACCTTCAGGACTTTGAGCTTTTACTTTAAAAGTATAATTACCCTCATAAATATTGCCGTAGGTGGCGCTTCTTTTATGTGTTACTGGATTCCATTCATTTTCATAACCGTCCAACATATATTGATAATTTACTAAAGATGGATGTGACGTTTCAATTGCATTAAAATCAATGCTAACATTATTATGTTTGTATGGCAAAATAAGATTAAGGGGTATTGGATAAAATTTGGTGATACTATCAAACTTTATTCCTGATAACATCTTCTTTTTACTTTCCAATAAATTTTGAGGTATTTTTTTACCGAAAGCCATAAATTGCGCTAACAATAAGGTTAAAGAATCTGTATTTGAGCCTTTTTCTTGTTGAAATTTACTTAAATTATTATTAGTAATATTTTTATTTAGTAAAATATTTTCAGTATTTAAATTTTGGTTAAACCAACAAATATTTTCCCTTTTAATTCGAATATTATAGATAACTACCGATGGGGCACTCAAATTTTTATTTACGGCCTTGTGATCAAACCTAACCAAGGCTGTTTTGGAGCTTCCGGTAGCAATCCAAAGAATATCCTTACTATCCTTAAACATTGCATGTTGCCCATTATTAACATCTTTTATAGAAAAGCCATTTGCGCTATTATATATTTCAATTAAAGGAGTATAATTTTTCAACTCTTTGTTTGTCAAATTATTTTGAACAGGTAAGTTTTTAATGGTGCTTTTTTCTGTTAAAAAAGGAGTAAAATCAGTTATTACAGCAATTCCAAAATTTGTTCCAATAGCAATGTTACCATCATCAATAATACATAACTGTGTTACAAAATTATTTGGGAGCCCATCGTCAATGGTAAAATTAGTAAATGATTTCCCATCAAAGCGACTGATACCAGATTCAGTACCGAACCAAAGATTATTAAATTTGTCTTCAATAATACTACAAATAAAATTATTTCCAAGACCATTTTTGGTTGTGTAATTTGTAAATGATTTTAGGAGTTTACCATTTATTTTTTTAAGATCATTTTGATTATGTTTCGCAATTTCATCGTTATTTTCAATAGCATCAATGCGATTTCCATTATAACAGCTAACACCTCCATTTTTAGTTCCGAACCAGAGATTTCCAATTTTATCTTCAAAAATACAAGTGATGTTATTGTCAGCTAAACCTTGCTCAGCAGTATAATGAATAAAAGTTTTAACAAGTTTTCCATTATCTGTTTTTAAATCATTGTTATTTTTTTGAATAGATTCACCTTTAATGTGTTCGATTGCTTCTACCCGATTGCCGTCATAACGAACAATTCCTGAATCACTAGTACCGATCCATAAATTCCCTATTCTATCTTTTATAATGCATGAAATATCATCAGAAGGCAATCCTTGTGAAGTTCTATAATTCCTAAAAGATATCTCATCATAACAGCTAAGGCCTCCAGAGGTACCAAACCACAATTTCCCAAAATTATCTTCAGTAATACAATTAACAGTGTTTTGCACAAGACCTTGCATAATTGAAAACCTAGTAAATGAGTTGCCATCATAACGAAATGCCCCTTTCCAATCTGTACCAAACCAAAGATTGTTTTTTCTATCTTCCATAATACCCCATATGGTATTACTTGGGAGGCCATGAGACTTGTTAAAGCTAGTATAAGAGCTTCCGTCATATCTACTTAATCCTTCACCATTAGTGCCGAACCATAAATCACCAGATTTATCAATTGTAATGCTACGAATATCGTCATCTGCCAGTCCATGCTCAGTTGTAAAGTTTGAAATTGTAAATTGCCCATCACCATTTAAACCAGAAGGCGCAAAACGGCATACCCCTCCACCTTTAGTACCAAACCAAATATTACCAATTTTATCCTCTATGATAGTATTAATATCATTACTTAAAAGACCTTGGTTTTTAGTATAATTAGTAAATAATGCAAAAGATTTTTCATTATTTTTCTTGAAATTATTTACAGTTCCTTGAGCAAGTGATTCCACCCTATTTCCAGCATAGCAAGATACTCCCCCACCAAAAGTACCCATCCAAATATTTCCAACTTTATCCTCCAAGATAGAGGAAACTTTGTTATTTACTAAACCATCCTTTGTAGATAAATTTGTAAAAGATTTTACAAATTTACCATTATGTTTTTTCAGGTCTTTAGTTGTTTTCAATGCAACTTTATCCCCTTTATCTATCGCATCTATTCTGTTACCGTCATATTTAAAAACGCCTTTATCATTAGTTCCAAACCAAATGTTCCCTATTTTATCTTCTATAATACTATAAATTATATTATCTGAAAGACCTTGATCCACCGAAAAAGTAGTAAAATTTTTCCCATCAAAACGGCTTGCACCCCCACCGTTAGTGCCAAACCAAATATTTCCAATATTATCTTCGTTTATACACCAAACTGTGTTATTAGCTAAGCCATGAATTGTATTATAATTTTTAAAATGAATACCATTAAAACAACTTATACCATTGCCATTTGTTCCAAACCATATATTTCCTTTTTTATCTTCAAAAACACTGGTTATTTTATTCATAGCCAGCCCATATGACTCATTGTAATTGGTAAAAGTATTCCCATCATAATGGCTTACACCACCCAAAGTAGTTCCAAACCATAAACTCCCCTTTTTATCCATAATTCCGGAAGTAATACAGTCGAATGCAAGGCCATCATTGCTATTAATGGTAGTAAAGTTAGGTGACCCTTGAGTAAATCCTTCAGGGATTATAATATTTGAGGGAGGAATAAGTGGAATATTTTTATTTTCACCATCTTTAAATTTATAAAAATAAGAATTACCTTTTTTTATAGGCACATTCACCAACTGAGGAGTGCCGACAATAATAACTTTGGGAGGTTTAAGGGAATCAAGCGTCAATTGTTTGAAGTTTTCAGGCACAAAAGAACCCTTATCATAGGGATCATTGCTTTCGTTATCCTTATAATTACATGCAGAAATTAAAATAATAGAAAATAGGTATCTTATTTTTTTCATGAACATTAATTACAAATATAGAAAAATACAAATAGAATAGAACGATGATAAATGATAAAAAATAAAAAAGGAAAGGTAAATGCATTCCATGAAAGTAAAATAATTTTTTGATTTAGTGTTGTCAGAAATATAAAAAATAAAAAAAGCAGGAGGTATTATAATGAGGTTAATTTCATTAATAAGGAGCAACTAATATGGTACAAAAGATTATTTTTTAGATTTTGCTTTTTCGTCCTTAGCCCAATTTAAGTTTCCGAGGGCTAATTTAAATTGAGGATCAATTTTTAATGCTTTGTTGCAAGCATCAATAGCATTGTCCCATTGTTTTAATTGATTATAAGCAGCGGCCATATTACTATAAGCAGCTGCGTAATCGGGCTGAAAAGTCAATGCTTTTTTACAAGCTTCAATGCTTTTTTCATATTCACCACTTTGATAATAAGCTAAACTTAAATCAATTTGTTTGCCTGCCGAAGGAGATTCTTTGGCCTGAGTTTCAATATTAGAAATTTTGTCGCGCTTATTGATAGCATCATTAAGATTATTTTTTGCGAGTTGGAAATCTGGTTTAATATCAATGGCTTTTTGACAAGCAGCTATTCCTTTGTCATATTGCTTAAGCAATGTATATGCCGATCCCATATTATTATAAGCATCGGCATAATCCGGCTTTAATTTAACTGCTTCAAGTCCGGCAATAATACATTGTTCGTATTTACCAGCATTATAATACATTAAACTTAGGTTAAAATATTTTTCGGCAGTAGGATTTTTTTTTATTTCTTCTTCTTCCATCTCAATTTTGCCTTTTTTATTTTCACTAGCTTTTAAATATTGTAAGGCTTCCAGGTTATCTGGGATTATTTGTAATGTACCTAAAGCTAGTGATTTAAGTTTAGTCCAATCACCAATATCGTTATATGCTTTCATTAGCGTACTTCTAACTCCAATGCTAGCTGGAGAAAGTTCGATACATTTTTCAAGCATGGGAATAGCCTCCTTATACCGCAATTGACTAAACAAAAAATTACCATAAAAATACCATACATCAGGCGTATGTCCGCCAAATTGAATAGCACTTTTGAAATAATTTTCAGCACTTATTTTATCGCCAATCGCATTTTTCAAAACGCCCAAATTTATGTGAAGAGAATAATAATTTGGCCACATGGCTATTGCTTTGGTAAAACATTTTTCAGCTTCCGTATAATCACCCTTACCCATTCTGCTAAGTCCGTAGTTCATAAGTCCACGGGCATTTTTAGGGCTTTTAACAGTAACGTCAAGCCATAAACTCTCTTCGGTATTCCATACTTTATTACGTTCAACAGTACCATAAGCGTAACCACCTAAAAGAATTAATGCAATAAAAATAACTGTTGTTTCATAGTTAAATAATAATGGTTTAAAATATTTCTTACATTTCATTAGTAACAAAGCAAAGGTCCAGCAAACACTCAATAAAAGACCTACAAAAGGATAAAAAATACGGTGATCATTTAATACTTCAGCAAATGGGATTACACTTGAAGAAGGCACTAAAGCAAGAAAAAACCACAGGATCCCAAAACTTATAGGACGCAATCGTTGGTCTCTAGAAAATAAGAATGCTAAATATATCATCCCAAGGATGAATAAACAACCAATAAAAAAACGGATATTCCAAATGTTATTTAATAGCTCCCAATCACTATCAGCACTTAAATTAAATGGCAAAAAGAAGGTGATAAAATAATGGACAATTACGAATGGTTGGGTGATTAGGTAGTTGAATTGGGAGTAGCCCCCTGACTGCCATGACTTAGGTGTTAAATAGTCGATAAATAAATACAATGCAATACAAAAAATAAAAGAAGGAATAGTTTTTTTTATAACATCAATAAGTTGTTTGGAGTATTTTTTACTAAAAATATCAAATAAACTAATTTTCTGTTCAAACAATAGGATATAAAAAAACAAAAAAGGTGCAAACATTACAGTTGTAGGTTTGGCTAAACCACCTATACCAATAGGTATCAAATAAATATATGTTTTTTTACAATAAGGCGAATACATATAAAGGACAAAAGCCAGAATAACAAAAAATGTAGATTGTAAATCGGACCTAGCAATAATATAATTGATAGTTTCTGCATTTGCAGGATGCAATAGATACCAAGCAACTGCTATTGCTGCAATATAAAAATTCCAGGAAGTTTTATACGAAATATCAAAAAATTTAAAAAAGAAAAAGAACATTAAGAAACCTTGCAATAAAAAAATAATAAAAGATGAAAGATGGAAATAAAACATGTTAAATCCGCTACCTAACCAATAGTCAATTGCTAATGTTGCACTAACAATAGGCCTATATGTTTGATTACTTGGCAAGGAACTAAAGGTAGTGGCATCCTTAAAAAAAAGAGGAATATTTTTTATATCCTGAATAAATAAATTATTTTCTATTGCATGAGAATCATCAAAATGAAAGGAATTACTAAAATGATTTGAATACACAGCAGTAACAATGGCAATAAGTATAAGGAAATAAACTAAAGTTCTGCCTTTAGGTAAATTCTCAAATAATTGTTTGATCATAATTTTAGGTTAACTTTTTTCGTAAAAGTAATAAAAATAATGATTAAAAAAATTAGCAATAAACAAGAGTTAAAATGGCGCTAGCCAATATTTTTAATTTAAAAAATAATAATGATGAGAGCCGAACCGATTTTTTTACTAAATTTACCAGCCAATTATAAAATATTATATAAATAACAGAAAAAAATATCAATAAAATAATTATGAGTACAGAAGATAAAAACAAAAATGTTACTGCAGATTCAAAACATAACATAGATACTAAATCAGAAGTTAATAATGCCGAAGAGAAAAATACAGAAAATGAGTTTTCAGATCTTGATAATATGAGTTTTTTGAGCAATCAAGATGAAAACGACAGTTCTACTGCAGATAGTGCTAAACAATTTAAATTAATTAAAACAATTGTAATTGTAATTGTTTTGCTACTTCCTTTGGTTTATATATTATATAAAACCTCAGGTAAATCTAATGCGGTAGCTGTAGATGATTCAAAAAACGCGCAGGCAATTGACATAGCGGCTTTCGAAAATGTAACAAATTCTAACCCTTCATTTAATAATCTTCTTAATCTTTCAAATGCCTATATAACATCCGCGATGCCTGAAAAGGCTATTGAAAGATTAAAAAAAGCATTAGAATTAGAACCCAAAAGCGCTGTTGCAAATAGTAACATTGGTTTAGCGTATACAATGATAAAAGATTATAAAAAAGGCATAGCATATTGTGAAAGAGCAATTGAAATTGATACAGCCTTTCAACTGGCAAAAAATAATTTAAATTGGGCTAAGACCGAGCAGAATAAAATATTCGTTGTAATTAACGAATTAATTAAAACTCCCGAAAAAGATAAAGACAATAACTTCAACCTTAACTTAGGTTTAAATTATTTAAAAGTTCAAGAATTTGATAAAAGTATAGAGTTGTGGAATAAAATACTTGTAAAAGACCCAAAAAATTCTGCTGCATTAAATAATATTGGTGTTGCTTATATGAGTTTAAGACAATTTGATAATGCAATTAAAAGTTTTCAGAAAGCAATAGATATAAATGCAAACGATCAACTTGCTAAAAACAACCTTGCATGGGCTTTGGATGAAACAATAAAAAATGATGTAATAGCGCAAAAAAATAAGGCTGACAATAGTCAAAAAAAATAATAAAAAGTAGTTCGTGGCAATATTTATTAAGCTGCGGCGGCCTAGTATTTTTTTCGATAACTTGGAGGACTAAATTCTTTAAAAAACGGGTAGGTTCAAGCTACCAAATTGAAATAATCAAAATTAATTACCAAAATTATTTAAAGTCATTATATTGCTTATTTATAGTTTTTAATAGCACACTTTAAATGAATTCCCCAATCATCAAAGACAAACTTTTCAAATATTCGGCCATTGTTTTTTTTATTGGCTTTTTTATAGTTGGAATTTCTATTTTTTCGGAATATGGGATATCTTGCGACGAAAGAAATTTTTCACGTTTAAACGGATATACCAATTATACTTTCATCACCAATGGAGATGCCAAAAGTTTACTTGCCTGCGAGGAGAAGTACCACGGACCATCCTACGAGATTTTTTTGTATTCTGCCGAAGTATTTTTGAACTTAAGAGATACGAGAGATATTTATTTAATGCGTCACTTCCTTAATTTTCTTTTTTTTTATATTTCAATAATTTTCTTTTATTTATTTGGATTAAAAATATTTAAAAGACATGGCGCAGCGCTATTATGCTGTTTAATGCTTGTGGCATCTCCTAGGATTTTTGCGGAAAGTTTTTATAATTCTAAAGATTTAATAATGTTAAGCGCATGCATCATTGCAAGTTATACGGCATTTATTTTTATAGAGCGCCAGACAATTTGGACTGCTATCATTCACGCTTTAATATGCGGCTTTTTATTGGATATTAGAATTATCGGGGTATTAATACCATTTCTTACAACAATATTCTACCTGATACAAAAACCTAAGAAAATAGTTTATCTAATAATATTTATTTTTTATACAATATCCTTTACAATTGCCTTTTGGCCAGTATTATGGTTGAATCCTATTATCCATTTTATAGGTGCACTTAAGGAAATGAGCCACTTTCCTATTCCTGTAATTGTATTTTATTTAGGGGAATTTATTACCAGCCAAAACTTGCCTTGGCATTACGTGCCTGTTTGGGTCTTAATTACAACACCATCTTTATATATCTTATATTTCTTAATAGGTGTTTTTTTTATAGTAAAAAATTCTTTTAAGTCATTTTTTGCTGAACAGCAAATTAAATTTGCACTACTTATGTTTGCCACGCCTGTGTTGTCTATTATAATTTTAAATTCTGCGATTTACGACTCTTACCGCCATATATTTTTCATATATCCATTTCTTATATTATTGGCGGTATATGGCTTTACCCAATTAATTCAAAGCATTAAAGTAAGGTTCATAACAAAAATAATTACATTTCTAACGGCAATATTTATCCTGCATATTTATTTATTTATGTTTGTAAACAGGCCTTTCCAAAACGTATATTTTAATTTTTTGGCTGGTAAAAACATACGACAAAATTTTGAATTGGATTATTGGGGATTATCTTTCAGGCAAGCATTAGAGTATATATTAGAAAACGATAAATCAAAAGAAATTCGTATTGCTGCTAGCAATGAAGAGTGTCAATTGAATTTTGAAATACTACCTATTGAAGGAAGAAAACGCTTGTTTTGGAAAAAGGATGTAGAGGAAGCAGATTATTATTTAACTAATTTTAGATACCATCCCAATGATTACAAAATTGGTCATTCGGTATTTAATATTAAAGTTGGTGGTGAAAAGATAATGGAAGTTTATAAACTAAAATAAGTCATCGTTTGCTTCAATTCGTATTAATTTCTAATTTATTAAGTTAAAAAAAAAGAATATTTTTTTAAGATAATAAGCTGAATTCACTACTATTTTAAAAACATGTTATTACTTATTGTGCCACCCATCCACCATCAATTGGTATAGCAGTTCCAGTGATCATGGATGCTGCATGCGAAGCTAAAAATAATGCTAGTTTCCCAATAGATTCCTCATTTACAAATTTTTTAATTGGATGTTTATTTAAAATAATTTTTTCAATAACTTCATTTTCGTGAATTTGATGAGAGTTAGATAATTGCGAAATTTGTTTTTCAACTAAAGGGGTTTTTACATAACCAGGACATATAGCATTTACCGTAATTCCGTATGGCGCACCTTCTAATGCTAAAGTTTTTGTTAGGCCTACCAATCCATGTTTTGAAGCTACATAAGCCACCTTATATTCAGAGGCCACTAATGCATGCGCCGAAGCGATATTGATAATTCTTCCCATTTTATTTTCTTTCATTCCTTGCCAAACAGCTTTTGACAAATGAAAGGCGGCAGTTAAATTTACCCCGATAATTTCGTTCCACTTTTCGGTATCGAAATTCTCAATTGGCGAAACATGCTGAACTCCTGCATTGTTAATCAACACATCAATTTTACCAAATTTTCCTATACCTTCATTTACCATCGCATATATTTCGGAGGGGATAAGCATGTTAGCAGCTGAAAAATAAACATTTATATTAAACTCCTCCCCTATTGCATTGGCTATAAGTTGGCCATCACTTTCCAAGCCATTAAAAATAATAGAATATCCATTCTTTGCAAACTCCTTGGCTATTCCTAAACCTAAGCCACTGGTGCTTCCTGTGATAAGAACAGTAGAGGAATCAAATCGTTGCTCTTCATTGCTTGGAGATGCATGATAATCCGGAGATTTGTCGGTTCTGCTTTTCATTTTATATTATGTATATTTATTCCTTTACTCTTGAATAATTGTGTGTTTTTTGTTTTTCAGACAATAATATAAGCTTTAATTTATTGGATAAATTTTTTAATTAATATCACAGTTTGTGGAACTGCCTCCAAATTTAATGTATGACCGACGTCAGAAATAACAATAAATTCACTTCCTGGAATAGCATCTCCCACTGCTTTCCCCATGTGAACTGGCAGTAGGGAATCTTTTTCGCCATGAATTATGATTGTTGGAATATTAATATCTTTCAATCTTTCTCGGTAATCACCTCGTTCGAAGGTGGCATTCATTAATTTATTAAGTGCTTCGGTATCCGTATTTGTATTTTGTTTAGATGCTCTGAGAATATTTATTGGTATTAAAGGATGTTCAAAATATGCCTCGCTCAATACAGTAGGCAGCATAACATCAAACATAAGCGAGTACCCGCCCGTATTTAATGCTCTTTGCCATGCTAGCGAAATTGCTTCAAAATAGGAGGTTTTATGAGCAAAGGAAGAAAGTAATATTAATTTATTAACTTTTTTAGGATAATTTAGTGCAATATGCTGGGCTACTAAGCTACCATATGAAATACCTACAATATTGATCTTTTTAATGTTTAAAGAATTAAGTAAACCGTTTATATCGGCAGCATGCTCATCAAAATTACGCTCAGAACAATTAGTATCTGACTGCCCTTGAAAAATAAAATCACATAAAATAATTTGAAAATTATTTGTAAATTCAGGCAACATCAATGACCATGCTATTGTTGACTGGGATAAGCCATTTAAAAAAAGTAAATATTTTTTGGAATCTTTGTTGCCGTGGATCTCAAAATATAGATTTAGGTTGTCCGAAGTTTTATAATACATAATTATTTAAATTGGTTTGATTAAAATCATCCATGTTTATTAGCTAATAACTTTTCAATAAATATTCCTTTAACTTTTATCCATAAATAACAAAAGATAGCAGAAAAAAGGAAAATAAAAACAAAGCTCCATATAAGCTGGCCAGCAGAGCTCACCGTTTTATATAAATCAGTTGCAATGTTTCCTATTATTAACCATTGAAATACATATAACACAGTAATATTTTTTCCTAGAAATTTAATAAAATTAAAAACACGTGTTGAACCAAATAATTTTTCAATTTCATGGATAAAAAAAGAATAAAAAGAAATAAAAATTAAAACCCATAAAAAGAATACAATGCCATGATGGTAATAACTTGGCAGATCTGATGAAATTGAAATACCATATTTTATTGTAAATAATAAAAAAAATAAAAATAAAATTCCAATGATAATTTTTGATTTAAAATTATTTAAAATATCAAAAGAGAGAGATTGACGTAATTTATAAAATAAGATACCCGCCAAAGCATAAGAAAACCATGGAAAAAAGGGGAAGTAAGACCACCAAGAGGCGCCATAAAATAAGGATGCGCCATATTTTAAAAAGGGTGGCAATAGAGTAAAATTTAGGAGAACATTACCTAGCAATGCAACGCAAAACATCAACAAAATTATTATAACATTACTTCTATCAAGTAAATTCTTTAACAATGCTATGCTAATAATACTTATTCCTGTTAGTTGCAGAATATCAACACCAAAAATATAAGGTAAAATATCGTATTTTTTTGTTCCTATAAAAACAGAAAAGATTAAATTGAAATTCAATGCGAAATTTAATACAAGTCCACCAAAAAAATATTTCAGCCCTCGTATTACCAGCACTTTGCTAGATTTTTTTGATTCTGCTATAAAGTAGCCTAATAAAATAATAAAGACAGGAGCTACCGCCGGGCCACCCAAGAAAAGTAAAAATTTACCAGCGGTACTTTCGGAAATATCATTTGTGGCGAATAATTCAATGATATGAACTTGTATCATTAATATTGCTGCTATACCTTTTAATAAATCAGCAGTTTTTATTCTGGATGAAGTAATATCTTTTTCAAGTTTCAAGTTTCCTGAATTTATTTGATATTATTTTTTTGCAGTTTCAGGCTTTATTAGAATTAAATAAATAGTGTAATTAGATCCTAAGGCATTGTTATTAAATAAATGTTACAGAATTGACGCAGTAATTTTATTCTTTTTCAATGCATAAATCTGGAGAATGGCCTCAGTTATTTAACGATTTTACAAAACAGAAAAATGGCAAAAGAACAAGGCAAAATG
>Ga0114966_10003088_pt1 | contig 14751 bp, 10 predicted proteins | sample M_130207_XF_Meta_FD_87029 | JGI IMG/M metagenome (GOLD analysis project Ga0114966, IMG submission 87029) | Freshwater microbial communities from Lake Montjoie, Canada to study carbon cycling - M_130207_XF_MetaG | ecosystem: Environmental > Aquatic > Freshwater > Lake | place: Lake Montjoie... | reverse complement strand
TTGTTGCGCGGCTAGTGCTCGCCTTGGTTGCATCAACCTTGCCCGCAGCTGCCGGGGCATTGCGGGGATGTTCAGTCTTCATCGCGGCAGCGTCGCTCGTAGCGGTCTTTGATGTCACGATCACCTCAACGCGGCGACTCTTCTCCTTGGATCCCTCAGGACGATCCGGCCCGAAGCTCATGAGACCCATGTGTGCGCCCATCACGCCCTTGCGGTCGAGGTAGCCACGCACTGCAAAGGCGCGCTCAAAGCCGAGGTGATAATTGGTTGGGAAAGAACTCTTGCGAATCGGATCAGCGTCGGTGTAACCAACAACGAGGATCTCGCGATCGCCAAACTTATTCTTGATGGCTGCAGACACCTTGTCAAGTGACTTGCGTGCAGTGTCCTTGATCGAAGTGCGTCCGCTATCGAAGAGCAAGCTGTCGGCGATGGTCAAGTGAATGTCACCACCCTGAACGGTTGCCTCGACGCCTTCGATGCCCTGGAAGGCTCTTGCGTCGGCACCGGCAACCTCAACGGTCCCAGTGGACGGGGCTGCGGCCTGCTGATTGCATGCATCGAGTTGTGATCGCAGATCAGTGGCCTGCTGCTGAGCGCGAGCGAGTTGCTCGCCCATCGCGTTCAGATTGTTGTTCTTTTCATCGAGTTGCTTTGTGAGCGACTCGTTCTGATTGAGGAGATCTGCCTCAACAACCTTCTGGTTGTCGTTGCAACCAACAAGAAGCGCCGTAAGCGCGAGTGCAGGGACGGCGATAATGCGAGTGAATGTCATTGGGCTGAATCCTTTCAAATGGTTCGTGACTGCAACCGATAGCAAGCCATCGGACCGCGCATCCTTGCGAGGTGCGGGTATTTCACACGACCCCAGAGCCGCTGTAAAGGGCTTGGAAGGCATTTTTATTGAATTGCTGCCATATGCGGCACAGACGTCCGGACGTCGCCCCTCCCGGCGGGGACGCCCTCAGTTTGCTGAGCCGGGACGGGCAAGCAGGAGGAATGCTCCGACAAGAACCACTACGAACGCAAGCAAGCGCAAGATGCGAGAGAGCGCAGTCCGCGGACCGGGTTCTTCCTCAAATCCGGCGCCTGACACGGCGCTTCCGGTCACGCATCCCGCCACGAGTAATGCCGCCACGGCAGCCCCCGCGCCCGGGCGAATACCCGCCGCCAGTATCCACGCAATCACGGCGCCCACCATCAAGAGGATCGATGCCGCAGCCGCAATCCCGCCAATTCGACGAGCGACCCAGGCTGACACGGCGGCGGCCACCGCCAACACGGAAGCCACTGCCAACGCGCCACCCGGATCATTCCGCGCCCAGCCGCCCATATGCGCCATGGATGCCATTCCGGCAATCACGGCGGTAGCAATGATCGGCTTCAGGAAGAATGCCGCAAATGATCCCACGGCGAGCGAGGGCCCAAAGGGCATGCGCATGGGCGCGCGACGGAACAGATTTGCAAGCCACCAGGCGAGACCAACAAACGGCGCGACCACAAATCCAATAAGAGCCACACGCCAACCAAAGACCGCCCCGACACAGGACATGAGATGGACATCGCCAAGACCGAGCGCCTCGGTATCGAGAAGAACCGATGCAACGATTCGAAGCGCCCACACCACGCCGCCGCCGATGACAAATCCGGCGGCAACCGCAAAGAAGGCTCCGACCGCAGGATGCATGGCTGCCGGCGCGGGAATGTGGCCGGCCATGAGCCAGCCGGTCGCCCCCATCAATACTGCCGGACCAACGAACGCAATCTCCTTGATCATTTCCCGCCGAGCATGCGGATAGTCAGCGAAGACATCGCCTTCGCTTTCGGCAAAGTCGCCCCAATCTTCAAAGGAACGCGGCAACATTCCGGCAAAGAGCAGTACACGACCGATTGCTAGCCCGCCCAGCGCACCGGCGGCAGCCACGCAGAGTGGCCACGATGGCGCAAGCATTGGAAATGGCTGACGAGCGTCATGCTCAACCAATGCAGCGAGCGGCCAACCGATCAACGCCACTATCGACGCCCAACCGGGGATGGCGATCGGGATGAGGAATGTGCGCGCATCGCACATCGTCATAGCGACCAACGCACCGGTGCCCCAGAGCACAACAACAAGCGCGGGGAACGCAACGATCACGCCCTGAGCGTGCCACCACCCATCGCCCACCGAATACCAGAAGTCGTCCGATGCGGGCAGAAAGAGAACTGCGTAGATGGCGACAAAGAGCAGCCCCATCAGCACCTCGCTCAGCACATAGCGCACCGGAATGCGCACTTTGCACGCTGAGCACTGTCCGCGCAGAAAGAGGTAGCCAACAATCGGCATGTTCTGATACCACGGCAGGCGGTAACCACACACCGGGCAGCGCGACGGCGGCGATATGACGCTCAGCCCTGCAGGCATGCGGTATGCAACCACATGAATGAAACTGCCGGCGCACGTGCCGAACGCAAACATGAACAACGCATTGATGATCGTGGGGAGCGCCATCGTGAAGTCGTTCAAGCTTCCCATAGTGGGTAATTCCGTGTGGATTGAGGCGAGCACTGACCGCTCATTGACAGTCAGAACGGCGCGTCTACTTGCGCGGGCTTGGCATCCGCATCAAGCTGCTGGCCAGAAATTGCCTCGATGCGCTGCTCGGCGCTGTCGAGCACCTGGCGGCACCGACGCACCAACGCATCGCCGCGCGCGTATTCGCGCAGACTGTCTTCAAGGACCGTTTCGCCCTTCTCCATGCGATCAATGATGGCCTCAAGCTCTTCGATCGCCTCTTCGTAACTCATGGCCGCCACTTCTGCATCGAGTGCGGGATCGGCGGGCGGCTTACTGACAGATTTGCGTGGTTGCTTGCTCATGCGTGTGTGCTGCTCGTATGAAAGGTTACCCGGCAGGTGGCTCGAACAGGGTTGGCTCGGCGGAAACGCCAGGGGAAATCACTCGCGATCGCACCGTGCCATCGGCGAGGCGAGATTCGATTTCCTGACCCGGACGCGCATCGGCGGCACTGCGAATGAGTGTTCCATCAGCGGCGAACGTTAGCGACCAGCCCCGCGCGAGCGTTTCGCCAGGACCAAGAAGACGCAACTGACGATCGGCGCCCGCAAGTTGTCCGCGCAAGTCATAAATAGATCGACGCGCTGCGCCGTGCAGGCGTGCGTCGAGACCCAAGAGGCGCTCGCGGGCAGCAGCGTGACGTGCGGCCGGACGGTGACGTTCAAATCGCGTGCGCGCATCGGCGAGACGATGGCGCGTGTCGTTGACGCGCGCGCGAGCGGCCAACGCAAGGCGCGCCACGCTGCGCAGAAGCGCGGCGCGGTACACATCAATCACCGCGCTTGGCGAACGGAACATGGTGTGTCGCGCATGTGCTTCCACGGTTCGCCGCAGTTCATGGATCCGGCGGCGGATCAAGAATTGCAGGCGATCCTGCAGATGATCGGTCTGCTGAGTCATGCCCTCGCTGTCGGGCAAGAGCGCCATCACTGCCGCGGTGGGCGTTGATGCACGCTTGTCAGCAACCAGTTCGATGATGGTGGTATCCGATTCGTGCCCGATGGCGGCGACAATCGGCGTTGTGGCGCGGAACACGGCGTCGGCAACGATGCGCTCGTTGAATGCCCAGAGATCTTCGAGGCTTCCGCCACCGCGAGTGACGATTATTGCGTCAATTCCAAGCTCATCGGCGCGGCGATCGACTGCATCGATTGCGCGGGCCACGGCGGGCGCGGCGGCATCGCCCTGCACCGGAACATCAACCACCAGAATCCGCACGAACGGCGCGCGCAGGCGTGCAGTGCGCAGTACATCCTGCAGAGCGGCGCCAGTTCCACTGGTGATAACCGCGATGGCGCGCGGATAGTCCGGAAGCGGACGCTTGCGCGCGTCATCAAAGTAGCCCTGCTCGCGCAGCGTTCGGCAGAGTTCTTCGTAGCGCTGCTGCAGCGAACCTTCGCCAACGCGTTCGATGCGCGTCACGACTAACTGCGTTCGACCGCGTGGTCCCCAGTGCGTTGGGTCGCCGGTGAGTATCACCTGCATACCGTTGGATGGAGTGACGGTGCTGCGGCCGTTAGCGCTTGCCCACATCACGCACTCGAGTTGGCTCTTGTCGTCCTTGACGGTGAAGTACCAATGCTCGCGATGCGTGAAGTTGGACACCTCACCGACAATGCGCTGTCGCCCGGCGGACTCCACCGCTCGGCGGATGATGTTGCTCGCCTCACTCACGGTGATTGGCGGCGGCACGGCAGCCGATGGAGCAGCCGGATCACCAGGCGCCGCGACTTTGGCCGCCTGTGCGGCGTCCTTCGCGGGATCAAAGAGTCCACCGCGTGCACGACTGGGATCAAAGGGCACTCGCTTCACGACCGATACGATACGGGCGCTCAGGGCAGCGCATGAAGAACATTGAACTTCGGCCATCAACACCTATCGAAGCGTTCCCCGGCGTGGGACCGCAGGTGGGGCAATCGTTTCGTCACCTCGGGCTTGCAACCGCCGGGGACCTGCTCCGCCATTTTCCGATGCGTTACGAGCATGACCGCGGCGAGCGAACGGTGGCGGAACTCATCGAACTGTGCGAGCGCGGCGAGAGTCCGATCGCTGCATTGCGCGTCGAAGTTGCCTCCGTGCGCCACACGCCGCGACCCAAGCCGCGTTCCGAAGCCACCTTCGAAGATGACACGGGCACCGTCCGCGCCGTCTGGTTCCACGCTCCTTGGATGCGGCAGAAACTCCATCCGGGCGGCAAGGGCGTCATCCAGGGTCAAGCGAAGTTGCGTGGCAAGTATTTGGAATTGACCAATCCGCGCTGGGAGCCGGAGGGCGCCGTGGAAGCTGCGCCACGCTCGGAGCGATTGCGGCCCATCTACCCCGCGAGTGAAGAGATCGGCAGCGCACAGATTGAGCGCGCCATGGTTCCGGTATTGGCGGGGCTCCTGTCACAGGTAGAGGATCCCCTGCCTGCTGAGTACCGAGCATCGCGGGCGCTGCCGCCGCTTTCGGAGTGCTACCGGCGCATGCACGCGCCCGTTGATATGGATGAGCAGCGGGAAGCGCGCCGTCGGTTGGCGTTCGAGGAGTTGCTGCTGCTGCAATTGGGCGTGATGATGAAGAAGCGGCAAATGCGCGAGGGTGCCAAGGCGCCGTCCGTGCCGGTCACTGCCGCGGTGGATGCACGGATCCGGTCTCGATTCCCATTTGTATTTACTTCCGAGCAGGATCGCGCGTGCGCAGAAATTGCTGGAGACATTGCCGGCGTGATTCCTATGAATCGATTGCTGCAAGGCGATGTTGGTAGCGGCAAGACAGCGGTTGCACTCTACGGAATGCTCGCAGCAGTCGCTGCGGGCGGACAGGCGGCGATCGTGGCTCCAACAGAATTGCTTGCCGAACAGCATGGCGCATCGATCAGCAGATTTCTTGCTGGGAGCGACGTGCGCGTGGAATTGCTGACGGGAAGTTTGGGCGCGGCGGCGCGGCGCGCGGCACTGGAGCGGATCGCATCTGGTGAGAGTCAGATTGCCGTCGGAACGCACGCGTTGCTCTTGGAAGGCGCGGTGTTTCGGAATCTGTCACTCGCGGTCATTGATGAGCAACACCGCTTTGGCGTTGAACAACGCGCTGCCATGCGCGCCAAGGTTGCGCGCGCCACCGGCGAGGTGCCGCACATCTTGGTGATGACTGCTACACCCATTCCGCGCACACTTTCGCTCACGGTGTTTGGCGATCTCGATGTTTCAGTCATCCGAACTCGTCCCGCGGGTCGGCAGCCGGTGACTACCAGAGTCGTTGGCCGCGACAAGGAAACTGAGGTGTACGCGTATCTGCGCACACGCATTGATGGCGGCGAACAGTGCTATGTGGTGGTTCCCGCAGTGGAGGAAAGCGCTACTGGGCTGAAAGATGCAGACGGCACCGCGCGCGCACTTTCGGCGGGAGTATTCGCAGGCCTGCGCATTGGAGTGGTGCATGGCCAACTCGCGCGCGATGATCGCGAAGCAACTATGGATGCGTTCCGCCGCGGCGAAATCGATGTGCTTGTGGCGACGGTTGTGATTGAAGTTGGCGTTGATGTCGCGAATGCGTCGCTCATGGTGATCGAACATGCCGATCGATTTGGTCTTGCGCAGTTGCATCAGTTGCGTGGGCGTGTCGGGCGCGGCGAGCGCAAGAGTCTGTGTGTATTCATTGGCGAACCGATCACCGACGATGCTCGCAAGCGTCTTGACGCCATTAGCGGCACGGACGATGGATTTGAAATTGCCGAACTTGATTTAGCAATTCGCGGTCCCGGCGAACTGTTTGGCAGCCGACAGAGTGGACTCCCACCGTTCAAGGTGGCCGACCTCGTGCACGACATGGAATTGCTGCGGCTCGCGCGCCGCGATGCCAAGGATTGGATCGAACGCGATGGCGACCTGAGCGCACCCGAACATCGCTTGTTGCGTCGCAAACTCATGCATTCCTACGGCGGAGCGCTGGGTCTGGCGGATGTGGCGTGATGGGGGTGAATTTGCTCAATGAAACGCGTCGGGCGGCTCCGTCGCGCGTGGTATCGGGCGTAGACTTCTCACCTCAATGCCCGCGTCCGCACCTGCACTCGCCATTCGCGACCTCCGATTCTCGTATCCAGCAGCCTCATGGGCGCTTTCGGTGCCGCACTTTGAAATGGCGGCAGGCGAACACGTGCTGCTCGTCGGCGGTTCGGGACGCGGCAAGAGCACCCTGCTGCAAGTTGTTGCGGGCTTGCGGGAACTCGGTTCAGGATCGGTAGAAGTGGCAGGCACTCGCATGGATGCGCTGCGCGGCGCTGCTCGAGACCAGGCACGCGGGCGCAGCATCGGAATGATCTTTCAAACATTCAATCTGCTGCATGGATTTTCTGCGCTGGAGAATGTGTTGGCTGCGTTGATGTTTAGTTCTATGCCCGCAGCGAGTCACGAGCAGCGCGCACGCACCCTGCTGTCGACGCTCGGAATCGCTGCTGCAGATGCCGATGTTGACCAATTGTCCGTTGGGCAACAACAGCGTGTGGCCGTGGCGCGCGCACTCGCTGCACGCCCTGCGCTTGTGCTTGCCGATGAGCCAACTGCGAGCCTCGACCCGGAGAACACAGAGACTGCTATGGATCTCATTCAGTCGGCATGTCGCGCGGAAGGCGCTGCACTTCTTTGCACGAGCCACGACCCAGCAATGCGCGCACGCTTTGCACGCGTGGAGTCCATCGACGCAATGATTCACGGAGGCGCACGATGAGTGCACGAACGCTCACTGACGGCCAGATCGTCATGCGCAGCCTGCGCGCGCGGCCACTCTCTACGTGGATCACGATCAGCATGGTGGCCACAAGCGTGGCGCTCCTGCTTGTATTGCTCGGCATGCGTAGCGCCGCGCGCGGTGCATTCGACCGTGGCTCTGGCAATATTCATTTGCTTGTGAGCGCGGACCCGAGCCCGCTGGTCGCGGTTCTCAATGGCATCTTCTATGCGAACTCGCCGTCCAAGCCCATCAGCTGGGCGAAGTACCAATCAATTCGCGGTGCTTTCCCGTATCAGTGGGCGATTCCAACGCAGCAAGGTGACAGCTACCGCGGATTTCCAACCATGGCGACGTCCGCTGATTTCTTTGGCAAATTTGAGCCGGTGGCGGGCGAGCCGTGGAAGCTTGCAAGTGGGCGATTCTTTGAGCGACCATTTGAAATCGTGCTCGGTGCCGCGGCAGCGAAAGGTTCTGGCCTGAAGCTCGGTCAACAGGTATTTCTTACGCATGGCTCCGGCGCAAGCCGCGAGGGCGGAGAGCCCGAAGAACACGCCGGACATGAGCACGGAGAGTTTCCATTCAAAGTAGTTGGCATACTGGAGCCGACCGGCAGTGCCCATGACCGAGCACTCTTTGTTGATCTTGAATCAAGTTGGATCCTGCACGCGCACGACCGCCGCGAGCGGGCAGGCATTGAAGGCGTGACCACCAGTGCCGATCTTGAAGATGACGATCGCAAAGTGACCGGGATCTTGCTTCGACTACCAACCCGCGCTGGGAGCGATGCAAGCGCCGCCATGCAGCAGCAGTTTGACACGCTGCGACGAGATACCGCCATCGTGGTTGCTCAGCCTGCGCAGCAAATCCAGAAGCTCTTTGAGATTGTTTCGAATGTCGATGGCATCTTCATTGCGATGGCCGTGGTGGTATTGATTTCAAGCGCACTCAGTACGATGCTTGCCCTGTACAACTCGATGGCAGCGCGCACTCGTCAGATTGCAGTGTTGCGCGTGTTGGGTGCAAGCCAAGGGCGCGTATTCGGCCTGGTTCTTACGGAAAGCCTGGTGATTACGATGTCCGGGGCGCTCGCCGGAATCGCCCTCGCACTGCTTGGTGGCATCGCCGCAAGCGCGTGGCTGAAGGCCTCTATTGGATTGGTGATCGATCCCTCGCTCGACCCGCGCAGCACTGTGATTGTGCTCGGCGGCACCGTGGCGCTTGGTGGGCTTGCTGGCCTCTTGCCGGCGTGGCGTGCGTATCAAGTGCCGGTAGCCGACAATCTTCGACCAGCAGCATGAGGAACACGCAATGAACGGAATTCGAATTGTCTGGATCGCTGGCGCGGCACTGGCCGCGTTCGCAGTGGTCTTGGTGCTGACTGGCAAGGACGCGAAACCGGTGCAGCCGGCAACTATCGATTCGCAAAGTACGCCGCCAAGCCCGGCGATCGCCGCCGCAACGCCGGATACGAATGCCTCCACTGCGGCAGCGCCTGTCGCGCCAGCAGGAACAGGCACCTCCGCTGCCGAGGCTCCTACTCCGAAGGCTCCCATTGTTCGCGCAGCAGACGCTGTTGATTTGGGTCTTGATCAGAAGATCCACGATGCCACGGTCGTCCCCGGAAACATTGTGCCCAAGAAGGACTCGAAGACCGGCGAGATGTTGTTGTACGCCGACAACAAGTATGAAATCCGAGGCCTTGGCACCGCCGAGTCGCCGTACCGAGTGAGCTGGGAGTGCATAGCGAGCGCGTCAGAAAGTTACATGCCGCGCCTCAGTGAACATGACATCCCGCAGCGGATCGCACTCCTCAATGGCAAGGTTCTTGAAATCGAGGGTTACCAAGCATTTCCCCTGATGGTGAGCGAGACGAAGGAATTGATCGTCATGCTCAATCAATGGGATGGCTGCTGCATCGGTGTTCCGCCAACCCCGTATGACGCCATTGAAGTCAAGCTGCTTGAGTCAGCCAAACGCGGCGGTCGACACGCCGCGTTCAACTTTGGCGGCGTGCGCGGGACATTCCATGTCGACCCTTATCTTGTTGAGAAATGGCTGGTTGGCCTGTATGTCATGGACGGCGCGCGGATGATTGAAGGCGCTCAACCAGAAATGTAAACCAGCGAAACGCATGCGCCATGACTTTTGGCGCCATGCATCATGTACATAAATGAATTGCCTGCTTGCACCCTGCTGACGGATACCACGATGATCAACGCACTTCTTAGCCTCACACTTGCGCTTGCGCAGACCCCGACCCCTGCACCAGCAACCCCGGTAACGCCCGCCGCAGCTGCACCAGTCGGCAACGCCGTCACGGCAACAGAGCGCCGCGACACCGCCTCGCTCACTGCAGCCATTGAAGCACTGCATGCGCGCTATCCCGCGATGATTGATGTGAGCAGCATCGGCACGAGCGCGGGCCGGCGAGTCATTCCGGTCCTCACGCTCTCTGCGAATCTGGCGACAGCGAAGGAGAAGCCCGCGATCCTCATGCTCGCTGGCATGGACGGGCCGCGTTGGTCCGGTACCGAGGCTGCACTCATCGCCGCTGAATCAATCGCGCGCAGTCATGCTGACATGTTGCGCACTGTCACCGTGTATGTGATCCCGCGCGGGAATCCGGATGCTGCGGATGCCTTTGCAGGAGCAGTACGGCGCGACTATTCCGGCGACGGCATCGTGCATGACAATGACCGTGATAGCAAACGAGAGGAAGACCCGCCGCGCGATTTGAATGGCGATGGCATGATCACGCAGATGCGCGCAAGCGCGAATGCTGCGCCGTGGTCGGCACCAACACTCGTTGCAGATCCTGCGGAACTTCGACTGCTGCGCGCTCCCGACGCAAAGTTGGGCGAAGTGCCCGTCTACGCCGTCTGGACTGAAGGCATCGATACTGATGGTGACGGGCGCATCGCCGAAGACTGGCTCGGCGGCATCGATCCGGAGCGAAATTTCCCGCACCGCTGGCCGGAGTTTGAAGACGAGGCGGGTGCGTATCCGTTGATTGCACCGGAAAGTAAGGCTGTTGCAGACTTTGTCATGGCTCACTCGTCGATCTTTGCTGCGTTTGTGTTGGGGCGCCATGACACGGTGATCAATGTTCCGGACGGCAAGGCGCGCACTTCCGGCGGCATGCCCGTGATGCTCGACGAGGCGGATGTTCCCACCTATGGAGAACTCGCCAAGTCATGGCGCGATATCAGTGGTCAGAAGCGCGCGGATGCACGCGACAGCGCAGGCAGTTTCGTGGCATGGATGAACGCGCAACGCGGCGTTCCAACATTCGCTTCCACACTGTGGGGTCGACCCGATGTTCCGGCCGCGGCTGAACCAGCCGCTGGAGCAGCGGAAGCGAAGGGTGATGCGAAGGCTGAAGCGAAAGTTGAAGCGAAGCCCGACGCGAAGACTGAAGCAACGCCGGACGCGAAAGTTCAAGATGCCAAGGACTTGAAGGAGTCAAAGAAGTCGGCAAAGAAGGACGCGCCCAAGCCAGCGGATGCAGAATCCGCAGCGTGGCTTGAATACAGCGACCGCGTGTGCGGAGGTACAGGCTTCGTTCCATGGACACGCATTGATCATCCACAACTTCGCAATGTCGAAGTCGGCGGATGGGTGCCTGGCTTCCGCGAGAATCCGCCGATTGCGGAGATCCCTGCGCTTGGCGATGCCTGTGCAGCATTCATCGAAATTATCGCCGAATATCGACCCAATATCGCTATTTCCGAGCCAGTCGTGCTCGCGATCGCGCCGTCGCTGTGGCGAATTGAGACGCGCCTGACGAATACTGGACGCCTGCCATCAGTGATGCACGGCGGGCGCGCGGAAGCTGTGACTGCCGCGCATGTCATTCGAATTTCTACACCGATGGACCGGATTCAGGCGGGCGATCGCAACGCTGTGGTTCGCGGTATTGATGCCGGCGAAGCACGGGTGTACTCGTGGATCGTCAATGCGCCGCCAGGTGAAATCGTGGCAGTGGAACTTCTCTACGGCGGAAAGCTTGCGCAACGCTGGGCGTTCCGTGACGGAGAGAAGATGGAATCGGAGGCAGTAAAGTGAATCGCCCAATTCTTGCATCTTTCATTGCATCTGTCATGAGCTTGGGGATTTGTCTCGGCGCACACGCGCAGCAGCAGATCACCTCCAAGGTTGATATTCCGTTCAACCGCTTCAATGATGTAGAGACGTTGCAGTCATACATGTTCAAGTTGGCTGAGGCGTATCCATCACTCTGCCGCGTCGAGCGCATTGGCACCACTGCCCTTGGCCGACCGTACCTTGCGATGGTCATCAACAATCGCCAGACTGGCGACGAAGGAACGAAGCCGGCCATGTACATCGATGGCGCTATCCACGCCAATGAGATCCAGGCCGGCGAAACCGTCCTGTACACGGCGTGGTATCTGCTGTCGGGCTACGGCGCGATTCCGAAGATCACTGAGCTCGTTGATCGAAGCACTTTTTACCTTGTTCCACTGGTGAACCCCGATGGCCGTGCCGAGTGGTTCAAGAACGCAAACAACCCGCATTCGGCGCGCACTGGACAGAAGCCCGTCGACAATGACGGCGATGGCGTTGCCGACGAAGACGGACCGGATGACATGGATGGCGATGGTCAAATCACCATGATGTGGAGGCCGGATCCATTTGGCACGCATCGCAGAGATCCGCGTGATCCGAATCGGATGATCCTTGTTTCACGCGAGCCAAAGGCCGATGGAACGCGCGAGTACGGCGACTGGACCATGGCTGGACAAGAAGGATTTGATAACGATGGCGATGGTCGCGTCAACGAAGACGGTCCGGGCGGTTACGACATGAATCGGAACTTCCCTTCCGGATGGGAACCAGAGAACATTCAAGGCGGCGCCGGGCCGTATCCACTGTACTGGCCGGAGACAAAGGCTCTTGCTGACTGGGTACTGTCCAAGCCGCAGATTGCGGCTGCACAGGCATATCACAACGCTGGGGGCATGATCCTTCGTGGCCCAGGCGCGGGCTCACGTGAAAGTGATTACCCAGCATCTGACGCAAACGTCTATGCGCGCATTCAGGCTGTTGGCGCTGAAATGCTGCCCTTCTACCGCCCCATGGTGATCTACAAGGATCTCTACACAGTTCACGGTGGCGCGGTGAATTGGTTCGCGGAGGGGCTTGGCATTGTCTCCCTCACCAATGAACTCTGGACCGAGAAGCGGATCATGCAGAACGGCAAGGATCCAAGCGATGAGGAAGACCGCAAATGGAATGAGCGAATGTTGTTCGGACAGACCAATGTTCCGTTGCATGAAGTGAAACACCCGGACTACGGAATGGTTCTAGTAGGCGGAGGAACCAAGTTTTCCTCCCGCATTCCGCCACCGTTCATGATGGAGGAAGAGTTGCACCGCAACTTTGCGTTCACCATGTTCCATGCCGATCAAATGCCGTTGCTTCGCTTCGAAAGCGTCGAGACGAAGCAAATTTCACCAGAACTTTGGCAGGTCACCGTGACGGTTGCGAACGATCGCCTGATTCCAACGCGCACCGCACGCGCCGCTGAGAAAGGCATTGGTCTTGCTGACACACTCACGCTGACTGGCGCCGATGTGGTGGCAGCCGGAACGCTCGATCGCCGCACCGACCGCACCATTGATCCGCAGGGCTTCGTGCCAGCAACGCTTCAGTTTGAACATGGTGTTCCTGGTCAAGCAAGCGTTGCTGCGCGGTTCTTGGTGAAAGGAATCGCCGCCACGCCGATCACGCTCGCATGGAATGCCGAGAAGGCCAAGCGCATCGAGACCACGATCAAGCTTGGTGAATCAACGATTCCGCAGGCGGGTGCAGCGAAGTGAGCGCATCGGGCTCGGATCCGAGCCACTGCGACGTGGCCATTGTGGGCGCAGGCGCAGCTGGGCTGTTTGCGGCCATCTGGGCCGGACGCGCTGCGCAAGAAGCGGGCACGCCGCTTCGGATTGTTGCGTTCGACGGTGCGCGGCGTTTAGGAGCGAAGATTCTGGTTGCAGGTGGCGGTCGCTGCAATGTCACACATTGGCGCGTTGATGATTCCGATTACGCGGGCAGCACCCCGCCCGCAATCCGCAATGTGCTGCGCCGATTCGGCGTGGAACCGACGGTTCAATTCTTCTCTGAACTTGGCGTCGAATTAAAGCGCGAAGATACTGGGAAATTATTCCCGGTGACAGATGATGCACACAGCGTGCTCAACGCGCTGCTCGCAGCCGCGCGCGATTCAGGTGTTCAACTTTCTCACCCGAACCGCGTGACTTCCATCACGGCGAGCGCAACTGGATTTCACCTCACTACCACGAGCAGTACTGGCGATAGCGCTGCGCCCGGAGCGAGCGCAGCCACTGAGATCATTGCCCGCCGACTGATCCTCTGCACTGGAGGCAAGGCGCTGCCGAAGTCTGGATCCGATGGCGCAGGTCTCGATATGGCGCGCTCGCTTGGCCACTCAGTGACGGAACATCTCGTTCCTGCATTGGTTCCGCTGCGACTCCCCGCTGATCACTGGATCACCGAACTCAGCGGGCTGACGGTGCCGGCGGAACTCACGCTGCGCTCCGGCACTGGCAAAAAGCTCGTTTCATTTACAGATAGCACGCTGTGCACACACTTTGGACTGTCGGGACCAAGTGTTCTCAACGTCAGCCGGTACCTCTTGATGGCGCAATTCAATGATCCCGGAGCACGGCTCGAACTCTCTTGGACGCCCGGTACCGATGTGGACGCTATCGATCGCGCACTGATTGATGCCAAGGGGCGCGGAGTGGGAAGCGTTCTTCGCGCGCACATTCCCGAGCGCCTGATGCGCGCGGTGTGTGCCGCTGCCGACGTCGACCCCGCTGCCACCGCGCAACAACTTCCGCGCGAGCGCCGGCGCGGTCTTGCTCAACTCGTTGCCGGCACCCCGCTACCGATTTCCGGCGACCGCGGATTCACATTTGCCGAGGCAACCGCAGGCGGCGTTCCGCTTGCAGAAGTACGACTGCAGACCATGGAAAGCCGCACGGTGCCCGGGCTCTACCTGGCGGGTGAAGTGTGCGACGTGGACGGCCGCATTGGCGGCTTCAATTTCCAGTGGGCTTGGGCGAGCGGGTTTGTCGCCGGGACGAGCGCTGCACAATCGCTTCTGCCTTCCGCGGCTGAATGAGGCCTGCGAGCGTGCCCGCCGCGCGCAAGACAATCGCTCGAAGTGCTGCAAGACCGCTCGGCGGAGGAGGCACGCCGCGCACCTTTTTGCGAGTGCGGCGCACCACCGGAATCAATTTCGCGAATGCATCAGGCGCTTGTTGGCGAATGAACTCAATCTCATTCTCAGTTGTCTCAACTTCGCTGAACGTGCGTCGGAGATGACCACATGTTCCGTGCTGGATGGCGTGCGTCAATTCATGAATCAAGACGGCGATCGCCAAGATGTGGGTATTAAGTTCGATTCCGCCCGGTGGAGTTGAGTAGCGAGCGCGAGCACGACGGTA
>Ga0114966_10003085_pt1 | contig 14758 bp, 12 predicted proteins | sample M_130207_XF_Meta_FD_87029 | JGI IMG/M metagenome (GOLD analysis project Ga0114966, IMG submission 87029) | Freshwater microbial communities from Lake Montjoie, Canada to study carbon cycling - M_130207_XF_MetaG | ecosystem: Environmental > Aquatic > Freshwater > Lake | place: Lake Montjoie... | reverse complement strand
TGCCCGCTCCGGTAGGTTGCCCGACAGGGGACAGTTCGCTCACCCCCATCGACGAGACACCCGAGGCCCGAGAGGCACCCCATGCAGACTCGAACGATTGGAAGCAGCGGACTCACGGTGGGGGCCATCGGCCTCGGCTGCATGGGAATGTCGCACCTGTACGACTCCGCCGGCCGCGACGACGCCCGATCGACCGAGGTGCTCCGTGAGGCGCCCGGGCTCGGCGTCACGCTGATCGACACCGCGGCGGTGTACGGCCCCTTCCTCAACGAGTCGCTGGTGGGCGCTGCCCTCGAGGGCCGCCGCAGCGAGGTTGTGCTCGCCACCAAGTGCGGGCTGAACGTGAACGCTGACGGCGTCACCGTGCGCGACGCCCGACCCGAGACCATCACCCGCGAGTGCGACGAGTCGCTGAAGCGTCTGCGCACCGATGTGATCGATCTCTACCAGCTACACCGGGTCGACCCCGACGTTCCGCTGGAGGACTCCTGGGGAACCATGGCCGACCTGCAACGACAGGGCAAGGTTCGTTTCATCGGGCTGTCGGAGGTGACCATCGATGAGGTGAGGCTCGCCCACGCGATTGCTCCGGTGACCTCGGTGCAGTCGGAGTTATCGCTGTGGACCCGCCAGTGGGTCGACGACGTGCTGCCGTGGACCGCCGCGAACGATGTGGCATTCCTGCCGTACTCGCCGCTCGGCCGCGGATTTCTCACCGGTGCCATCACGGCGAGCACCGAGTTCGCGGCTGATGACATGCGCGCTGGCAACCCGCGCTTCCAGCCCAGCGCGCTCTCGGCCAACCAGACGCTCGTCGACGAGGTTCGAGCAATCGCAGTTCGCCATGACGCCACCCCGGCCCAGGTCGCGCTCGCGTGGGTTCTCGCGCAGGGGCCTCACGTCATTCCGATTCCGGGAACCAAGCGGTCTCACCGACTGAGGGAGAATGCCGCCGCCGCCGACCTCACACTCAGTGTCGACGAGTTGCGACTACTCACCGACCTGCCCTCCGCGGAGGGCACTCGGTACTGAGGTGTGGCGATGGACTGAGCGGCGCTAACGCTGTGGCGTACTTTGTCGTGAGTGCACGACCATGGGGGAGGATGCGTGAGCAGCAAGCCGTCGCTCAGGATGTGGGGCTCATGGTGTCTCGCTCTCCTCGGGACCCTGGGGCTGGCACTGCCATCACCAGCGGGTGCGGAGGGGTCACGAGCCCACCCTGCCCCGGCTCCCCCACTCCACTGTCGGAGCACCCAGTCGGTGCTCGACTTGGTCGTCAACTCCTCGCGCGACGACATCAATTCCGGCAGGCTCACCATCGCCGGCACGACGGTGCCTGTTGACCTGAGCGCCCTCGACTTCTCCATCAGCCCTTTCGCTGACCCCAGCAGGGCAATGTGGTGGCGCTCACTGGCGTGGCTGGCGGTTCTGTGGCTTCCCGAGGGACGGACCACCCCTGACACAACGATTCCCGATCCAATTGGGGCGATCGTCACCGCGATGGGCAACAGCCCAGATCCCGGCTGGGACACGCCCGAGGCGCGCAGCCTCGCACGCGCGTCCGGATGGGACGAAGCCACCAACACTCGGCGGGAGCAGACGCTGAACTGCCTCTTCGAACTCAGCGGCGATGAGCGTTTGGTACCGCTGCTGACCACACTGGCCCAGGCAAACCTCGATCCCGCGCGCTATTACGGACCCCCTTCCCGAGTCGCCCACAACCACGGGACGATGGCCAACCTCGCGCTCATGGATACAGCCCACCTGCTCGGGGACGCCGAACTCGCGACCCGGGCCAGAACCCGACTCCTCGAAGCGGCTCACCGAGTCTTCACTGCGCGCGGTTACACCTTCGAGCAGTCCAGCGACTACCTCGAGTTCAACGTGCAACTGTGGACCAGCGTCGCTGCCCTGTTGTCGGCCGACCCGACAACTCCGGTCGAGACTCTCGCGGCGCTCAACGTCGCACTGGCACGTGCCTCGTCGATGACGGCCCACCTCATCGACCCCACCGGACAGCCTGCCGCCTACGGTGATTCGCGGCGCAGCCCGCGACCCCCGCCACCCGCTCAGCGGTCCTTGACTGTGCGCGACGACAAGGGCGGCATCGCAGCCGGACGCTGGTCGTGGGCCAACCGTCTCACCAGTTGGTGGTCCCTGCGCTACGGACCGCCCCGGCGCATGCACGGGCACCAGGACCACGGCTCGGTCAATTGGTCCACGCTGGGGGTTCCGGTGCTCGTCGACCCAGGCTACCTCGGCAATGACCCCTCTCTTCCCCTCGTCGCGTGGCAGTCTTCTCCCGCCGCCCACAACGTCGCCGTTCCTGACGACGGGAAGATGCGCGCACAACCGGCGTCGAGCACGATTGTTCGTCGGTGGCGCGACGGGCGCGTCGACGGCGTGGTCGTCGCGGTGGCGACCTGGGCGAAGCCGCTAAGAACCATGATCACCGTGGACGATGCCCGGCGCTCGTTGACACTCACCACCATCATGCGGGGCGCGTTCACCACCCACCTGCACCTCGATCCTTGCTGGACGCAGATCCAGCCCACTGCCACGGCGCGACGATTTTCCTGCAGGGGCCGAGTACTCACCGTGGAGGTTGGCTCCCAGCAGTCCACCGTCCACCGGGGCTCGACCGACCCCATCGCAGGATGGGTGTTCGCCACCGCGGGGGTCAGCACCCCGGCGAACGAACTAGCCATCGCTGGCCTGACGAGTCAACAACTGACCCTCACCGTGAGCCGCTCGACCACCAGCCCAACGACTAACTGAGGCACCCTAAGCGACGCTCGCGGTGCGCTCGACTTCTGCTCGAGAAGCCTGCGCACGCCCAGCCAACGCCTGCTCCATCGCGTCGAAGGCCTCCATCAGTTGCCGCATGGCCACACGGGAACGCTCGCGGGCGAAGGCAGGGTCCTGGCCAACCAAATCTGCCAAGGCGCGCCGCCTCAGGTCGATCATCCCGTCGGGGGCGGGCTGCTCGCGCACGACGGTGATCGGGCTAACAGCGCGCTCGGCGAAGGCAACGACATCAAGCCCCGCGGGGATCTGCAGGGTCAGCACCTCTCCGTCACGCCAGACAGTGAGGTGGTCGCCCGACCCCTGATCGCGAATGAGCCAGGTTGCCGCGATCTGGTCGCGGTTACACACGGGCATCCCCGCGAGGTGGGTCAGCCGATCGCCGGGGCGAATGCCCAGCCCATGAGCCGGACTGCCTGGGGCTACTGCCGCGACCTGAACCGAACGAGTCTCGAACTCGATTCCGAAGTCCACGATGCTCCTCTCCACGGGACTCTCTGGAGGAGTCCGCTACACACTCCCTATCGAATCACTCTCGCCCCATAAGTCACATACGACACGCCAGTCACTTGCGTCACTTCTGCAACATGACGCTCAGGAGAATCTGTGGTCGGATCCGACCCCCACCATGGTGGAATCACGCCTGCAGCGATCACCGATCGCACCACAGAACGGGGCGTGGCGGCAGCGACAGACCGCACGGGCGGGAGTCAGAGCGCGACGGGGCAGCTGAGGCCACTACTCGTCGACGACGCCGAGTTTGTCGAAGAGCAGGGCCCGCACCCGAGCAGCGTCGGCCTGGCCGCGCGTGGCCTTCATGACCGCGCCCACAATGACCCCGGCTGCCTGAGGCTTCCCTCCGGTGATCTTCTCGACCACATCGGGGTTGGCCGTCACCGCGTCTTCGATCGCCGCGAGCAGCGGGCCGTCGTCACTCACGACCGCCAGCCCCCGGCTAGCAATGACCTCCTCGGGGTCGCCTTCACCGGCGAGCACACCCTCGATGACCTGACGGGCCAGCTTGTCGTTGAGTGCGCCCTCGGCGACCAACACCTCGATACGAGCCACCTGCACCGGCGTGATCGCGAGGTCAACGAGGTCGACACCACGGTCGTTAGCGACCCGGGCGAGCTCGCCCATCCACCACTTGCGAGCGCCCACCAGGTCGGCGCCCGCCGCCACGGTCTCCTCGACGAGGTCGAGGGCCCCCGCGTTAATCACTGAGTCCATCTCGAAGTCGGTGAGTCCCCACGCCGTCGCGAGGCGCGTGCGACGCACCCCAGGGTTCTCAGGGAGCGTTGCCCGCAGCTGCTCGACCCACGCGGGGTCGGGGGCGATGGGCACGAGGTCGGGCTCGGGGAAGTAGCGGTAGTCTTCGGCCTCTTCCTTGATGCGGCCCGACGTGGTGACCCCGGTGTCCTCGTGCCAGTGGCGCGTCTCTTGAATGACCGTGCCACCCGACTCGAGTACCGCGGCCTGTCTGCCGATCTCGTAGCGCACCGCACGCTCGACCGACCGCAGCGAGTTCACGTTTTTAGTCTCTGAGCGGGTACCGAACGGCACCTCGGGGCTTCGGCGCAGCGACAGGTTCACGTCGCAGCGCAGCGATCCCTGCTCCATACGCACGTCAGAGACACCGAGCGAGCGCAGCACATCACGCAGCGCGGTGACATAGGCGCGGGCGATTTCGGGCGAGAAGCGGCCACCGCCCTCGATCGGCTTGGTGACGATCTCAATGAGCGGAATGCCCGCGCGGTTGTAGTCGACCAGCGAGTAATCGGCGCCGTGAATTCGACCCGTACTGCCGCCGACGTGCAGCGCCTTGCCGGTGTCTTCTTCCATGTGCGCACGCTCAATGCCGATGCGCACGGTGCGCACGCCGTCGGCCGACGGCACCTCAACGTCGAGGTACCCGTTGAAGCAGATGGGCTCGTCGTACTGCGAGGTTTGGAAGTTCTTGGGCATGTCGGGGTAAAAGTAATTCTTCCGCGCGAAGCGGCACCACGATGCCACCTCGCAGTTGAGTGCGAGCCCGATGCGAATGGCGGCCTCGACCGCCATCGCGTTGACGGCTGGCAGTGCGCCCGGAAGCCCGAGGCACACCGGGCACACCTGCGAGTTCGGCTCACCGCCGAACTCGGTAGGACAGCCGCAGAACATTTTGGAGTTGGTCGAGAGTTCGACATGCACCTCGAGACCCATCACGGGGTCGAAGGCCGCGAGCGCCTCGTCGAAGTCAATGACGTCGTCAGTGGTGGTGGTCATAGGGCCGGGGCCTCCTCGATGAGCAGGTGTCCCCACCTGTCGCGTAGCGCCGCCTCGAGCGCCGCGCCAACGTTGTAGAGGCTGGCATCGGCCTTGGCCGCGGCCATGATTTGCAGGCCTACGGGCAGGCCGTCCTCGGGCGCGAGACCGATGGGCAGCGACATCGCGCAGTTGCCTGCCAGGTTCACAGGAATGGTGGCGACGTCGTTGAGGTACATCGCGATGGGGTCGTCGACCTTCTCGCCAATGCGGAAGGCGGTGGTGGGGGCGGTGGGCGAGACGAGCACATCGACCTTCTCGAAGGCGGCGGCGAAGTCACGCTGAATGAGGGTGCGCACCTTCTGGGCCTGGCCGTAGTAGGCGTCGTAGTAGCCACTGGAGAGCGCGTAGGTACCGATCATGATGCGGCGCTTCACCTCGGCGCCGAAGCCAGCCTCGCGCGTGAGCGACATGACCTCCTCGACCCCGCGCTCACCGTTGTCGCCCACCCGCACGCCGAAGCGCATGCCGTCGAAGCGGGCGAGGTTGCTCGATGCCTCGCTGGGCAGGATCAGGTAGTAGGCGGCGAGCGCATAGTCGAAGTGGGGACACGACACCTCGACCACCTCGGCCCCGAGGGAGGTGAGCAGGTCGACCGCCTCGGTGAACCGCTGTGTGACTCCCGCCTGGTAGCCCTCGCCCGAAAGCTCCTTCACGAGGCCGACGCGCAGACCCCGCACGTCGCCGCGACGAGCAGCCTCGACGACCGCCGGGACGGGCTCGTTGATCGAGGTGGAGTCGCGGGGGTCGTAGCCCGCGATGGCCGCGTGCAGCAGGGCCGTGTCTTCCACGGTGCGCGCGCAGGGGCCGGCCTGGTCGAGCGACGAGGCGAGGGCGACAAGGCCGTAGCGCGAGACGCCGCCGTAGGTGGGCTTGACGCCAACCGTGCCGGTGACCGCGGCAGGCTGCCTAATTGAGCCGCCCGTGTCGGTACCGATCGCTAGCGGCGCTTCAAAGGATGCCAGCGCCGCCGCCGACCCTCCCCCCGAGCCCCCGGGGATGCGATCAAGGTCCCAGGGGTTGTGGGTGGGGCCGTAGGCCGAGTGTTCGGTGGACGAGCCCATCGCGAACTCGTCCATGTTGGTCTTGCCCAAGATGACCACGTCGGCGGCGCGCAGTCGCGCGACCACGGTGGAGTCGTAGGGCGGACGCCATCCTTCCAGCACCTTTGACCCCGCGGTGGTGGGAATTCCGCGCATCGCCATGACGTCCTTCAGCGCCAGCGGTACACCGGCGAGGGGGCCCAGCGGCTCGCCCGCCCTGCGCTTGGCGTCAATGGCTGCCGCTGCTTCAAGCGCGCCTTCGGCATCGACATGGAGGAACGCGTGCACTCGCTGGTCGACCTCGGCGATGCGGTCGAGGTGAGCCTGGGCAACCTCAACGGCCGACACGTCACCTCTGGCGATGGCAGCAGCGATGTCGGCGGCGGCGAGTCTGGTGAGGTGCTGGCCTTCCGCGCTCACTCTTCGTCCAGGATTCTCGGCACGCGGAATCGACCCTCATCCGACGCCGGGGCGCCCGAGAGTGCCTCAGCAGAAGTGAGCCCGGGGGTCACCACGTCGGGACGGAGCACGTTGTTCATCGGGATGGGGTGGCTGGTGGCCGGAACGTCGGCGGCAGCCACCTCGGCCACCCGGGCGACCGACGCCAGAATGACATCGAGTTGCGAGGCGTAGTGGTCGAGTTCGTCGTCATGCAGGTCAAGACGGGCCAGTCGCGCGAGGTGCGCGACCTCGTCACGGGAAATCGTGGGCATGACCCCATCCTAGAGTCGCGGCTGTTTCTGCATCGGGGGCACCCAAGCGCGAACCTATCGCGCAAATCTTCCCCACGACGCACGAGATCGCGGCCATCTAGCGGGACGATCTCGGCCGAGAGCGGGCGCGGGCACGAGACTCACGGCCAGCGATGTCGCCGCTGCCAGCCTCCGGTTGCCCAGTGAAGGCGGAGCGCCAACTCATTCACAGACACATCGCTGAGCCGCTCGACGAGCTCGCTCGAGGAGTTCGCTCGAGGCATCGGGCTGGAATGCTGACGAGTACTCCGCGGTGCGGGGCCTTGGGGCGCCTGAGCGCGATAGGTGCGTGCTTGGGTGCCCCCGACGCGGATTAGGGGGTAGTGAGGAGGGCGAGGAGGGCAGTCTCGTCGAGGATCGTCACCCCGAGGGTCTCTGCTTTGTCGGCCTTGGAGCCCGGGTTCTCGCCCACCACCACGTACGACGTCTTCTTCGACACCGACCCCGTGACCTTCCCTCCGGCGGCCTGCACCCGCTCGGTGGCCTGGTCGCGGCTGAGGGTGGGCAGGGTGCCCGTGATCACGAACGTGAAACCCTCGAGTGGCCGCTCGCCCTGCTCGACCACCTGCTCGGCCAGACTCACCCCGGCCGCCCGCCACTTCTCGACGATCTCGCTGTGCCAGCCGACAGAGAACCACTCACCAATCGAGTCGGCGATGATTCCGCCCACTCCCTCAACGGCCGCCAGACTCTCGGCCGGGGCCTCGGCGATGGCTTCGAGCGACCGCAACTCGCGTGCTAGCGACTGCGCCGCGGTGGGCCCCACATGACGGATCGATAGCGCGACCAGCACCCGCCACAGTGGCCGCGACTTGGCCACGTCGAGCTGTTCGAGCAGCTTGGTCGCGTTCGCGTTGAGCGCCCGCTCGCCGCCCTTGGTTGAACGCGTAAAGAAGTCTGAGCGCTGGAGGTCGTCAGCGGTCAGCCCGAACAGGTCACCCTCATCAACGACCAGCCCGTCAACCAGCATGGCCGAGGCCGCCTGATAGCCGAGGCCCTCAATGTCGAGCGCGCCGCGCGAACCCACGTGAAAGAGCCGCTCTCGCAGCTGGGCCGGGCACGACCGCTGGTTGGGGCAGCGGATGTCGGCGTCGCCCTCCTTTTCCGGCGCAAGCTCGGTACCGCACTCGGGGCAGTGCGTGGGCATCACGAACGCGCGCTCCTCACCCGTGCGCACCTCAACCACCGGGCCGATGACCTCAGGAATCACGTCGCCGGCCTTGCGCAGGAACACGAGGTCGCCAATGAGCACGCCCTTACGAGCCACCTCCGACGCGTTGTGCAGCGTGGCCATCTCGACGGTCGACCCCGACACCTTCACCGGCTGCATGTGCGCGAACGGCGTGACCCGCCCCGTGCGACCGACGCTGACTCGGATGTCGAGTAGCCGCGTGCGTACTACCTCGGGCGGGTACTTGTACGCGACGGCCCAGCGCGGCGCCCGCGACGTGGAACCCAGCCGGCCCTGCATCGACAGGTCGTCGACCTTGAGCACCACGCCGTCGATCTCATGCTCAACGTCGTGCCGATGCTCGCCGTAGAAGTCGATGAACTCGCGCGCGCCGTCGAGCCCGTCGACCACCCGTGCACGCTCGGACACTGGCAGCCCCCACCCGGCCAGTGCCGTGTACGCCTCGCTCTGCACCGCCGGCTCATGGCCCTCCCACACGCCCACACCGTGCACCACTAAGCGCAGCCGACCGATGCGAGCCAGCGCCCGGTCGAGATCGGCCTGAGCGCGCGCTGAGCCAGCCGACGTACGCGCCGCCTCCACTTCCTCGCGGCGTCGATCGATTCGCTGGCGCAGCGAGCCGGCCCCGGCATTGCGCGGGTTGGCAAACTCCACCAGCCCCAGCGCGCGCTGCTCGGCGTTAAGCGCCTCGAACTCGGCCAGCGGCAGGTACACCTCACCCCGCACCTCCACCAGCGGCGGAATCGGGTGCGTCGTTGTGCCGCCGGTGAGCTGCTGCGGGATGGCCGGGATGAGCGCGGAATTCGCGGTGACGTCTTCCCCCACCCGGCCGTCACCACGCGTGGCCATGGAGCGCAGCCGGCCATTCTGGTACACGATGTCGACCGCCAAGCCATCAACCTTCAGCTCGCACAGCAGCGGCGGCAGCTTGCCCAGCAACTTCTCGACGCGTGCGGCCCACGCCTCGACGTCGTCGGAGGAGAACGCGTTGTCGAGCGACAGCAGCCGCTGCAGGTGCTGCACCGGAACGAACTGCTCAGAGGCGGTGCCCCCCACCGACTGCATGGGCGAGTCCATCGACGCCAACTCTGGGAAGCGCGCTTCGAGCTCGACGAGTTCGGCGAAGAGCGCGTCGTATTCGACGTCGGACAGCGTGGGCGCATCGGATTGGTAGTAGAGCGAACGGGCCTGCTCGATCTTCTCGACCAACTCGGCCCAGCGCTCACGATCGGCCGCGGCCAGGCCCTCACTCATCGACTCTCACCTCGCGCAGCCGCGCCGACACCGCCCGCAGCAACTCGAAGTCGCCCACGGGGTCGACAGCGGGGCTACCGGCCGAAGGCTGCAGTGCCACCGAGTCAGGGAGCGACTCGAGGTCGAATCCGAGATTGGTCCACAGTCGGCTCACCTCAGAAACGGTAGCGCCCACCACCGACGCGAGGGGGGCATTGCCTCGCTCTGTGCGCACCCCGAAAAACAGGGCCCGCCCGGCGTCGACCAGCATTCCGAGTTGGTCGCCGTCACGGGCGAGGTCGACCGAGCTGAGGTCCACCGACACGCCCACCGCTCCGCTGGCAGCCAGCACCGCCAGCGGAAGGAGCCCACCGGCGCAGCGCACGAGCACGTCCGAACCGCCTACCACCGTGGCCAGCCGCTCAGACGCCACCTGCTCAGACACCATCCGATACCGGTCGAAACCACTCGGCGTCGCTAGCGCCCCCGCGAGAACCGCGGGTAGCAGGGGCTCATCGAGCCGCACGATCGGAGTAGCCGAGGGGAGGCGTCGGCGCAGCTCCGCCGCGTGGTCGGCCACCGCCTGCGCCAGCGCCTGGGCGAGGTCGAAGACGGCCGAGGGGTCGCGCACCAGCCGATGCCCGGTCATCAGCTCGAGCGACGCCGCCATCGTCCACGGCCCGACCACGGGAACGATCACGTGTCGGCCGAAGTCGCCGAGCTGGCTCTCGAGAGCGTCGAGGTCCTCGCCGAGCCACGAGCGCGCACGCCGCATCTCGCGCGAGTCGCCGCCGGCGAGCCGCCACCCAGCGGGAGTGGTCGACACTGCGAACTGCGTCGACACCGTGGTCAGCAGGGCTGCCGTGCGGCCGATGGCGTCAGAACCCGGCCCGCGCTCGGGCAGCAGCGGAAGATAGGGCAGGTGCGGTTCAGTGCCGAGCTCACCGGCCACCATGCGGGCCATCTCCAGCGCCTCAGTACCCACGAGCTCGCCCTCCCCGGTGGCTCCCGCGCGCGGAATCACCGCGAGGCCGGCCGGCGGGCGATCTGGGAACACTGCACACGCTGAGGCTATCGTCGGATCGTGGACCTCGTGACAGCCGACCAGACCTGGCTCCTTGGCCTGTCGCTGCCGGCGTGGACCAAACTGGCGGCAGTGGTCACCGGAAGCCTCGTCGGCGCCGAGTTCGCGGCGAAGAGGGGGTTCGACCCGGTCGGAGTGTTCGGGCTCGCCTTCGCCCAGGGCCTCGGCGGCCTGGTGCTGCTCGAGCTGCTGTTGCTCAACGGAACGCCACTCTTCCTCCAGGAGCCCAAGTACCTCATCGGCTCGGCCCTGGCATCGGTGGCGGGGTTCTTCTTCGCCGGCCTGCTGAGTCGCTCGTACCCACTGCTCATCACCCTCGACGCCGTGTCGAGCGGGTTCCTCGTATGCGTGGGCGTTGAGGCAGCCCTCGCGCTGCAGCTCCCGCTCATCTCGGCAATCTTCCTCGGCACCCTGACGGCCACGGGCGGCCTGGTGCTGCGCGACGTGATGGCCGGCATCTCCCCCACGCTGCTCCGACCCGGCGTGCTCAACGGAGCCGTCGCCCTGCTCGGCGCGGCGCTCTTCGCCCTGCTGCACGAATTCACCGAGCTGCCCATCGGTGTCGAGCAAGTGGCCGTCGTGACCTTCGTTTTCGTGCTGCGGATGCTGGCGATCTGGCGTGGCTGGAAGACCAGGACCACCCAGGACATCAGCGACCGCTTCTGGGGAATCTGGAGCAGGCGAGAGGAGGAGGAGGAGGAGGAGGTGACCCGCGGGTGAACGTCGTCATCGAGCTCGTGGGCCTGGTGCCCGCCGCGCTGGCCACGCCCTCGACGGTGATCAGCCTGCCCGGGCCCATCGAGGCCATCGCCTGCACCACGGGCGCGCTCTCGGGAGCCCTACACGCGAGTCGCAAGCGACTCGACCTCACGGGTGTCATGGTGGTCGCGATCTGCACCGGGGTCGGGGGCGGGGCGATTCGCGACGTTCTCCTCGACTCGGGCCTCCCCTCCTTTCTAGTGAGCCCCACGCTGCTGCTTTACGCGCTGCTCGCCGCCGCGATCGGCACCGTGTTCGGCACCCTGGTGCATCAGTTCCAGCCCATGATGGAGGTGATTGACGCCTTACTGATCGGGGTGTGGGTCGTCATTGGGGTGCAGAAGTCGCTTCTCGACGGCCTCACCCCCGTAACCGCACTGTTCGTGGGCGTTGTCGCCTGCATCGGGGGCGGCGTGCTGCGAGACGTGCTCTGCCGCGACCGGCCCGAGGTGTTTCGGCCGGGCACGTTCTACGCCGTGGCTGCTCTGGCGGCGGCCACGGCCTACCTCGTGCTGGCCAGTGCGAGCGCGCCCGAATGGGCGTGTGTGGTGGCCACCATCGTGGTGGCCGCCGGACTGCGCGGAGCCTCGACGTGGCTGGGCTGGCGCACCACGAAGGCAGGCTCACTCATGCCCATGACGTCGCTGCCCGAGCAGCCGAGGTGATGGTGCACGAACCGACCACCCGCGTGCCCGAGTAGAGCGCAGCGGTTTGGCCCGCCGCAACCCCACGCTCGGGCTGCGCCAGCTCAAGGCTCACCTCGCCGGGGCCACCACCGAGCCCCTCCTGCCCGTCGAACCGCATCACGGCGGGAGTCTCACGACCATGCGCCCGCACCTGCACCCCCACGGGGGTTCCCGACGCCGGCACGGGTCCGCACCAGCGGGGCCTCGAGCCCGATACGAGGTCGACGCTGAGCATCTGCTCGGGCCCTACCAAGATCGTGCGCGTGGGGGCGTCGATGCCCACCACGTAACGCGCGGCCCCATCGTCGCGCGGGCGCTCGAGCCGAAGCCCGCGGCGTTGGCCGATCGTAAAAGCGTGCGCCCCGTCGTGGGATCCGAGTTGCTCGCCGGTCTCGGCATCGCGGATGGCCCCCTGCTGCTGGCCGAGCCTGGCCGTGAGGAAGTCGCCCGTGCGGCCGTCGGCGACGAAGCAGATGTCGTGGCTGTCGGGCTTCTCAGCGACCAGCAGTCCGCGGTGGAGCGCCTCGGCGCGCACGGCCTCCTTATGGTCGTCGCCCAGCGGAAACATCGAGCGCTCGAGCTGCGCGGGCTCGAGCACCGAGAGCACGTAGGACTGATCCTTGGCCGGGTCTGCCGCGCGGTGCAGCTCGACACCGGCAGGGCCGTTGGCCAAGCGCGCGTAGTGGCCGGTGGCCACGGCGTCGAAGCCGAGGTCAACCGCGCGATCGAGCACAGCGGCGAACTTGATGTGCTCGTTGCAGCGCAGGCAGGGGTTGGGGGTACGGCCCGCCGCATACTCGGCCACGAAGTCGTCGATGACCTCGGCCTTGAACTGCTCGGAGAGGTCCCACACGTAGAACGGAATGCCCAGCACGTCAGCCACCCGGCGGGCGTCGCGAGCGTCTTCGAGCGAGCAGCAGCCCCGGGCGCCCTCTCGGAAGGCCTTCGGGTCGGGGCTCAGGGCAAGGTGAACCCCCACGACGTTGTGCCCGCCCTCGACGGCGCGCGCTGCGGCAACTGCAGAGTCGACTCCACCCGAGAGGGCGGCCAGTACCTTCACCGGACGGCGTCGGAGACCGGCCGGATGCGCGGCCGCCCCGCCCTGCGGGCACGCTCAACCACGGGCGTGAGCTCGTTGAGCACCGTGCGCACGTCGTCTGGCGTCGAGGTGTGACCCAGCGAGAAGCGCAGCGATCCTCGAGCGAGCTCGGGGTCAACGCCCATGGCGAGGAGAACGTGGGAGGGCTCAGGTATGCCCGCGGTGCACGCTGACCCCGTGGAGCACTCGATGCCTCGGGCGTCGAGCAGCATCAGCAGAGCGTCGCCCTCGCAGCCGGGGAATGAGAAGTGCGCGTGTCCGGGCAGTCGGCCTGCTGAATCGGGATCTCCTGACACCACGACGTCGGGCACGAGTTCAAGCACCCCGGCCACCAGCTCGTTACGCAGCGACGTCAGACGATGGGCCGCCTCGGCATGGCCGTCGACCGCAGCGGCGAGAGCTGCGGCGAAGCCGGCAATTCCGGGCGAATCGAGGGTGCCTGACCGAAGCCGCTCCTGAGCCCCGCCGTGCAGCAGGGGCTCGATTGAGACGCCGCGACCCACCACGAGCGCCCCTGCCCCGTGCGGCCCCCCCACCTTGTGGCTGCTCACCGTGAGCGCGTCGAGGCCCGAGAGCCGGAAGTCGACGTCGAGCGAGCCGACCGCCTGAACGCCGTCGGAGTGCACCGGTATGCCGTGGGCATGTGCCAGCCTGACCACCTCGGCGATCGGCTGTACCGTTCCGACCTCATTATTGGCCATCATGACGCTCACCAGCGCCACCGAGTCAGGGTCGAGGGCGATCATGTGGGCTAGCGCGTCGACGTCGATGCGGCCGAGACGGTCGACGGGGATGTGCTCGACCACCGCTCCCTCGTGGCTACCGAGCCACGCCACCGGGTCGAGCACGGCATGGTGCTCGACCGCCGAACACAGCACCCGCACGCGACCCCGCGCCTCGGCCCGTCGCGCCCAGTAGAGCCCCTTGACCGCGAGGTTGTCACTCTCAGTTCCGCCCGAGGTGAAGATGACCTCGCTCGGGCCGCAGCCCAGCGACGCGGCCACCGACTCGCGCGCCTCCTCGACCGTCTTGCGCGCCTGCCGGCCAGCCGCGTGCAGGCTCGACGCGTTGCCAGTGTGCTCATAGGCAACGGTGAGCGCGACGAGCGACTCTGGCCGAATGGGAGTCGTCGCGGCATGATCGAGGAAAGCCACGCAAACATTCTACGGGGATGGGCGACATTCCACCCTTCCGCGCGGAAGGCGCTGACCTTGGCGGTGCTGACGGCGCACCCGAAAGCGGTCGACTCATGCGGTTGAGGTGGCCCATTCCGATCACAGACAGCGCCGAACAGCGGGACTCAGTGGACTCAGCCAGACTGGTCGTACAGAGCCCCGTAGTCTGCGGCCATCGCGTCGGCCTCAAGTCGAGACGTAATCTGCGAGGCCTGCCAGCTCCAGTGGAACCCATCGCCCATGCGGGCCGGGAAGGCCTCGTTGCCGAAGGCGAGAACGTCGAGCCACTCCCCCTTGATCGAGGTGGGCCCGGCAAGATCGACGAAGCGGGCGCCGGGAATCTCCTTCGCCGCAGCCGCAACCGCGAGATTGAGTTGGTGGTAGTAGCCGTTGTCGACGGCAGACTTCGAGGTAGGCGGACCCGTCCAGTAGATGCGGTCGACTCCGTGCAGGATGACAGACCTCATCACCACCGAGACTCGTCGCTCGTACTCAGCCGCCCACCCAGGTGAACCCAGCGGGAAGTAGTCGTCTCGACGCGACATGTCCTGATTGTCGTTTCCTCCGAGAATCACCACCACGGCCGACGGCTTGATCGCGTCGATCTGCCCGAGCGCCCACTCAGG
>Ga0114966_10003083_pt1 | contig 14763 bp, 16 predicted proteins | sample M_130207_XF_Meta_FD_87029 | JGI IMG/M metagenome (GOLD analysis project Ga0114966, IMG submission 87029) | Freshwater microbial communities from Lake Montjoie, Canada to study carbon cycling - M_130207_XF_MetaG | ecosystem: Environmental > Aquatic > Freshwater > Lake | place: Lake Montjoie... | reverse complement strand
GATGAACCGACTCCAGAAGAGAAGGCGGCGGCAGAAACTGTGCCTCAATCGATGATTGAGCCTGAGCCTCAGTCTTCTTCTCGCGATCCGATTCGGATGTATCTCAGTCAGATGGGGCATATTCCTCTTCTGTCGCGGGAGCGAGAAATTTTTCTGGCCAAGCAGATCGAAATGACGCGGAAATGGTTCCGCCGGAAGATGATGGAATCGGATCTGGCTGTCAGTATGGCCGTGGAGACGATTCAAAAGGTCTGCCGAGGCGAATTACCGTTCGAGCGGACTTTGCGCACAAGCGAAAGCGAAAATTTGCGTAAGGAGCAGATTCAGGGGCGCATTCCGGTCAACATTCCCACAATCGAACGTCTGTTGGATGAAAACAAGCAGGACTGGGAGCAATTGAAGGGCGTCAAGGCCGTCGCTGATCGCAAGGAGCTCAAGCATCGGATGGCCCGTCGTCGCCGCAAGCTCTGTTGGTTGATAGAAGAACTGAGCGTTCGAACTCAGCGGTTACAGCCTGTGTTGCGTCGTTTGGACCAAATCGCCAAGCGAATCGCCGAACTGCGGGCTCACATTCAGAAATTGTCCGAACGGCATAGCGTCGCTGCGCACAACGAAGCCGAAATCTGCCGCCGAGAGTTGAGCGACATTGTGGAGATGACGCGGGAGTCGCCGGATGATTTTTGTGATCGAATGGCTAGGGTTATGGCCAAATACGATGCTTGGACGCGAGCCAAACAACAATTGTCGGGCGGAAATTTGCGTCTTGTGGTTTCCATTGCAAAAAAATATCGCAACCGCGGTCTAAGCTTTCTGGACCTGATCCAAGAGGGGAATGCCGGCTTGATGCGTGGAGTTGAAAAGTACGAATACCGAAGGGGATATAAGTTTTCAACGTATGCGACATGGTGGATCCGACAAGCGATCACTCGTTCTGTTGCCGATCATGCGAGGACGATTCGGATTCCGGTCCACATGTTTCAGTGTATCTCCATGCTCAAAGCCAAAAGTGAGGCGATCCGTCAGGCCTCCGGCCGTGACCCCAGTATGGAAGAGCTCTCCGAGGCCGTTGGCATGTCCCTCGAAGAGACCGAACGGATCATGAAGACTTGGAAGCATCCGATTAGTCTCGATACCCCGGTGGGTGAAAGCGAAGACGCCAGCTTCGGCGACTTTTTGGAAGATGACAATGAGTCTAGCCCGGCGGACTCGGCGATGCGTGAGATGCTTCGGGATAAGATTGAAGTCGTCCTGAGGAGTTTGACCTATCGCGAACGCGAAATCATCCGCTTGCGTTATGGCTTAGGCGATGGATATAGCTACACTTTGGAAGAGACCGGTCGTATTTTTAAGGTCACACGAGAGCGTATTCGCCAAATTGAATCGAAGGCTCTCCGCAAACTTCAGCATTCGACCAGAGCGGATCATCTGAAGGGTTTCGTCGATGCCATGTACCCCAACAGCGTCGGTGCCGTTGCGGAGGCCGGCGATGCTGCGGAATTGGATGAACAAGGTCTGCTCGTCGTAGCGGAATAGTCGTGACAGACAAGAAGCTGTAACAACCAATCCCAGGTGACCTCATTCACGCTTCTCGCGGTATTATCGTCGCCGCGGGAAGCATTTTTGTTGGCCCAGGTGTCCCGTTACGTATCAGCGATCTTGAGGGTGTTGCCATCTCCATTCCGATTCTTGAGAAGATCCGATAAGCTTTGATCGGTGATCTTTTCGTCGCTTGCGTTGCACCCTTGGCAGCCTATAATCGGGCGACGCTTTTGGTCTGGTGAGTTGCCATAAAAGTGACATCTTGATGGTGCGATTATCCCCACAACGAAATTACAGTGAGCCAACCATGCCTTGGTTGAGGAACTTCGGAGAATGGTCTCGGAACGTTTGGAGTGCCGTTTCCACATTGTTGTTTGGCATGTGCGTGACTGCCCGGACGATGCTGATCACGTATCGACGTAAAGCGTTTACCGAAGTCTACGAGTATCCCGAAGTTCCTGTCCCGGTGAAGGCACGCTATCGGGGATTCCATCGTTTTGATCTGACGACATGCATCGGCTGCGAGAAATGTGCAGTGGCTTGTCCTGTCGATTGCATCTATATCGAAAAAACCAAAAGCCCCGTCGGAAAAGGCTTTCGCGTTGATGGTTTTACGATTGACTACACCAAATGTATGTTTTGTGCCCTGTGCGTGGATCCCTGTCCCGTCGATTGCATCTTTATGGGGTCGAATCATGATCTCAGTTGTTTCAGTCGAGACGGTTGTATTGTGGACTATGCCAAGCTCCCCTTGGAGATTTCGTGGGGCCAAGCCACACTCAATCCTACCGCTGTCGCGGAATCCAAAGTGCTGTACGAGCCGGTTTGGGTGAAGGGTGAGCCCAGTCCATTTCAGTTTTCTGTACAGGATGACTAGCGATTAGATCTTAGCGATTCCGGTGGCGTATCTCGCTCCATTTATTGTTTTTCGTTCGGCGAAAGAGTGGTTCTCCATGAGCGTTAAGTTGGCATCTCGTCAGTGTTTTACATTGGCATCTGCCAATCGAATGCTACCACTTATCCGAGTCATCGTCGGCGACATCGTGGAATTGTTTCAGGATCTTAAAGGCCGTGAAGAACGATTGGGTGCTCTTCGGGAAGGCCACGACAAATCGTCTAGCCCTGTCGGTCTCGATGGGGATGAGATTCGGGCGGATTTGGAAAAAGATGTCGAGAAACTGCAAGGCTTCGTGGAGGAATTGCAGGAATTAGGAGTCGATTTTAAGGACCCCGTGTTGGGGCTGATCGACTTTCCGGCGATCATGGACAATCAAGAGGTCTGTCTGTGCTGGAGGCTTGGTGAACCGGCCATCGTCTACTGGCATGCACGAGACGCGGGTTATTCCGAGCGCCAAACGATTGATCCGTCAGCGTGGAATTGAAGACGATTATTGGGATGGAAGTTAGGACGAGAGCATTATGACCGAAATCGTCGGCCACTTTTTAGTGTTTACCCTCGTTGCAATTGGATTTCTGCTGACTCCGTTGTTGCTCGGAAAGTTGCTTCGTCCGCGAATCCATTCGCCGGAAAAAGATGCTACTTACGAGTGTGGTGAGCCGACGATTGGCAGCAGTTATATTCAATTCGATCTGCGATTCTATGTCGTGGCGTTGCTGTTCATCATTTTTGATGTCGAGGTTGTCTTTTTTTTCCCGTGGGCAACGGTGTTTGGAAATTCGGTTCATTTGACAGATACGTCTTTGCTGGCCACTGACAGGGTCCGGCTCAGTGAACAGATTCTCAGCCTCGCCTCGGGCAGCCTGACGCCGGAATCAGCGATCTCGGCCAAGACGGCTTTGACTTTGGGTTGGCTGGGTGTCGTTGATGTGCTCGTATTTTTCTCGGTGTTGTTGGTCGGCTTCGCGTATGTGTGGAAACGTGGTGATCTGGACTGGGTGCGTGCATCCTCGCAACGATCCAAGTTCGCCTCGGGGTCGGCTGGTGGGTCAGAAAAGCCGTTGCGTCAATCGAATCCGCAGGCTGCGGGATAGAAACCGGCTCAATGCCGACTTCACAGTGTTTAGGGCGGGTTGGAAGGTCGTATCTGTTCTCGGAACTCAACATGCGGATTGAAGACATCCATCAACGACTTTTGGAAAAATTTGGTTCCGATGCAATTTTGGAACTGAAACTCGATGTGAAGGATCCGTGGATCGAAGTCGCATCCGAACGAATCGCGGATGTGTCCCAGTACTTGCACGATGCTGCCGAAATCGCCCTCGACTCACTGAATGATCTTTCAGCTTCCGATTGGCTGGAAACGGATCCCAAGAAAAAGCTGCCCTGCGATCCGCACGTCCAAGTTGTGTATCACCTCTATAGCTATACACATCGTCACTGGTGTAAGCTCAAAGTCAAGTTGCCGCGTTGGCGAGGCGGCATTGCTGGTGATCTGCCCGAGGTTCCCAGCGTGTCGCAAGTCTGGGGCATCGCTGACTGGCACGAGCGTGAAGCGTATGATCTCGTCGGAATACAGTTCTTGAACCATCCTAATCTGCGACGGATTCTTTGCCCCGAGGATTGGGAGGGCCATCCCCTTCGAAAGGACTACCAGTTCCCGTTGGAATATCATGGTGTTCGAGGGATGTAGATCCAGTACCATGCCGGAAGTCGGCGTCCCGATAATCCCCCATTTCAAAAGATTTCCTGCCAATCCGTAAAGACAGGATTTCGATGTCAAAGAGACAGACGATGAGCTTGACACTGGAAGACCCACGAATCGTCGAGTTCGATGTACGAACTGACGAAATGCTCGTGAACATGGGGCCGCAGCATCCGAGTACGCACGGGGTTCTTCGCCTATTGCTGAAAACTGACGGTGAGATCATCCATGAGGTCACACCTCATATCGGCTACCTGCACCGATGTGCCGAGAAGATCGGCGAAAACCTGTCGCCGCCACAGTGGATTCCCTACACCGACCGAATGGATTATCTGGCCGCGATGAACATGAATCTTGGATTCGCTCTCACCATTGAGAAGCTAATCGGCATGGACGTTCCCGAGAAGGCGATGACACTGAGGGTGATCATCGCGGAGCTGGGGCGAATTGCCAGTCACCTCGTCGGCATGGGTGCCTATGGTCTGGACCTTGGTTCATTCAGCCCCTTTCTTTATGCCTTCCGCGAACGCGAAATCATTCTGGATCTGTTTGAAGAAGCGTGCGGAGCGAGACTAACCTACAGCTATCTGACCATCGGCGGTGCGACTCACGATTTGCCAGGTGAGATCACGATTCCCCCTGGTCTGGCCCAACTCACCGGCCGCAATCCCAATCTGCGTTTGCAGTGGGTTGATGCTCTGCGCATGTTTCTCGACTGGATGGCCCCCCGGATTCAGGAATACCATACGCTGTTGACGCGCAACGCTATTTTTATCAGGCGGACTGTGGATCTCGGGATCCTGACGCGTGAGATGGCGATCAGCTATGGATGCACAGGGCCGGTTCTCCGCGGGAGCGGCGTCGATCACGATCTCCGTCGGGATGGCGAGCCGATCTACACGCGAATGTATCAGGGCTACAAATACAAGATTCCCGTCGCTCCGTTCGCCGATCCTGAGTTCGGCAGCATTCCGCGAGAGGTGGTGTTGGGTGACAACTGGTGTCGCTTCTTCGTCCGTATGATGGAGGTTGCCCAATCGATTGAGATCGTTCGGCAGGCCCTCGATCGTTATCCGACATCGAAGGGGGAGTATCGTTTGCCATTCAAACTGAACCAAAAGCTTCCGACAGACGAAGTCTATCTCGAAACCGAAGCCCCGCGCGGGCAGATGGGTTTCTACGTTGTGGGTGATGGAGATGCCGAACCGTTCCGTGCACGCGCGAAAAGTTCCTGCTTCTGCAACCTTTCTGTGACCGGCCCACTCTGCCAAGGGATCTTGATTGCCGACATCCCGGCCATCGTCGGTTCGCTCGACATCGTCATGGGCGAGATTGACAGGTAGTCGCAGTCATTTCTGTGCTCGCTCGGTATCGCAGGAAAATTGTTTTTTTGGGTTGCTGGTTTCCTGAGCATCCCTCGAGATACGCGTCTTTGCCAACGGAACATGGTGAAATCAAGCGGCCATGCTTTGAACCACTGACGGATGGCTGATTTTCGTCGTCATCATCTTGGTATTCTCATGAGTTGGATTGCTCCCAACAGAGACCATGCTGAAAGATACGCTTGCTCCGCCTTGCTGTTTGAAGTGACACCGTATTCTAAGGCGGGATCCGCCGTGAAATAAGCTCTCTGATGGCCAGTAGATTTTTTCTCTTTCTCTTTCTCTTTCTCTCTTGCGCATGGAAGCAGGATTGATCGTGGTTAGCATGTTCCGACACTGAATCTGTCAGAAAGAATGCGGCGGATGAGCACGAAGTCAATCCGAGAACTGGACCAGATCCGCTCGGTTTACCGCGCCGCCACAGGAGTTGTCGGGAACTTTGAATTCCCCTGTTTTCATTTGGAGTAGAAAATGGCCAGCCAGAGTATCGCCAGTACAACTCTCGTTCTTTTCGCATTCGGGATGATTGTCATGGCCGAAGAGACGCAGCGACCCTTATTCGACTTCACCGGAAAGGACTCCGCCAAGGAGTGGCAGACTGTTAATGACGGCGTGATGGGGGGGCTCTCGGAAGGCAAGTTCAAGATCACAGATCAGAAGACGCTGGAATTCTCTGGCAATTTGTCGCTGAAGAACAACGGTGGTTTCGCGTCCGTTCGGACGAAATCCAAGAAACTCACTCTCGACTCTGGCGATACGATTGTCGCTCGAGTCCGGGGGGATGGTCGAGAGTATTCGCTGAATTTGTATCTGAATAAGCCCCGGATCGCTTTCTCATACCGAGCTTTAGTGCAAACCAAGAAAAACGAATGGATTGAGATCAAGGTTCCGCTCACGAGGTTCGAGGCGACCTCGTTTGGCCGAGTCCTCAAGGATGCTCGACCGGTGACCCCCCAAGATGTCAACGCTGTCGGTTGGATGCTCAGCGACAAGCAGGCCGGACCGTTTGAGATGGAGATCGAATGGATCAAAGTGGAGCGAACTGTCGGAGCACTGTAAGCAGTGTTTAGCGGTGACTCAATGGACAATCACAGGCATCGGTCTGACGAACGATTGCTAGGGTGGTTTTCCGGACAGGAATCGTACCAGCGAGGGGTGGGATCGGAAGTCAATCGCGATCCGTTATTTTCCACCGGCGACATAAAAGATCGCTTTGCAAGACCTTGCGTATCATGATCCCAAGTTTCGAAATACGGGAGTGTATCGCAGCGATTTTTCCTGTTAGTCGTGTTTGAATCGCTGTTCACCAATCCGATCATGGACCCAGTGAGGATGGCACGCAAAAAAACAGGAGTCAGTTTCAATGCCCTTGGAAGAGGATTTTCTTGGAGTGTAACCGGAAGAAAATAGCCGAGGCAGAGACGATGCCCGTACGGATCAGGATCGAGGATCAGAGTCGGATTATAATTTTTCGGCGGCATGGGTACTCGGTACGAGTCCTCGAGCGCCCAGCAAGCTCCTCCCACAGATCGACGCATTTCCTACCATGAGCGAGGCCAACGGGCAGCCCTGCTTGGGCGTTTACGAGTTCTGCAGTGATGGTCTTCGGTGTTGCTTGGCGACTCCCGGCCAGGCGATGATGTTTGAAAGCAAGCCGCTGTGGAAGTTTGTTTCATTTTCGATCGGTAATTTTTGGTCTAGCCTGCTGATCGACTTGAGGCATTCAGTAGGGCTGAACAGGACACGGCCCGTTAATCAGGTCCGCTTCCCGCCTGAAAAATCTTCGATAAGCTGCCGTTGATGAAATTTTTGCGTGGCTTGTGCCGGGACTCCGCTCATCGGTGAGATCGATAGGGAGACTCTTACGTCGTCATGTCTTGGAGAAACATCCCTGGCGAGTTTTCTGAAACTCTTGCCGACAGACCGTGTCTTGAATAGGCATCGCGGACTCAACATCGTGAAATCAATCGGCCATCCTTCGGTGATTCGAAGGATGGCCGATTTTCTTGGTGATCATCCCGGCTCGCTTAGGGGCAAACAGCATGGTTCGTTGATCCTTAATCAACAACGAACCGTGGTGGGGGGATGCAATGACGCCTTTGCCTCGCCAGACGTGATCCGCCATCGGATTGGCATCAAGGAAAGGGGCGGCATACGGCCCTATGCGGGTTTGACGTTCTCGGCACAGGGGCCTTTCTGCCCCATACCTTCGGTGTAGGTCACCTTCTGGCCTTCACGCAGGTCATTGAAACCCACCCCCTGAACGGCCGAAGAGTGAAAGAACAGGTCTTTGTCACTCGCTGTCTTGATGAACCCGAATCCCTTTTCCATCACTTTTTTGATCGTGCCTTCTGCCATGTTCGCATTTCCCTGAATGACTGCATTGGATGGGAAGTTGACCAACACACGCTGCCGGATTGCTCCCATCGATTAATTGGTTTTATTGTATCACATTCATTCACAAAGGTGATGAATCGGTAAGAAAACATCACCTGACTGAGCCGGTTGAACAACCGGCAAGAGAAATTGTGATCGCTATTACCACCACAAAAAGCGATGGTAAGGTGGAATCCATTTCGGAAAGGACACGCGATGTAATTGCCGATATCGGATTCGAATCGATGCGGCTCTGTGCTAGTTGGCCAGTAGAGACATACGGGGCGTTGATAAAAATCCACTTGAGATGTTTGCTTTATTGGAGAGCTTTCGGTCGCCCCGCCGGCCGACTGGAGATACCAAGCCGGCCAATCCGTACGGCCCAATGTGGCCCACTTCTTCAGAGAACCGCATCGCCGATTTGGTGGCCCGGTGTGCCGAATCCATTCACGCGTCCTCGAACCCACCGACGACAGCCTTGGTTTGATCATTCCGAAGAACGATGCGATTCAAGAGGCACTTGGCAGACAGTTCCGACTTTTTTGCAACATCGACGATGTGTCGGATCGTGGTCATGGTTCGACTTCGACGGCAAGGAATCTGCTACGGCCATCGACAGCAGGGGCGGTTGTCGGTTGCCACGGAACGGATTGCCGGATGGGCATCTGGTCAATTTCCGGACTCATGCTGTGCCCGGTCTCGACATCGGAGTGATCGCCGCTTAGGACGTACGAGAATGGCGGAGCGAAGCTTGTCGGAACGCCCAGAAACGTCTCTGGCTGCTGAGCACCGTCGAGGGAGACCTCTTTATTGATGATTGATGATAATCGAAGGGAACGCTTTGCACTCGATGTCGTCGAGATAATTCCACAGGGTTCGCCATCAGATCCATTCGGTCATCGCCGTTTAGCAGGGTTTCGGCAAGATGCCGCTTCATTCCGACTTCGTCTACAAACTCGATAATCGTCTGGCGGTGACTGATGTCCCGACCCTCTGTAAAGTAGGCCCGGAACAGTGCCTCCATGACGGCATCCTGACAACCATATTGATCGGCCAGCAAGAGTAGTCGATGAGCATCCCCAGTGTTCGGAGTCTGTTCGGTCCCGTCGAAGGCGAAATCAATTCCTTCTGTTTTTCAGGCCACAATCACTCTGGCATCCCGTTTCAGTGACAGTTCCCAACGGCCGAAGTTCGGGAGGCGATATTCTTGGCGACAGAGTCCTTCTTTCGGCGTCATCGGGTTGAGTTGGAATAAACGTCATGTGGGCCTTCAACAGCCACGATCGCTTTTTCAAGTCGCCGTTTGCCGATGTAGCACCACGGGCAGATTACGTCGGAAAGCAGATCAACGGCAAGATTGATGGATACTTCGCTCGGACTCGACGTCCCACGCGATTCAACGATAAAAATCGATCCAGTTCAATGTGACCGACTTCGGATGACCCTCGAAGAATGTTTTGGGCAACAGCATCTCCAAGTAGCCCCCTTTCCGAGGAATCGCCGTAGCTGGTTTGCCGTCTCCGCCGATCCTGCGAATCTCCATCCAGTACGGACTTTTGGAGTCCAGTGGCAAGTCTTCGTGGCCATCCTTCCACAGTCGGACGTTTTGTCCATCAGGGTGACGGAATTCCGCCGCAGAGAGCGTGATTTTCCCATTGGTGATCTGGAATCTCTCCAGACCGTTCAAATGCAGTCTGAGTATCATGCTTTCCGGCCACTTCGGATCGGATTGTTCGATAACTGCTTGGCCGATTCCCCGCGGACTGTGGACGGAAAAGACGGTCTTATCATTTTCGACGGTGACTACGACATGATCGTGATCATGTTTGGTCGTGATCTTGAACGGGAATTCGTTGGCCGTATTGATGCTGCCGGTGTTGAATACGGTGGCTAGGACAACAACAAAGATAAGAAATTCCCGCATGGCGGCTATTCCTTGAGGATCTTTCGGAACGTGAGATTGATTCGTTCACCGACATTCTGCGTGGTCTTCGGAACGTGATGTTGCCAGAACTGTTGCATGGTTCCGGCCATGATGATCAGTGCTCCATGGCCCATGAGAAAGGTCCTTGTTTGTTTAGAGACATTATGTCGGATTCGAAACGTCCGTGTTGCTCCCAATGAGAGCGAACCGATACTGTTCCCCATCTCCGGTTCATCGTCGGCATGCCAGCCCATGCTGTCCGATCCTGATCGATAACGATTCAGCAAACAATAATTGTACGGCCCTTGAACCGCTTCGATCTTCTCCTTGATCTCCAGCAAGAGGGGAGTCCAAGGTCGAGCGACGTTGATTGTGCCGGAATACCGATAGGTGATCCCCTGATCGCCATAAGCGGCCGTCAATCGGGGTTGCATGGACCCGAAGATGCCCGGCTTCTGCTCCCAGTAGCAGTGATCTCGCAACTCGACGAAATAACGGTCAGCAATATTCGGCGGCAGGAAGGTGTCATCGTCAAGAATCCACCCGCCATCAGCCAAGTCAATAAAGTTCATTGTTAGACCTGAGCCATGTTTTGTGCTGCCTCCACAACTACCAAGGGTGCCGATCGAATGTTATCACTCAGCGCTATTTTTTCCAAGTTTTTTTGCCTTAATCCGGCGGCTTCGCGGGCTCACCAACGCCCTTCCTATGGCCGATCTGTCAGCCCTGAATTTCGGCACCAAAAACAAAGAGTGGTTCTTTGTCATCGTTCGAGCCAGACGCTGGCGGAAACGCCCGAAAAGATTTCGAGGAGGACCGCCCGCCGGAATGACAATGCGATATCGTCGATGGTGAGGCCATCACGCTGGTGAGAGCAATCGGTATTACGGCTCATCAGATCCTCGCCGCGACACGGACTCGCCCGAAAGAGAAATTCATTCAGCACGCTCATTAAAGCCGTGAAATCGATCGAGCGTCGATTCATGCGGCCGCGCGCTCGCGATCATCGGCCAGCGACTGTTCCAGTCGTTGCAGTACGACCTCGGCCACTCGACCCGTGGCCCCCGTGGTATAGATTTGCTGTCGCAATTGTTCGAGTTCTTCGCGAGCGGCCTCAAGCTTGCGAGAGTCACTCAACCAGCGATCGATATCTTCGACGATGGCTGCGGTGGCCGGGGCGGGACTGCCAACACTGACATACTCGGGCATCAGTGTTCTCCCGGCGATCAAATTTGGCAGCGACATATGCTTGACCGTGATCAGCAGTCTGGCAAACAAGTACATCGGCCAAGACATTCGATAAAGCACGACGGCCGGAGTACGTCGGGCCAACATTTCCAAGCTGACCGATCCGGAGACCATAATGGCACAGTCCGCTAGGTCGATGATCTCTGACGTCTTGCCGACAAAAAATGACAGCGGCAACTCTTGTTGCAGTTGTTGGTATTGTTCAACGCAAAACCGCCGTTGACTTTCTGTGTAATTGGCGACGAGAAAGTTCACGTGTGGATGACGCTGGTGCAGTTGCCGCGCTGCTTCTAAAATCACCGGCCAACTGCGTATCACTTCCTGTCGACGTGAACCTGGCAGCAACGCAACGGTCGGAGCTGTGTCCGATGTCCACTCGCGCTGAAACGATTTGTCGAGTTGATGTTCGGCCACTTCATCGAAAAACGGATGGCCGACGTAGAGCACGGGTACGCCGCGTTTGGCGTACCACTCAGTCTCAAACGTTAGCCCGGATAGCACGAGGTCGATGTACTTGCGGACGCGCCGAATTCGCCATGGTGCCCAGGCCCATAATTGCGGGGGCATGTAGTAGATCACCGGGATTCCTGCCGCTTTGGCCTTGCTGGCAATCCACCAGTTGAAGCCTGGAAAATCGACGAGAATCACTAGGTCGGGCCGATGTCGCTTGAAGTATTCTTCGGCTTGCTGGACCAGTTTAAAAAACTTCCAGATCAGCGGCAGCGTCTGAAACGGACCCATGACGGCCATCGTTGTCAGTGGAAACAACACGGCGCAGCCGGCGCGATCCATCGCCGGACCACCAAAGCCGGAGGCACGCAGTTCGGGTCGGCGGCGTTTTAGCTCGGCGATCAGATGGGCCGCATGTTGGTCGCCACTCGCTTCACCGGCAGAGAAAAAGACGTGCATGCTATAATGTGTCCGAAACGAGCAGTCGAGTGTATTCTCAGAGTACACGAACGAGGATTCATTCCAACGTCTGGCGAGAATTCTCAGAAAACGCGGCCGCAGTCAAGATCGATCCCCGGATGAAGATCATCGAACGGAAGAGCGTCACCTCGGCGCCGAAGAGACGGGGGCTTCTCCGCGAACGTCTTCGAAAGACACTTTTCGAATGCGGCCCGCGACCGGCGATCAGCAACGAACTCGGGACGGTATTTGTAATGCCGAACTTGATTCGGCCGATGATCAACAACTCAGTCTGGCCAATGAACGGCGTGGCTGTGCTGTGCGGGGGGGGCGAGTGTGGTCGTTCGGTTCGGGTTTTCGCTCCGCCACACAGCAAACGAAGCAGGGGAGGCCGCACTCCGACTGCCATGGCTAGAACCAATCCTCATTGAAATATTCAGTAATCTGGCTCGGAGCACCGATCGCGATGTACTCCTGTGTCGGATAGTCGCTTCGATGTGACGACTTTGTTTCCGACGAAGCCGTTTGCCATGCGGCATCGAAGTCGACCTTGGCTCGGCAGTTCTAACGGTTGCCCGAATCGGACGTTTGGGGCCGCATGGTCGATCTTGACCGGATCGCCCGCAGAGAGTCTTCCCTTGGTTTCCGTCTTCGAGCGCTGCCGAGCGCAATGCACCGACGGGGTGATCCTCGCCTCGCAGCTGTCTTGGATTGACGAACAGCTCCACGAACGTGTCCGGCAGTTTCGGGAAGCGCATGGCCTCGAAGTGTTTGCGGATTTCACGTGCAATGTGACCCCGTCCGCCACCTTACTGGCGGACTCCTGCGTAACGGAGACGGCAATCACGGCTCGATTACCTTTTGACGCGGCCTCGACCTCCATGGCCACAAAGCCATAAACCACGAAGAGAGGAGCAGTTCAAGCATCAACCGGGCCGAACGAATGGGATTGACGTGTGGCGAGATCTGGCACGCTAGCCTTATTGGGGAGTGGTACGCAGATATTTTCGGAGCGACTCGAGGGTTTTTGGTCCGATGCCTTCGACCTTGCCCAGATCATCAGAGGTTGTGTAGGGCCGTCCTTGAATGATCCGATTGGCCATCACCTCACCCACTCCAGGAATGCTTAAGAGTTGATCGCGATCGGCACTATTCACATCAAATACAGCCGCCGGTGATATTTTTTTTGATCCCTTAGCGAGGCTGAGTTCGGCCTCTTCGTCGCGTTGAAGTGCGCGTTCTGAGGGAAGTTTATCCCAGTCGGTTTTCGCCCAGATACCGTTTTCTTTCTTGGAGGCGCGGAGCTCGAGATCGCGTAGCTTTTCGCGATAAACATCGTAGTGCTTTCCATCGGGTGTTTCGCGGTAGACACCGAAGGCACGTGCCAAACCGAGACGAACAAGGCGTTCACCGAGATCCTCGCCGTCCGCGGTCGTCACAAACGCATAGATCCGCTTAAACTTCGCATCACCGCGTGCGTCGGCGAACGAGGTGTGAATGGTGAACGGTTGCGACAAGGCTCTCGCTGTTTCCGCAGCGGCGAGTTTGCCTGTTTCCTTAGCGAGAGCGATCGAGGCTTGCGGGGAACCACCGACTTCGGAGACTCCGAAGTAGCGACGTTGTGCACGCAATCGACGCGCATCGGTCTCATCAGTCACATGCATTTCGATGCAGTCCACTCCATACAGGCGAACCGTATGCTGAATGCCGCCTTTGGTTTGTACCAAAAAACTATCACCATCCCCCCACGTTGTTGGAACCACGCTGCAGGCAGGGATTTTCTCCAATGCCTGTGCCAGTGCGCTCGCACAGGGCAGTGTCGGCACCAAGGCGAAAAGTGCGGAGAGAGTGAATGAAAGACACTTTAAACGTGATCTACGATGGCTTGCCCATGACACGGTCAAAATTCCTATAAAATGTCCAAGAGGCCCGAAGATGAGTGAAAAATGTGGATGACTGTTTCGGGCGATATCTTAATGGAATCGTGGGGCTGTCGAAATGGGGTGAGTGCATTATCCACCCTTGATCCGCCCCTCTGTTTGACACGCGATCTCGGCAGCCTTGTTCGCCATCAACGGCATCGCCACGGAGATGCATCACGCCTGCGCGTGGCCGAATGACTTGATGCAAGTTGTCTGTGGGGGCAGGTGGCGGAAGGGCCGTGGCTGAGGGACAGGTCTCTTCTCCGTCTTTCGGTCGTGTTTTGGCCGCCAGTCATCGGGGAGAGCTTACGATTGCGGATGTGTATCGCAGAGCCGCCTACAACGACCGCCTTACCGATCTGTGTCGTCCCGCGAATAGATCCGCGGTTTCGGTAAGCCGATGTTACGGTTGCCGGTACCTGCTCAAAATTGGGTGCCGGATTTTTACGTGGTCCAAATCAGGGATAAGTTAAATCGTAGGCGTCGTTGTGTTGGTAACTCAGTTGCCAAGTCCACAGATTGCTGGTTCCCGGGGGTGGTGTCTGCAGCGGATAGGTAAACATCGTTCCTTGGGTTTGCATATACGTCACTCCAGCCTTTTGCATCGCCTGCTTTTTTACGTTCAGAAATAACGTGACGGATGCCGGAACGGACGCGCCCACCGGACTGTAAAGAGCGTCGATATTGTCGATACTCAAAACCCCGCTCGTCGCCCAAGCATGGGGTACGACATCATTCGAATTAAAATAGGCCGCGTAGTTCGCGGGATTGTCGTTGAGAAATGTGGCAAATGCAGGGTTTCCCGCAGTCGGTGCAGCAAACGTAATCGCGGTCAGGTTGGATGGTAAACGGCTCAAGGG